>OCRI01000003.1_pt1 | contig 93082 bp, 65 predicted proteins | sample 1534641 | NCBI WGS metagenome assembly OCRI01 (sample SAMEA3275473, study PRJEB22092) | marine metagenome | reverse complement strand
TTTGGTTGGTCATCACCCTTTCCTCAGTGCTCGGCTCCCTCATTGGGTATTATATCGGTCAGAAGTGGGGCCGTTCCCTTGTGACTCGCTTTGGTTCCGAGGCGCATGTGCAAAAAATTGAGGCATTGACACACCGATACGGAACATTTGGAATTTTCATTGCTGCTTTTTCTCCAATCCCGTACAAACTATTCGGTTGGATCGCCGGAATGGGAGAAATGGAAAAGAAACCATTCCTCGCTGCTGGACTCGTTGGTCGAGGCCTGAGATTTGGCCTTGAAGCTGTCTTTATCGGAATTTATGGTGAGCAAGCGTTCGATGCAATGATGTGGTTCTTGGACAACGAAATCCTGTTCGCAGTGCTCCTCATTGTTGCCGGTGGTGCAATCTGGTGGGCATGGAACTGGTGGAATGGACTCGAAATCGCAGCCACTGAAGGCAACTGATTCCAACCATCGCGTCCCACATCGGCACACCACACACGAGCGAATCATTATGAAGGGGTGGTCGGTGGAACGCCTGTCGCTCGTGTGGTGTAGCTAGGTCCATCATAGTGGGTTTTCATCCCGCCGACCCGGGTTCGAATCCCGGCACGAGCACCATAGGAAAAAACAGGTCCGCAGTCGCTTGTTTAGAAAAAGTACATTGGTATTTTTACAACCGTCTAAATTGTTCGAACCCGGCAGGTTCAATTCAAGCCAAGGTTCCATTTTGGAAATCGAGAAGCGCTTGGTGAATTTCTTCTCGCGTGTTCATGACAAACGGCCCATAGCGGGCGATCGGTTCGTTCAACTCAGGTCCTGCTAAGATGAGGAATTCTGCATCCTCTTTTGTTGCCTCTAACAACACCTCGTCGCCATCGGTCATCAAAGCCAATTGGCCATCTTGCACCGTGCGGCCGCCAAGATTTACACTCCCTCCAAAGACGTAAACCATGCCGTTTAGCCCTTGTTCAATCGATTGTACGTGGGCGCCACCTTGCTCGATCTTCATGTGGATGTACGTGATGGGAATCACAGTATCAATAACCGCCTGAATCCCCATTGTTTGACCTGCAATCACATTCGCCCATACTTTGCCATCCTCAGAACGAACGCTTGGAATTTCAGCAGCTGGAATGTCTTGGTACCGTGGAGCCATCATCTTGTCCTTGGCTGGCAGATTGACCCAAATTTGGAACCCGTGAGAGGTACCACCGGTTTTGTAAAATTCATCTTGTGGGAGTTCAGAGTGAATGATGCCTCGACCTGCAGTCATCCACTGAACATCGCCAGGATTGAGGTCGCCTTTGTTCCCCGCACTGTCCCGATGTTGCATGGCACCTTGAATCATGTACGTCACCGTTTCAAAGCCCCTGTGAGGATGGTCCGGAGCACCGATTGCAGCGTACGGGTCCCAGTGAACCGGCCCCATTTCATCAAGCAGTAAGAACGGACTCATCAGTGAGCCCATGGCTGCCGGTCGGCGGACGGGGAATCCTCCGCCTTCAAGAACCGTGTGAGTGGGGACTGTTGTTTTCAAAGATCGCCGATTCATTGAATCACCCCTTGGACAAGCGCATCAATCGTGGCATGGTTGATTGGTTTCTTGGAATTCACAATGGCCACTCGCCCGAGAACATTTGCTCCAAGGTGTGCAAATTGAATGCGCATGGAGGTCATGAGGTTGTGACCTCCGCCGCCACTATGGCTGGCTAAGGCGACTGGCTTGCCGTTGAAGTGTTGGCGGAAATTATCGCTGCGAGTGGAAAGCCATGCAATGAAATTGGTGAGTACGGGCGGCATGGAACCGTTGTACTCGGGAGCACAGACAATCAATCCTGTCGCAGATTCGACTTGGTGTGCTGCCTCTACAAACATTGGCATTTGAGGATTCGATTTGTCCGTCGCCGTTGTGTACATTGGTAAGTTCAGTTCGTCAAGGAGAAGCACTTGTGAGTTGACCCCTGCGGTCATAAGGCGTTGCTCGAACTCCTTTGCAAGTTCTACATTCGACCCTGACGAGGCAACGAGAATAGCGACTTTCTTCATGTCAGCCCCACTGTGGCGTCCTTCTTTAAGCCGGAGGTACAACAGGGCTACCATTGAATTCTGTATGCGATGAGTAAGGCACCAAGACCGGTTGGGACCAACGCCATTGCTAACAAGCCGAGAATCATGCTTTGCACACTCTCCTCTGATGATGTTTCGTCGGCGTCCGGTTCTTTTTCTTCTTCGTCATCCTCACAGGTTGTGATGTATGGGTTGCAGTCGATGCCCGTTTCGTTGTTGTCTTCTGGATCTTCATAATCGATGTCTTCGGTCTTATCTTGACATCCATCTGCGTCAGAATCCGTCTGGTTATAGGATTGCCATTCCAAATCACCTTTCTGACACGAATCATCAATGTCAGCCACGCCATCATTGTCATCATCGAGGTCTTCGTCTGAGTCACGGCAACCGTCACCATCGTAATCCAACACTGGATCTGAAATCCAGTCCATCTCGCCACGTTGGCATACATCGAGGTAATCAGGAACGCCGTCATTGTCATCGTCGTCATCTTCAAATTCATCTTCACATCCATCTGAATCAAAATCAGTTTCAATGTTTGACTCCCAATTCGTAGACTCTTTTCCGCAGAAATCAAGGGTATCAGGAACCAAGTCATTATCATCGTCCAAATCCTCTGACAGGTCTTGACATCCGTCGCCATCGAAATCGGTTTCTTCGTAAGAAATCCAACCCAACTCGCCTGTTGGGCAATCGTCAGATAGATCGAGAACCAAGTCGTTATCGTCATCAAGATCTTCATTCATGTCTTGGCAACCGTCGGTGTCGTAGTCGGTCACTAAGGAGGAAGTCCACTCAACATCGCCCACTGGGCAATCATCGTCTGCATCGGGGACACCATCGTTGTCATCATCATCGTCTTCTTGTTGGTCGAGACAACCGTCTTGATCCCGGTCAAGCATATCGGTTGGCTCCCAGTTGGTAAACCCGAGAGGGCACACATCGTCTGTATCGGAGAACGTGTCATTGTCATCGTCTTCGTCTTCCTCAGCATCGTTGCAACCATCGCCGTCATGGTCTGTGAGTTCGGATGAAATCCAACCCATGATCCCTTTGCTGCAGTCATCAAAGATATCCGACACCATGTCGTTATCGTCGTCCGAATCTTCGGTGGAGTCTTGACACCCATCATTGTCATAATCCGTGGTAGGACCAGCTGTCCAATCCAAAGCACCTGCTTTGCAAGCGTCTTGACCGTTAAGCATGCCATCGTTGTCCCAATCGTCGTCTTCGTATTGATCGTAGCAGCCGTCTTGGTCATAATCGAGACCAGCGACTGGACTTGAGAGCCAACCGATCCAACCGGTCGGGCAATCATCAACATCATCGAGAACGCCGTCGTTATCGTCGTCATCGTCCTCAACATCGTCCTTGCATCCATCGTAATCGTGATCAGTCCCTTCTTCTGAGGTCCAATCAAGGATTGTGTTTTGGCACAAATCGAGGTAGTCTGTCACGCCGTCGTTGTCATCATCGTCGTCCTCCATGTCATCTTGGCATCCGTCGGAGTCAAAATCGGTCTCAGCGGATGGCAGCCAGCCAATATCGCCTCGAGGGCATTGATCTTCGGAGTCGGTGATGGTGTCATTATCATCGTCGTCATCCTCAGTTTCATCCCGGCAGCCATCAGCATCGTGATCTGTCATTATGCTGCTAATCCAGTTGATGTCGCCGTAGTGACATAGATCTGCAACATCAAGAATGCCGTCATCATCGTCATCAAGGTCTTCTTCTAAGTTGTATGAGGGGTGGAACTGATCCAGACAGCCATCGCCATCATGGTCGGTGTAAGGAGAGAGAATGAGGGGCCAATTATCAATGCCCTTCGGACACGAGTCGTCAAGATCGAAGACCCGGTCGTTGTCATCGTCCATGTCTTCACTTGCATCGCGACAACCGTCGTCGTCATAATCGGTCACAACGCCACCTCCGTCTTGGTTCACTGCAATCCATCCGACTTCGCCGGTTGGACAATCGTCGAGGTTGTCAGTCACACCGTCGTTGTCGTCGTCATCGTCTTCGGAGGCATCGTTACAACCGTCGCCATCATGATCAGAACTCACATTTGAAGTCCACCCAAGGTCACCCGGCATGCATTGGTCATCGCCATCTAAGATGAGGTCATTGTCATCATCGAGATCCTCGGTTAGGTCCCTACAACCATCTGAATCGTAGTCATTTGCCGGGGTTGAGGTCCAATTAAGCTCGCCTAATCGGCAATCATCATCCGTGTCACGAACACCATCATTGTCATCGTCGAGGTCTTCTTGAGCGTCTTGGCAGCCATCGCTGTCATAGTCAGTGGCTCCAGAAGAGACCCAACCAATGTCACCTTTTACACAGACATCGACATCGTCGAGGACACCATCGTCATCATCATCATCATCCTCTGTGTCGTCTTTACAGCCATCGGAATCGTAATCATTGGTGAGCGATGGCGTCCAACCAGTCAATCCCTTCGGACAATTATCGTTGAGATCAATCACACCATCATTGTCATCGTCCATGTCCTCAAGGTCATCTTGGCAACCATCACCATCATAGTCGGTCGTTGAATTGGATGTCCATCCAATATCGCCAGGGGTACAATCGTCGTTGGAGTCAAGCAGACCGTCGTTGTCATCATCGTCATCTTCGGTGGAGTCTCGACAACCGTCTTGGTCGTGATCATTAGCGATACTGGAAGTCCATCCCAGTTCGCCAAACCTGCATTTGTCATTGTCGTCGGAGAGGGTCCAATTTCCGTCAAATCCGGCATCAGGAATGCCATCATTATCGTCATCATTATCACACGGATCGCCCAAGCCATCCGAATCATAATCGGCCTGAGTTGGGTTGTGATGGAAAGGACAATTATCACTCGAGTCGCTTACACCGTCGTTGTCATCGTCTGCGTCCTCGTTCGCATCGTTGCACCCATCGCCATCTCGGTCTGTGTTCCAACTGACGGTCCACCCCATGCTGCCCTTCGGGCATTCATCCGGGGCGATGTAGCGCCAGCCGTTCCCCCACGTGATGGCGTAACCATTGTCACACTTGCTGGCAGTTTGAACGAGTGAGCCACCATAGGTGGAGTTACCGCCAACATCGCAGAGGTTGTCATTGTCGTCATCGAGGTCTTCGCTTGAGTCTTGGCACCCATCAGAGTCGTAATCCGTGCTTATTGAGGGCGTCCAACCCATGTTGCCGCGAGGGCAATCATCAGATGTATCCGGTATGCCGTCTTCGTCATCGTCGAGGTCTTCGTTCGAGTAATCTTTGCAACCATCTTGATCACGGTCGGTGAGGCTTGTTGAGACCCAACTTAATTCACCGGTTTTACAATCATCAACTGAGTCATTGACCCCATCATTGTCATCGTCATCGTCTTCGGTGCTGTCGTGGCATCCGTCGGAATCATAATCATTCGCAGCAGACGAAACCCACTGCTGAGCACCCTGTGCACAATTGTCATCCACGTCGTCAACACCATCGTTGTCGTCATCTGGATCGCATACATCGCCGAGGGAATCGAAATCGTAGTTGTTTTGGTTGGCATTGGCGTCAACAGGGCAATTATCGCTGGAATCAGACGTTCCATCGTTGTCATCATCGGAATCTTCAGTTGCATCATTACAACCATCACCGTCGACATCCGTGGTCGGGTTTGAAACCCAATTGAGCAAACCCTTCGCACACAAATCGGAGCCGTCGGCTACACCATCGTTGTCATCATCAGCGTCCTCACCCGCATCACGGCAGCCATCGCTGTCATAATCCGTTGTGGTGCTTGGTGACCATCCGACATCACCATCAGGGCATTGGTCACTGCCGTCGAGGAGTCCATCGTTGTCATCGTCGCCATCTTCGCCAGCGTCTTCACAGCCATCACCGTCATTGTCAGTCGCGCTGGAGGAGATCCAATTCAGACTTCCAGCTGGGCAGTCGTCGTCATCATCCTCAACGCCGTCATTGTCCTTGTCATCATCTTCTGAATTGTCCTGGCAACCATCACCGTCGTAATCGGTTGAAGGGGTGGAAGTCCAACCCAAATCGCCCGTTTGGCAAACATCAGGCGCAAGGTCAAGAACGCCATCATTGTCATCGTCATCGTCTTCGCCGCTGTCTTGACAACCATCTGAATCGTAATCAGTGGAGGAACTGGGCGCCCATCCAACATCGCCTGTTGGGCAACCATCGGAACCGTCTGCAATTCCATCATTATCGTCATCGTCGTCCTCGGAAGAAGCATCTTGACAGCCATCGCCATCGTTGTCAGTGGCTGGAGTGGAGGTCCAACTGAGATCACCCGTGGGGCAAGCATCACTTCCATCAGTTACACCGTCATTGTCATCATCGGTGTCTTCACCGCTGTCTTGGCAACCATCGCTGTCATAGTCTGTCGAAGGCGATGGAATCCAATTCATATCACCGGTTTCGCAGTCATCAGCGGCGTCGAGAACGCTGTCATCATCGTCATCGGTGTCTTCACTGCTGTCTTGACAGCCATCAGAATCGTAATCAGTACCGGCGTTGGAAGTCCAACCTTTGTCACCTGGCGTGCAAGCATCAAGGCCATCATCGACCCCATCATTGTCATCATCCGTGTCTTCGCTGCTGTCTTGACAACCATCGTCATCATGATCCGTTGCAGTCGAGGAAATCCAATTCAGTTCACCCGTTGGACAATCGTCAAAGGCATCTGGCTGTCCATCGTTGTCGTCATCAATGTCTTCATTAGTGTCGTCTTTGCACCCATCTGAGTCATAGTCTGTCGAAGTTGTTGGCGTCCATCCAATCTCACCCATTGGGCAATCATCATTGGCATCAGAAACTGAATCGTTGTCGTCATCATCGTCCTCTGGCTCATTATCACGGCAACCGTCAGAATCGTGGTCTGTGGATGTCGATGATGTCCATCCAAGCACACCTATAGGGCAGTCATCAACGCCATCGGCGACCCCATCGTCATCATCATCTGAATCCTCATCTGAATCCCGGCAGCCATCTGAATCGTGGTCGGTGAAGGAGGTGGAATTCCATCCGGTCGCCCCGTTTGGGCAGGAATCGTCAACGTCACTCACGTTGTCGCCATCCGTATCCGTGCTACGAGTGCTTTCGAGGGAAGTGAATGGGTCCTCTAGTTCAACGATTGAGGGGTGAATGGCAACCGAAAGAGCGCTGAAAATAAACAAGGCAAGGGAACAGAAAACTGCAAATTTTTTGCGTGTCGCCTCCCCATCCATGCTAAAAGGTAAGGGAGTGGTCTTTTTATCCTTCCGTTTGGCATTGTAAAGCACAAATTCACCAGTTCTTCTTCGTTTCTGCTCTCACTTAGTGGTATTGGCTTTAGGATTGCTCGATGAAAAGAACTTCATGCCACAACAGGAAGCCACAAGCATGGTCGGAGTGCGAGTCTTTGGCGATGTTGATTCGCACCAAGGTTGGGTGAAGCAATCTGGGTTCGATGTTTCCTCAGATGATGACAACGCATCCCGGGTGCTCATTTGCACATATGACAACAGGTCAGAAGACCCCTTGCTTCGACTCGATGGGACGATTTCTCCGATGCGGGAAGCCATGACTTTTGTTCAAGTAAATGAGGTGAAATGCGTCGTTTTGGTCACCGATGGGGCAGGGTACGCTGGAACGCGAAAGGTTCCAAACGCGCCGGCAAGCGCAACCTTCGTCGATGTTCACGGCATGGGCAGCCTCACATCCGAAGTGCTCGCCAACATTGCAATCAAGGCTGGCGCCCAAGTGACCATCATCCAGGGCGACCCATTGACGCAAGAAGAAACACGAACTGCAATCATTGATGCACTCAAACAAATCTGAGTATTTTGTGGCCTGTTCAGTGCGTTAAAGTAGGTTCGTCGTTTCGAAGCACCATGAGCGAATCAGTCGTGCTAAACGATGCGGCAAAAGCAGACACAGACTTTCTTCTTTACACTGGTAACTTTTGTGGCTACTGCACCGCTGCCAAGCGATTATTGGAGCGAAAAGGGCTTGCATTCACCGAACTTAATTTCGACGCTGGCGATGCGGATCGACATGAAATTGTTGAGGCAACAGGCCACCGCACCGTGCCAGTCATTCTTGACCTACGACAGGAACAACCCGTTTTCATCGGTGGTTTCACCGAATTACAGTCATACTTGTCCTAAGGCAGTCAGCCACTCTTTGAGCGCATCATGGTGCTCCATTGGAATCATATGGCCCTTCTTGTGCTCAATCAATTCAAGTGCCCAACCTGCTGCTTCAAAGGTGTGAGCAACCGCCCATCCATCCTGTATCGACACCCGAACGTCCCGCTCACCGTGCATCCAGAACAGGTGTTTTGAATCAAGTTCTGACAAACGGAGCCCCAATTCCATTCCGCGAACCAATCGTGTTCCGATGGCCACGACACCGATGATTCGATCTGCCATTGGCAATTGTAACATTTCTTGAGCCATCGCACCACCCTGTGAGAAACCACCAACGACAAGAGGTCCCATTGGCGCCTGTTCAGCAATTAATTGCTCGAGTTGTGAAAGGCTTGAGTCAACATCAATCAGTTCCCTTCTCGAGAGGTTCATGCGTCGCGTTGCATCGGCATCTTCGTTCTCATACCGCCACCATGTGCGACCCCTTCGAGGATGCATGTACCGCGCTTCGGGGACAATTAAGGTCCATCCTTCAGGGAGGACTTTTTCGGCGAATGGACGCATCATGCTGGCATCGCCAGTCATTCCGTGCATCATTACCAAGGTAGGCATGAGAACGCCTCAGAGGGTGTATTCGAAGACTTGAGCGCCCGCTACCCGGAGATGAATGAACGACTCTTGCCCACGGACTGTGATGGTGAGCGAGTATTCTCCTGAGTTCGAAGGGATGGTTCCGATAGCGCCTTTCTCTGTTGCTCCTGAGCCCCATGCACGGGTCAGTGGGGATGCACCTGCGTGGTCCTTCATTGAGAGCGATCCCGAGGCTGGCCCACCGGACGCAATTTCTACATCGAGGTACCATACAAGTGTGTCCCAATCTCCATCGTTTGGATGACCTTCATCGAGGAATGTGTCGTAGACATCTTGGTCGTTCTCTTCATACAGAGAATCAAGTAAATCACGAGCGCGGTAGAAATATACGTCGCCAGTGTAGCCACTTCGAGCTAGGTTGAGATCCATTCGCAACTGACGGACACCTTCAGCATCCGTCCATACAAAACTCTCCATGAACCCCTTGCTGCCGCTGAATGTGTACTTTAGTTCGTGCCCTTCTGCAGAAATGGCGGTCACACGTGCGTTGCCGTTGGTGATCGAATCAGTGGTTGCTGTCCACTCTTGTCCCAGCAGCGTGAATGTCCATGTGTCCCCAACTGTCCATGGGAAGGAAAAGACAGATTGTGCCTCTCCATTTTCATACACAGACAAGCCAGCCATGGTCACACGCCCCAAAAACGGATTATGGTTGATCACAGCATGGCGTTGCGCTTCTCGTTCGGATGAGATGCCAAGTTGGTACAGACCTTCCCCTTCATCGATTTCAGCGACGACCAAGCGAGCGCTGTCTTCACCAAACTGTGGCGTGATGAATGTGTAGAGCCACTGATCGCCGACCTCCCACTCAGGAAGCGCCTTCTGGGCTTCTGTCGTCGTGTCTTCTGATGAACCAGCCATTGTACCGTCTGTGCAGCCTGCGAGTGTGGTCGAGCAGACGAACAGCGCCACGAGGACGAGTGCACGTAGGCTTCCCTTCATGTTCTTCCGTACAGTGAGGCCTTCAAGAGCCTAACGCTTGGCAGGGGTATCAAAGAAGACCAGTCTCACTTAGCTTTCCAGTTCCAGCCATCACGACAGCAACAATGGACATCAACTTGATGAGAATGTTGAGCGAAGGACCGGAGGTGTCCTTGAATGGATCGCCGACTGTGTCGCCAATGATGGCGGCATCGTGAGCATTATCGCCTTTCTTGGCACCCTCAATGTGGCCCTGTTCGATTGCTTTCTTGGCATTGTCCCATGCACCACCAGCGTTGGCCATGAAGAGCGCCATGAGCACACCGGTGACGAGGGAACCGGCAAGAAGACCGCCAAGGGCGTTGTATCCAAGGCTGAAACCAACAATCACTGGAGCCACAATCGCGACGACACCTGGTCCGACCATTTCACGGAGAGCGGCCTTGGTCGAGATATCAACACAGGTTTGGGAATCTGGCTTCACGCCTTCCTTACCTTCAAGAAGACCAGGAATTTCCCTGAATTGGCGTCGGATTTCGACAACCATGTCACCTGCAGCCTTACCGACTGAGGTCATGGTCATTGCAGCCACCACAAATGGAAGACCGCCACCAATCAGAAGTCCAATAACAACTATTGGTTCAGTGAGTTCAAGGTTCAACTTGTCAGCACCGATGGCTGCAGTGTATGCTGCAAAGAGTGCGAGAGCGGTGAGTGCAGCAGATCCGATGGCGAATCCTTTGCCGACTGCAGCAGTTGTGTTTCCGATTGAATCGAGTTCGTCGGTGATGGCACGAACATCGTCGCCAAGAGCACACATTTCTGCAATACCGCCAGCGTTGTCAGCAACAGGCCCGTAGGCGTCAACAGTCATTGTGACACCCACTGTTCCGAGCATGCCCATTGCGGCCATTGCGATGCAGTACAGCCCGTATTTGTCGCCACCAAACTCATTGGCTCCAAGGATACCAAGAGAGATGAGAAGCACTGGGATGAACGTCGACATCATACCAACAGACAATCCTGCGATTGCGTTGGTTGCTGGGCCAGTCTTGGACATCTCACCAATGTGAGGGATTGCCTTTGTCTTGATACCGAACACAGGTTCAATTCCGGTGTAGTATTCAGTGACAAGGCCGATCAAGATACCGATGACGCTTCCGAGAACAACGGAGTGCATGATGCCGTAATTGACTTCAATGAGTCCGAGATTGATTGCGAGGTAGCCACCTGCCCAAAACAAAACCGCAGCGATGAATGTGGTGTTTCGCAACGCTGCTGCAGGGTCTTTACCGTTCTTGAGGAAGGACATTGAGAACACACCAATGATGGAGGCAGTGTACCCGATGAATCCGAGAAGGATTGGGAGAAGCACATAATCTCCAGCGCTTGCCGTATCGAAGTCGTTTGCAATGATCATTGCTGCGATGATGGATCCGACGAAGGATTCGAAGATATCCGCACCCATTCCAGCGACGTCGCCGACGTTGTCACCGACGTTGTCTGCAATGACGCCCGGGTTGCGTGGGTCGTCTTCAGGAATACCTGCTTCAACCTTACCAACGAGGTCTGCACCGACGTCAGCAGCCTTGGTGTAAATACCGCCACCGACACGAGCGAAGAGGGCAATGGATGATGCACCCATACCGAAACCTGCAGCAGCGCTGACTGGATTCATCACACCGTCAGTAGTTTCCCCAGCGCTTAGCCAGAAAGCGATGAGCGAGATTCCGAGAAGCCCAAGTCCTCCAACGGAAAGGCCCATGACGGCCCCGCCGTTGTATGAAACTGCGAGTGCACCAGCTTGTCCGTCGTTCTTGGCAGCCATTGCGGTTCGACCGTTTGCGGAGGTTGCAGCTCGCATTCCAGAGAATCCTGCGAGCACGGATGCAATTGCACCTGCAAAGAATGCAATCGCCGTTTCGATGTCGTTAAGCCATGCGAGGACAGCACCAACGACGACGACGAACACACTGAGAACTTTGTATTCTGCAAAGAGGAACGCCATGGCTCCATCTTGGATTTCTTGAGTGATTTCCGCAACTTTGTCATTGTCAATCTTCACTTTGTTTACTTGTTGGTAAAGCACAAACGCAATGACAAGTCCGACGAGACCTGCACCTGCGGCAATCATTGGTATATTTTCCATCATAATAGAACACCTGTGCCTCGGCGACCAAAGAACCCCTCATAAGTGGTTCCCCCTGTAAAACACCTTATTCCGTACTTTTTCAGACCGTTCTGTGTTCACCACGAGGCTTTTCTGAATCGCACCAGCAAGCAATCGTTGAAAGAGGAGAAACCCGAGGCGGACTCATGACCATCACCGCCGAGGAGGTGCTTGCCGAAATTGGGCCGGTGCAAGAAATCCTTGACGAACACGATGGCGTCGTGACCGTACTCGACACCAGCGATGGCAACATTATGCTCTCGCTTGATGGAGGTTGCAATGGTTGCTCCTCAACGCCTATGACGGCCATGCAAATCTATTATTCACTCAAAAAACTCGAAGCGATCAACGACGTCATCTTCGTGAACGGCGAGTTGCCGGAGTACATGCGAACCTTCATCGACCAAAAAATGGCCAAAGAAGCCATGGCTGGCAACTCCACTGCCGAGGATGAAGGCCCACAGCCCAAGGGCGAAATTGTCTGATCACTCTTCGCCTTTGTCTTTGCCGATGGTGTGAGGATTAGCACCGAAGGACACATTTTCTCCTTTGATGTTCATTCGAGCTGAAATTGCAAGCACAATGCACACCACCGAGAGCGGTTTCGGCAGGTAGTTCGAACCCCACAACGTCCCACCCGAAAGAGATAGCCACCATAACACACCGGCTGCTGCGATGAGGGTGAGTGCGATGATGTTCTGGACGATTTGTTCCACCGAAGGTGAACGAGAAAAGGTCGCAATGAAGGTGAACAATATTGCAGATAGGCCACAAAGCCCTTCCGCCAATCGTTCGATGGTTGCTGGGTCGACCATAGTAAAGGCACGAGCCCGCAGTTCTTCAATGTGAAGTCCACATCCTTTCAAACGCAATCTTTGACAAGGGTCGCCGGTTCAGCAGAACCATGGCAGGCAACGGTTTCTCACTTCCAAAACCACGTCCGAGTGGCCCCCCATACTTTTCTCGCAACCAAGTGGCAAATGCATTGCACCAAGTTGCTGTGCTTTTGGAACTTCAAGGTGCGAATGTATTCCGGGTTCGATCATACCAGAATGCTAGCCGTATGCTTGGTTCTCTAACAGAAGATTTAGGCGAACTGGTGGCCACAGGCCGACTTCTCGAAATGAAGGGCATCGGAAAGGGACTTGGTTCTGCATTGACTCAAGTGGTTGGCGAAGGCCGTTGGCCCAGTGATTGGATTGAACTCCATGCCTCCACGCCAGAGGGTTTGATCGAAATGCTGGGTATACCCGGCCTTGGTCCGAAGCGAATCAAACTGATGCACGAAGAACTCGGCGTCGACTCGGTGGCAGCGCTCAAAGAAGCTGCAGAAGCCGACAAAATCGCCCCGATGAAAGGATTTGGAAAAAAATCTCAAGCCAGAATGTTGGATGGCATCGATTTGCTTGCTCGCTTCCGTGCTCGACGAAGGCTCGATATTGGTCTGATGTACGGGGAAGCCTTCGAAGCACGCGTCAGCCAAATTGATGGCGTTGTGAAAGCCCAACTTGCAGGCAGTGCGCGACGTCGAAAAGAGACCATTGGCGACCTTGACTTGGTCGTCGCTGTGGAAAAAGAACACCATGAACGGGTCGCCAATGCAATTCTTAGCCTCCCCGGAATCGCCGATGTCAAAGGTGCAGGGGACTCTAAAATCAGTTTAATCCTCGACACCACCATCTTCGAAGAAGGCTTCACTGTTGGCCATATTGACCCGAATGTACTCGATGCAATTGGCGGTGACGACTACGAACAATTGGAAAGCGGTGGAACCATTGATGCACAAGTGCGATTGGTGCCGCCTGGTGTGTTCCCGTTCACCTTGGCATACTTCACCGGCAGCAAAGAGCACAACATTGCCATGCGCCAACGAGCCATCGATCGTGGCCTCCGATTGAACGAATTTGGTTTGATACCCGAAGCCAAAGCAGGGGATCTGAAAGGGATGGCAGCTGCGCAATATTCGCTTGACGCCCTTGATGAAGCCGCCATTTACAAGCACCTGGAGTTAGAATGGGTCACCCCGGAGCTGAGGGAAGACACCGGTGAAATTGATGCTGCACAGCACAATGGATTGCCAAAACTGGTCACAAACGCCGACATGCGTGGGGCGTGGCACAACCACACCACGCTGTCGGACGGTGAAGCGAGCCTCGAAGAAATGGCAAATACAGCCCAAAAACTCGGGTGGAGTTGGTTGGGCATCGCCGACCATTCACCGACGCTCAAAGTCGCCAATGGGGCAAGCGCAGATGACCTCCTTGAGCAAGGCGCTACCATCCGAGCCTACAACAAAGCATGGGCCGACGATGGTGTTGACTTCAGGTTGTACCACGGTGTTGAGTCTGACATCTTGCCGGGCGGAAAGCTTGACCATCCAGATGATGTCCTCGCCCAACTCGATTACACGGTGGCTTCTGTGCACGCTATTTCCAAGTGGCGAGCACGTGATGAAATAGAGAACACTGAGGAACTACTGAAGTGCATAGATCATCCATCAACAACAGTCTTGGGCCACCCAACGGGGCGAATCCTTCAGGGCCGAGATGGCTACGAAGTGGATTTGTTTGCAGTGCTGGAACATATGGCAGACCATAACAACGAAGGGCGCCTTAAGGCAGTCGAACTCAACGCAAGCCCATACCGCTTGGATTTAGACTGGCGATTGTGCAAGCATGCAAAGGGACTCGGCGTCCCTGTCATCATCAACCCAGATGCGCATTCCCTGCGTGGACTTGCCGACATCAGTTACGGCGTGATGGCAGCGCGTAAGGGTTGGTTAGAAGCCCCTGACGTTCTCAATTCGCTCGATGCGAAGGCCCTCTCTGCCCTTCTTTGAGCCAGTTGTGCGATGCACACCTTCTTGACTCGCCGCCTCATCCTCCCGACATGCGCATGTTGCGGACACTGATCATGGGGGGCGTTATGCTCATCCCCGGTATCCTTCTCGGTTTCGTAATCTGGTACCTCGCTGGCGGCGAAGCGGTCACCGAGCCAGTTGAGAGCATCGTTTGCAACGGCATCCCAATGCTTTCTGTCATCTCAGGTCTCGTATTTGGTTGGAAGACTGGCGAAGCCTACTCGGTCAAGATGGATCCAAACTGAGCGTGAAAAGCCATGAAGCGTTCAGAGAAAGCCGAACGCATTGTTGAGATGCTGGAGGAACTCTACCCCGAGACGCCGGTTCCCCTCGACCACACAAACCACTTTGAACTCTTAGTTGCAGTGCTCATGAGCGCCCAAACAACTGACCTCAAAGTGAATGAGGTCACACCGGCGCTTTTTGCGAAGGCAAACACGCCCCATGCAATGGCAGAACTCCCAGTAGAAACCATCCTTAATGACATACGCCAAGTTGGGTTGGCTCCCACGAAGGCAAAGAACATCAAGCGACTTTCAGAATTACTTGTCGAGCGCCATGATGGCATTATTCCCGACTCTTTTGAGGCGCTCGAGGCCCTCCCTGGTGTCGGCCACAAGACTGCAGGCGTCGTCTTGGCCCAAGCATTTGGTATCCCTGCTTTTCCCATTGACACCCACATCCATCGCCTCGGTGCTCGCTGGGGCCTTTCCAACGGCACCACTGTTGAACGTACAGAACGGGATTTGAAGGCGATTTTTCCGAAAGAACTCTGGAATAAACTCCATCTCCAAATCATCTTCTTTGGTCGGGAATACTGTCCAGCACGCCGGCATGATTTGACACAGTGCCCAATTTGTTCTTGGGCAGCAACCAAGAAGCGAATCGCCGAAGAAGCACGCCGTTGATCACAGAATGTTGAGGCTTCGAGCTGCCAAGTTTGCTACAACCAATACACCGAGGATCATGCCGGTGACACGAAGCGCAGTGTGATGACTTGTTGCAGTGTGTGATTCCCGAAGGAGTGCGTATCCAATTAGACCCATTCCCACAGTTTGAAGGATGACGCCAATGGATGAAACGACCCTGTTAAGATCCGTGTAGCCGTCCACATCTTTGAGGTATTGACTCAATTCATCGAGCCCAGCATCAGCGTCTGGTTCGTCAGGAGGGCCCCACATCGTCACAACTTGAACAAACAACGTTGCAGCAATAATGAGGATGATTCCAATCATGAGCCAACGCTCAAAGGAATAGGCTAACTTGGTCTTGTCGAACCCTTTGGCTGGCTGGTAAGGAGACACTGGAGCGGGTTGAGGTTGGGCGGATGGAGCAGGGGGCTGAGGCAATCCTTGCATGGCCCTCCATCTCGATGGAAGTTATTGTGTTTCGGTTGCAAAAGAGTCAGACACCGAAGATTCCCGAGGCGCTCTCGAGGACAACCGAGGTGAGGAAGGAGGTGATTCCTGCAACCCACAGCAATTGAATGGCCTGACCAAGAGCAGTGGTCCTTCCGCCACCTCGCAGGCGGTTTGAAATCATGGAAACCGCTGCTACTTGGAAGAGGATGAGAATTGAAACGATGATTTTGAACATCCGTATGTTCTCGCCAACAGCCGAAGCATCTTCCATCACAGGGAGTGCCAGATCAGAACCAAACCGTGAGAGAGCGGACACATCGGTTTCAACGAATCCTTCAGCGACACCTGCAATCGAGTCACCAAGTTTCAAGACAATTGCAATTGTTACGTTGAGGCTTGTTACGGTTGCAATGAGCAAACCAAGTGCCACGCCCCGCATTGTGTTTGCAGAGAGCGCACGACGTCGTCGCAGGGACAGGAGATTTCCAACTGAACGGGATACCATCTCTGCAGTTGCCGCCGGCTGACCAGACGATTGAGACCCTTCGATGTAGATACGGGTGTATCTTGAGATGACTGCGGAATTGGTATCTGCTGTGAAATAATCCCAGGCCCGGTCTGAATCGATGCGCGTGGACAAGCGCTTTTCCAACCGGTCAATGGAGTTGTCAAGCACACCGAAGTCAATGCCTCGAAGGGCCTTGATGGTCGCTGAAGGCTCGGCAGACCGTGCTTGAGCGGTTCCACCCAAAGCTCGGATGAAATCAGGATATGTTTCATCGCGACGAAGAACTTGTCCTTCTTCACGCCCAACCATGAAGGCTGGAATCAGCATAGGAGAGAGTGGAGCAACAACCAGCAACAGGCCATAGCGATCCCACTGAGCACTCACTTCTTGCCATGATGCCAAGATGACAATGACGGTGATTGCAAAAAGAATCGTTGTGATGAGGCTGGCGCCAACCAACGCTCGAAGGAAGTTGACCCGAAACGGCGTATCCATTTCATCACGGGCGAAAGTAGGATCTTCAGGAATGGTTGAATTAAACGCCATCACGCCCCCGATTTGAACGATTGTGAACAACAAACCTGCAAGGAGAAGGAAGCGCAAGCGGCTTGCGATTTCGATTGGTGCATCCGTAGGTGAACCCGTTTCGAACAGCACAAGATGGATGCCAGCAATCACCAAACCAAACAAACCCGCAGAAACCAGCGAGACATAGATTTCCTTCATCGTGTCAACGGACTCCAGACGTGTGTCGTACAGAGTGGTGTATTGCTCTGCAATTGTCTCTTGTTCAGAGCGCATGAACTCATCGATTGGCTGACCTGCTTCGATGGAAAACGCCATTCGGTCGAGGAAATCAGCCCACAGTGGACTTGGACTTTGTTGGGCTACAATTCGTGAAGCTTCAGGTAGCGAAGTGTGCCATTTATCGACAAGAGTTTCAATCCGTTGAACCTCTGTTGCCAGTTCACCATAGTCCCGCATCTGCTTGAGAATGTCGAAGATGGATTGCGCACCGACTTCACCAAGCGAAAGAATACCCATTCGAGTGATGAACATGTGCATTTCTTTTTCGATGAGTGTTGCAGATCGTTGGACATCGAGAATAGGAAACACAATCGCTGCCCCACCGGATAGGAGGGGAAGGAGTGTCAGTAAGAAAACCCCAGAAATGCCGGAAAACAATGCCCCTTCTGCCAATCCACCTGTGACAATGATGATGAGAATCGCCATGAAGAAACCAGCAGCAGCCGCTCCACCGACAAACAATGCGAGGAAACGCAGCACCGGCATTTCAAGCCGCCGCAAAGCGATTTGCCACATCGACATTCGCTGCATACATCATCCCTCAATCGTGGTTAATACCCTTCCATGAATCGATGGCACGGTCAAAATGGTCCCAGCCGCTGTTGTAGTAAATCCCCAACAGATCGAACACATCGTCGTAGTGCGTCAAGTCACGATCGACCATCTTCTGGAGCGCAGCGGCTCGCTTGAGCATCTCATCGTAAATGTCACGCTTGTTTGCAAAACCAGCCATTGCAGCAATTTTATTCTCAAGCAAATGGCTTTGGAACATACCACGGAAGTAATGCTTGTCCTTGACTGGGTCCCATTCGAACATACCACGAGTGAGAACACCATCGCTGTGCTTGTTGTATCCAATGACTTCGTCAATTCCTGTGACACGTCGGGCGATACCGCCACCGGGCGCTTCCACCACTTCCTGGAAAATCGCAAAGTTGAGGTTGTCAAAGAAACGAATCGGGACATTGATTGGGTCACCCGTGAATCGTTGAATCATTTTGACAATGGACGATGCGTGGAAGGTTGCAATAACTGGGTGACCTGTCTGCATTGCTTGGAAAGCAGTCGCACCCTCAACACCACGAATTTCACCGATGATGATGTAACGCGGACGGCTACGAAGCGCTGCTTTGAGCAAATCGAACATCTCGACACGAGATTCTTCATTCTTTGATGAACGGGTCACAAGACGTTGCCAAATCTTGTGACGAACCTTCACTTCAGGGGTGTCTTCCGCTGAGTAAATCTTGACATTGTGATCAATGAAGGGAAGAATTGCGTTGAGCGTCGTGGTCTTACCTGAAGCAGTTTCTCCAGACACAAGAACAGACATGCCGTATTCTAAGCAAATCCAAATGTATGCAGCCACTTGTGACGAAATGGTACCCCAAGCAATGAGTTGAGTGATAGAAATTGTTTCTTCAGCGAACTTACGAATCGTGAAAGATGGACCGAGCATCGAAACGTCGTCCGAGAAAATGATGTTGATACGAGAACCATCAAGGAGTGCACCGTCGATGATCGGTTTGTTATCCGAAACCGGCCTTCCAATACGTTCGGACATAGCACGGAGGAACCGCGAAAGCATCTCTCGTTCACGGAATCGTATGTTCGAGGTGACCATTCCAAACACCTTGTGATCCATGTGGACGTGCTTGAGACCAATCGAGTGAATATCTTCCAGCATCTCGTCAGAGAGAAGCGGTTCGAGTGGACCATTGCGAATCAAATCACGAATCACAATGTATTCGAGGCGAGTGCGTTGCTCTTGATTAACGACAATTCGTTTGTCATCCATCCCAAGCATTTCCCAAAGTCGTCCTTGTCGCCTTGGGCTCAAACCGAGTTCGGTATCCAAAACCGTGTACCGTTCAACCATTTGGCGAAGGATGTTCTCGAATTCATTATCAGTTGTGAATGAAGGAGCAGTCGGTGCTTCTTGGAGAAGGGTTTCAGTGAGTTCACGTCGGATGTTTTCTTCTTCTTCAGTGAGTTGTGGTTCGAGTCCAAACCACAGCACTTGGCCACCGCCTTCTTCGTCAGCAGGGGGCTCGTAAATGTGGACAAAAATTGGCTCTTTGGCCAAATAAATGAGATTGAGTGGGCGTTCTTTCTTGGCATCACGGTCGAGTTCACCGTAGTAGATCGGCCTTGTACCGTACCGTGCTTCGAAGTCACGCACCCAATCTGCTACGTGAGCGTGGGCTGCCATGACGCCGTTGAGGTCGCCTTTTGCAAATCGAGGTTCGTCGGCCATTCAGATTCCTCCTCAGCTCACCGCGGTGATGTCGACAATGAAGCCCATGCTTGGTTCAACACGCCATCCAATGGAAGTCTGTGTTGGACCTGCAGCCCTCAAAAATCGAGTGACGACAATGTTTCTTTTGATTTCACCACCAATCATGGTGGTTTGTAGGTCGAGAACAACTTCAGCGGATGCCCGCATGTTGTGCATCAGTTTGTGATCCATTTCTTCGGGGTCCACACAAAGCATGAGTGAGCGGCCATCAGCACAGATTCGACGAAGCCTCTGCATCATCGAAAATCGCTCCGTTTCATCCAATGAATCTGGCATCAACGAACTTGCGGCGTCGATAATGACAACATCTGCTAAAGCGATGGCATCGGATTCAAGCAATTCTTCCAAGCCCACATTGGGGAGCGCTTCAGCGATTGTTCCAAAACGAGAGAACACCATGAGTTGCCCTTCACGGATGGCATCGGTGATGCCATACCCAATGGACTCCATTTGTTCAATCCATCCTCGTGTGGTGAGTTCCGTGGTGATCACAAGCACTTTCACGCCATTTTCGACCATTCCGTACGCAAGGCGCTGAGAGATCAGTGATTTTCCACCACCGACTGCACCCTGCAACACATATAGGGAACGATTTGGCATGCGCAATCCCATCGAGTCGGCCAGCGAATCAGTTTCTAAATCATAAGGAAAACCATCTTCCATTGGCTTGTGTGCTTTCAAAAATGGATCGTCTGTCATGAGAGCCTCACCTCGGTGTTGAGCGATGCGCTTGCGGAAAGTCCGCCAATTGTTTCAGATGTTGCCACCGCATACAAGGCAACATCGTCCCCTTCTGCATAACCGGATACACCCGTGTATTGCAACTCAATTTCCAAGAGGACATTTGAGTTCCATTCTGTGGCAGTTCCAACAAAAGAGACTGATATTGCGGTCGGAGAACGACCATCAACAAACACGCTCAGTTGATTTTCATCCATAGGGTGTTGACCCGTGTTCAATGCATAGAAGGTAATCGTTTCAGTGGAGGTCGAATTATCAAAATCAACCATCATCGGATCTCCAGCAAACTCAATGCTCAGTTCCGAAGAAAGTTGAGCACCACGCTGTTGAACTTGTGCGACCTTCGCCGTATTTGTCCATTCTGTGATCAATAAAGCGCTCACAGCGCTTGAAATCAACAACCCCGTGATGAGCATGATGAATGTTGAAGCTCCACCGTCTGCCATGTTCAAACCTCAGATTGCTTCTGCAGCAACAAACCCTGCAGAGGTGGTTACGAATCGTGAGGTGAGCGTTGGCGGAGAAGGGAGGATTAGATCCACCGTTTCTCCAACATACCAATTCTCTGATGCAAAATCAGGAGTTGCTTGGTTTTGGGCCCAACCTTCGAGGTGGATGGTGCTGAACTGTGTGGGGGAATCCCCATCAAAGAACATCCAAACATTCTCCGTTTTGAGTGTCATGTCGCCTGTATTTGTGAGGTTCGCGTAAAAGATATCACCGGACGTAAAGGTGAACGTTGGCGTAGGTGTCAGCGTGCCCTGACCACTTACCGTGATGCTTGTTGGGGGGGTTGTGTACGAACCGTGGCTGGTGATCACCACAGAATTTACATCGATTTCCCCAGAAGTCACAGTAAAGGTAGCGGCAAAGCCACCCAAACCAGCGCCGCCATTTGCGACAAGTGTTCCATTTACGACACCAGAACCGGAACCGGTCCCAGTCACCGCAACGGTAAGAATCGCTCCTTCGACAAGGGAAGCATCGTCAATGACAAACCTCGGCACGGGATCGGCTGCTGCATCAAGAACCTCCATTGAGGTCTCCATTTGATACGACATTGTTTGAACGGCCATGGAAAACACAACCAACAATGAGACCCCAATAATGAGGCCACCGATTCCAACCGAGCCTGCCATATCAGGCTTCACCTCGGAGGGATCTCACACTTCGCCATGAACTGACAAGGGATGAGAACGTAAGCAATTCTTTGTGCGGCAAATGATCGTCAAGCGCAGCCTCGGATTCCCCGGGCTCTGCGAGTTGAACAATTGCCATGACGGATCGTCCTTCTTCGTCGCTCAGCATACCGGAGGCCATGGCCTTCTGGGTAAAGCTGACCGCTGCCATGCCCGACATGTGGTCGAGCAAGAGTGCGGAGACGGTTGGTGCACCAACGCTGTTTGCGTCAGCTGTCGCACCACGGGACGGAGCATGCAAGAATGGATTTGCTGCGAGGGCTTGAGCCTCGTAGAGTTCCACCAATGGTGCTTCGTCCACTTCTTTGAGACGATTGTTTCCGGTGACGGGAATGACTTCACCGCTTGCAGTGACGATTGTATCGCCACTGAGCGCTGCTTCATCCATGTCAACTTCGTCAGGAGAGCCCTCTTCAGCAGGGGCTTGGGGGGTCTCTTCGAGACGAACTTCAACCATGCGAAGCACATCCTCGACCATGTCGAGGCGGCTGCTGATCAAACGTTCGAGTCCGGACGTGTCAACGGTCGTGTTCACCGGTGCGGCAGGTGCTGGAGCGAGGCTAGCCGCCACGCTCGGCACACTGCCGATGCTGTTGAGTCGTGCCTTTGTAGGACCGGGGGAGATGGTCCACGCATCTTCTTCACCGAGTTCGCCTTCCTCTGGGAGAGGGACTTGCTCAATGGCGATGTTCGCCATGATCTTGAGACGATCTTCGGTTAATGCTGCGTCTTCATCTCGGTCCTTGTTTGCACTGCCACCAAATGGCCAGGCCATCATAATTCCTCCTCTAAGGGGATGCCCTCTCGAGCGCCACCCTCAGAAGACATCAAACGACCTTTGACCCAGTAGCGGTATCTTGGACTGAGAGGGTTTCGAAGGTTGTACCTCCGGACCCGACGTGGATGTACATTTGTACACTTGCGCCAGTTCCAACAGTTCCAGCTTCACAGTCGCTACCACCGGCACTGCCAGCGATGAGCATTGTGTAACCGGTTGCAGGGGACATTTCCACAGCGTTTCCACCAGTGCCGTCCATGAGGACAGTGTTTCCAACGTTTCCTTCAACGACTGCTGCGCCGCCGCACATCAACTGGTAGCTGATGCTTGCGACTGGAGCAGGTTCGCTGCCAGGAGCGAGGCGAACGAACAACTTGTATCCGTTTGCGTCAACGTAAGCGGAGTTGATCATGACCTTTCCTGCCATGTTGTCTGCTGTGTCGTCACCTGTTTGCTGAGCGTTTTGTTGCAATGCTTCAGCAGTTTGGATGATCACGGCTGCTGCGACTGCTGCAACGAGGATCAAGGCAATGAAGACAATCATTGCACCAATACCAATTGCTGCAACCTTGTCGTCTTGGAGTTCAGTTGTGTGAGTGTTCGACTTCATACAACCACCAATCCTCGGTCGACGCTTCCGCCGTAGCTCAACAGTTCGTAGGTGAATCCACCAGAACCGGATTGAATCATGAATTCGTGAGCAGCGTTCACTGCAGGAGGGCATTCGGTAGCGCCTGCAAGAGCGAGCGTGATGCTGTAGGTCGCCCCTGTTTCGAGGGTCGCTGATGCACCGGCTTGTCCGACTTCGCTTGCGCCAGTGAAGTCGCCTTCACTGCCTTGAGCGCCACAGACAATTGCCCACATGACATCGCCAGCCTGAATTTCATCAGAACCTGGAGCAAGCTCGAAGGTCACCAAGATGGATGTTGCTGGATCAGTTGCACCAGTCGTAATCACGCTCTTGATGAAGATCTTCGAAGCCAACAAATCTGTTGTCTCTTCGCCGGTCGTCTGTGCGTTTTGTTGCAATTGCTCTGCAGTCTGAATAATGACTGCTGCTGCAACCGCCGCAACAAGAATCAGAGCAATGAACACAATCATTGCACCAATACCAATTGCAGCGATGTTATCGCTGTTTTCGTTCGTATTTTCTTTCATATTTTTTCACCATTTTTTGTTTTTGTATCCCCCATTCAGGGTGGACTGTGAGCGGTTCAGGCGTTGCCTCCTGAACCAATGTTGATGCGCAACGGCATGCGAATAAGAGCGACTTCATCTGGTGCCAGTCGGTTGATGAATGGCACTGAATCGGTGGTGAAGCCCGGAGGGATCCACGGCGAGAGAACGATGTCTTGCAACGGCTCCATTGAGCGGTTTTGGGCGCGAATGGTGGCGGTAATGTCGCCAGTACGCATTTCATAGGAGGTGGCGACCGCTAATTTACGGGACAATGGGATTTCATCCGCTCCGTAACGGCGGTTGGCCTTCACTTCGAATCGGAGTGGGAGGTTCCCTCCGGGTGCGATGATTGGAAGATCGACTGAGGAGGGAACACATGTCCATCCATCTGGTACTGGTGGTGCAAGTCGCATGCCGGGCATGGCGACAGGACCATCGTTGATGATTCGGACGATGAGGACGCCTTCATCGCCACCAGCAGGCCATCGCGTGTCAAGACCGAGCCAAAAGTGGCGGAACAAGAACGGATTGAGTGTTGCGGTGTTGCCGCCAATGAGGTCGTCGACAAGATGCTCAACTTCACCTGCTGCAACGCCAACGTCACCAATTTCTGCTGCGCCGGTTGCAGAATGGAGTCGGAGAAGAATTGTTTCGACTTCCTCCTCATTGATTTTCTTCTCATTAAGGAGCCTGTGGAGCATGGCAATATTTCGTCGGAGGTGAAGAACATCCTCTTCCAACAAAGCGAGGGACTGTTCGGCTTTCTTGACAGATTTACGCGCTGCTTTCAACTTGTGTCGATTGAGGAAGACCTTGGCGTCAGCAATATCGACTTCAGTTCCTGCCAGAGAGTTGGATTCATCTTGAACCACACCAAAGACAAGCGATTCGAGTTCCCTCGATGCTGCAATCAAGCGGTCAGCGGAATCTTTGCTGGCAGCGATAGCCGCACGTGCTTCTTCCACTTCCCCTTCAGACATGTCTGTCGTGATCGTTCGTTCCTCGTTCAATTCAGAGGATTCGAGGTCGAACTGGGCGTCAACTTCGTCCAAGAGCATGGTCGGATCATCAATAACATCAACATCGCCCTTAGACATCCTCATTCACCTCCTCTGTAGGAACTTCTGCGTCGAGAATGGTTCCCACGGTTGCAGTGGTGGAGATATCTCCAAAGATTTCGTCAAGGTTCAATCCGTCGCCTGCTAATTCGTTGAACAAGCGGGCCGGGTCGCCGAGGTCTCGCTCGATACGAGTGGCTTTGACTTCAACGTCGGTGAGGCGTCCGTACAAGTTGCCGTAAGCACGGTCTGCGCGCTGGATGATAAACCAAACACCAAGCATGACAATCGTGATGTATACGACCAAGGAGACCATGTTGTTCTGGTCATTGTAGAGTTGTGGTGGCAATCCAAGAACGACAGCAACGAAACCGAGAACTGGCACGGCAAGGATGACACTCAGTTGTCGCCGGCTATCTTTGAGAGCGGCAAAGTGATCGGCGTAGAGGGTTGAGACGCCACGGCGAGCACGCTGGTAATCTTCGTGAATGAGTTTGAATTCCTCTGCGCTCACCCAACTCATACGCCAGATCCACAATGCTGTTGCAACGAGAACACCTAGGCCCCAGAACGGGACGTCGAGCAGGTGGAAAGAGAAACCGAATCCGAGCACGCCGGCATAGACTGCCATGAGGCGGAACTTCTCGTTTTGGCCTGTAAGCCTCAAGAGAATGATGGATGTAATGAGGCAGACCATGAGTGCAACAAAACTTGTTGAAACACCTGGAGAGGTGGATTCAACATTGAGTTCGATGGTACGCACGTCGTTTCCAACAACGTTCTTGTCCATGTAGAACGCATCGACTGTTGCCGTACAGTCAGTCATTTCGGACTGCTCCCACCAATCGATGGAGTCAGGTTGGATTCGCCAGTCAAGAACAACTGAATCACCAGGCCCAAGAATACCAATCATAGGGACAACTTCTGGACCTGAAAGAATCGTTGCGGAAGGGCACACAAGGGCCACGTCCACGCCAAGTGCGGTTGCGGTGCCCGCATTGGTCACGGTGAGGAGGAGGTCGAATTCCTCGCCTTCCTCAAGCGTTAGCATTTCAATGGATTCAACCAATGGGTCAGCGAAGACATCCAATTCGAAATTGAAGGTTTCTTCATCGTACACAGTGTAGGAATTGTTCTCCGTTGGGTGGTAAAGGCGGAACGTCATCTCCCAGCCATCGCCGGAAAGGATCTTTCCTCGGTCTGGTGCGTTAACGGAGATCCTGAGGGGCGCAGACGTATCCCAAGCATTTCGTGCCGGCAAGCTGATCCTCGAAAGTTCGCCTTGGGTACCAGAAGCGCAGGAAGCAGAGGAGAGCGGAAGAATCACTTCGGTGTTGTTTGCATCGGGGAGAATGACCTTGAATTCCCATGGATATTCTGCTTCATTGAGGTTAAGTGCGGCGAAGTCGAGGATACGGACCGCACTGCACAGTTCGATTTCGTAAGCAGCACTCAATGCTTGACCGTTTGGAATGTGAGAGTAAATGATGTCGACATCAATTGGAGCATCCCCCACTTCTGGCCTGAGCACAATATCGCCTGTGCTAAAGAACCTCGACATCTTGAGGTTGGTTGCGTACGATGCGTTGCCCTGAACCGTTTCATCAACCGGTTCATAATAGATTTTGAAATCTGCTTGAAGCGAAAGGTCGGGCTCGAAATTCAAAGCCTTCACGCTGAAAATGTGTGTGATTGGAACACCGACTGGGAGATAGAGCGTTGAAGGAGCACCCGTTTCCATGGACCAATCGCTCGAGCCGACTTCGAGACCAGCCCGGTTCACAGAATAGCCGACATTGACTTCGACATCTCGGTTACCGGTGTTGGTGAGTGCAACTTCCCATGTGCGAGTTCCTTGACGGTAGAATTCCATCACTGCCGGCCATGCTTCTGCTTCGAGCGCAAAGATTGCTCCGACTCGGAGCTGGATGGTGAAGCTGGTCTTGAAGGCAAACGTCGAAGCATCATAGACAGAGAGTGTTAGGTTGTGGACTGAACCATCGGCAAGCGACTGTTCTCCACCAAGGCTTGGGACGCTCACTACAATCTGACCCGTGATGGTCTGATTGATCTGGAGAGTCATACCGATTTCGTTGACATCTGTCGTCCAGTTTCCTTCGACGGCGGGTGTGACGAGGACCGATTCCTCTAAGTTCCCGATGTTCGTTAGGTTGAACTCGATGTTGGTCATTTGACCCGGCGTTACCCCAATCACAAGTGGAGCATCGATTCGAATATCCGAACTCTTCGTAATGTTTGCAGTAATGGTTGCAGACATGTTGACTGCGCCCGTTTCGTCTTCGACCCAAATAACGACCTCATACATTTGATCAGCACTTGCAGAGGCTGTTGGAATCACGTTCACCTTGATAATTTCCTCATATCCTGGAGCCACAAGCAGCGATGGATTGGAGTCGAGTTCAAAGATGACATCACCGGCAAGACTGTTATCAATCCAAACATTGTAGGTGGTTGGGGCGTTGCCTGTATTTTTGACCTTGACTGTCTTGAACTCGTCGTAATCCGTTGGGTCAACCGAGATGTGCTGGGTGAGAGGGAACAAAGTGCCGTTTCTCAGTTCACCAACTCGCACAGGGAGAATGTGCTCGCCAATGGAAGCGCCAGTGTCCCGTTCTTCGATGGTGATGGTCAGTGGAACAATCGAATTCGCTGGGACGAATGGGTCTGTCTCGATGAGCAGTTCGACGATTGTTTGGTGAGCCGAACCAGATGCAGGGAAATCGGCGACATCCGCTGAGAGGTTGTCCACGATATCCGTGGTTCCGTTAAACTGAACAATCCAGTCGTCTGGGACATCAGAGATTCGGAGGCGGTAGGATGCGAGATCGTTTCCAATGTTGGCGAATGGGAAGGCAACAGCGGTTTCAACGCCGACTTCCACATCAACGGGACCATCTTCGAGGATTTCCGCTCCGAGGACTGTTGGCACGATGATGGTGAGGTTTCGTGTGACTGGGTTGGCAGTAACGCCGCTTCCAGCATGCACGCCGCCCAAGGTGGGTGTTACGGTCACGGAGAGCGTCAGGGTCCCAGAGAGCGGATAATCGTCATCGGGTCCTTGAATGGCTAGAATCGCAGGAGAGGTGTCGCCCGGCTTCAATCCGGTGAGTTGTGGCGGAGAGACCACAGCACTCCAGCGACTGGCTTCAGAAAAGCCTCCGGTGTTGGCAGCAAGGAAGGACAGCCCGCTGACCTCAATGTCCGCACTCAGCGTTTCATCGATATCAGCAAACAAATTGTGGCGAACTTCGACGTTCAGGCCGAGCACATCTTCGAGTCCTTGCCCGTTCCGGGCTGCGACGACCTCTGCTTGAGTCAATTCGAGTTCGAGCGTTGGCAAGCCAGGGTCAACAACAATGGTAGGGAGGACTTCGATGCCCGCTGATGCTTGCGTAGGAATTCCGCCGCCTGCAGCACGGGCTTGTAGCCACACTTGCAGGGGCTGGCCTGCAAGGTTGAATTCACCAGGATCGAGTGGGCTCTTGATTGGAGGCACCTTCACATTGATTGGAATTTGAACCGTTGCTGATCTGTTAATGAACGTGGACCATTGATCGCATGCTTGACCTTGGATGTCGAGTTCCCAGTTGTTTGCTGAGACGGACAGGCCGCAATCAAAAGCAAATTCAGCGCCGACGTTCCCAGCATTGGTAACGTTGGCAATAATGGTGCTGCTGTCACCGGGCAACAGTTCGGTGGTGTCAGTTGGCATTTCGATTGATGCGATGTATGATTCACCGGCTTGTACAACTGCTGTGGTGACAAGTTCGTATCCATCTTGAATCGAAAGGAGTGTGAGCGTGATCGCAGAGGCATTGGAACGGTTTTCCCCGAGTGGCACCGTCACAGGAATGCCAATGGAGGTTGTAGCGCCTGGCGAGAGGGCTGCAGTGGAACTACCCACCGCACTGGTGGAAGCCCAGTTTCGGTTTGTAGGATTGGTTGTAATCGAAGAAATTTGGAAGGAATCTTGGACCCCACCTGTGTTTTTCAAGAGGAAGGTGAGGGTCCCAGTTTGGCCGGGTTCAATGGAGCGGTCGCCGAGTGAGGAAAGGGATGCTGTGTAATTGGAAAGACGCACGGTGACGCTGGCAATAGTTGGGGCATCGTTCCAAAGAGTCCCGTTGTAGAGGATCTTCGCATCAAGCGTCCAAAGGCCCGAAAGAGCCGAGGGGTCGTAGGAGAGGGTGAGATCTTCTGGACTGGCCGGAGCGTAAAGCGAACCAGAACGCAGGGTTTGGGTGTTTGAGTAATACACAAAGGAGTTCGATGGATTGGATTGCTCGGTCAATGTGACCTCCATCACTGCAGAGATGTTCTTCACACCGTTGTTTCGCACTGAGGCGCTGATGGTTTGCACTGTTCGTGTCAAGCCAACGCTTGTCTCGCCGGGTGCGAGGGTTGGAACAGTGTCTGAAACTGAGATGCCGCTGTGGTTGTTCTTGACATCGAAGTCCTTTCGTTGTTCGTTATTGGCTGGATTGCTATCCCCGTTGCCCGAGACGCGAGCAAAGAGCGTTTGGTCATCGCCAGTGGTGGCAGTCCATGGAATGATGATTGGGTTTGAAGTTGTCAGGGCAGGGATGGTACCCAACGAAATCGTGGTCACAATGTATTCGCCTGCTGTTGGCGAGCCTTTGTGGACAAGTTGCAACGATGCCGGGCCACCGACATCACCAGTGTTTCGAACAACAACACGGATGTCATGCTCTGCTGGCTCAACTGTGATGCCATCGCCGCGGTCGACTGAACCTGCGCCGCTCATGGTCATGACCGTGACGCCAAAGTCAGGAGCTGCTCGACCAGATGTATCGGCACCAGTCGAACCGATGAGGGGCGTAGCGGTTGGAATCAAGAACAGAAGAATCAGCGCCATGGCGAGTTTCGTCGAGGCACGTTGTGGATTACGCAGATGCCCCACCCCCGTCTGGCTTATCGAAACGATCGATGGTGACTCGCTTGCCTTGAGACTTCCATTGGGCGAGGAGTTGGTGGAGAAGTCGGTCGTGTTCCTGTTCGGAGATACCCAAGCGGCGACGCTCCTCCCAGAGGAGAAGTTGCTCAGTGCGCGTCAACAGTGCGTCACGAAGGTACAACTCAAGGGTTCGGCGGTATGCGTCCCTGTCCGAGATAGCATAGACGATTGTATCCCCTGGCAATTGATCCGAGCGATGTTGAATGAGGTTGCCAAGTGTCAATGCTTCATCGTAGGAGACATTGCGCTTGTCGAGGTCGGTTTGGATGGCGCTTGCGATGGCCTGCAAATCGAACTTGGTCGAGACGCGCTGAATACGCTTGAAGTACCGACGAGAACGTCGAGACATACGCGATGCGACCATACCACTTGGTCTACCTGCCGGTTATTGAAAGAATCGGTCGCCATCCACCGATATAAGCAGTATGAATCGATATTGATTCATACTGCATAAAAGACCTACTGAGGACTCTTCTTGACGGCATATCGGCAGATTTCACCACAAAATAGCGAAAATCACGGACAAAGCAACCCTTCTTGGACTACGGGCAGGTGCAATGACCATGAGCGAAGCAATAACCCACGAAAATGGAGCACAAGCCCCCCGGTTTTCAGCACATGACTCAGCAGGAACACTCCATGAACTCGAAGGGTACATGGCGGACGGAAAAACAGTCATTGTTTACTTCTATCCACGTGATTCCACACCAGGCTGCACAAAACAAGCATGCGACTTTAGAGACAACATGGCGTTGTTGCAGTCAGAGAACATCATCGTGCTCGGCGTGTCAAAAGACTCGGAAGCATCCCACGAGCGATTCATTGCAAAGCAGGAACTCAATTTTCCACTCCTTCTCGACACTGAGGGCGATCTTCACGAAACATTCGGGACATGGCGAATGAAGAAAAATTACGGAAGAGAATACATGGGATGCGTGCGTTCAACATTCGTCATCAATCCTGATGGAAGCTTCAAGTGGCTCAGATACAACGTAAGAGCCAAGGGTCACGTATCGATGTTGATGCGTGAACTCGGTTTGGTAGAATGAAGGTGTCCCGATGGCGAACAACCAACGCCAAACACTCCCCCACGAAAGCGTGGCTTGGAACCCCTGTCACATCGGTGAAGGGCTCGTCAATGGTGAGAGGTGCTCCATTGGCGCCCTTGCCCACATCGGCCGAAATGTCACGCTGGGAGACGGTTGTCGGATCCAAGGCGGCGCTTACATCGCTGACGGATGTGTCATCGGCGACGGCGTCTTCGTCGGACCGAATGCAACCATGCTCAATGACAAGTACCCTCCTTCAAGAAATGCAAAACACTGGACGCCTGTGAAAATTGAATCAAACGCCGTTATTGGCGGAGGCGCCACGGTCTTACCAAGCGTCACGGTTGGCGAGAATGCTGTCCTCGCTGCAGGTTCGACCCTCACAAAGGACCTACCAGCAGATGAAGTGTGGGCGGGCAACCCGGCCACATTGTTGATGACTCGGGCCGAATACGAACAAAAGGGCGGACGTTGAACTTCAAGGAGGATACACCATGGACGAGAAAGGAATCATTGCCGATTATTTGCGAAAGTGCAATGCGTACGCTGAAGCATCGATTGCTCGAAAGGAAGCCAGAGGCGTATTAGAAGAGATAGCTGCGTGGAAATCCTACATTGAATTCAATGAACACGCCATCACCGAGTTGGGCAATGGAAAACTCGATGCTTGGTTCACGCCTTCCCCAACGCCAAGCATGACCGGCGCACTGCGCATGGATGCAGAGGAAATGGAACACCCGGTTCGCGCTGGGTGGCTCTCAGGTTTGCTATCACCGAGGCCCCTCGTGATCGCCTCGACCCAAGATGAGGATGGAAACCTCAACTTAGCCCCCTACACCTCAGTCATGGCGGTTTCCACAGGACCACCCCTGCTGATTGCCTCCTTCAGTTGCAACCGTGAAGGAAAATACCGAGACACCCTGCTCAACTTACGAAGCACCAAGCGAGCCATTCTTCACATGATGCCATCCAACTTCGAGACTGTGAAAGCCATCGATGAAACCGCAGCACCCCTCCCGAAGGACGAGAGTGAATGGAACATGGCAGGATTCACCCATCACCCCGATGAGCCACTTCTCATCAACGAGTCAGTTGCAGCGATTGAAGTAGAATTCCTCGAAGACCGGCCGTTACCCGACGCTGTAGCACGCCTGGCCGTGTTCCGAGTCAAAGCACTGTGGACCACAAGCGAAACAATGCCGGCTGAAGGCCTCAATGTTCTCTGCCAGCATGGCCATGACCGACTAACCCCCGCTCCTGCCCAATGGGGAGAAAAAGTGGCAAAGCATTACCGCCGCTAAACATCAGCGTAAGGCAACCCAGGTGAGCGATAGACCGTTTGCCAAATCAGTTCGCGCACGCCACCCGAGGTGTGCCTCCGCCAATGTAGTGTCAGGCCAGCGCCTCACTGCATCACCATGATAGCCTTCAGAAAATTCCACAGTCGGAAGAGGTTGGTTCCAAGAGGCATCGGCTTGGACAGTTTCGAAGATGCGTTTCTGCAATTCTAAGATGCTCACTTCCTCGGTCGAGCCAATGTTGAAAGCCATACCAGAAAGGGTTCCGCCCGAGACACTGAGGTCCATTAAGCCAGCTTTGAGAAAGCCGCTCGTGATGTCGTCGATGTAGGTGAACGAGCGAGTTTGGGAACCTTGATTGTGGATTTGCAGGGGTGAAGAGGACAGAACTGCGTTGAAAAACATCGCAACGACTTGCCCGTAATCACCACCGTTCAATCGTGGACCGTAGGCGTTGAATGGGCGCACAATCCGGACATCCAATCCCTCCCGTGCAGCGTGCTGTGCTGCAACCTCGTCAAGGTACTTGCTTGCCCCATAGGAGTGCCGTTGATGCTGTTGTGGATCACTGAATTGCATTGGATTGCCATTCTGAATTGGCTGTACCTCGGCGTCTCCAAACGCTTCTGGCGAGGAGGCGAGCACATACCGTGCATCGTTCGCCATTGCGAGTTCCAAAGTTCTCAGCGTCCCATTGATGTTGACATCAATCACCGAATGTGCTGCTTCATGAAACCATTTCGTACCGTTGATTGCTGCGAGGTGGTACACAAGATCGAGGCCACCAAGAGATTCAACGCATGCATCCAATGCCTCAACATTTCGCACGTCGTCGTTTTGAAATTGGAATGCTGGATGCGGCATGAGATGCTCGATGTTGGCAAGCGACCCCCTGAACAGCGAGTCCAAAGCAAGGACTTCGTGACCCTCATCAAGAAGTGCTTCACACAACGAAGTGCCGAGGAATCCCGCTCCCCCTGTGACTAAAATTTTGAGAGGCATCGGGTTCAACTCGCTCGTTCAAGAACCGTGATGGTTACCACGCCATTTTCCGAAGTCATCTCAACCAGATCACCATCGTTAATGTCCATACAAGGGTCGCCATCGAACGCATGACCGTAGGGTACATTGAGAAGCGAACAGGCAGGCAAGGTGAGCGGACACACATCACTGTTCACAATGGCCTTAGGTCCTTTTCCAGTGTACAAAAGTCCCATCAGTACATACGGAGCAACCGTTGAGCCCGAGCCTTTTGGATAGATCAAAATGGTGTCTTCAATGGCACGCCCGTCGAGTGGGTGGCCAAATTCCTCGACCACACCAGTGTCCCTGTTGACATAGCCAAGGTATGTGATCGGTACATCCGTCACCATGGCTTTCCCACGAACGGAAAAGGATGCTTGACTGAGAAGCCCTTCACCGACAAGTGTCGTTGAACCAGTCTGAATGGTTTTGTTGCTTGCGTGTTGAGGCTGAGCCTTTGAGGTAAGCGTCGGTCGTTTACCTGCAGAAAGGCTTGCATCGAAGGCATGAGCAACACAGTCTTCGATCGAAAGAACGCTTGTTGGCAGTCGGTTCAGCCCGCTGGTAAGGTAGTGTTCTGCTTTCAGGGAATTTGTCAGCAGATGATTGTACTTTGAACGATTGTAAGGGGTGACTTCGGGGCATGTATCCTTGAGAATCACAGCACCTGCATGCTCAAGCACATCGATGCTTCCATCGGCAACAGCCAGTTCGAAATTCTCTCCACTGGTGAACACCCAGAGCCTTTGGTCGGGAATTTTCGAACCCATTTCAGCATACGAGCGAACAGCGGATGCAGTGATGCGGATTTCTTCCAAACTTGCTTGGGGGCAACCAATCACAACGAGATCGACTTGGCCTTGAGGGGCTAAGTCTGCGTATCGAGCAGCCAAATCATCGGCCGTAAAGGTGAGGATTCCTTGCCATCCATCCTCAGGTGCAGACCATTCCTCTTCCGAAATACGGTCGAGTGGCGGGTCTGCAGACAGACCTTCTGCCCACAGCATTGGCGTTCCATAATTTGCTGCTGCTGCAGTCAGTGCTTTCTTTCTGGCAAAACTTGCGCGCTCGGGAAGCCCTCGAATGAACGGCATTGGACCCCATGGGAGGCGCCAACCTGGACGAACTTGCTTGCCAATCCAATCGCCAAACACAGACCAATCCGAGAGGGTGATCAACTCGCATTCAACATTGACGAGCATGTTTGGCGTTCGGTTTGACTCCAAGTGCAAACCCCATTTCGGAGCATAGCCAGTCAGAGCGGTCGCAAGAGCAGAAAGACCTGATTCTCTGTTTGTAATCAGCGAAGTCCATGTGTTGGAAAAGCAGACTGCATTTGATTCAGCCCATGAGGCGATGCCAGAAGTGTCCTCGATGCCTCGGTCGTAAGGGGTGCATGAAAGGGTTGCATCGAGGCCAAGGGCCTCGTAGGCTTGAACAATCTCAAACTGTTGCTCTAAGAATTCTGGCCATTCAATGTCCATTTCCTTCATTTTCTCTTTGTCACAGCCTGCGGAATTCAGCGTTGTCGGGATGACAACCGTTCCATCGCCTGAACTTGAGAGATCCGCCAAGAAGCGACGAAGTCCATGCCCGCCGGTGATCACCGATACGCCAGAAACGTGAGCGTGGTCCACTTCAATGAAGCCTTCAGCACCAGCAGTGATGGCCAAATCCACAACTAAGCGTGCTGCTTTTTGGCGCGTTGGCCCTTCCTCCCCAGCAAGTTGGGCGGCGAGTCGCTTGGGCAAGTCCATGCTTGAGCGAGGCCGACCACGCTCATGAACTCACCCCTTGAGTGACGAAGGCTGTACTGAGGCGTTGAATCACAAAAAGTGCCGAAAATAGCCAGAACCGAAGCATTTGATACCATTGAGGTTCTTCTGCAATCATATGTCACCCCCCAATGAACAGGATGGTCCGACCCTTATCGCAGGTGAACCTGCCCAGACAGAAACCAGCAAACCTGTGCCCGCACTCCCGGGTTCAGCAGATGCTGAACAGCCGATTCGAAGTGGATCGACACGCCGAAGAAAAATCCTTGCCGTTCTGCAAGTGCTCTTGCTTGTTGGCGCTCTTGGCATCTCCAGCTACGCCATGTACACCGTTGCCACGTTTTCCGAAGACAGTCCAAACGTCGAGCCATCGACTGAGTTGCTCATCCGTACCGAAGGTCGGGATGCTGATGGATTATGCAGCAATGGTGGTTCATTGATCCTCATCGGCGCTGACCAAAATTTGAATCAGTACCTCGATGGCGAGGAAGTCACCTCAACAACAACGCTTTGCCATGGTGAACGAGGTCCTTCCGGCTATTCTGGCTCTGGCGCAACAGGGGCATCAAGCCTTATCACGACGGTGCCAATCGATGTTGGAAACGAAACCTGCATGGCAGGGGGGATTCTCATTCAATCAGGAATTGATGTCAATGAGAACGCAGCACTGGATGAAGGAGAGGAGGGAACATTCAACCTGCTGTGCAACGGTCCGCTTGGCCTCACTGGCTCTCAAGGTGGCCAAGGCAATGATGGTGCAGCGGGGGTGCAAGGTGGCGATGGAGCACCCGCCCTTGTGCATCAAAAACAACCACCTGCGAGCGTTTGCTCGAATGGCGTAATGATTCAATTTGGCATCGATGACGGTGCAGGTGACGGTGTGGCCCTTGACGGTACCATGCACAATGATGAGGTTCGAAGCAGCCTCAACATCTGCAGCCAAGCCCTTCGTGTCGGAGCAATTGACGACTACACAACTGGCACAACCAACGGAATTACCCATGCATGCGACGAACTCATCTGGCTTCCAGACGCTGAGGTGCTGCTCACGGCTGGCTCGAATGGCGCAGATGGATGTGAATTGTGGGCAAGCGACGGCACTGCTGAAGAATCTGGAATGCTGCTGAATCTTCACCCGAGTGGCGACTCGTTGCCAGGTCGCTATGCTGGCTTCTCTTTGATCGAAACGGATGTTGGTGAACGCGTGGTGTTCGATGCTGACGATGGGGTTCATGGACGCCAGTTATGGGTCACGGATGGAACGGCCAGTGGAACACTGCGACTTACCAGCACCAGCAGCACCGATGTGACTGGCCACGTGACAACCATGGCTTGGAACGATGGTTTGGTGCTCTTGAACACGCCAAACACCATGCTCTGGACCAATGGTACGGCAACCATCGATCTGCTTCAACACGAATCACTGAACCAAAGTTTGACTCAAGATGACAGAATCACGTTGTCCGAGCTTTCAGCCTTCCAAGCAGACATGCTCGAGGAAGAGGACGGATGGCTTTGGTTTTCTGCCAAATCAACAGCGGGAATTGAACCCTATGCATTGCACACCGATGGGCGATTCCTCGCATGGGATTTAGTGGCGGGTGATGCAAATGTTGGCGCTTCAATCGATGTTGATGATGGTCGAGTTCTTGTCGCCGATAACGGCCAGGGCCGTCAACTCGTCCGATTGGGCCATGACGGTTCGCACCAATGGTTGACGAACTTGATGAACACCAACACAGGAGCACAATCCAATCATGTTGGAGAACACCTCGGCCTGCACCGAATCGGAGATCGAATCGTGTTTGATGCCCTTACCTCGGGCGTTGATCCTCAGTTATGGATGCACAACTTGACCCAAGCCACGACAAGCCTTCTTTCGACAAGCATCGGCGCTCCTGGCGACTTGGTTGGCGGCATCGTTCACCAAGACCGAGTGTGGTTCGACTGTGTTGCACCAAACATAGCTCAGGAGATTTGTTCGACGGATGGGACACCTGCTGGCACCCAAACTGAGACTGACCTGCGCGCGGGTTCTGCGAGCGCCCTCGTGCGAGGGTTTGCATCCACTGGCCAGCATTTGTTCGTGGTCGCGAGTGGACAGGTTGATGGAGATGAAACTGGTTCATGCCTATGGGAACTGACTGCTGGCAGCGGTGCTGAACTGCAATACGACCCTTGGCCTGGTTTCAATAACAATTCTTACGCAGCAACATATGGCTCCATTCATGCAACGGAACATCACATCTTCCTGACAGCAAACAACGGTGTGACCGGTCAAGAATGGCATGCTTACAGCCATGAGCAACTGAGCGGAACATGGCTGATATGGTCGGCGTGATCAGCGAAGGTGAACGCAGTAGGGGCAGGAAACTTCCACTACGTATGAGGGCGATTGCTGCTCTTCGACCGTCAACGGTTGACGGCACGCAAAGCACTGAATTGCTTCGGACTCTTTGAGTTCTGGCGTGAGTGCAACACGGTGATCGAAGACAAAGCAGTCCCCATTCCAATGTGAACCACCGACTTCTTCGAAATAACCAAGAATACCACCTTCGAGTTGTCTGACATCTTTGAAACCCGCCTCAAGCATCACGACGCTTGCTTTCTCACAACGGATGCCGCCTGTGCAAAACATGACCACGGGCGTATCTTTGAGTTCATCTGGCATGGCCTCAACAGCTGCTGGAAAGGCGCGGAAACTCTTGATATCGAGATCCATGGCGTTTTCAAACGTCCCCAAACGAATTTCGTAATCGTTTCGTGTGTCAAGAACAGTCACTGCTTTTCCATCATCAAGCCATTTCTTGAACTCTTTAGGGGCAATTGAATCACCGGTGTACACCGCAGGTTGAACTTCGTCCATCCCAATAGAAATGATTTCTTTCTTGAGCCGAACGTTCATTCGATTGAATGGTTGGTAATCCGTGTGAGATATTTTCAGAGGAATATCGAGAAAGCGCACATCTGAGTCGAGAAAAGCAAGAAACTCATCCACCCCATGTTGAGTACCTGCCAAAAAGAAATTGATGCCTTCATCCGCAAGGAGAATGGTTCCTCGCAAGCCCGAGGCCTTGCAAGCCTCGGTCATCGGCGGACGTAATTCGTCGCGATCTGGGAGGTCAACAAACCGATACCCGGCGATGTTGACGATTGAGTCGCTCATAGTGTGGCTAGAAGGTGATGCCTTTCATTCGTTCGGCGTTCAAGACCGGCGCCAATCATGGCGCGAAGCCAAAGGACGGCGCCATCCTTGACCAAAGGCACGGCTTGAGACACGCGGTGCGGGCGACATCTGCCAGCGCTTGTGCTCGTTCCGTTCCAGTCGAGTGAGTACATCGAGCACCATTGCTGGGTCGTGGCCCTGCTCAGCGATGCTTTCACCATCGAGCCCGCCCTCAATGTGAGCGCGCAGGATTGCATCCAAAACCGGGTAGGGCGGCAATGAATCCTCGTCAATTTGATCGGGAGCGAGTTCAGCAGATGGCGGCTTGGTGCGAGTGGAGGCATTCACTGGGGCCGTCAAGCCTTGTTGTTCAGCCCGCAGATTGAACACATCCGCCAAGCCATAGACTTGCATTTTGTACAAATCACCAAGGGGCGTGTAGCCACCAGCCATGTCACCATAGAGCGTGCAGTAGCCTTGGGCGAGTTCTGATTTATTTCCAGTGGCAATGGCCATGCTTCCTTGGGCGTTGGCATGAGCCATGACGATTAAGCCACGCAGACGTGCTTGCAAATTTTCACCTGCCACTTGCGCTCCTTGTTCGAGCATGCCGCCGATTGACCCTTCAACCGATGCATGCATGGAATCGATTGGTATCGTATCGAACTTGAGCCCCAGCGACGTGGCCGTATGCGCTGCATCGTCAATGGAGTGTTGGGAGGAATGCCTCGAAGGCATGGCAATTCCAGTCACATTCCCTGGCCCAACCGCCGCGGCTGCAACACAGGCAGCAACGGCTGAATCAATACCACCAGAGAGACCGAGCACAATGGATTTGATACCAGACTTCCGACAATAATCAGTAAGACCCGTCACCACCGCATCCGTTAGATCATGGAGCACCTCACGCTCGTGCTCTCGACCGTCGTCGTCTGGCTGAAGGCGCCGAAGTTGATCATCGCCCACATCCAATGCATCAGAGGCTGTTGAGGGGAGCCATTCACAAGCATTCGGATCATCAAGATGAACCATGAGAACGCCCTCTTTCCACGCAGGAGCAATCACAACGGTGCCATCTGGCCACGCCACAAGTGAATTCCCATCGAACAATAAATCATCATTGCCACCAACTTGGTTCGCCATCAAAAATGGGTGATTGAGAATGGAGGCAGCGGTTCGGCACACATGTATTCGTGACGCCAGTTTATCCGAATGGTAAGGCGAAGCGGAGAGGTTCACCGTTGCATCAAGTTTCACACCTTGACGCCCCCATTCAGCAAGGGATTCGATTGGGTCTGCAGCGTAGGTCGACGGGGTCATATCGGCCGCTTGCCAAGCATCCTCGCACACGGTGACACCCAAATCGAGACCGGCAATTGTTCGGGCAATTCCTGGCCGGTTGTCGGGTTTGAAATATCGGGCTTCGTCGAAGACATCGTATGTGGGCAGGAGTTGCTTACGAGCAACGATGCGGTTACCATTCGGCTGTTTTGAGGCGAGCGGCCCACAGCGAATCACCCCATTGCTTGGCAACTGTTTCGGATGGTCTGGGGCGAGCGGGGCGCCGACGAGGACTGGAATGGAAACAGAAAGGGCGCTCGCTTTGGATTGCGCTTTAACGACAAAGTCGGGCTGAAGCAGTAAATCACGGGGTGGATAACCGCAAATCGCCAACTCGGTGCTCAGGCCCAATGTTGCTCCGTGAATCGCAGCCAGTTCGGCCAGTGCTTCAAGGCGTGTCGCATTGCCGTGGAGATCCCCCACGGTCGAATCTCCCTGGAGCAGTGCAATGGTTCGGGACATCGAATTCAGCGCCTTCTTAGTCGTGCCTTACGATGTTTCCTTGTGAATCTTTGTACCACCATTCGTTGGTTTTCTTGTCGTGGTACCACCAGTAGCCATCAGAGCCGCGAACCCAATCGGTGGCTTCTTCTTCGGCAGCTTGCGTTGCTGCTGCAGTTGCGGTCGTTGCTTTGACCGTTGAGTCATCCGCTAATGAACCGAAGAGATCTGCATCGTCGTCCTCATCTTCATCTTCGAGTTCTGAAGAATACTCGTCCCAATCATACACTGCCTTCGAACCTCTCTTGCGGGTCATACGAGATGCGTAAATCAATCCGGTGACAACAATCGAGATGAACAGAAGGCCCGCAACTGAGCCAATGATTGGGTTGACATCACCAAACACTCGTTCCGTGAGGGATTCTTCTCGAGTTGGCCGAACATCAATGGACGGGCCGCTCGAAGTCAGGTCATTTTCTAAGGCTACCTCGACCCATTGCAAGCCAGGAGAATCTGGATTCCAGTCAGCCTGAACACCTACTTCTCCACCACTCGGCACTTCCGTAGTAGTTCGGAGGAGAATGGAACGGTTGCCATCCGCATCGACGATGGTGAACACCAACTCGACGCTTCCTTCAAGGGTACCTGTATTCTTCACGAAAGCGGTCACAATTGATGTCTGGCCGACTTCGATGATGGTTCGGGAGTACTTCACACCACCTTGTTCAATTTCGAACGCAGGCTTGAGCCATTCCATGTCCCAAATGCCGACAGGTGTTCCTGCGGGTGTGCCGCCAAGGCCGAGAATTTCATTGTCCGCAAGGTCTCGACCTGAAACCACAACGTGAAGCTCCAACCGGTTTTCGAGCATCTCCCCCGTAATCATGCTCAAGTCGATGCTACCAACGACCTCCAAGCGCAATCCAGAGGATTCTGTTCCGAGCAAGTTAAGAGGCTCAACACCGTTTCGGAGGCGGTCGCCAGTTGACTTTTCTTCAACCCACCAGACGAGTTCCAGTGATTCCACATCGAGGCCACCTTCCTCTAAGAGCAGCACGCGGACCTCGTGCGTATCTGCTGCAAGAACGGCCTGAGGGCTTGGGTTAAGCACTTCCACAGGCTCCGGCCCAGTACCGTCAACAATGATCCAGCGAACAGAAGTTTCCTTGTCCGTCGCATCGACTCCTTGACCTTGGAGGCACCCAATGCTCCATGTCAGCGGGAGGGTTCCCGAGTTGGAAGGAGCGGTGAGTTCCATTGACCAAACGCCTTCGTAAGTTGTTGCTGAGTGTGTCGCACCTGCAAACAGAACATTGACTTCGCAATCGAAGACTGGAACAGAATTGGTTTCACTGAACACAACACCACCAGCTATTTCCATCGGGCTGTTCGGCGCAAGTCGTGCTCCATCATCCAAGAGCGTGCCTTGGGACAGCACAAGCGTCACTGATTCTTCTGGTATCTCCATCGCAGCAGAGAACCGCCAACGGTGTTCTGGGAAGGTCTTGAAGACTTCTTGACCGGCACGGTCAACGATGCGAACACCTGGTTCTCGACGGGTTTCACCGAGGTCAGGTGTCGTCCAAGCCAAGTGGAATTCGATGTTCAGGGTGAGTTCTCGTTCGTATGGGTCTGCAGGACCATTTGCACCCAGCATGGTGCAATCTATGACAATGACGTGTGGGCTTGTTGTGGTGCAGTTCCCAGTTGAGAAATCCCATCGAATCGGAAGGACATCGCTGCCTTGATTTGAAGCGAGTTCGACAATGACATCAGTCATGTCGGACCCACCATTTGGCTCATTCAGATCGACATTCAGAGTGTAGGGTGTGTGTGGGTGAAGCCAAGGTTCGCGACCGGATTCAAAGGAAAAAGCACCTGGTTCAATGGTTGGCGCTCCATCAACGGCAAGTTGGTACATGAACAAATGCTCACCGCTTTGATTGCTTCCTCCGTCTTCAAGAGGTTGACCAGCATCATCTGCCCCAGTGATGTAGACAGCCACTTTTTGTCCCAAACTTCCTCCGGTATCATCAAGCAACAGTGTGTATTGTCCAATCAAACCCCCCAAGTCGTTCGGAATGTACAATCCGAGGGATTGGAATTCATCGCTATCGGGCCAGTGGTTGAGGTTCGAATCATCGATCCATTCTCGCCAGACCATGGCCTGAACGTTTGTTGGAAGCAACGGTTGGTCCGTGATTTGAATCTGCATTGTTTGGGTGCTGGACGGCGTCCGGTGGTCATACAAGTCCATCGAGGTGCTCAACACTTTCGGGTTAACGGAGTCAATGTGGAACGTCCGTTCATACACGGCATCTTCTGTCAGGCCTGAGCCGTTTAGGGATGTGATTTCGAGGCGCCAGGACAACTCTCCGAAGGTGAACGGTACTGTGTCTGTGTAGTTCCAATAATTCTCATCGAGGGTGGTTGTGTTGACAACCAATGCCTCGCCACGGTACAAACTTAGGATGGCATCACCATCGGCGAAAGCATCGATTGTATCGAGGCCTTCAAACCCTACTCGGACTGAGAGATGGACATCAATACCTGCCTTGAGGTAGTAATCCGATGAACCCAACACCCTTGATTGATCGGCGTCTGTGAACACCACTTCTTTGATTTCTAAGTCGTTATCATAGCCTTGGAATCCGGGACCGCCCCACTCATGAACAGATGGCATTGAGATGACGCTGTTGGATAGCACGAGACGTGATGTGACTGTCATTTCTTCTGCATCGTCCCAAGTGGGTTCAATCCTGAAGGTAATGCTAATGGTCGTTTCAAGCCCGTTTTCGACCACAACAAGCGGCGAATCGGGGTGAAGTTCAATGTGGTGGAACCCGCCAATACCAACAGGCGTTGAGCCTGTAATTGGGAGGAGCCATGTACCGGTTGAAGTGCCATCAGTGACATCCAATCGAGCCAATGTCGCAGATGAACCATAGAGATTGTAAGTCGTGTTCATGGTTTGCCATCGTTGACTGGGAGCAAGAATCGGGTCATCAACCAGCATTTCGGTGCTGACCAACTGAACTGCAGAAGAAGTGTTCAGGCCTTCAACAGAAACGGTGAGCCCGCCTGGCGTTGTGGATGAGAAGGGCACCGTGATCTGGTGCAACCCATTGGTCGAACCAAGCCCGTGGCGGATGGTGTTCAATGCGAGGACGAAGGCAGAATCAGATTCTGCATCAATCGAAGTCCCTGTTGAATATGGCACAGCAAGACCAGCGAGCGTTACATTGCCAGTTCCTGTCACCTCAAAGGTGACCTCAGCGAATGAAGTCCCTAAGACACCAACAGTGGAGGTAAGGCTTCCAAGGGTTGCACTGAACAAATCCAGTTGCGAGGAGTTGAGCGCGAGGTGGCTGGTGCCGTTGAGCGCCCAGTTTGCAATTTCATCATTCCCAACTCGAAGGAGAATACCATCGAGATTTCCGTTGAAAGAGAGAGCAGAGAAAGCGAACGAAGTGAGGTCTGTGACAGGAACCCATGCTTTGCCTGTTGCGATCCCGGACAAACCGGGATTAACTGACATTTGGGTCGCACCGTTTTCAAATCGATCTTGAAGACCCCATGAGCCAACTCGAGCATCGCTTCCGCCCCACTCGAGGATTCCGTTTTCATCGAAGTCAATGGATGGAGCTGTTGGTTGAAGACCAGCCATCAAGCCGACATGCAGGCTGGTAACGGACCATTCAACTGGCATGCTTGTGTTGTTGACGGTTGTGGATGTGCCATCCGTAGAGGCACGAACTTGAATTCGCCCCGTTGCGCTTTCTGCATCAACAAGGTCCACCGTGTATGGTTCTGAAATCTCAGTCCAAGATTCATCTTCAGCGTACCGAACCGAGAGGGTTGCGTTTTCCATTTCTGCCTCGATCATCGCGCTTGCTACAGCACCTGAGGTAGAAATCCAAGGCGAGGTTGCAGTGTCATTCACACTCCCATTGAGACTCGGAGGTGTGTTGGGGTATTCAGGAGCATAAATGGCATGGTACGCATTTCCGCCAAGTGTCCATCCGAGATCATCCACTTCTTGCTGGAATTGAACCGAATAACTTCCGTCACCGCTCAGCGAATAGATGCTTGCCATACGCCCATCGGGTGCTGGATCGAGGTAGAGGTTGATTTTGATTGAGTCGTGGACGGTCCAATCCAAACCATTGGTAGGGATCCAGCCGGCGCCGGTGCCATGAAGCCCTTGGATTGGTTCACCAGTGGCGCCATCAAGGACACTCCAGTTCAAACTTCCACCATCAGGAATTGTTGCGTCAAGGTACATTGGTGCCCAAGGACCTGTGTTGACCTTCTGGAAATCATTTCCTCCAAACCCAATGGTTGGACTGGTCCAATCTGCCGAGGGTGGAAGAGCAAGGTGTACATCGTCGACAAACCAATAATCGCAACAAGTACCAGAGCCACGAAGTTGTTCAAAGCGAACTTGGGTGGTCGAATGGAGGGCGGCGGCAGGCAGTGTTCCAAAGTAGGTCTGTGGAGCGCCACCTGCGGTGGACCCTGACCATGTGTGTACATCAACCCAGTTTCCGGAGGAGGTCTTGTATTTGAGTTTCAAATCCTCACCGCTGTCTGCTTCTTCTCCGCAGCTCGAAGAGCCTTGACGGACCCAAACATGGATTGGAATCGAGTTGAGACCAGCAAGGTTCACTGATGGCGAGGTTGCGTGCTCTGGAGTGGAACTTGCTTGAGTCTTGATCGAGTTTCCAGTGGTGCCATTTTTACCGCAGTTGGCGGAATAGAGTCCGACATAGGTCGATGTGGAGACGGTCCATCCTTGCAAACCGGTGTTGAAATCCCAAAGGGTTCCACCCCCGTCTCCAGTGAGCACTCCATCATCACCAAACGTGCCGTTGTGAACTGCCGAGGACGCAGACCAAACGCTGTTATCTTCCCAAACGAAGCCAGTTTGTGTTGGTTGAACTGTCGGTTCCATGGCCAGATGCACATTGGTAATCGGTGAATTGCTCGGCACATCAAGCGTGAACGAGGTCGCAATTCCATTGTTCCCTGGAAGGAGGAATGTTCCGCTTTCCCCTTCAATGGCAGCGTGTGCGTTTTGTTCGAAGAGCACAGGTGTGTGAGGCGCTTCCATCCCATCCGTCATCATGGTCTGAAGAGGACCACCAAGGACCATCAAAATGCAGAGGAACAACGCCGTGTTCAGACCGGACTTAGCCGCCATGCTCCCTGCTGTTCGTCTAAGAACTTGAAACATACCCTCGGTAAATCACCTCATTCCGCCAAATTGTGAGAACTTGTGATTGAATTGTATCATCGAAATGTTCCTTTTTTTGTTGAATCACAAGGGTGAGGTTCAAGACAATACCGAAGTTGGGCGAAGCATGGCTCAGCCCAATGCTGCAGGCGAACTGAATGCGGTTGCTCTTGAGACGGCTCTGCTAAAGGCATGGAAAGAAGAAAATGCATTCCAAGCCTCAATTGACTCACGCTCAAACGGCGCACCTTTCATTTTCCTTGAAGGGCCACCAACTGCGAACGGGAAACCGGGCATTCACCACGTCGTCGCTCGAGCCTACAAGGACCTCGTCTGTCGATGGAAGACCATGGAGGGGTTCCAAGTCAACCGAAAGGGAGGCTGGGATACGCACGGGTTGCCAGTCGAAATCGAAGTTCAAAAGCGAATGGATTTGATGTCCAACGAAGCCATTGAAGCCTACGGGATGGATAATTTCAACCAAGCATGCCGTGAATCGGTGTGGACCTATGAATCGGCATGGCGTGAGATGACCGAACGAATGGCGTATTGGGTGGATCTTGACAACCCATATGTTACGCTTGAGAACAACTATGTTGAATCATGCTGGTGGGCACTCAAGCAAATGTTCGACAAAGGTCTGCTGTACAGAGGTCACAAGGTCCTCCCGTATTGCCCTCAAACAGGCACATCATACTCCAGCCACGAAGTCGCTCTGGGCTACAAAGAAGTCGAAGAACCATCTGTGTATGTCAAATTCAAACTCACGGACGAAGACGCAAGCATTCTCGCATGGACGACCACGCCGTGGACCCTACCCGGAAACGTCGGGCTTGCTGTTGGACCAGATGTGACATATGTTCGTGCACGTGTGACCGAGGCTGCAGAAAATTGGACGGGACCTGGCGGTGCTCAAGTCGATGAAATCGTCATTTTGGCAAAGGATCTCATGAAGGAGGTCCTCCGACACAACGTCGAAGTCCTCGAAGAATTCCCAGGCTCCTCACTCGTTGGGCGTTCCTACGAGCCGCTCTTCCCTGACGCCGTCCCAAGGAATGGTTCAGAGACTGCTTGGACCGTTTTAGAAGCGGACTGGGTGACAACCACCGACGGTACTGGTGTTGTCCACACTGCCGTGATGTACGGTGAAGATGACTACAACCTCGGAATGGCCGCTGGACTGCCAGCATATCACACCGTTGGAATGGATGGGGCCTTCGTCGAAGGAACCCATCCTGAACTCGATGGGCGCTATGTCAAAGAGTGCGACCAAACGGTCATTGAACTGCTCTCTGCAGCGGGTGGAAGCAATGGCAAAGGGCCAGAAAGTGGCTTACTCTACCGTGAAAAAGCCTACCTGCACGACTATCCACATTGCTGGCGAACTGGTCATCCTCTCCTCTACTATGCCATGGACTCCTGGTTTGTGCGCATGACGGCGGTCAAAGAACGCCTGCTCGAATTCAACGATGGCGTCGAATGGGCTCCTGATTGGGTTGGCGAAGGACGATTCGGTGAATGGTTGCGCAACGTCAAGGATTGGGCGATTTCAAGAGAACGCTACTGGGGCACACCGCTCCCAGTTTGGCGAAGCGAGAGCGGCGAGATGAAATGCATCGGTTCGATTGAGGAACTTCAATTGGAGGTAGCAAAGGCCACCGCTGCTGGATTCGAAAATCCACCATGCCCCGACGATGTGGATCTCCATCGACCTGTTGTGGATGCCTTCACGCTCGTCGATGACAATGGCACCCCGATGGTTCGAGAAACATTCGTGATGGATTGCTGGTTTGACTCCGGATGCGCTCCATTTGCTCAATGGCACCACCCGTTTGATGGCGGTGAAACCTTCAATCAATCCTTCCCTGTCGACTACATTTGCGAAGGTGTCGACCAAACCCGTGGTTGGTTCTACACCCTGCTCGCCGTGTCAACCACTGTGTTTGACAAACCGGCCTACAAGCGTTGTTTGAGCCTCGGGCTCATCCTCGACGCTGAAGGAAAGAAAATGTCCAAATCCAAAGGGAACATTGTCGACCCGTGGGACCATTTCAACCGTGAAGGAGCGGATGCCACCCGCTGGTACATGGTGACCGCCGGAGCACCTTGGAACCCTCTGAAATTCGATCCAAATGGAGTACGGGAAACATACGCAAAGATGTTTTTGACCCTCTGGAACATCTACAAATTCCATGCAGATTACGCAGCATTGGATGGCTTTGACCCAGAAACTTCAACCACAGCTGTCGAAGATCGTCCGACCCTCGACCGATGGATTCTCTCTCGACTGGCAAGCACCGCAAAGGGCTACCACGATGATTTCGTCGGATGGAATTACCACAAAGCATGCCGCGACCTGGAAGACTTCGTTGTCAATGACCTATCGAACTGGTACGTTCGACGCAGCCGACGCAGGCTGTGGGACGATGCCGAATCTGCAGACAAGCTTGCATGCCAGCACACCCTCCATGAAGTCTTGACCACGGTGTGCAAGTTGATGGCTCCTGTCAGCCCCTTCATGGTCGATGTTATCCACCGAAACCTCACCGGCGAAACCGTGCACCAAGCAGCATGGCCTTTGGGCACACCGGGTAGCCTTGAGGGTGCGACATCTGATGACTGGGACAAAGATGCAGCCGCTGCAACAGCGGTGCTTCCACCCCAAGACCTTGACTTGGAAGCCTCGATGGCTTTGGTCCGGGAATTAGCAGAAGTGGGTCGACGTATTCGTGTTGATGCTGGGCGCAGGCAACGCCTTCCTTGTGCACAAGGTTGGATTGTGGCAGGGCCCGCTCTGACCGAATTCCATGGGATCCTCGCTGAAGAATTGAATGTTGAGACCATCAATGTCGAACAGGACCTCGACCGATTCCAGCGCATTGAACTGGCTCCGAACTTCCGAGCATTGGCGCCAAAAGCACGTGCAGATGTCAATGCAGTTGCAAATGAAATCAAATCCAGTTCGGACCCTGAAGCACTCCTTGCCTCCATTCAAGCAGGCGAATGTGAAATCATGGGCGTCAAGATTGAGATGACCGATGTAGAACTGCGGAGAGCCGAGCGAGAAGGATTCGCTGCCTCGACCGTGCAAATCGGACAAGGTGAAAACGCTTCACAAATCAGCCTCGTATTGGATATGAATGACGCCCCCGAACTCCTTTCGAAAGGACTTGCCCGAGACATCACACGTCGAATCCAAGCAAAAAGAAAAACACTGAATCTCGAAATTGAGGCGACGATTGACCTTGAGATTTGGACGAAAGACGCGCCAGAGTTGTACGCAGCAGACCGACAATGGGTTGTCACCGAAACTCGGGCTGCTGCTGCCGTGTTCCATCCCGAAGGTGTGGCTCCATCCGAACAGAGCGAATCGTTCGAAGTTGATGGCACGACCGTTTGGTTCTCCGTTGCTTGAAGGTGAAGCAACATGCGGATTGTTTCGCTTGTCCCGAGCCTCACGCTCACGCTGTTTGATTTGGGATGCACAATCGATGAAGTCGTTGGACGAACGCCTTGGTGCGTCCACCCTGAGGCATTGGTGGCTCATGTCCCCGTGGTAGGTGGAACAAAAACGCCCAACATCAAGAAGATCCTCGCGGCATCACCAGATGTGGTGGTGCTCGACCGTGAAGAGAATCCGAAAGCCGTCTACGAGGCTTTGATCGATGCAGGTATCACGGTGTATGCATCATCGGTTGAACACCCAAAGGATGTCCCAAAAATGTTGAGGGAACTCGGGGCGCTTGTCAATCGAAGCGAAACGGCCGAACGCTTTGCATGTGAACTTGAGGCGCTGTTAATCGAGTTGCTCGAATCACCCCTTCCTGCAACGAGGGTTGCGCCGATGATTTGGCATGATCCATTGATGTCTGTTGGACCTGAAAAATATGCAGGCGGCCTGCTCACAACCCTTGGCTTGTCCGTACCTTCGCTTGTCGAGGGGGGAAATGGATACCCGGTGGTCACGGTTGATGCCCTCAAACAGCATAACATCGAAGCCTTGCTGCTTTCGAGCGAACCACACTGCTTTGCACTCGAAGAAGGGGAAGACATCGCTGCTCAGGTCATCGCAGAAGGTGGTCAAACCATGTGGTGCAAATGCATCGACGGTGAAGCCTTGACGTGGTTTGGGACGCATACAGCCGAAGGCCTGCGACTGCTTCGCAAGGCTTTGAACTAACCTTGCAACGCCTCAACTCATGCGAGCGACGCCTTCAAATCGAACGGCAGTGAGGCCTTGACATGCATCGAGTCATGCTGAGTGTATTGCTCATGACCTCAATGGTCCTGGCGGGTTGCTTTGGCGATGGCGAGTCAATGGTCGAAGAGCCAACTCAAGAACCGATTTGGGCGACCTATGCCCTCATCGATTCTGCACCACACGAAGACGCACGGATGTTTGTCACCATCGACTTGGCCACCAACCAAACAACGAACACATCGTGGGCAGTGTTTGACAAGTCCAAGGGCGGGAACTGCTGTGAGCATTACATCGCAACCTCCATCGAAGGTCAAATCCTCAATATTGGAGGCGAATACCCAGTCTACTCAGCAGACCGTGCCCACTCGTGGGACACCTACATCCCGGGGTTCATCCCAGACTCACAATGCAGAACGTTCGTGCCAACCAATGAAGGCCAAGAAGGGCTTGGCGAAGGAAGTATTGTCCAAGCGACCAACGGCGACATCATCTCAATGTCGTGGTTCCCATATGTCGGCGGGGATTTGAAACTGGACAAATTCTACGCAATCCTTTACGACGAATCCGAGGACCAATGGAGCTGGTGTTACAACCGAATCACTGAACCGTTCTATGACCGTTCATGGCAAGTCGAAGTTGTTGGCCCGATCAGTTCGAGCCTCGGCAATGGCGAATGGGCAAGCGTTGTTGTCTCCAACTTCTGGCACCAAACCCAGAACGCAGGTGGCCAAATCAGCGTTGACGGATTGAACTACTACCCCTTCCAATTCCCTGGACGTGACGGGGGAGAACCACCGATTGAACTCGATTTGGACTTCACTGAAGCCGACCTTCCCGCATACTGGGATGTCAACAAGCCCCACAAGGAAATGAGAGCGTTTGGAATACCAAGCGGTGGCCTCTTGTTCCCAAATTACTTCGACAATGGAAATGCAGCTTTCATGGACACCAGCCTATCGTGGAATGAACTTGAAGTCCAGTTCCCATCAGAGTACTGCCAAATCGACAGTTCGGGTGCTTTGCATTGCGTCGTCAATTCGGGTACTTCCTTCACCCACTACATATCGATGGATGGCGCCCTAACATGGACCAACCAAACGTACGACATGGGACCGGTGGCCACTCAAATCGAAGAGTGGGAATTCCAAGCGAACGGTGACTTGGATCTGTTTGTCCTCAACGTCCGCTACCAAAGCAGCGAGGGGCCCGACGTGGACACCGTGTTCCATGTAAGAGGCTACAGTGAAAGCATGGCTCCTGACACCATGACCTACATTGGCCAAGGTGACCTTGACTCCACGTCAGGTGCCGGTAATGACATCCGATTCGATTTTGCCTCGCTCGCAATCCTCAACGATGGGGGCGTGGTTGTAGCCTATCACGATTCAACAGATCCTGATCCACTTTTCGCAGTTGAACTGGAACTTCCAGAGTCTTGAGCGATGCGCTAAAACCAATCAGTTTAGCCAAAATAAGCGCAAGAGGAGCAATATCCTCAAAAGCCCTTGACAAACGATGGAACGCATGGTTCTGAGTGCATTGCCCGGTGTAGGCGAGCGACTGGCAAAGAAAATCACCGATCATTTCGGTGGGGAACATGAGGCATTGGCCTCCTTGCGTTGCGGCGACATAGCCCGTGTGGCGGAGATTGACGGTGTGTCTCCAAAGCGTGCGTTGTCACTGGCAAGAATGGTGGCTGGAGAAGCAGGTTCGTTCCTTGCCACCAAGGAAGCAGAACGCCTCCACAAAGAGATTCTCAACCACATCCAGCAGTATGCCTCCGCATCAGCCACTCGTCAACGCATGCAATTGTTGATGCCAGTTCAGGACCCCACACTTCGACGCGAGAGATGCACGGCTGCCATGCAATTCGCCAACAACAATCCTGAGCGAATGGAGCGACTGGCTTCCATGCTCAAGGGCCTTGGGCAGACCCGACACAGCGCTGAGCGATATGACCGAGTCGTGGTCAGCAAACAGCCTTTGGAACACATGAAAAAATGGTGCAGAGTCCTCCAGCCAGGAGCAAATGAAACATGGAAGGATTACACGGTCTTCAAACTCGTCACATGGATTGGTGGCGGTGGTCCATCACAAGCACCAGAGGGGTGGGTCGTGCTCAGCGCAAATCCATCACCAGAAATGATCGTTCCTGAACGGACCATCGATTGGTTCCGTAACAATCAGCGTCCGCTTTCGACCCTTGTTGCCCTGATTGAGGATGCGAATAACGGGGACCAAGGTGATGCTTTCCTCGCACAAATTCACGCAGCAGTGAGTGGCCTCGAGCGTTTGCCGGAGTGGCTCAACAACATCGATGAACAAGGCGACCTTGACACGATTGCAGATGTCAAAGATCGATTGTGGAAAATCGTCAAGTCCCTCGAGGCAGAGGTCAACGAAGAAGTGGCAGAAGCGATGGACAATGCAAAAATGAACCTGAGTGGTAGCGAACTCTTGGAAGCTCTTTCTGATGGGGCAGCGTTCCAGAGGAAGCTCCAACAAGCCACGAGTGATGTCATCACCGATGCAATGCAAGCCGCCAAAGAAAGGCTTGCTGACGAACTTCAAGGAACAGGTGTCCGTGCTCCTTATTCGATTTTTACAAAAGATTGGCCGGCGAAAATCGACAGAAAAGTCATCGACCAAATCGACACTGCGTTAGGCGCAAACCTTGCGTCTGGTGAAACGGAACGTATGCTCACACTTGCCAAAAACCTTGGACCACTTCAACCTCGATGCGAGGAAGCTATTCGAACCCTCATTGAATTGGACCAATGGGTGGCTGTCGCTCGCTGGGCCAGCGAGCACCAATGCACCATGCCAACACTTTCGGACCATGGAATCCACATTGAAAATGGACGACATTTGCTCCTCGGTGTCGAACCAGATGCCGTCACCTACGGCTTGGGCCGATGTGCAATGAAGAATGACAAGCAATCCCTCGCCTTGCTTACAGGGGCGAATTCTGGCGGTAAAACCACCTTGCTTGAACTGCTTGCCCACACCTGTATTCTCGCTCACATGGGCTTACCGGTTCCTGCCAGCAAAGCAGTCGTCGGGCAGGTCGAGGCGCTTCACATTTTGGCAAAGGCAGGCGGCACCCAAAGCGCTGGTGCTTTGGAGCAAACCTTGGTTGAGTTAGCCACTGTTGTGAGTGACCCAACGCCGAAATTGATTCTCGCTGATGAACTTGAAGCCATCACCGAACCTGGCGCTGGTGCACGAATTATTGCGGGTATGTTGCTCGCTGCAGAAGCCCAAAACGACACCACAATGATGCTTGTGACTCACCTTGCGCCTTCAATCATTGAAGCGACAGGTCGAGATGACCTGCGCGTCGATGGCATTGAGGCAACCGGACTTGATGCTGATCTTGAGTTGATGGTCGACCGAACACCAAAGCGAAATCATCTCGCACGGTCAACACCTGAACTCATTGTCAAGCGGTTAGTAGAGCGAAGTGAAGGTCACGCACAATCGCTGTTCCGAGACATTCTCACGATGTTTCAGTGATCAGCAGGTTCGACCTGCATCTTCCCCGTAGGTGTGCATGGGTGCTTGGAACAAATCCTCGCATGTTCGGTAGACAAGCGGTAAGGTCAGTTCGGAACTGGCCCAATTGATGCTGTACCCGCCTGCAGCCGCAGGTGACGGAACGTAGTCTCGACCGGTCTGCGTCATGGTGATCGTGATTGAGTCACCTGCAGGGATGAATACATCCATAGGCATAAATTCCATTTTTCCTGTGACTGAAGCAAATGCAACAATCAATTCACTACCATCCCGGCCACCATCAGCAAAGCGGAAGTCCATCACAGCGTGTCCGAGGTGCATGCCGGAAGAATCCGTCATGTCAAGGAAGGCGTGTGCCCCGTTTGTTGTGTGCGTGGTAATGGCAATGTGAAATGAGGGCATGCCTGCGATGTATGCATCTTGCTCAAACGGACCGTAAGTCAGTGTGATGCTTTCAGTCGTAGTGATCATACCAGCACCGCTTGGGTTGAGTTCAGCTGCGTTGATGACGACGTACTCGGTATCCGGGGCAGGGTAGGTCGATTCAAATCTCCAACCACCTTGGTTGTCTTGCATTTCTACACCGAGTGTTGGTGCTCGTCCTTCTCCCTTGAGGTACCAATCGAACCAGTAGAGCATCTCATCGGCCCAATCCCAACGCAGTGTGTACGGGAATGCTTCTGCTCCTTCGCCCGATGGAAGGGCTTCATGGCCTGAGAGTCGGTCTGGATAATCGTGGGCCCACTGACCAGCGAGCGTTTTGACTTCGATACCAGCGTCCTCAATAATTTGGTGAGTAGGGAACGCCATGTGCGGATCGACGTTCCAATCCTGCATGCCCTGAATAATGTACACTGAACCGTTGTAATTGCTCACCACTCGGTCGAGGAACGATCGTGAAGTCCAGTAGTCGTTGCCGGCATACTCCACCATGCCACCGGTTAGGTAGGCCGCTGGACCGTTCACATAGCCTTCGATGTAACCTTCACATGCGTTTTCTGCATCTGCTGCGTCGCCATCAACGCCGAATGAGCCGTAGACACCATTGTGCATGATCATCCCTCGGGCTTCCATGCTTCCGTTTCGCCACATCAATTCGTGCACACCAATGAGTCCCGACATCGGGACAATGGTGGCCAAGTGTGGGTTGCCGAATGTAGCAGCCTGCCATGGAGTGGAGCCATCATAGGATTTACCAATGAGGCCAACGTTTCCATTCGACCAACCTTGGCTACCCAACCATGTCACCGCTGCATCAATGCCTCGTTGTTCATCAGTACCCATCAGATCCATGCAGTGATTCGATTCACCCGTCCCGAACACGGAAACTTGAGCAACGCCGTAGCCGTGAGGGACATAGTTCTCAATCAGCATACGACCGAGGCGGTCAGCAGGGGTGAGTGCGTCGACGTCTCCATCGTTGTAGTAAGGCCCAACCTCAGCAATCACGGGAACTTGACATTCTTCTGAGACATTGCCAGCTTCCCAGTCGCATCCTTCGATGACCGGCAACCAAAGCCCGAGATGAACTTCTGCGTTTCCAGTGAGGCCAGCGCCACCATCAGCTGCAGTGATTGTAGGAACGGGTACGAACACAGAGCGAACCGCGTCGATGCCATGCGTGCCGTTCACCGTGACACGAGCGAAAACATCTGAGTCGTCATACATCATCTCCGTTCGATCCCAAGGCTCGGGATACACGTCGTAAGGGACCTCAACGCCGCCCTCATCCACTTTTTGTTCACCAAAGCAACCAGACAAACTGGCGCTGAGCATGACAGAGACCAAGAACAACGAACGCAGGTGCATGCCAATCCCTACAGCGTGGGATTTTTGAACGCATTGGTCTCTTGGAAAGAACCTAATGAACAACAAGCGGTAATATGGACTTTATTCGTTGGAAGGTTCTTCCTCGCCTTCTGCTTCGCGTTGTGATTGAATTTCAGCCCGAACTTCGTCCATGTCGAGGGTTCCAAGTTTCGTGACCAAATCTCGCAATGCATCTTCTGGAAGCGCACCGGGTTGGATGAAGACACCGATGCCTTCCTTGAACGCGATGGTGGTTGGAATGGATCGTACATTGAACGCTTGGGCGAGTTGCGGCTCTGCTTCGGTGTCAATTTTGGCAAACACGACATCGGGGAAATCTTCTGAAACACGTTCGTAGACTGGCCCGTATGCTTTGCACGGACCGCACCATTCTGCCCAGAAGTCGAGGAGGACGATTTCGTTGTTTTCGACTGTATCTGCGAACTCGGGCTCAGTGAGGTTAATTGCTGCCATAGAACCCTGTCAACATTGGAGGTTCTTCAATACCACCTCATCCCGTCGTTCCGACGGGTTCATGTGCTCACTGCATAAGGACGACTCATGCGCCTCATTCGCTGTGTCGCCGTTGCCATGTTTTTGTTGATGCTTTTGCCGAGCCTGTCCATGGCGTCAATGCAAGAATCAAACGCTGCTTCAGGCAGAGAGAACACCATCCTCGTGTCAGAATTATTCATCAGTCCAAACAACCTCGTATCCAACGAAACTTCACAAAATGTCTACGGCGCAGTGGACTGGAACGCCGATGGCGAGTATGGTAAATACTCAGACCAGTTTATCGAAATCTGGAACTCAGGCTCAACCCCTGTCGATGTCTCTGATTGGCAATTGTCCGTAACAAGCGGCAGCCCACCTTGCCAATTGGCGTGGAACACCTCGATCCCCGCTGATGGCCGCATCTCAGTGTTTAGCGCAGACTCTGGCATCCTTCTCTCTTACTTTGATGGCGACACTGTAACAATCAGCGACGACTCCGGAACCGCAATGGACTCCATGTCCTATCCTGCAAAGGACTCGTGGTATGGCGAATCATATATCGAAGATGATGATGGACAACTCAGAAAGGTCTCACCGACACCCGGATGGGGCCCTGAAGGCGCAGAATCAAACGTGGCACTGAACATCGTCAAGTGCTACAACATCCCGGACCCAGTCTCGAACGATGCCTACCTTCTGAAGGGACGCGTTGTCACCATGGATGGAGAAAACAACGTGCTCAACCAAGGCAATGTCATGATTCGTGATGGCATGATCAGCGGCGTCTGGTCCGATGCTGGAACCATTCCAAGCGGTGTTGACTTGACAAATGTACCAATTATCGAAACCAACGGAACAATCTATCCTGGTTTGATTGATTTGCACAACCATATGCATTACAACCACATCCCTCTATGGGATTTCGAAGTCCATCTCAATGCCAATCAAAAGTCCGCCGAAGGTGGCTACACCAACCGTGGCCAATGGGGCGACAATTACGATTACGGACCAAGCATCACTTGGAACAAAGGAAATGTCCAGAACAACAACCGATGGGGCATGGCAACTGAACAAATGAAGTACGCCGAAGTCCAAGCCATCGCTGGCGGGGTTACTGCAGTGCAGGGCTCACCATCAGGCAACGATGCATGGGACAGCACCTTGTCCCGAAACGTCGAACTCTACAACTTCGGTCAAGACAACATCCTCACCTGCGCAGTGTGTGAATGGTACAAATCCTCATACAACTCTGAAGGAAAAATTGCAGACTTCAACGACGGCGACCTCGAGGCATGGTTCATCCATTTGTCAGAGGGTGTTGATCAAACCAGCCGTGATGAATTCGACTTGCTTAACAGCAAGGGGTTGCTTGCGCAACCAACCGTCGTGATCCACGGCACAGCTCTCACGGCATCTCAATTTGGACAAATGGCGGCAGTTGGCTCGAACCTCGTGTGGTCTCCGCTTTCGAACCTCCTGTTGTACGGCAACACAACTGATGTTCGTGCCGCTGATAATGCTGGCGTCAAAATCTCCCTCGCACCAGATTGGGGACCAAGCGGCTCGAAGTCGAGCCTTCACGAATTGAAGGTGGCAGACTTGTGGAATAAGGAAGTCATGAACGATTACTTCACAAATTACGAACTAGCGGAAATGGTCACATCCAACCCTGCTGCTGCTGCAAAGTGGGATCCATTCGTTGGCAAGGTCAAGGCCGGCCTTGTGGCAGACCTTGTGGTGATCGACACCTTCCACGACGACCCTTACCGAAACCTGATTGAATCCATCGATCAGGATGTTCGCTTGACACTCGTCCAAGGCAAAGCACTGTTCGGAGATGAAGACATCATGACTGCACTCAAAGGTGACGACTGGGAGCCAATTCAAGGCGGCGGCGTATCCAAGGTGGTCGACATTACATCGACCTCTGTGGTCGATGGAAGTCAATCCTTTGCCAGCATCGAAGCGGGGCTCGCAATGGCCATGCGCAACGAGCTCAGCGACATTCGAGAGCACTGGTCTGAAGTGGCCGACATGACCACCGACGAAGAAGTACAAGCTCACCTCGACAAGACCTTTGACGGCGATTACCGAGACGGTGTATCACACCTCAAGAACATGACATTGGATCCTATCTTCACCACAGGTGACGTTCGGTACTTCGATGTTATCAACCGCTCCGCATGGGCAAACACCCACATTGATCTAAGCAAACTCTACGATTACTACGCCGTTGGAATGGACGCTGATGGCGACCGCACGTCGGATGAAATCACGCTGCCACAGGACGATGGAACCACTGGAGGGAACAGCGGTACAGACAACACGGGCGGCACAGACAACACGGGCGGCACAGACAACACCGGCGGCACAGACAACACGGGCGGCACAGACAACACCGGAGGAAACACAGGTGGCACAACCATCGACCTCTGTGAGGACGGCAGCACACCTCCATGCATCACAAATCCGAATTCTGGAAACGATGATACAAGCGGCGATGCAGATGACGCAAGCGGTGACACACTCAAGCAGAATGCGAAATTCCTTCTTGTTGGCATCATTGGAGTTATGGGCGTAGGCCTCTACCTCATTAGCAAAACTGGAGGCAAAGATTTGAACCTCAGTCAGGAAGCCCAAATAGAGAAAATTTGGGACGAAACCGAGCTGGAAGATTCATCTGCCTCCAATTCATTTGTACCCTCACCTCCACCGATCGACAAGAAAGGAACGAATCATTCTGGCGATGAAAAGGCACAGGACCACAACACAACCCGGTCGAACCGACACACAAAGCACGACGGTGGTGACACCGGAGGCTCAGGCGAAGGCGATGAGAAGGCACAGGACCACAACACAACCCGATCAAACCGACACACAAAGCACGACGGTGGTGACACCGGAGGCTCAGGCGAAGGCGGCGATGGAGACAAAACCGCTCAGGATCACAACTCCACGAGGTCAAACAGAAGCTGAGTGTCGACGAATCTGACGCTGTCGCCCGCTCATCCTCGGAAGGGTTTCATAGGAGTCTGCGCTGCAGAAGTCGTGAAGAATGACACCCTCCTCTTTTTGTGGAATTCACTCTCTACGATTGTCAAAAGGTCGACCACCCATTTGGAAATAGCCATTGACGAACCGGGCGATTTGTTTGTAAAAACGCCAAGAGGTCGGCCATTTGCCCGGGTGCGAATCCAGAAGGAGCACGTTGGAATCTATCTCTTACCGATGTACTATCATCCAGAAGTCTTGCCTCTGAGTCTATCGAAAAAGAAATCTGGCAAAAGCACGCTGAAATTTAAAAATCAAGATGAAGATGTGGACGCAGAACTGACCTGTTTGATCGAAAATTGTTTAGCGTTTATTGGGCATTACTGAATGAGGTGTGCAAGAAGGTCCATCCTACGCACGACCCCATTGACGAACATGAGATGCAATTTGAATCGATTGAAACCACTGTTTACAGGACATAAGTTCATGTCACGCACCGCAGCCGTTCAGGTGTGCCAATCGATTCAGCCGAAGCCTTGAGGAGAGCGACGTTGGTACGAAGTGACCCCTCGCTGAGCGGTGTATCTCGAGAAAACATTTCTCTGGAGGAAGGCGTATTTGAGTGGCAGTATCGAACCCCTGACGGAACGCAAGTCGAGGAATTGGATCTCATACGCCGGTGGAATTCACTTGGTTTACCTCCTGCTTGGAGCGAAGTTTGGATTTGTCCAAATGCAAGGGGGCATATCCAAGCGACTGGGTTTGACTCAAAAGGTCGTTTGCAATATCGCTATCACCCTGAATGGACTGACATCACAACGGAAATGAAGTACGACGATGTGGTTTACTTTGCGTCTCAACTTCCTCGACTGCGCAAGCAGGTCCAGAGAGACCTCGAAGAGAGCACAATGCAACTTCACACAGTCGCCGCCCTTGTCGTCCGTTTAATCGATCTGTACAACATTCGCGTTGGCAGTGACGAGTATGCAAAAGCGAACAATTCCTATGGCTTGACGACCCTCAAATCAATGCATGTTAAGCACATCAAAGGAGAGGATGCTGAAGGACGGCATGATGCTGTTTTCACATTTACAGGAAAATCCGACAAGAACTGGGAGATCACCATTGAAGACGACCATCTGGTCGACCTCATCCTCCGAACCAATCGTTTAGGTGTGAAAAATGCAGACTTGTTCATGTATATCTCCGAGGCAGGGAATGAAGTCGACCTGAAAGCTGAGCACATCAACCAGTACATCCGTGCAAGCAGTGGAGAAGGCTTCACCGCCAAGAACTTCCGAACATGGGCAGCAACCTACCGTTGTGCGGAGCGTTTGGCGTTTCTCGCCCAACCTCAGAATGCAAAAGACCTGAAAAGTTGGCTTAGAAAACTACCAGAGGTCGAATCGATTAACAAACTCTGGACCGGTGGCGACTGGAGCATACCAACGACTCAATTCGAACGAAACAAAACCATGTTGGCCGTGATCGATACGGTGGCGGCAGACCTTGGCAACACCCGCCCGGTGTGCCGCTCATCCTACATCCACCCTTGGTTCCTCAATGCCTGGATGGAGGGGCGACTTCTCGAGACTTGGAACGAGTTCGCAGGCATGCGTAGAATTTCTGGCCTCTCAGACGGTGAAAGTTCAACGCTTCGAGTCCTCAAACACCTGAGAAAAAAATCTGGTTGACGATGTTCAATTTGCATCCGTACAAAAGTATGTTTGAACGTGCGTTGTGAGGGGAAATCCTGAGGACTTCGTCCGCATTTATGCAAGATCCCACGTTGGACCATCAGCAGTGTCGACAACGACAACGCCCATCTGTTGCAAGGTGTCGCGGATTTCGTCTGCTTTTGGCCAATCCTTCTCGCTGCGCGCTTTCGTTCGAGCCAACAGGAGGGCATCGACTTCATCTGCAATCGCAACCTTTCGAGGGTCGTCCTCTGGTTCTGCAAGCGCCATCTCCCTTGTGGGCAGAACACCGAGCACAGTGCCTGCACTCTCCTCGAGCCAATCCACTGCATAGTGAGCAAACGCATCTGCGTCTGCAGCATCGAGGCCGCTGTTGAATGTCTTTGTCATTTCTCGCACGGCACCAAGGACCTTGGCGACTGCTTCACGGCTGTTGAAATCATCATCCATCGCACGGGCGAACCCTTCACCCATCTTTTCGAGCAAACCAAGCGACTTGGAAAGAGGAAGGGACGAGGTAAGATCTGCGTGCGGAAGTTCGACAGGACGCTCAGTTGTTCTCCCCTTGAGCATGGCCACATAGGTCTCAAGGACCCTGTTGTAGTTCTTCTCTGCATTCTTCAGAAGTGTCTCATTCATGTCGATTGGCGAACGGTAGTGTGCATTGATCAAGGCAAACCTAAGCACCATGGCATCGATCTTTTCGAGAATATCTCGGATGGTCCAAAAATTCCCAAGCGATTTGCTCATTTTCTCACCATCAATGTTGACAAAACCATTGTGCAGCCAGTGATGAACGACCGGCGAACATCCGGTGTGACATTCGCCTTGGAAAATTTCTGCTTCGTGGTGAGGGAAACGCAGGTCATGGCCGCCTCCATGGATGTCAAATTGGTCGCCAAAGTAGTCCATGCTCATTGCGGTGCATTCGATGTGCCATCCTGGACGCCCAGGCCCCCAAGGGGAATCCCATGTCGGCTCGCCCGGTTTCGCTGCTTTCCACAAAGCGAAATCCTTGTGGTCGCGCTTCCCGGAGCCTGTTCCATCAACCCTGCCACCAGCACCTGAGCGCACCGCTTCGATGTTTTGCCCTGTGAGTTCACCGTACTTTTCAGGAGCAGATTCAATGTCGAAATAGACACCATCATTTGCTTGGTAAGCATTGCCCTTGTCAATCAAATCTTGAGTGATTCGAATCATGTCTTCAACATAGTCTGTGCAACGTGGGTAATCATCTGCTCTGAGAATGTTGAGGGCGTCCATATCCTCGTAGTAGGCTTCGATGTTCGCATCAACAAGAGCTTTCCAATCGCCATCCAACTCGTTTGCACGGACAATGATTTTATCGTCAATATCCGTGAAGTTTTGGACATAATGAACCTCATATCCTGATGTTTCCAACCAACGGTGAATCAAATCAAACGCAAGGTAACAGCGGGCGTGACCCAAATGGCACCGGTCGTAAACAGTGACACCACAAACATACATCGAAACTTTGCCCGGTTGCATGGTCGTGAAATCGACCTTTGTTCGTCGGCGGGTGTCGTGCAAGCGGAGCGGCATGGGATACAGCCGTGGGTGTGGCCGTCCTCACTTGAAGGTTAAGACGCTCGAGCGCTTGGCAACGCCATGAGCGAAGCCATTCCTGCGAACGGCCAAACGATTTTTGTCACCGGCGTCAATGGTCACATTGGGAACCATATCGTCAGAGATTTACTCTCGCATGGGTATGCAGTCAAGGGTTCTGTCCGTGATTTAAGCGATCCGAAAAAGGTCAATCATGTGAAAAAACACGCTGCAACGCTCGGTGTTCCAGAACGCTTGCAACTGGTCGAAGGAGATGTGCTCGAAGCAGATGGTTGGGACCAGAAGATGGATGGTTGCGATGCGTTGTTTCACACGGCCACAGTCTATTCCACAAGCGGTGATGCCACCGTCATTATTGATACTGCCAACAAAGGCACACAGCATTTGTTCACAGCGGCTAAGCAATGTGGAATCACAAGGATCGTTTACACCTCAAGCATTGCGGCTGTAGGCTCGATGCCAAAGGGGCGAGAGAAGACAGAAGATGATTGGCAGACAGATCGGTCTTCACCCTACACAATTGCCAAGACAGAATCAGAACGCCTTGCATGGGACCTCGCCAAACAACTCGACCTTGATTTGCGAGTCATCAACCCAAGCGGGGTGCTCGGTGGTGGCTTCGTCAAACCAACCCCAAGCGTCGAATGGTTCGATGACGCAATGAAGGGGCTCTTCCCTGCTGCGCCAAAGATTCCAATGGCTTTCGTTCATGTGATGGACGTCGCAATCGCCCATCGAAAAGCATACGAAATCGATGAAGCACAAGGGCGATTCATCCTTGCGCCGCACAACAACACCACCATCGCCGCTGTGTGCCGACGGATCAGAGAACTCCATCCAGAAACAAAATCTCCGAAGCGAGCCATACCCGTCTCGTTGATGTTCATCGTCGTCTTTCAAGACTGGGCGATGAGTTGGTTTGGAGCACCTCGACGGATGACTCGAAAAGCGGTCAAAGGCTACTTCCGCGGTGATTCAAACCTCTCCTCGAAGAAAGCAACTGAAGTCCTCGGCATGGAATGGCGTTCATTTGATGCGTGCATCAACGACACGGTGAGGGAATTCAAGTGATTGACTGGACGGGTGAGCACGGCCTACAGATCGGCCGAACGGTGGTGCGAGATCAACACCTTTTGAGAGGCACATGGCTTCTGGTGCTGCTGACAGCCATCACTTCAATGACCACCCACCTTCTCTCGGGAAATGCAAGAGCCATTCCATTTTTCATATCTGAATCTGACTATCCTGGTCCCGAGCGCATTCTTTTCACCGGTGGGTTCACAATCGCAGGGTTGCTTTTTTGCGCTCTTTCGATGCGTCTCGCCCACACCTTTGAGACAGCAGTCGGACAAAAGCAAAGTCAGTTGTCCAAATGGTTCGGACTTGTAACCGGCGTTTCATTGATTTGTGTGGCATGGTTCAACATGCATGATCAGATCATCATCCACAGCATCTTTGCGATGGTGACGTTCATCGGAGGCTATGGATGGTCATGCAGCACCCACCTCGCTATTTCCAACACCCTAAGCCCCGGTCATGTTCGTAGAAAAGCGTGGATGATTGTGGGTGCCGTTTCGTTTGCAGTCATGAACCTCTCATTAGCCAAAGCCGTGCGAACGCATGTGATTGATGCAGGCCTAAGAGACAGCGCTGAAATCATGAACTTATCACAAAATTCCATCACATTTGCTGCGCCTGCAGAATATGTTCTGTTCCTGAGTTTGGTCATGATGCTCGCCTCTTTCGAGCATGACATTGCACTGTCCAAGCAACAGGAGTGAGCACAAAGTTCAGTTCTCACGCACACGTTTGAGCACTTTTTGATCGAGCGAGGAAAGGGGGACGTTACCTTCATCCATGCCTTGGTCAATGCTGCCTTTCCAGATTCGAACATGGAGATCCCTGTGGGAGAGCACATGATGCACCTCACCGACGTACTCGTACGAAGTGACATCCAATTGTTCCGCCATTTGAGGGCCCCACATGCTCGCAAGAATGCCATCATTACCTCGTTGCACAAGGTGCGGACGACCATCTGGATCAAGCAACACAATGCACATCAAATCAAGGCGCTTTTTGGCCCTCACCTTTGGCGCAGGGAACCGAAGTGGGCTTGAGGCGCCTTCGCATGAAGAGGCGATTGGGCAACCCCCGCAGCGTGGCTTTTGAGGAGTGCATACCGTCGCACCAAGTTCCATAACCGCTTGATTCCAATTGCCAGCATCCTTCGTCCATAGAACCGTATCGGCCCATTCTTGCACTTCCTTCGTTGTGGGCGTGGCGTTTGCCATTTGCCTGGCCATCACCCTTCGGACGTTCCCGTCAACGCATGCAATTGATTCACCATGGGCAATGCTGGCAACAGCCGCAGCGGTGTAGGACCCGATGCCCGGCAACGATTGGAGGCCTGCACCCGTCACTGGTAGGTGTCCGTTGTAGCCGCCTTCGGAAATGGGAGCACACACCAACTTTGCAAGTTGAAACAGGCGGCGAGCCCTGCTGTAATACCCCGCTCCTTGCCATAGTAAGAGAACTTCTTCTTCGGTCGAAACAGCCATGTCCTGGACCGTCGGGTATCGCTCAAAGAGGCGTTGCCAAAACACGATGCCACGGCTGACTTGAGTTTGCTGGAGAAGGATTTCAGACAACAGAATGGGCCACGGATCTTTCGTGTTGCGCCACGGCAAATCCCTTTGGTGCTCTGCAAACCATGCCATCAATGAGGCTTGGTGAATGTCTTGGCTCAATCGGCCACCCCATCGGCTCAAGCTTCGGCTTCTGCTGCTGCAGACTTCTTTGCTTCGATTGCAGCGTCATTGGCTTTGATTTGCTCCCAAACAATCTCTGCAATGTCCTTCACTTGCATTTCAGAATCAATCGCCGTGAGGCCGTCGCTGACCATGGTCGAACAGAATGGGCATCCAACAGCCACAGTTTCAGCGCCCGTTTCTGCGATTTCCTTGGCACGAATCACGTTGACACGTTGGTCAGCGTCTTCTTCCATCCACATTTGTGCGCCACCAGCGCCACAGCAGAAGGATTGCTTCCCATGGCGTTCGATTTCAACATCGACGCCACCAATGGCGTTTCGGGGTGCATCCAATTCGCCACCAATTCGTCCAAGGTAGCATGGGTCGTGGAAAGTGACCGATGGATCGTGCTTAGGATCTGGGAGTTTTCCTTCTTCCTGAAGGTGGTTGATGAGTTGCGAGTGGTGCATGACTTCGATGTCTTCACCGCCGTAATCCTTGTACTCCTTTCCGAGGGTGTGGAAACAGTGTGGGCATGAAGCCACAATTTTCTTGACACCAATCTCCTCAAAGGTAGCGAGGTTGGTTTCAGCCAACATTTGGAACAGGTATTCATTGCCAGCCCGTCGTGCTGAGTCACCGCTGCAGCCTTCTTGCATGCCAAGAATTCCAACATCAAGACCGGCTTCTTTCATCACGCTGATGGTGTCACGAGCCACCTTCTTGTTGCGCTCGTCAAACGATGCAGCGCAGCCTGCAAAGTAGATGTATTCTGCAGGTTCAGCCACCTTAACGTCCAGTCCTTCAGCCCAGTCGCCGCGCTCGTGAGCGGGGAGGCCGTACGGGTTTGAGTCAGATTCGAGGTTCTCGATGGTTGCCATGAGCGGCATGATTGTGTCTTCGACGCTTTCATCGAATTCCATTCGCTCCATCATCAAGTGACGACGGGCGTCGGTGAGTTTAGGCACGTGATCGATGTAGATTGGGCAGGCCTCAACGCAAGCATGGCAGGTCGTGCACGCCCAAATCGCGTCTTCACCAAACCGTGCAATCATGTCTTGCTCTGGCGTTTCCCCTGCCATCAGTACAGAGGAGTTTTCATTCGCATAATGGCGAACATCGTGGATAATTTGCATTGGGTTGAGCGCCTTACCGCTGGCATAAGCAGGGCACACATCTTGGCACCGTGCGCAAGAGGTGCAAGCCCAACCATCGATGAGGTTGCGCCATGTGAGATCGGTGTAGTTCACTGTCCCAAAGGATTCGATGTCCAAATCGTCGAGCAGAACAGCCTTCCCATCTTCGCCTCGTGCCAGTGGCTCCATGGTTGCCATCGGGCGCATGTCATGGAAGAACACATTCGGGAAAGCCATGACCAAGTGCATGTGCTTTGACAATGGGATTAAGAAAAGGAAGGTGGAGATGGCGAGCATGTGGGCCCAATACGATGCGACCACAAGAGCGGTGCTTGGCGTGAGGCTGTCAGCAACCCATGCGCCGATTGGCTCCCATGTTGAAGAAACGCCTGCTTCACCAGCTTCGACCACAAATGAGGTGATGGTGATCGTCATGATGAGCACGAGAATGAAGTTGCCTTCCAACTGAGATTTACCCTTGAGTTTTTCAGGAGTGAACACGACCCTCCGGAGCAAAGCAGCAATGCAGCCGACCAAGGCGATGGTGTAACCAGTCTCAACGATGAGGTTCCAGGGTCCTCGGATGAGATCTGGAAGGATGTTGTGTGAGAAATAGTTTGCAGTAGCGAGGTCAAACATATCGGTTGAGAGCATCAAGAAGCCCCAAAACATGAGCACGTGAATGCCGCCTGCGATTTTGTCTTGAAGGACCCGCTTTTGGCCGAGCCATCCTGTGATGACCTCCTTAATCCGTGCGCCCCAGTTATCAAAGCGATCGTCAGGTGCGCCGACCATCACCAATCGAGTGGCTTTGACGACTTGGTAGAGGAAGAACCCGCCGGAGATGCCGCCCAGAACAAGCAACAAGACCCAACCGGGCAGTGGTCCATACGACATTGAGAGTGGGTGTTCCATGGTGCATCACCGAAGGGGCGAGGCCCCCTACATCCTGCCCAGCAAAAACCAATCCTTGAATGCACCGTAAAAATAACCTCACTTCTACCGAGGTTTCAACAAGGGATATGAAGCGTCGATGCGTGGTTCACATTAGGCGGCGCACAGATGTTGGTAGAAGCAAGCGCCCCCGGAAAATGCATCTTGTTTGGAGAGCATGCCGTGGTGTTTGGCCAACCCGCTGTTGCAGTGGCCATTGAGCAGCGAATCAGCGTCAGCGTTCGCCCGTCTGTGGACGAACACTGGCGTCTTGAAGGACACCGCCTGGATGCCAAGAAACACCCACATCTGAACACGCTCCGTCATCGATTATGGCCAACAAAAGCCGGTGCACCCCCCCTCTCAATTCACATTCATGGTGACATTCCCAGGGCCTCAGGCCTCGGTTCTTCCGCAGCATTGAGCGTTGCAGCCTGTGCTGCCCTGCGCGTCGCACGTGGACGATGGATAACCGAATCAAGGAATGGAGAACAGTCGTGGGCTGAAGGATATGCCAGCACCATTGATGACACAGATGCATACTCAACTTTTGATGAAGAGCAAGCAGGACTTCGCCCTTCGACTTACGACAACCGCACCCATCAGATCCAGGGTGCAGAAGCCCTCGATGTCGACGAATGTGCGGTGCTTGGTCACGCTGTTGAAGCTGCTGCACAAGGCGGTCGCGCCTCCCCAATGGACGCATCAGCCTGTTCACACGGCGGCATTGTGATGCTGAGCGATGTCGTAGAACACGGTGTTGAGCATCTTTACCAGCGTCAACTGGAAATGAGCGATGGACGCAGAACATGGCAACTTCATGATCTTGGGATGCCCGTCGGTGGTGAAGACCTGTACTTGGTGATCGGCAACACTGGCGTCCATGCGCCGACTGGTGCACAGGTAGCAAAGGTCGCAGAAGCTATCCAACTCGAACCTGAACGTATGAAGGAAATCGAAACAATCGGGACCATTGCTCGAAGGGGCATTGCCGCCCTGAAGCGAGGGGACTATGAGGCGGTTGGTCGTGCGATGACAGAGAACCAAATCATGCTTCGAGGCTTGGGTGTATCGTGCCCAGAACTTGACGCGTTGGTCCGAGCGGCCGCTCCATCTTCGCTTGGGGCCAAATTAACTGGTGCAGGCGGAGGTGGTTGCATGGTTGCCCTCACAAGGGATCCGAAAACGACGAGCGAAGCAATTGAACTTGCAGGCGGAAGGGCGCTGGTTTCACAATTTGGAAACGATGGCGTGAGGATGGAAACCATCGAGAACATGCCAATATGGAGCCCGGATTCATAATCCATCGCAGTGACCCGTTTTTTAATTCAAAGCATCCAAGGGCCCTGCCTTTTCTTTATATAGTGGTTATATATCGGTGGACACATGACTACCGATGAAGAACGTCTAACCGTCGTGAACGTGGTTGCCAGCACACGAGTTGCTGAGGAACTAGACCTACCTGACATCGCAATTCAATTGAATTGTGAATACGAGCCAGAGCAATTCCCTGGTGTCGTTTACCGTGTCACAGAACCGAAACTGGCCATTCTTATGTTCCGATCTGGCCGTGCTGTCTGCACCGGTGGAAAGAACGAAGACAACATTCACACAGGTATTGAGCGAATGATCAACGACCTACGCGCAGCAGGCATCGAAACTTGGGACCTCGACCAAGTTGAAATTGAAGTCCAAAACATGGTTGCAACCTACGCCCTCCACTACCCTGAAGACTACCCCGGTAACGACAAGTTCACCGGTGAGCCACAAGCCGGTGTTCCTCGTAAATTGAACCTAAACAACCTGACCTTCCACCTGCCATTCGACAAGGTCGAATACGAGCCAGAGCAATTCCCTGGCCTCATCTACCGACTTGACTATCCGAAGGTCGTCTGCTTGATTTTCGGCAGCGGCAAGATGGTGATTACCGGCGCACGTCACAAGGACGAAATCCTCGAAGCCGTGGAAATCATCAAGGACGAACTTGCGGATTTGTTGGAATACTGATTCTTTCGAAAATCCATTCGCTTCCAAGAGAAGCGTTGATGTTCTATCGAGTGCGTGGCGTAGCATGCGCCCGAACCTAAGGCGAGCCGTTTCGGCCCTTTCGCTCGTGGCACTGATGTGTTTAAGCATCCAAACACCCCTTCTCAACATCGAGTTCGAGTCGTCGACGCACCCCTCTCTTTCATCAGGTTCAGACCCCGGTGTCAGCGATGTACCAACATGGCGGGTTGGTGACAAATGGGTCTACGCAGGTACCTTTGATCCAACATTGTTGGTGACAAACACGGGTGTGCAAGCGACTGTGGGTGAAATTTACGGTGACACCACAATGGAAGTTCTGGAAATCAAGGAGCGGGCCGTCGACAACATGTCGGTGTTGGCATACACCCTCAGATCATCTGCGAATTTCGATAAATCCGGTGTGTCGCTTGAAGGTTTCAACGGGAATGTCTACATCACATACACGCAAACTGAATACCTCAGGGTGAGTGATTTGTCGAGCATGCGAAGTGATTTGGACATGTACATACGATTCGTTCCATACGGCATCTCAAGCCTGACTCAGATTCTCGGTGACATCACAATCACAACAACGTACAGCCCTGTGACTGAAACATATGATTTCCCCCTCCGCCTAAATGAGCAATGGACCACAACCACCACATCCTCTGCACAATGGTCGGGCTCAAGCGATTACATCACCCCGTTCCCTGCACCAACCAGTGACGCGAACAGCACCACATGGGAAGCAACAAGCGTTGGCAAACCACGAAACAGTTTCGGACAGACCATTGGCTATGGCGGTTGCAACGCCTCCTATGAGTTGCAATCTGTGAACAGCGACGGTGTTCCAACAGGCTACCGATGGTATTGCCCTGAAGTCTCCAATTATGCTTGGCTCCATACTGAAGATGACATCGGTTTGACCATTGATTTCAGACTCAAGCGCTACATTCCCATTGCCGCCACCGGCGTTGATGAATACAGCAACCCAGGGAATCGAGATGAATGCTTGGCAGTCGATTTAGAAAGCTCGATCACAGCACTCAACACACCGATGGGTGTATGGGTGAATGCCTCGAGTTCATGCTTTAACCCGGTAAGTGGACTGGCCATCGAACTTCGTCACGAAACGACGTCGTCCGTTCAAACAGCAACCACTGCCGCCAATGGAAGCGCCTACTTCACCATTCAAGTCGGCGAGGAAAAGGATTCCTCTGCCACATTGCTCGACTGGGCCAGTCACGGCATCGTTGCCAGAGTCGACCCCACTGTTCAATCCACCACGACGGTTGGTGCGACAACGCTGACCCTCGATGAATTCCTCGTTGGACTCGATTTGATTGCGAGCGAAGAGATTGCCAAAGTCCTTCGTAACAGAAGTGGGGTCCTCTCAGAATTGAATTCACTTTCCGGTTGGAATGTCTTGCCTGGCGACGAACTTCAGGTCGAAGTCGGGGTTCAAAACCGGGGCATCACCACCTCAACCGCCACCACCATGAGCGTCACTGGACCTGATGGTCAAGACACCTCGTACAGCCTACCATCGTTGGCCACCTACGCTGCACACAAAGTCAACTTCTCGTGGACAGTGCCAGAAAATCAAGCCATCGGTGTGCTTCCTGTGACGTGGGAAGCCGACCCTTCGAATGTAAATTCGGCCGATGCAAACCCCGGCAACAACATAGCGCAGTTGGAGATTTTTGTTGGACGCCTCCCGACACCTGTTGTCTTGAATGCAAGCGCCTTAACGATGGAAACACTCACCCTGGATGCAGCAAGCAGCTTCGATGAGGATGGAGGCAGTGTCACCTGTGAGTTCAACATCCCCTACGATGACGGCACGCGAACATGGGCTTACGAAAAGGTGCCATCCCAAGATTGCAGCGTGAATTTCACATGGATTGATGATGGAGACTATCCAGTCGAAGTCACTGTGGTGGACGAAGAAAGGGATGAAGTGCAAGTCATTCTCTTGGCCTCAATCGGTAACCGAGAGCCAAAGATCGAGATCCGAAGTTCACGAAGTGAAGCAAAGGTGGAGCACCCGATCACCCTGTATGCGTATGCGAACGATTCTGATTCTGAAGAGGCCTGGCCCGGCGTAGTTGACGTCTTTTGGCCCGATACGATTTGCCAAGAAGGGTACTACACAAGGGTCTGCACAACCACGGCCCCCACGGAAGGATGGCACACCTTCACCGCAGTCGGTACGGACGATGATTCGGCCTCAACCATTGCCACGATTGACATCAAATTCACCAACATAGCGCCACATGGCACATCGATAGCGTTGCTTAATGGTGATGCTATTCTTGCAAGTGACGAGCAACAGATTTGGCACCTCGACGAAGACGAAGTGGTCACGGTTCGTGGCCAAGCACTCGACTCCGTTGATGACCTTGACACGCTCACCCACACATGGTGGCCCGATGGTCAGCAGCCTTCGTTGATGTACACCTTCACTGGAAGAGTCTCTACCTACCCAATGACATGGGCTACATCTGGTCTGCACACCATTCGGCTGGAAGTCAGCGATGAAGATGGCGAATCCAGCCACATCAATGAGCGATGGATCAATGTACGGAATGTACCACCTGTCATCGAACCGCTTGTCTCCATCCTGCCAATCGCCGAAGGACAGTCCATCACCATCACAGGAAACGCCACTGACACGCTGAGCGATCAAGCCTCGCTCGTACGATGTTGGGATGTAGAGCCTGGCATTGACAGCGATGACATCGGCGGTGCAGACGATGACTGCGATGTCGAAGGCGATGTGTTGACCTACACGTGGAACCGAAGCGGCACACACACCATCATTTACCACGTGACCGATGACGACGGGGCCCAAACCAGCGAAGTGTTGAATGTTGAAGTGCTTAACATGCCGCCGATTGTCCGCCTTCAAAACTTAGATTGCATGGCTTACCAGACGTGTGTCCTGAGCGCTCAACAGACCATTGATTCCGCAAATGATATCGGAGGTTTAACGATTGTTTGGGACCTTGACATCACAGTTGATAGCAACGGAGATGGAATCAAAGACAACGATGCTGACTTGGTTGGAACCACCGTCCAGCACATGTTCCGTACCTCAGGAAAGGTCCGTGTCAAGGCGATTGCTTGGGACGAAAATCCAGAACGACCCGGCCAAGCAACGATGGTGATTGATGTGGCGCCCCCACAACGAAACTCACTCGAACAAATCAGTGCTGGGCTGATCGGTGAAGAAGCAAATTCCCTGGCTCAGTTCGGATTACTCATCGGCGTTCTCCTTCTCCTTAGTTTGCTGACGCGCCGGCGCAAGAGCGGGAATGATGCGCCGTGGAACGCCGACGCTGATGGGATGATGGACGATGTGTTCGATGCACCCTCACTGATCGAGGAAGCGCAAGCCCGCAGACCATCATCGCCACCATCGATGGAGGCTTTTGGCGCTCTTCGAGAAATGGGCCAACCAATCCAAGAGGTGGGCCAAATCGAGAGCTTCGTCCAAACACCGGTCCAAACACAAACACCAGCACCAGCACCTGCTGAACCACCGATCCCCGTAGCGGAATTGGAGAGCAAGCAAGCAGAACCACCACTTCCACATGGAGGCTTGCCCGAAGGATGGACCATGGAACAATGGGGTCATTATGGCCATCAATACCTCAATGCGCAGGGCAGCCAAGCCGAGGCATTCACCCAGAATGGCACCGAACTCAAGTAGGAGTACCGCAACCGTGAATCATGTCTCAACTCCGGCCGGTTGTGCTTGGCTTGATTTTTCTGATGTTTGCCTCACCGTTTGGAGCCATGGTCACCTCAACGAGTCACCTTGCAGAAGAGCAGCAGCCAATGAACGCTGAGGGGTGGGACAAAGAGATTGATGTGCCAACATGGCGCATTGGCGATGAGTGGGTCTATGACACACAATTCGATGTCGCTCAACTGATTGCTCAGGCCAACGTATCTGCTTCGCTCAATACATTGACGGGCGAAACAACCTACACGGTTGCTGACATATTGTTCATTACCGTCGACGGCGTTCAAACACTCGCTTATTCGCTTGCTATCGAGGGGGACTTCACCTCTGGAAACAGCGGTGCAACGCTTGAAGGCACCACCGGCAGACTCGAAATTGGCTACTCAAGCGAAGACCTGATTCGCGTTCGTGACCTTGCCCTCATCAATTCTGAATTCACATTGGACGTGACGTTCGCACCATTCAACATAGGATTCCTCACACAGGATATCGGAGAAATCACGTTTGACTCGAACTACTTACCTCCAAAAGAAAAGCACGATTTCCCACTTCATCTTGGCGACCAGTGGTACATGCAATTTGCATCTGGAACGGATGTCTCTGGAAGTTCAGATTACTTTGATCCAAGTGAATTTGATGTTGAAGGAATCGATAATAACAGTTGGCAAATCACCGCTAAAGGCATTCCAACAGATGGCACAAACAATATTCAATACACTGGATGTGATGAATCCTACAAAATCAACGAAGTCAATGAAACGGGTGTAGCACAGGGCTACAACTGGTACTGCCCAGCCGTCCGCTATAATTCTTGGATTTCAATCTCGAACTCGGCAGGATTCACCATTGATTGGTTGCTTAAGGAATACAACCCAAGTGATTCCTATGGCGTTTCAGCCACATCTTCGCCCGGAACTCGAAACATTGAGATTGACATCGACATGCAATTCCTTGCGACCTTACCTGATTCCGAACAAACACTGACTGCAAGTTACACCACCTCACCAACTGGAACGCCCCAGGCGAACAAGAATCTGCAGGTCAGGTATGAATTAGATAGCCACCTTGGAAGCCCAACCACCGATGGAAACGGTGAAATTTCGTACTTACTCAATGTATCAAATGTGATTGACGACACCCCTTCAAGCGATGATTATACCAGCAACGGTGTGATTGTATGGGACCCAGCAACAGACATTATCGGGGCGACAACCGTTGTTATTGATTTGACCGTTGTGGCTGTTGACCTCGTTGCTCAAGCAGATTCAATCATTGTGACACGAATTCGCGATGGCGAAGCATCCATTCTCAGCAAAATCACCGGTTACGGGGCCTTACCCGATGACACAATTAGTTTCTCGATTCCAGCACAAAACCGAGGCGTCCTCACATCGCCGGCAACTGAAATCGAAGTCGTCACACCCGATGGAACAAGCATTCGCGAGAGCATTCCAGCCATCTCCTCCTACAGCGAGGAGCGGATCACGGTCAATTGGACTGTTCCAAGCGATGCTGCCATTGGCAACCAAACGCTCTCCTTCACAGTCGACCCTGATGAATTGGTTACGGAAGATGCAAACCGAAGCAACAACAATGCCGAGATTAACATCTTCATCGGACGTGCCCCGACTGGATTTTTAGAAGTCGATGAGAACAAATTGACGTTTGAAAACGTCACACTCAATGCAACCCAGAGCTTTGACGAAGACGGCGGCGATGTGGATTGTAAATTCGAAATTGAATCTCGACCGGGCCTCATCGACGTGATTGATGCACCTGGCTGCTGGACACAGTGGAACTGGACCGACGATGGAGAATGGCTTGTCACGCTGACCGTCACCGATGAGGAACTCGACATTGATGTACTGTACTATAACGTGACCGTCGTAAATCGAAACCCGTATCTGAATCTCACAATGGTGCAAAGCATCGATGTGGAGCAGAGAATTACTGTGGATGCGACTGACAGCGGCGACATCGACACCGTTTCGCCTCCCGGCCAGCAAGTGAGCATCTCATGGCCAGGAATGGCATGTGAAGAAGGACTCACGCAGCCAACATGCACCTTTACGCCGATGGCCGAGGGTCCGATGATGGTGACCGCAGTTGCAACGGACGATGACGGTGGAACCACCACGGTCGAATCGATGTTGGATGTCCTCAATGTGGCACCAACGCTTGCATTCCCTGAACTTTGGTACGGTGGCTCCAATCTTTCATCTGATGCAAATGGTATGTGGAGCCTTGATGAGGATCAGGTTGCCCTGCTCCGAATCAGCGCAAGTGATACGCTCTCCGACCGCGACGACATCAACATCGAATGGACGCCATCCGATCGAGATATGAACTGGACCGAGACCACTCGAGGACCTGCCTCCACAGCAACGGTCTCATGGACTGAATCTGGAATTCACAACATATCCGTTGTTGCCTATGACGATAACGGAGCACAATCTGATGTCAAAACAGGATCCGTCTCCATTCGAAATGTACCACCGACCATCAGCGGCCTGGGCTCTGATGTCCCGATTTTGGAAGATGCAAACGTGACGTTTACAGCCGTCGTTAGCGACACAGCTTCCGACATGGACAGTCTTGTTGTATGTTGGGACATGAATTCCGCAGTTGACAATGACAACGATGGAAACAGCGTGAACGATTGTGAAATGGAAGGGCTCGAAATTACAACCGGATGGTCCACTCGTGGCATTCGGCAAATCACCGCCACAGTGACTGACAATGATGGAGCACAAGCCTTGACCTCAGTCAATGTCAGCGTCCAAAACCTTCCTCCGTCAGCAACCATCACCAATTCCACAAGTGTGATTTCACTCATGGAAGGCGACAACATAACCCTCTCTGGCCTGACATCGAGGGAAACAGCTGGTGACAAATTGAACCTTCTCTACCAGTGGGACAGCGACCATTACGATTCAGATTTGGATGGTACAAAGACCGGTGATGTTGATTTCACTGGCCCAATGTACACCATTGAAGATCTGCCTGCAGGCCAGTGGACGGTCGTATTGACTGTCACAGATGATGATGGGGAATTTTCAACGGCAACCATCCAACTTACGGTAACAGAAAAGCCCGCAGAAGGATTCATTGAATCAGTCAGTGAAGCAATTGGAACTGTTCCAACTGCGATCATTGGTGGCCTCGCTGTTATCGTCGTTCTTTTGACTGTGTTCTTGCTTCTGACCCGGAGGAAGGGGACAGAGGAAAGTGAAGCCTTCTCGAACTTCTCCTCCATGCCAGCAGGTGAACCGCCTGCACCTATTGCAAGCACGGCTGCGGCTGCTCCCGCACCCGCCTATGCTGCACCAGAGCCTCAACAGGACATTTACGCACAGGCAGGTTATGCCCCGTCTCAACAAGCTGCACCAACTCAAGAGCAGATGTATGCCCCTGACCAGACCTACGCACCACAACCGGCGCTTGCAGCGAAGGAAGATCCATTCGCCTCGTTGATGACCACCTCTCAGCCTGCCGTTGCACCAGTACCTGCTCCCGGCCCTGCACCAGTGCAGAGTGGACCACCGCTTCCCTCGACTGGATTGCCCGAAGGATGGACAATGGAACAATGGAACCATTACGGCGCTCAGTACCTCACAGCACAACAAGGCCAGATGGCTGTGGCTCAACCGACAACTACCAATACCACACCGGCCCCTGCGCAAGCAGACCTCTCAGGATTGCTCGATGATTTTGATTTGTGAAGGGTGAACGTATGGCAAGTCTCTGGCAGTTTTTCGGCCTCCCAGACCCTGAAGCCGCTCCCGCACCAAACCGCCGAGCGACGGCACCGCAAGATTCTCAGAAAGCCAAATCTGTCCAACAAAGCCTCGCTCCGAGTCAAGAGCCGGTGGTCACGATCACGAATGATGTCCCGGAACCGGTTGGCATCCAATCACAACCAAAGCCAGTCCCGTTAGGTTGGCGAGGGCCCATGACTGCAGATGGTGAACCATTCCACGACTTGGGTGCGCACGGGACGCCACCCCCTCGTATTCCAAACCGGGCGCTGAGGTATGTATCCCCCGATTCGATGAATCGTCTCCCAACACGAGAGATTGCCAAACGAATTCAGCAAGGCGATACAGTCATTGTTGACCTTCGTCCTCTGGTCCATATGGACACTCATCAAAATGTATGCAGGCGGGAACTCAAACAATTGAGCGACGATGTAGGCGTGGGCGTTTTTGCGCTTGATGCAGAGGACAAATTACTCCTCATGCCGGGAAATAACGTCGTTGTCGATGTGAACGGCCATGAGTTGGGATTAATTCCACTCTTGAAATCATAGTATCGGGACCGTCTTTATATCTCGCCCTTTCGAGTATCAACTAATGAGCAAGTTTTCGAGTTTGAAGACCAGTTCTGCTGGTTCTTACCTCGGTTTCTACGCAGTTTCTGCATTAACAACGGCGATGTTCATCTGTGCCTTTTTATGGCACTTGCTTTCTGGTTCACCTTTTAGAGCGGCATTTGAGGCAGAATACTTAGCGTTCATTTACATCGTGATTGCTTGGGTTGGACTCGGCTGGTTGATGTGTTTAATCGCAGGGATTGGATTCGATATACTCCCATTAATTCACGGCTCCAAACCCTTCCACGAAAACGCCATGAGGCAATTTTTGATCATCAACTTCGCAGGCCAATCTGTGCTTTGCATAGCGACATTTATGCAAACAATAGAGAAAATGCTCGAATTTTCCACTGTTGGAATCTCTTTTCTTTGTCTCTCAGTGCTTTTGCTCGGCGGCCCCGGGCGACGATTGTCTAAGCAATCAATGGTCCCATCCAAGGATGATCAAGTCGGGTATGCATCACTCATACCAGGCTTGGTATTCCCTTTCTTTGGTTCGTTCATTTTGGGCTGTTGGCTTTACAGAGAAACGGCAGGGGTCCTTGAACTCGGTCGCTCGTTCATGATCATGTTTTTCCTCCTCATAACACTCATTATGATTGTAAGTCACTTCAACCGTCGATTAAATTGGCAAGTCATTGATCCAAAGAAAGTGGGGGTTCGTTTTGGTTTGTTTTTCGCTTTGGCACTCGCCCACATTTTGTTCGCATTCTTAGCAGGTAGAGAGAACTCTGATGACATAACGCTGATTGTCCAGATGCAAAACATCACACTTGGTCTGGCCATGATATGGGTCTTCATCATGTGCAACCCGGTGAAGATAACACGCATGGCCTTGACGAAGGGAGGCATGGCTCACAGCCGACCAATATTCGCCGCATTGTGGATGCTGCCATTTTCCAGTTTTCACGCCTTCAATGCAGCATCGTACACAAGTCGCCCCGGCATGCCTGGCTACGCTACATTCCTGTGCACATCAGCACTGCTGTGCATTTGGGGTTATGCGTGGTACCTTCACGAAGATCACCTCCACATCAACATCCACAAGCGAAGGGTCAATTGGCTGTTCATAGGGAGTTTCTTCACGGCATTCGTGGCGATTCAACTGCTCTTTTTAGAGAACGCACGAGGCGACGTCGACAATCAAACTGAGCAAATGATTTGGATTGCATCTTCACTCTTCGGATCGGTCGTCATTGCTTTCAATTTCGTGCGAATGACGCTTTTGAGTCTCCAACCGTGGCAGCGAATTCCGATGTTTTACGGGCGTTACCTACAAGACAACTCAGACAATTGAGGCCAAAACATCCATCGCTGCTTGTGGAATCCCAAGAACCGTTGAGGTGGAGCCATGGATGATCTTGGCGTGCACCCCCATTGGTCCAGCGAGGTCATAGCCCCCCGCCTTTCCTTTCCATGATTCGTTGAGAACCAAATCAACCAAGACTTCGTCGGGAAGTTCATCGATCTCCACGACGGCGTATTCAGTGAAAAAAGACCAGTGCCCATGAACACATACGCCTGCAGCAGACCACACTTGATGGCGGCGGCCAGAGAGTCGATGGAGCATCGTTGCAGCATGAACTGCATCGTTGGGTTTCCCCATGAGGGCGTTGAGCTCATCGGGGTCTGCAAGGACCGTATCGCAGACAAGTACGATGTCGTAACCGTGATCGCTTGGAATGGCGTTGGCTTTTGCTTGACAGATTGAAGCGACCTTGTCAGCCACGGATCCCGAAGCAGTTGGAGTTTCATCGACGCCCTCCAACCCTTGGCAGTGGGCGTTTGGAAAGGCGTGCTTAATCATTGAAGCCCGTCGTGGGGATTGGGAGGCGAGCCAAAGCGAAACCATGGTATTCAAGTGGGCTAAAGCAACATCACATTTACGATTTGACATCATTTTTCCTGACTTCATTCAAAATTCACAAGGGAGAGGTTGAAGAATCGACTCGTCTTCCAGCAAACGGTGCCGGCATGAGCGATGTTGAAAGAATCCCTACACACATTGAAGGATTAGATGAAAATATGCAAGGTGGTGTCCCTCAAGGACACATTTGCATCGTGGCAGGTGCCTCGGGTGCAATGAAGTCAAGTCTGACCTTTTCCATGCTTTACAACGCGGTCTTGTATGGGGAAACAAGCGGCATCTATGTGACGCTCGAACAAGGCAAGGATTCGCTGCGCTCTCATATGGCCAACATGGGAATGAACGTTGATGATGCAAGGGTTCGAAACCGAATCGCAATTATCGATCTATCCGACCTTCGCGTGGAACTCGACAAGCAAGGCATGAGCGACCGTGTTGATTGGATGGGCCAACTCATCAAGCAACTCACCTCGTACCGGGAAGCGATCGGCTTCGAACTCTTGGTCTTCGATTCCCTTGGTGCCTTCTTCACATTAACGAAGATGGAAAACCCTCGCGATGAGATTTTCCGACTCTTTGAGGCAGTTCGTAGACTCGGCTTGACGTCGTTCTTCATCTGTGAAATGACAGGTGATGACCACAAGCAGTTTGGTGAATATGGCGTCGAGGATTACCTTTCAGATGGTGTCGTTCACTTGGTGATGGAACGTTCTGGAGACGACGTGAAGCGAAAGCTTGGCATTGTCAAAATGCGCCACACCCGTCACTCCCTTGGATACAAACCATTCAACTGGAAGGAAGACGAACAGCGGTTCACCATTCTGTGATTCGATCACTCGACGGTCACAGATTTGGCCAAATTCCGTGGCCGGTCCACGTCGCAACCCAGCGCAAGTGCAGTGTGGTATGCAATCAGTTGCAGGGGTACAACGGTGAGCAACGGGGAAAGGAGGTTGTGAACCTTTGGCACTGAAATACAGACATCGCCTTCCTGAGCAATGTCGTCGCCTTCTTCGTGGATGAGGATGATTTTAGCACCCCGTGCACGGCATTCGTGGATGGCTGAGACTGTCTTTGTCTTGACGTGATCATTTGGTGCGATGAAGATGACTGGGCTGCCTTCTTCGAGCAAGGCAATTGGACCATGCTTCATTTCTCCAGCAGGGTAAGCCAAACACGGAATGTAGGCAATCTCCATGAGTTTCAATGCGCCCTCTTGAGCGACCGGAGCCGAGATGCCACGTCCAAGGAACAACACGCTCTTGGCATCCTTGACCAGTTCCACAGCTTCTTGAATCGGCCCTTGTGATTCGAGGTACTCTTCCAACAGATGTGGAATCTGTTGAAGGCCATGAATGAGTTCGATCCCTTTCTCCTTCGTAATGTTTCGAGAACGGCCCACTTGCAAAGCGAACATGGTAAGCGCCGTGACCATGTTTGAGAATGCCTTGGTGGAAGCAACCGCCTGTTCTGGGCCAGAGTGGATGTAGACACCACGTCCGCAGAGACGAGCAATGGTCGAACCGACAACGTTGACAACACCGTGGACATTCCCACCCTTGAGTTGAATCTCTTTGATCGCAGAAATCGTATCAGCAGTTTCGCCTGACTGTGTGACTGCAAAGTGAAGCGCACTTGGATTGATGACTGGGTCGTTGTGTCTAAATTCGCTTGATATCTGAGCGACAGCAGGGATGCGAGCCAACTTCTCAATCAGCAACCCGCCAATATCAGCAGCGTTGTACGAGGTGCCGCACCCTAGCAGACGAACATGAGGGATCTTTGCCAAGGTTGCTGGTGTGAGTTTCAAGCCACCCAACCGGCCGCTTCCACCAGCACGGTCGAGACGGCCGCTGATGCAGTGTCGGATTGCATCGGGTTGCTCATAGATCTCCTTCAACATATAGTGCGGGAAATCACCAAGTTCAGCCTCGCCCCAATTGTTTTCGAGCACGCTGCTTTTGGTGTCACTGGCCCCACCAGTCAATGTGGAGAGTTTCACTGAAGTTGCAGTCAGTGTGGCTATGTCTCCATCTTCGAGGTAGATGACCTGCTGAGTGTGAGCTGTGAGGGCATGAGGATCGCTTGAGATGAACATTTCCTCCACGCCTTGCCCAATGATTAACGGTGAACCATTGCGTGCACAAACGATCGTGTCATGGTCGGTAAACAGGACGCATATTCCCCATGTACCACGTGCCTGTCGGAGTGTTCTACGAACCGCTTCTTCAGGGTTATTATCGATGGATAATTCCCGTTCGATAATGTGAGCAAGCGCCTCTGAATCGGTCTCGCTTTGGAGTTCCACGCCTTGAACTTCGAGACTCGTGCGCAACAAACGGGCGTTTTCGATGATCCCGTTGTGAACAATGACAACTTTCCCCTCAGATGAGGCGTGTGGGTGAGCGTTTTCATCGGTCACGCCGCCGTGGGTAGCCCAGCGAGTGTGAGCAATTCCGATTTGTCCCTTGATGGAGGCAGGAAGAATTGTGCGCAATTCTTGCACCTTGCCCACTTTCTTGTGAATTGTGACCGCACCGTTTTTGACGGCGATTCCCGTTGAATCGTAACCACGGTATTCCAAACGGCGCAATCCTTCAACCAACAATGGTGCTGCTTGATGAGGTCCGATGTATCCAAAAATGCCGCACATAACTGTCACCTCAGCATTGGACGTTGGTTGAACAAATCGGGCAGGCAACCTTTCTCAGCGTCATGTCTTTGACGACGAATTTAGCACTGCACTCGGGGCATGTCAAATCCCGTTGAGGGGGAGCAATGCCCGGTAGCGGAGGTAAGCCACCCAACATTGGGAGTTCGCCCGGTGCAGGGAGCGGGGGCAATTCACCAGGTGCCGGCAATGGAGGTAACGCCGAGGGAGACGCTGCGGTTGCATTTGGCCCGGGAGGGGGAGGAAGTGGTGGAAGATTCTGAGTGATTTCAGCAAACTCTCGTTGCTGCTTTCGTTGCATCCTTCTGTTTAATCGAGCGTTTCCGGCACCTGCTTCAGCTTTCGCTTCAAGGCTGTCCGCGAGCGAGATGTCCTCATCTTCGAGGACCACAGTTGCTGCGGTGGTGTCCACGACCAGTTCTTCGCTTTCTGTGTCAATCGCCAACAACGGGCCGTCATCCCCTTCGGGTTGAATCATCAACTCAACGGAATCATCCGTTGCAGTGACAACCTCTGTGGCCACGTAGGCCTTTTGCTCCTCAAGCCGACCCCGGCGTATGGAGACAACAATCGTGGTAAGGAGCATCACAAGGAGGAAGCTAACGCCGCCAAGCATCATCAACTGAGCGTCCCGATCACCAGGCAATGGGGCGAGGAGGGAGTCGAGGATTGAACCTCCATCATCTTGGGGTAAATCCTTGGCCGCTAGCGAGGCAAGCGTCCGTAGTTTAATCGAACCTGACGCCGTCGTTAGCATCACAATTCCATCGTATTCTAATCCCGCATATCCTTGCAAGAACCCTTCGGCCATGAGGTTCGACATAGCGTCAGTTGATTGGTGGTCAGCGTCTGTCAAAAGGCCGTAACGAGTTGTTGGTCCGAACGTGTTGATTTCATCATAGAAGATTTGCATGCCTTGCTTGGCAGAATGGAGTTCAACGTATGTAACACCAGGCGCTGAAATGTAGGTTGGTTCATTGACAGACCATGAGTTTCCGGTCACGACATGGGCGATTTTCGCATCTTTACCCCGGCCTTCAATCCACGCTGCAATGAGCACATCGTCTCCGTCTTCATCTTGCTTGGCTTCCAGACGTGCGTTCGATGCCTCATCGCCAACAGATGATTGGAAACTCCATGAAGAGAGGGTTGCGTCACCGTGAGTGTACATCAGACCCACACGATTGATGCCTGTTACATCATCCCGCATCTCTTGGTAGAGAATGTGAAGGTTTTCTTCACCGTACGCAATCGCAAGGGCGTCACCCTTCGAAGGGCGAATATCGATGTTGGAAAGCACGTTGATTGGGTTCCCCCAACTCGTGGCACCGTCTGGGTTGTTGGACACAAGGGTGAAAATGGATGTCACATCTTGCCAAGATCCTTCTGTTTTGATGTCTCTGTGGTACCCTGCCAAAACCATCATCCCATCGTATTCTGTCAAGTCCAATCCCCAATAGGAGCCCTCAGAAAGCTTCTGTGCTGGCATTTGGTAGTGAACAGGCGTGACTATTTCGACCTTAGAAAGCGCAGTCATACCGATGTTGGTGAGTGTGTAACCGTCAGCGCTGATGCTCTTTCGAGTCCATGCAGCTTGAATGAGGCCATCTTCCCGTTCAAGAACAGCGAGTTCTCCGCCCCACATATCCTCGAGCAACAAATCTGTTTGAACACTCATGGATTCGGTGATGCTGCGCACATGCAGTTCACCGTTGACTGTTGTGAACAGCAACGCCCCGTCTTCAAGACCAATGAACTCAACTGGTACTTCGCCAGTGGCGAGGTCAACCCCGACCTGTGCGCCGAGCGACACATCATCAACAGCGATGGTAAATCGATGTTGACTGAATTCGGCCTCGACCCCATTTCCATCGAGTTCCGCCTTGAATTTCATTGCACCCGGATCAGTGATGGAATTCACAGAAAACGTAGCAATGGCGTATCCAGAACTTGTATCAGACCCGGGGACAACGAGGATATCTTCGGTTCCGAGTGGACTCCACCCATCTTCGCTGTCGTAGAAGAGTTTCATCGTCAAACTGGTTGCATCCGTTTGACCAAGATTGTCAACCCGCAGCCGAAGAGTGAACGGTGTGTTGGGGGTAGGGATGTTTGGAACAGTGGTCACAGAACCCGGCAAATAGCGCAGCATGGACTCAACGGGGCGTTCTTCCACCTCGAATGTGAAACTGTAGACGTTGTTGTCGGGGGTGGGATCTGCATGCTGACTGGTTGGATCAATGGTGATGGTGACTTCTTGCTGACCAGGTTCTGTGGCCCACCAATACAACGTGATTTGCCTGCTTTCGCCTTCATTTAGAATGCCGATGCTTGTTTCCGATGGGTAGGTCTCTGATGCCGACCCCGCTGCTTCGAGGCGGACATAGACATCGGTCGCGTCTAAATCACCGACGTTGGCAATTGTGAAATCGACTTCGAGGACCGTTCCAGCCACAGCCGAGTAAACCGGCAAGCCTTGATCGAGAATCTCAACGGTGCTTTGGAAAACAAAATCAGGAGCTGCGGGCTGATTGTCGATGGTGTATGTACGGCGAATGGTGTCTGTAGCGACCCCACTGTCGTTCACCATTCGGAAACTCAAACGGTGGGAGCCATCTTCTACAGAGTTTGAATTCCATGAAAAAGACCAGTCTTGGGTGCCGACGTCAAGGAAATCAAGTTCTTCTCCGAGAAGCCACTCCCCACTGTCGACTTTGTACTCCAAACGATCGTGTTCAAGTCCCTCAACCGTTCCTGAGAACTCCACTGACCCATCCAACAGGGTGCCGACCGATGGACCTGCGAGTGTGACGAGCATGCGAGCGAGGCGAACGTACCTTGCATCGAGCAGGGACTCCTCACCGTCGTCGCTGATTGCTCTTGCGAGAATGAGGGTGTAGTCTTCATCTGCCCGAACCCAATCGGAACTGACGGAAACATCGAGGTACCAATTGCTGACATCGCCACCAGCAGTAATCCATCCCTGAAGTTCCCGCACTGTGCCAGACTCCAGATGTTGCTCGATTCGGATTTGCACTTCGTCGTAAGGACCAACCTCAGATTCGAGAGCGACCCCCGAGATTCGTTCTCGATCGCCTTCGACCCACCACGATCCGTTGGATGGGTTGTTGATTGTGACGTGGTCGCCACTGCCGTTGCCGGTTGGAGGCGGCGCAACAACACCAGCGCCTTCGAGGGGTGTACAAGCCCTGTTGAGTGCCATGTCGATAGCACATGATGCATCGATGAGGCCAAAGCCCCAATCGGAGTTCCACCGATCGGATACGGAGGGCTCACTTGCACTGCCCCGTTGCTCCGAGGAATTCCGTAGGATATCTTTCACTTCTTGAGGAGTAAGGGATGGCTCGGCTTGAAGCATCGTTGCCACAACGCCAGAGGCAATCGGAGTTGCCATGCTGGTACCGTCTTTTTCGTCATATTCGTTTCCTGCAAGAGGCCGCCCTGGCTGACCCGGTAACGAGGGGCCGGTGGCGGCTGTTGCAGACATGATGCCTGAGCCGAAGGATGTGATGTCTGGTTTGAGTTCATCCCATTCGTCATCGTCGGCGTCACTGAGACGAGGGCCTGTGTTCGAGTAATCTGCCACATTGTCGTTGGTTCGGTTGATGGTGCCACGGTCAGTGGCCGCACCGACAGAGATTGCAAGATCTGAACTTGCGGGGGATGGAACTCGGTTTGTACCATCATTCCCCATGGCTACTACGCACACAATCGAGGCGTTCACTGCATCGTTGACGAGTCTGGCTTCAGCACCAGTTCCATTGTCGCCTTGATCGCCTGGGTTGAGCGGTGATGAAGCAGAGCCAAAGGACATGGATGCCACTTGAATTCCGCGGCTTGAAGCGTTGTTGCCCCAATCAGTATTGGCGTTGTTGATGATCCATTGAATGCCGTTCAGCGAGGCCTGTGAGTTTGTACCACCTGAATCTGTGAGGACCTTCACATCGACGAGGTAGGCACCGGGAGCGGTTCCCATGTGAACCCGTGAAGCATCGCCAGTTCCAACAACTGAGCCAGCAACGTGCGTTCCATGCCCGTTTCCATCGTCAGGGTCTTGTGACCCGTCTGCGGCACCAGCAGAGGAGGTTGCATCGTATCCTGCAACCCATTTTTGGTCGTCATAGGATGTTGCGTCCTGGTCTGGTTCATCGTCCATGTCATCGAAATCATTGAGGGATTCGTGTTCGTTATCTACGCCGGTGTCAAGCACGGCGACAACAACGCCTTCACCGATGTAATCTCGTTCATAGGCGGTTTCGGTGTAAACCTCTGACGGTCTCGAACGAGCGGCTTTGGCTGCAACATCATTCATTGGAACCATGACGTTTTGCATCTCGATGACGACAACTCCGTAGGATGCGTAAATGTCCATCAAGGCGCTTACGGGGACTTTGTCAAGAGCGATTGAATCGATGTCATCAAGCACTTGGAACCAAGCGCCCCCTTCCTCGCCGACCCAGCCATGAGCTTCGAGGATGACACGCAGGGTTTCGATTTCGCTTTCTGTTGGGTGCCATGCATAATCGACGACAATGGCAACAGTTGCACGGCCGTCGTTACCGAGGATGGCAGTGGGGGAATCGGATTCGGCACCGGCCAGCACACGTTGCAATCGATCATCCATTCCGTTCCAGTCCAAGTCGGGGCCATAGGATTGCCACCACATTGGGGCTTCAGAAGAGGGGCGTGCGCCACGATCGAGGTCACGAACAGGGCGCATGCAGAGGCTTTCTCCGCACATTAAGGGAGGGAGGCCGTCAACAAGGATTGGATCGGTGAAGGCTTCGTGACTTGGTTCAACAAGTTCGGTGGATGGCGTAGCGATTGCACCCAGATCTGCAACCAAAAAAACGGCGACAAGCATCAAGGAAACAAGGTGGGTCTTCTTCGAACCATGGTCCAACATCATCATCCACTCACCACAGGGTAAAGCCGCATGGTTTTGAGGCTATCCGTATTTTGTCCTCTCCCCAGCCCCTAAGGGGCTTGGGGAGGGCAATCATGGCCAATGGAGGTGTGATGGGTCAGCCGCACATTGCAAATGTGGTCCACCCTTTCGTTCAACCACAACCAATGGACCCTCACAATCGATGCAAACAGCAATGTCTGCAAGGTGTTCCATCCAAGCTTGGCGGGTTTCCGGTTCATCGGAGGAGGCACGTAATTTCAGCAGTGTTTCCTTTACTTTCCGAGGTGCTTCCAACCCCTTCGCAGCCCATGGGTCTTCAATTTCTGATAGGTCGGGCATGTGGGCTTTCATGCGGTTGAGGCGAGCCCGAACATCGCTCGAAGAAGTTGGCCCTCCATCCTCTACACCAAGCTCATACGGCCCACCCCGAGCCACCAATGGAAGAAGGAAATACGCCGCTAAAAATCCACCTAAGTGAGCCATGTGAGCCACATCGCTTGCCTGCTGCAAACCAAGCGTTTGGTAGGCTCTGGCCACTTCCAATGCAAAGTAGATCAAGGCAATGACATACACGGGCCAGCGGCGAATCAAAATCAGTGGGAAAGCCACTTCATCCCTTGGCCATCCTGCCAAGTACGCCCCGAACAACCCGAAAGCAGCCCCTGATGCCCCGAGCGAGGGCGTGACTGAATCGAAATTCATGACCCACCATGAGACCGATCCTCCAATCAGGCCGATCGCATACATGGCACTGAATCGCTTCATTCCGAGGCGTTGTTCAAGCGGTACACCAATCAAAGCGATGACCAAAATATTTCCAAGGACATGCAGAGGATCGAATGGATTGTGTAAAAACCCTGCAGAAATCAATGTGTGCAACCAAGCCAAATCAGCGGTCCGACCTGGAACGAGCCAGAAGTCCCCCCACATGTACCAACTGTCGGCACTAAGCCAAGCCTGCCGCACCCCCAAAAGATACACCACCTGCACGAGGTATGCCAAAAGCAGGCCAACGGTCAGTGACAAAGCGATTGAGGTGTTGTGGCGGATGGCGTAAAAAATCGGCCAACCAATGGCCGCAAACCAGAGCAGAAGCAATGCCCACTCTGCAATTCCGAACACCTCCAAGGCGATGGCCATGGCAGTTGGAGGCACCCCCGACTTTTGAGGTCATGGGGTAACTTTTGGCAGGGGAGCATTCATGTCGCCCCCCCGAGTGGGAAAATCATGGCAGAGGTCCTTTTGAGCATCAAAGGGGTTGAAGTCAGACGAGGCATGAGCGTCGTTCTATCCTCGTTCGGTTTAGAAGTCAACAGCGGCGACATTACCGTGATTCATGGTGCAAACGGCAGTGGGAAGTCCACAGTGATTGAGACAGCAGCACGTCTCCTCCCATTGGAGAAAGGTCAAGTCTCGCATCATCAACAGATGACAATGCATTCTGATGGAAGGCGAAAAAAACCAGTTAAACCGTTTGGATTAACCCTTCAAAGCAACGGAGTGATCGGCAGTGAAACCATCGAAAACCACCTTCGGACCGTGGCGGCACTTTCCGAAAAGGAAGTTGATCTCGCCCCACTATTGGAATCGTACGACATCAAGCATCGCACCCAAGACATCATCGCTCACCTCTCCGGTGGACAACAACGCAAGGTGGCTGTTTTAGCAGGACTTTTGCCAGCAATGATCAGCAGGGAGCCGACCCTCGTGCTCCTTGACGAACCGGACGCTGGACTCGATGATAGAGCCATCACGACGTTGACGCAGCACATCGTTTCGCTTGCTTCTGCTGGCCATGGTTTCCTCATCGCCTCTCACAATCCCTCCCTTCGTAAAATCGGAACAAGATTACACAACCTCACTGGGGAAGAACCCGGTGTTGAGAACAAAGCCAAACCTTGGGAAACTAAGGGCCAGCCAAAGCAAGCAAGGAATGTGTTGGTTCGCACGGGCCACAGGTACGCCTCATCAACGCACGCTGGATTGGCGCGCAATGGGCTTGCAGCGATGATGATTCTCGGATGCATGCTTGCGCTTGGCGACCCGTCCATTCTGCCGAGTGGATTATGGCTGACTGGAGGGATCTTGGCACCCGCCTTCGCCTCCGGCTTGGCCGGCGATCCTACATCGCACTTGATGCAAGAAGCTCGTGCCAATGATTGGTGGCGTTCCCAAGTCCAACGAACACCCAGTGCGTTGGGCCTTGGCGTGTTGATTGGTGGCATTGTAACGGCAGGTGCTTGCTACGTGTACATCAGCGAAATTGACATCATGCTGGTCCTCATTGGAGCCATGATTTGCGAAGCCACCATGAGCGGCGTGCGCTTCTTGCATGCTTCCACTCAGCGACTTGCCCGACCAAATGCTGTGTTCATTCGACTTCTCCTCCCAGCATTCATCCTCCCATGGGCCCTCATCGTAAGTTGGGCGGCCGGAAGATGACAACGCCCAAGTTCAAGAAGGGGAACTGAGGAGGTTTGTACATGGCAGGTCGAAGCGCAGAGGTCCTTCTCGGGCTCGGCTTTGCCGGCATCATGACGACCCTCTTTCTTGGATTCCAATGGGCACCAAGCGTCGCTATCGATGCGTTCGAATCGCCCGCTGCTCAGCGAATTTTCTATTGGCATGTCCCCGCTGCATGGGCAGCGTTCATTGCCTTCGCCGTTCTTTTCACCGGATCTACAATGTGGTTCTTCAATCGAAGCCCACTCGGATGGAGGTTGCATGTTGCAGGAGCCGAGGCAGGCTTAGCATGTGGTTTGATTGCCGTATGGTCTGGCTGCGTTTGGGGTGCAGCCGAATGGGGCACTCCATGGGATTGGACCGACGTTCGGCTGAACACCTTTGGCCTCCTTACTCTTCTTGCATTGTTTCTCGTTTTGGGAAGGCAATCTCAACCGGACGGAGTCGAGACTCGAGATACCTTCTCCACCTTCGGATTGTTTGGTTTCGTGCTTGTCCCCTTCACCTACATCGCCACACGAATCTGGGAAATACGCCACCCCGGGCCGGTTGTTGGGGCGGGGGATGATGGTGGTTCTCTTTCAGGCGACATGGCCATTGTGTTATTCATCGGTGCGCTGTCATTCACCATCTTCATCATCGGCCATATCCTCATCTCAATGCGAATTACAAGTCTTGAGCAGCGACTTGAGCAAGCACAACACCACATCGATGGAGGAAAGTGAATGGACGGAATGACATACCTAACGGTGGCTTATCTTGGCATGATTGCTGGCATCGCCATTTGGACGTGGACCGTGGTGAACCGATCTCGGACCATTGAAGCGAGGCTTGCGGCTGTTGAATCCAGCATGGGCATTCGCGCTTCTGAAGCGGATTCAATCAGCAAAGAACAGGAAAATTGAGTGCAAGAAAGGCCACAGGTTCAAGCCGAGAACCACGAGGGACAGGATAGGGGACCGTTATGGCTAAGAGTCTTGGAGGTGAATTCTGCTTGGTTTGTGGAGCGGATCCGCCACTCTACGGCGAGCGAATGTGCGAGCCTTGTTTACGAAAGCGGGTCAATCTCGTGAAAGTCCCTGAAAACATCCCTTGGGTCCGTTGCGCACGATGTGGAATCGTCGAAATTCAGGGCAAATGGGTCCAAATCTCAGAAGAAGAGATTTGGGATGAACTGATTCAACGCCACGTCCATTTCCACAAAGATGCTGAAGATGTCGGACTGGCCCTCGAAACGCGAACGGTCTCCGATCGCCACACGCTTTTGCACATTCAGGTCGAGGGCGTGATTGAAGATTTGCTGTTCCAAGAAGAACACACCATGCGCGCCAGAATGGCCAATGGCGTGTGCTTGACATGCACCCGACGTGCTGGGAATTATTTCGAAGCAACAGTGCAACTTCGTTCAACCGGGCGAAGGTTGAGTGAAGAAGAATTCACTTCCCTTCGAGCAACGTTGGACAAGGTGCTCGAGGACTTGGCGGATGATCCAATGTTTTTCATCACCTCCGAAGGACCCGTCACAGGCGGCTATGACATTGTTCTGGGAAGCAAAGGACTCGCTCGAACATGGGGGCGTCACCTCGTAACTGAATACGGCGGACAAGTGGCAGAATCGAACACGACCGCAGGTCGAAAAGACGGAATTGACGTCACTCGATTGACGCTCTTGTACCGCAAGCCGGGGTACGATATCGGTGATGTGCTCAGATGGAGAGACCACTACTGGCGCCCATCGACTTGGACCAAAGATGGAGCAATTATGAGCCGAATCGATCGACAAGAACGCACGGGCGCAAGTTGGCGTGATCTTGAATCTGCCAATGTGGTCACGCAAATGAATGATCACCTCGTGGTTGATTTGATCACACAAGACGATTCTGTTGGCGAATTCCTCGACCCAAGCACCTGGCAGATGACGCCCATACGATTGCCATGGGACCACGATCGCAACCGTCCACTCCGTGTAACAAAGGTGGACGGTGAATGGTTAGCCCTGCACCATCTTGGATGCGATGTTGAAGGAGGGAAATCAGATGAGTGAGACCTCCACGACCCCGTCCACAACCCCGAGCTTGGTGGAACTGGCTCACGCATTGGACAATGAAGGCATGATCGGCTACACCCGTGCCTTTGTCCACGATTTCCGCCAAGGATTGAACCACGTTTCCTTGGAACGCTTTGACTGGATCAGCGAACTCACCAACAAAAAATGGACAGGTATCCTCTGTCTTGGAATGGGTGGGTCTGCCGCTGGCGGTGATTTCCTTTCTGCGCTCGCTTCCTTCCAAGGTACGATTCCAGTTCAAGTCCAGCGAGATTACATTCTGCCTGCATGGTGGAATCCAACATGGTTGATTCTCGCCACATCGCACAGTGGCAACACTGAAGAAACGCTTGAAGCCACAGAAACAGCGCTCAAAGCAGGTGCGACCGTGGTAGCAATTTCGACTGGCGGCATTCTTGCTGGACTTCCGGAATTGTACACGAACTGTCACTTGGTTCCATCAATTGGAGGCCAACCACCTCGGACTGCGTTTGGACACATATTCAGCCGTCAATTAGGTCTCTTGCGTCAGCTCCGAGTGCTTCCAATGCCGCAGGACGGCGCTGACGAGGCAATGATGGAACGATTGCAACAAGCCATGGATGGATTTGACCTGCTAAAGGATCCGGAAGGCGACATTGCTCAATTGGCGATGTGCATGGTCGAACGACCCATTGCACTCTTGGGCCCGACCGAACTCACCCCCGTTCTGAACCGATTCAAAAATCAACTCAATGAAAACGCTGCAAGATTTGCAAGAGTGGGCATCGTGCCTGAGATGAACCACAACGAGAGTGTGGCGTGGGGGGGTGTTGGCGACGATCGCGACACATCTGGCATCGATCATGTGCTGCTTTTGTTGACATGGAAGGGCATGCATAACAGAGTTCAACGACGAATGGATTGGATGATTGCCCACGCAGCAACTGATTTTGCCTGGAAAATAGGGGGCGAGGGGGCGACACTGCTCGAATCGATGCTTCACTTGTGCATTTTGACCGATTGGATTTCGCTGGCGCTGTCATTCTTACACGGGAAGGACCCTGCCTCGATTGGACCTATTTCTGCGCTTAAGGAGCACTTGAATTCTGTTGAGTGATCAGTACAGGGGCCCAAGAACAAGCCGTGGATCAGGATAGTCTCGCAGCGCTTGCTCACGGTCATCACGACGAACGACCCCCGGAAGATCCGGTGTCTTTGGCTCAATAAGCGACAATTGGAAGTGGACATGAGGCTCCCACCCACCGTTCTCATCCTTCGTGCCCATGGATGCAAGAAGGGCCCCCTTTTGCACAGGCTGGCCAACTTCTAAACCCTCGAGGCTTTCAGTGGAAAGGTGACCATACAAAGCCCAAACGGGCCGCACTGTGTGCTCGTTGTTTGCGGTAGGGGGCCACGAAAGTTGGTGCTCGACGACGATTGTTGGCCCGTACGAACCTGCTTCGTCATTGATGCCAAAGGAATGGACGACACCATCCGCAAATGAATGAACATCAGTCCCCGCTGGTGCCCCGATGTCAATGCCGACATGGAGGTCACGCTCACCACCAAACAATGGCGTCGTGTACATGCCTGGGCGGACCTCATCATATCGACCAATTTGATAGGCGTAGGGGCAATCCCATTCCGCTGGACCTCGTGTAAAATTGTACACCCAGTACGACTCAGGGAGGTTGACAACCTGAGCGAATGCAGTTGGGTGACCGGCCATGGGTTGTGGATTGGATGCTTTCATTTGATTGTTGGCCGAACAATGAAAACCTCAACCATGATGCTCGTGCATGCTCTTGACTGTGATGCTCTTGCTCATGGCGAGTTGCATGCCCGGTTATGCCCTTTGCAGGGTCCTCGACGGAAGCGCTGACCGAATGCGAAAGGCGTTGCTCACCCCTGCTTTGGGACTCCTTTTGATGTACGGTGTGGCTGGTGGATTGCTGTACTCAAATCTCTGGACATGGGGGTTGATGTCGGCATGTGTATTGCTGCTCAACGCGTTTGCACTTGCCCATATTCAGCAGAAAAATACCGACAAAAAGGAACTCACGCCTTGGCAGGCCCTTGAAGCGGCCATGCATGGCGAGATCAGCACCACTGAAGAGACGACTCTGAGTGAAGAAGCGAGCACCCAACGTTGGTTCCAAGACCATAGGAGGACGGGGTCATTTGCTCTTGCAGGCGTGATCGCGCTGAGTTGTTTGAGTCTCCCTTTTTTCCAATCCCTTCCTTTTGGCGTCGACTGGATCGGTTTTTCCATGTTGTCAGGTCAAATTCACGCGACTGGTACAATGAATTTACCTGGCACGAATGACGGCTTTTGGACCTATCCACCGGCATTCCCGGCAATGGCTGCGTGGCTACAAGGCAGCCTCGGCCTGTCATCTGGCCAAGCAGTCTTCCACCTCGGCCATTACAGCCTCTTCGCCCTCTTGCTTGGCATTGGTGGCGCTATGGACCGACAAGGCGCAGGCGCCCAAGCCATGATGGCGATGGGCCTCGGTGCTGGACTTTTTGCAAAGGTGTTTGATTCAGGCTATCCGACTGTGGCAAGCCAACTTGGTTTGGTGGTTGGCTTGTTGGTGCTCTTGAGACCATCCTCGACCCGCGGCAAGCATCATACTCGCGGCTTCATGCTCGCATTTGTTTGCGTTGCGCTGATTCATCCCACGGGCGCCATTTACCTCGGCATGCTCATGGGGGCGCATCTCCTGATTGGCCTTCGACTTGATGAGAAGCATGGCGCAAGCATTCAGAAACTATTGATGACAAGTGCCTTTCTCCTCACATCAGCCGCTGCAATCGCTCTGCTGGTCTTAGCCCCACGAA
>OCRI01000002.1_pt1 | contig 106695 bp, 80 predicted proteins | sample 1534641 | NCBI WGS metagenome assembly OCRI01 (sample SAMEA3275473, study PRJEB22092) | marine metagenome | reverse complement strand
GGCGGCTGGGGGCCGTCAGACCCCAGTTCAAATCTGGGCGGGCCCACCTGATCTTTCATTCTCAGTCAGTGGTTCGAACCATTCGAATCGAATGACGCGGACCCTTTGGATTGATATGGAAGGCATGCGAAGATTGGACCATGCGAACCGTTCAGGCTTCGACGCTCGTCTTGCTTCTTCTTCTTGCATCACTCAGCACCGTTTTGCAACCAGCTTCGGCAACAGACACAACGGTGACGAGTGAAACAACATGGTCAGGCGCCATTGTCCTCAATGGAAACGTTACAGTGGCCAACGGAACAACACTCACCATCTCGCCTGGCACCACCATCGATGCTGGCGATGATCACTGGCTTCGTGTCGAGGGGTCGTTGTTCGCCACAGACACCACGTTCTTTTCTTCAGTAACACCGCTCACACAAGGGTCTCATGGGGCTGGGTTATGGGTCGGACTGCAGGTCGAATCTAACGGCCACGCGCAGTTGACAGATGTGGTCATCAACAACAGCAAAACAGCCGTCCGAAACCACGGGGTCCTAACAGCCTCGGCGCTTACAATCAACGATGCCTACATTGGCATCAATAACGGCGGTAGCGCCACACTCTCGGACGTTGTTGCAAACGATGTCGACTACGATGTGGTTCGAAGCACAGGTGCCTTGTCAATTGAAGAGGCCACCTTCACGAATGTTGCTGGCGGCATCATTTCTTCCGGTTCAAGCGACGTTTCCGATGTTTCGTTCTACCAGACCGGCCTCGCTCTCAAGGCTACATCAGGCCATCTACAGGCATCGGGCATCGCTTTTGATGGCGTTGCGGTTGGTATTGCCAGCCAAGCGGGCGCCACGACATCAATAGCAAGCGTCATTGGGTCGAATGTTGCATTGGCTGTCGATGCTGGCGACAGCGATGACCTCACACTCGACACGATGGTCCTCTCTGGCCACCGCCTCCTCCTTGCAAACGGCGCCACACACATTCACGCTCAAGACATCACCTTCACTGGAAACCTAAACGAATCGAGGGCCGTGCTTGACCAACGGTGCAGCGGGTCTTGCACATGGAACAGCACAGTAATCAGCAACACAGTATGGGGACTTGCTCTTTCGGGAGACGGCCATCACACCTTCAACGACCTAACGGCCACATCAAGCCTGCGAAACATCGATGCATCCGGTAATGGGGAATTGACAATGTCAACCGCGCATCTCAATGGTTCTGACGCCGCCATCAGCCTTCGCGGTCCAAGCAGCACCATCGAGGAAGCAACCATCCATTCCATCTCCTCAGAGGCGCTTGCCATCGACGTCCTCGACGGCGACCATGCATGGAAAAACATCGAGGCCACCAAACCTTATTCTTCACAAGACCTCACTTCCATCGGTCTCAAAGCATGGTACAGCACCATTTCCACGGAGGGATTTTCGATTGCTCACTATGGCAATGGTATCCAACTCAGCAACACCTTGCTCAGCGGTGATTCAATTTCGACCGTTGATGGAAAATCAGTCGGTATTTCCCTAGAGGACTCTCACCTCAGCGTTGATTCTCTGACAACAAGGGTCTTCCCAACGGGCGTCCAACTCGATGGAACATCCACATTGCAAGCGTCCAGCTGGGGTGCAAATCTGCATGGGACTCCGCTTGTCGTTGCAACTGACAGCACAGCCACCGTCCGCGATTTCCAACCCCAAAACACTCAGGCAACCTCCTCCGATGCACTGGGGGATGGCTACCTCTTGTACGGCGGTTCAACAACTGCGACCATTGCCACCTCCTCCTCAGACTTCCTTGAGGAGACACCTGTGACATTCACCGATCTCACAGGCTCACCAATCGAAGCAACCATTGCCGTTCACGGCTTCATCTTACAAAGCAACACCAATGGCGCAGCGACACTGCCCCTCAAATCCCAAGGCAGCATTGTCGACGTCAGTCTTGGCGGTGCCGGCGTGAGGGTCACCCTCTACGGGGGAAGCATGGGCCAGTCTGTTCAAGTTCCGGTGATTCCTCAGGGCGACTGGACCATCACGAGCGGTCAAGTTGTCTATCTCGGCGCCCGCCCTGACGGCAGCCCCCACGTCCTCACTGGCGATTTAACCCTTGAAACCGGTAGCGGCCTCCAACTCGACAGCACGACCCTCCTTCTTCCTACAGACGGCTTGGTGAGTGTCCAAGGCAGCGCTCAACTGATGGGCGATGCTTCGACGATTGCCGCACATCGTTTCTCAATGGGCTTTGACAGCATGTTGTCGTCAAACAGTGAAGACGGATTCGACGTCATAGGAAACGTATCATGGGCTTGTCAGAGCCTTCGAACTTCTGAACGTGTTCACATCAACGGCAACCTTGTCTTACAACCCGGTTGCGAATATGACCTCGTGGCAGGCTCGATTTCGGGAACAGTCACGGCGCTCACAGGAGCGTCGCTGAATGTCCTCTCGGAACTTAACATCAGGGTTCTTGACCAAGGCGAACCGGTTGCCGGTGCGCTCATTTCCGTGGACGGCTCGGTTGCTTCAACAGACGACCAAGGCCGCCTAAGCACCACTGCTACGGCTCGTGAAGTCACAGACAGCAGTGAAACAACTGGCGGAATCAAGAACGTCAATCTTCAAATTGGCTCGTTTACAGACTTTGTCACCTGGGATTCGTCAACCTCTCTGGATCACACCTTCATGGCTTCAAGAATTACTGGCGGCTCGCTCGATGAGTGGCTAATCTTGGAATCACAATGGAGCCCTTACTTCCTCGATGCCGACCTCACCGTCAGCCAAACAGGAACACTGAGCATCGATGACGGTGTATCTGTGCGAATCTCAGAAGGCCGCACAATCACCGTGGACGGCGCTATGGATGTTGGCGATGCTACACTTTCTTCTACTGGTCAAGGCGCTCGCTGGGGTGGGTTGCACCTTGGCTCCCTGACTTCCTCAACGATTGATCTCTCAGCCTCATCGGTGCTGGAAGCCTCACCCGCTTTGACCGTCTCCCAATTCGGTCAACTGAGCGCAGCTGGAACTGAACTTGCACGCTCCTCTGGCGCCGACCCACTGATTGTCATTACAAGCGGTAGCAACGCAACGGTCGAACTCACCGACAGCACTCTCTATGATGCCGGAAGCGGGTGCATCAATACCATCGCTACCGAAGGAACCCTCATCCTTTCAGATGTCTCCCTTGTCAATTGCAATGGCGTTGGATTGTGGGCTCGTCAATCCGTTGTGGATGTTGATGGCCTTTCCTTCAGCGGAGAAATGACGCATGGATTTGAAGTCACAGCCGTGACCGGTTCCATGAACAACATCGATGCAACTGCGTTCAATGGAAGCGGCTACGTTGGCTGGCTGGAATCCATTGATGGAGGCTTTACAGTGTCCGATTTGAATGGAACCGTTGGGTCAATGGGCGGCCTTGCAGGAATCAACAATCGCTTTATCGATTTGAACACCATTCAAGTGTCGGGCGCACCCGCTGTCGACTTTGATGAAACAGCTGGAATTATTGACGGCCTCATTTTGAACGGTGAAGGCACAGGAACCGCCTTTTCAAGCCACCATGGTCGCACCATGGATAGCCTCATCGTCGAAGGCCTGAGTGCTGCAAACTACGCTGTTGCGATTGATTTGCACGCAGATGTTGACGACGGGTCCATCGCCCCAGTTGTGTTCCGTTCCCCCGATATCTTGGCATCAGTTGTGCTTTCTGCAGACCATTATTCGGCTCGGATTGAAGGCGGCTCAATCATAGGAGAGGTGGCGGCTTCAGGTGCGATCGTCGTCAACCTTGTGGACGTCATGGCGACTCAGACATCAGCATACGATGGCGCAGCAATTCACATGTGGACCACCTTCAACTTCGATGCTCAAGTCAACGGCGTACCGATTGAGGTGATCTTTGCGATTGGAACGACAGGTCACACTTCGGGACATTCGACACAGGTCGAAGGCACTTCTGTCTTGGTTGAACTCCCAATCATCATTGCAGATGAGTCTTCGACGACCACATTGACTTCGGTAAACCTACAAGCTACGGCACCAGGGCTTCCAATCCAGACCTTAACCGTCAATTACACGGAAGGCATGAATACCTCGATCGTGATCCTCATGGCTCTCAACGGCGCTCCCATCGTTGAAATCACAACGCCGTATTCAGGTCAAAGGGTCATGGAAACCACCCCGTTGAATGCTCAAGTGACCTACAGCGATGACCTTGATTCAATCGATGAACTCACCATTGAATGGATCATTACCGATGCATCCGGTGAAGAAGTCCTACGCGGGCCAAATGAAGCACAGTACAACATCACCGACCTTCCATACGGATTTTATGTCCTCGAAGCAAAGGTGACCGATGCGTTGGGCGCTTCAACCTCCGACGCAGTGGATTTTGAAATCACCCAACTCGACACAGACGGCGACTGGACTCCTTCATGCACCTACACGCAACAAACCAATGTGTGGTTCAACAGCGCTATTGGCTATCCATGTGGGCCAGATCAAGAAGACACCGACGATGACAACGATGGTGTACCGGATGCACGGGACGACTATCCTTTGGACGCTTGCGCTTCAATTGATACGGACGGCGACGGGCAACCGGATGACGTCAATTGCCCAGACGGCATCACAACTTGGCTTTTTGCAGATCAAGACGATGATAACGACGGTATCCCTGATACCATGGAAGGAACAACCGTTGAGGACACAGACGACTTTGAAACAGGGACACTTCTGCTCATCGCTTTGATTGCTGTGGCCGTTGTTCTGTTCTTGGTTCGCATGCGCAAGGGTGGCGGCGATGACCTTGGCGAGATTGACCTCACCCACCTTTGAGGTGTCCGTATGGAACCCTCACTTCCGAATCCAGACGTCTTTGCAGGGGTTGCCGTTGCAGTCTTGTTTGGTATTGTGATTTGGGATGCGTTCTGGTTAACTCGCCAGCGCCTTGATGTACCCACCCTTGGCGAGTTGCCAAACGGTGGCTTTGCTTGGGAAAGCGAAGGGGCACAGGAAGTGATTCGTCAATGGGGTAACCTCGGTTCTATGGCAGCTATGATGGTGCTTCCATGGGGGCTCGTTGGCGTTTCGAACACAAACCCCGCTTATGCGATTGCTTGGGATGTATGCCTTGGATTGCACATCATTTCATTGCTCGTACCCAAGCGCTACGCTGTCACTCGGACTCATGCATTTGCTGATGGTCAACGCTACGAGTGGGGCCGGCTCAGGCTTTCCAAACGACAACCGGCGCGTCGGATTATGTTGTTGCGGAAGGGCTGGGGGATCTTCGGGCCGCTCCCGCTTGGTGGTGACAAAAATGACCTTTCAGTGGCCCGTTCAAGGATAGAACTCGCCCTCGATGAAGAGAAGTCTTGGCCGGCCTCTTCTGGGAAAATTGCACAAGAGGAGTAGCGTTATTCTCAATAAGCGGGTTGCTTTGGAACCGCCATGGAATGGACCCGCAGCGGAGAGGACCTGTTTGTACGCATTGACCCAGATGAAGAAATTCACGCATCGCTTCAGTCGCTTGCGGATGAGGTTGGCTTTGATGCAGCGGCTATTACAAGTGGAATTGGGCGAACTCGAGATAACAAATATGGCTACATGAACGAGCAAGGTGTCTACCAGCGCCGGCCTCTGGAAATGCCTTCGGAAATGGTAAGTCTCTCGGGAAATATTGCCCGCACACAAGAAGGAAAAGCCTTCACACACATCCACTGTTGCTGGTCTGATGACGACAACAATGTTCACGCAGGTCATATGTTTCAAGCAACGGTTCACGTCGTTGCAGAATTACATCTTCGAATCCTCACGCATGCAGTCATGACTCGCTGCCCGTTGGCTGACTTTGAGTTGCTCGGATTGCAATTTTCGTGATGTTCATATCCTCTGGCTTCGGTGATTGAACATGGCCGGGGAGGAGCGCGTTCGACAACTGGCCGAGGCGGTCCGGTACCATCGAGAATTGTACTACAATCAAGCCTCCCCCGAAATCTCAGACGCCGATTTCGATGCGTTGTGGGATGAGCTCAAGCAATTGGATCCCGACCACGCAGTGCTTCACGAAGTTGGGCCAGAACCCTTGCCGGGAACGGTCAAGATCGAGCACCAATTTCCAATGCGTTCCCTTGACAAAGGAACGACCGATGAAGACATTCTCCACTTTGTCAACCAGTCCACATTCGGTGGCACTCGGTACCTTGCTCAACCGAAACTCGACGGCTCGGCTCTATCGCTTGAGTACGTTGCGGGAAACTTGCACCGGGCTGCGACACGCGGAAGTGGCGAGCGCGGTGAAGATGTGACGCTGAATGCAAAGCAAGTGGCGAACATACCAACGCGCCTGAACTTGCCAGTCAATTGCCATGTTCGTGGCGAAGTCGTCATGCCATTGGACGTGTTTGAAAAAAAGTACAAGCACATCTCACCAAACCCGAGAAACCTCTGTTCTGGTGCGCTCCGGCAGAAACATGGGGACGGGAAAGCCAGCGCTTCTGACCTCGTGTTTTGTGCGTACGATGTCAAATTCGTATCCGATTCCCCCGATGTGCAATACGATAGCGAATTGCTCGAATTCTTGAAGGATTCAATTGGAATCAAACCTGCTCCGTGGCAGGTTTTCGAATCTTCAACCATTCAACAAGATATGATCGATTACACGCTTGAATGGAGCACGAAACGCCCTAACTATGAGTTTGAGATCGACGGTATTGTGTTCAAGTTGGACGATTTGGCTCAACGCGAACGGCTCGGATCAACAGCACATCATCCACGTTGGGCATTAGCATGGAAATTCCCGCCCGAGGAAGCAACCTCGATTCTTCTCGATGTGACTTGGCAAACGGGGCGAACAGGGGCCGTCACCCCCGTTGCGAGGATCGCACCCCAGTCAGTGGGCGGCGTAACGGTTGAACACACTACACTGCACAATGTGGGTGAAGTTGAACGCCTCGGTGTCAAGATAGGCGACCGTGTGTTGATTGTTCGTCGTGGTGACGTCATTCCCAAAATTGAGGCAAGCCTTGGCCCCGGTTCGCTAGAAGATCTCAACAACCGTAGCCATGCAGATGGGACTCCTTTCACAGAAGAGATGCCTCAAAAAACAGCGATTGCGGTGCCGAACCAATGCACAGCATGCGAAGCATCGCTCGAGGCCGATGGAGCGTTCATCCGATGCACCAACATGATGTGTGACGCCCGTACAAGTCGCGCAATTCTCTATTGGTGCCGAAGCCTCGAAATGGACGGCATCGGGGAGAAGTTAGTCGACCAATTGCTCCACTTGGATTTGATTCAAACCATTCCAGACCTGTATCGTCTCCAACAAGCAGAATTGGAAAACATCGAGCGGATGGGCGAAAAATCAGCGCTTAATGTCCTCAACGAACTCTCGAAGACAACCTCTCTCAAACTCGGACGCTTCCTTCACGCCATGGGTCTTTCAGGCATTGGTCCCGAACTTGCTACCTCAGTCGCACAGCGATTCACAACGCTTGATGCAATCATGAAATGGGCAGAAGATGCAATGGCGGAACCAGATTCAGCAGAATTTGGCCCGACCCTCAACGAAAAAGGCAAACCCTACACAGAAAATCAAGCCATTCGAGCGTTGTGCGAGGTTGACGGCATTGGAAGTAAAGTTGCAATTCTCGTTCGCGACGGTTTGCTGAACAGAAAGGGGATGATCCTCGACTTAGCATCGCTGATTGAAGTGCTCGACGAGCCACAACCTGAGCAAGGCGGGCCTTTGGCTGGTATGACCCTGTGCCTCACCGGCTCTCTTCAACGTCCACGAAAGGAAGTACAACTCTCGATTAAAGCCGCAGGCGGCAAAGTCGTCGGCAGCGTCTCCTCACAACTCGACGTTCTTGTCGCTGGCGAAAAGGCAGGCTCAAAACGGGCAAAGGCGGAGCAATTAGGGATCACGATTTGGAACGAAGAAGACCTTCTTCGAGCATGCGCAGCAGGGCCAATACCTTCTGGCCAGCCCGAGCAATTAGCGCCGCCCTCGCCTCCGGAACCGGCCCCGCCGTCGGCAACCGTGGGCACCCAGCAAGCCTCGTTAACGGACTTCTAAGACGGGTGTCGAAAGCCTCGTTTGTTCAATCATCCAACCAAAACACTCTCATAGGCCACGGCACAGCAAAATCCATGCGTTCGGTACGAGTTCCCGTTTTGCTCGTGACCCTTCTCCTGCTCTCAGTCGTTCCATTGACTGAAGGAAATTCCGGTGGCAAGTACAGCCAAAGTTCAGGCTGCACATGCCATTCACAAAGTGGGTCAACCGCGGCCACCGTATCCATCAGTGGCCACCCCGCTTCCTATACTCCAGGCTCAACATACACATTGACCATCTCTGCTACGGGAGGCGTTTCTGGTACCGAGGGCGGCTTTAGCCTCGAGATCAGTCATGGTTCCCTCTCTACCGGGCCCACCTTTTCAGTCAATGTCAACAGTGCTGGGACAAGTGCAACCCACTCCATCACCGGCAGCAACCAGCGAAGTTGGAGCGTGGACTGGACAGCACCATCTGCTGGTACCGGCCAAGCAACCCTTTCGGTAGCAGGCCTTACTGCCGATGGCAGCACGAACTACAACGGCGACCGCTGGGCAACAGCGACCTATCAGGTACCCGAAGCAGGCGCTGCGCCGAACACCGCGCCGACGGCCAGCAACCTCCTCCTCGGTCCAAACGGAGCAACCACCGCCTCGACACTGAGCCTCTCGTACACGTACAATGACGCAGACAACGACCCAGAATCTGGAACGACAATCGATTGGTTCAGGGACGGCGTTCAGATCACGAACGCTGGCACAACAGCAGCGTCGTCACTGACTGCTAAAAATCAGGAATGGTACGCTGTTGTGACGCCTTCGGATGGGTCGGATGCCGGTACGAGCGTCACAAGCAACACGCTCGTGATTGCCAATACGATTCCTACGGTTGGCTCGCCAACTATTCAGCCGAGCTCCCCTGAATCAGATGACAATCTTTCCTACAGCGCGAGCGCCTCTGATGCAGATCAAGACATCCTCACCTACGAGACGCGCTGGTTGCTCGAAGGCTCGGTTATTTCCGATCTTGATAACAGCCAAACAGTCCCTTCCTATGCAACTAGGAATGGTGAAAACTGGTCCATGGAAGTTCGCGTGGACGACGGCGAAGCGACCTCAGCATGGCAAGCAGCTCAAACAGTGCAAATCGGAAGCGTGGAGCAGAACACACCGCCTGAGGTCGTCACGGTTGACATTTCTCCGCTTACGCCAACGACCACCGATGCTCTTTCTGTCACGTATGTGTATGCTGATGCAGACAACGATGCGGAAGTCCGCCAAGAAATTGAGTGGTACCGAAATGGCGTACTGGACACCGTTTACCAAGGAACGGATGTACCGTCAACCTCAACCGAAAAAGGCCAAACTTGGTCAGCCCGCGTTCGAGTGAGCGATGGCAACGCATGGTCTTCATGGGCTACGACAAGTCCGATCACCATTGGAAACACAGCTCCCGAAGCAACCTCTATCGAGGCATCACACACGAGCCTCACCACCTTGGAAAGCGCAACCATTTCCATCACACAAACCGACATCGATGGCGACGCACCGGTTGCTCCGAATGTGGTTTGGCTCAAAGATGGTGTGCGCATTTCCGCCCTTGATCAAAGCCTCAACCTCCCTTCAGAACAGACTTCGAAAGGCGAGCAATGGACGGTACAAGTGCGAGCAAACGACGGCGTGGACCTCAGTGATAACACGCTCACAGCAACGATTTCAATCGTCAACTCGGCACCTTCGGCATCCGTTGAGTTGAACGATGATGCTTCGAGCCTCAACGAATTGAACGCCGTCATCAGCACCACTGACGCAGACGATGATGCAGTCACGTATTCTGTTCATTGGTACAGAAACGGATTCCTCGAGGCCTCACTGGCCAATCAAACATCAGTACCGGTTGCCTTGCTTGGCCCCGGTCAACTGTGGTCAGCAGAAGTCGTTGCCCACGATGGTGAAGCCTCCTCCTCGCCAGTTCTCCAAACGGTCACGATTCTAAACCTCGCCCCCACGGCAATCATTACGAATCCAACGCCCACCATTTGGATTGGTGAGATCCTCACGCTCGATGGAAGCGATTCCACTGACACCGACGGGCGAATCGTCACATTCGCATGGTCTTGGGCAGACACAGCAGGGGGTAGTGGAACCGCCACAGGCGCCACAGCAACCTTCGCTCCAACGACGATTACAACGGTTCAACTCACGGTTCAGGATGATTCAGGCGACCAAGCATCGACGACCTTCTCGTTTACGCCAGTACAAGGCCCCACCATCCAAGAGCTGGATTGGTCGTTGAAGGGTCAATTGGTCGATCTCACATGGGCATACGATGGACCAAATGCGAACTTTAGCATCGAGCGAAACGGCATCGTTATTGATTCAGTCACTGACCTACACTATGCCGACACCCCACTTACATCCGGTGACACCGTCTATACCATTCGGCCAATTATCGATGGTGTTGCACTGCAGGAGGGTGCCTCGTCGACTGTGACCGTCCAAGTCCCAGCAACCACCGACTCCACTTCCTCTGAAGGTGGCCTCAGCGGTTCAATTCTTGGCTTTGTTCTGTTGCTCATCGGTGTTGGTTCACTGAGCCTACTTTTCTTGGAAAGGAGGAACTGAACGTGATGAATCAACGCGTCAAGGTGCTCGTTCTGCTCATTGTTCTCGTTACTTCGACCACTTTTTCAGCTGCTGAACCCGGCGGCAATGGAGATGGCTTGCGAGATATGCAGTGCGGCGGGGCATGCCATGGTGACGCTGGACAGAACGCTACATCCCTGCTTACCCTTTCAATTGAATATCCAGAGCAAGTTTGGGTTGGTCAACCTGCAGAGGTTCGCATCGTCGTCGAAGGCGTTGATGTTGCTCATGATGAACAGTTGATTGGCCTTTTCTTGCTGTCTTCCACCAACGCTCATGGCGATACGCCGCTGGAGGATGGGTGGGAAATCCTCTCGAACGGGCAAGGTGGCTCCGGTAATTATGTCGAACGTTCGACCGATGGAACGGGCTCCATCCTTGAGCACACATGGGTGCTGAGGGCCGATGCCATCGGTGCGAAGACCCTGTATGCAGCCGTCCATCACGCTGATGCAAGCGGCCCAGCGCAAGGCAGCCCCTTCTTTGGTGTATCACAAGGTTTCGAAATCAATGTGGCACCGGTGCCGGAGGACTTGGCTCGCATCCACGAAGATTTTACGCCCACCACGGCACGGGAAGTTGGTGAAGATCTCACTGTTTTACTTCACACAAAATACACCGATGCAGCGCAGGTCGAATGGCGAACTGAGGATGGAGCTGTGATCCAAGCAGCGGTCAATTCAACCGAGGCCAATTATTGGCAATTCACATTGCCAGCAGCCATCGCCCCTTCCACAATTGAATGGAGAGCCACCCTTTCTGGGGAGGGCCCCTCTCAAACCACACCCTGGTTTGCAGTAAGCGCTCAAATCACGCCGGAAGAGGTCGACGCTTTGCCAATCTATCTCCAAGGTCTCGCAATGGGTTTGGTGCTCTTTGGTGCGGTTTTAGCCATGCAGAGGCCCAGCGGACAAACCGATGATTCATTGAAAATTTATGACGAAACACCAACCATCGAAGCCCTTCAACCAGCAGAAGAGGTAGCAGATTCACAACCCTCAATCGCTCCATTACCAGGGGAAGGCCTTCCCCCCGGTTGGACCGATGAGCAATGGCAATGGTATGGACATGAATACCTAGCAGGCACCTACGGAGATGGACCACAATGATCTCGTCAAACACATTGCACGTCGTTGCGACAGAACTTGTTGTTGGCGCCTATGCACTTTCGGGTGTCGCATTCCTCTTGTGCTTAGCACATCAGTACCTTCCTGGCTCCATCCGTTCTTCATACCGTTCGTTGGATGCCGTTGCCCACTCAGCCATGCTGTTTGGGTTGATTGCCACGCCGTTTGCCATTTGGACGGGGCTTTCTTCGGCACCGGGTGGCGAGATGAGCAGCCCAATTCTTGCCAACAAAATGCTGTTTTCGATGAGCGGTCTTGGGCTGGCCTCCGGTGTACTTCTCGCTCGCTGGCGCCTCGGAATTTCTCTTTGGGATGAGCCACGCTCCCGTCTTACACAAGGGGTGTCCGGCTTAGGAGCGGTCGGCTTCATGTTGGTCACCGCCTCAGCAGGTGGTACGTTTTCACGCGGAGAATCGTTGTTGGATTGGTTGCCCCTTCCGTATGGTGAGACCTTGCTTATGCCAACGGCACTGAGTGCCATTCTTCTCTTGGTTGGAATCGCATGCGCCACGATTGGGCTGCGTTCAAACGCTTAACCGTACATTGAATTGTCTTGAGATGGCTCTGGGAGAGCCGCTCCATCCATCATCGATTTGATTTGGGCCTCGAGGAATTCTGCTTCTTCAATCAGCGGCTGGTGGGGCAAATCGATAGCAGGCAGGTATGCATTCAGGTGTTCAATGAGCGTTGCAGCAGCACGAGCGTCTGGGAAGCGGGGGTCTGCCTCTACCATGATGGACATGAGGTCGAGGCCCCGGCGACGGGCTTCGCTCAAAATCGCTGCATTGATGCCTTTGATGACGCCCTGGTTGAGCAGCGGGATGTTGAGTTCCTTGAGCATTCCGCGGACCTTTTCATTCGCACCGATGCCGACAACGTCCACGCCTTCTGTGTCCTCATATTCAATTGAAGGTTCTGAACCGTTGAGGCTGCCTTTCATGCCTTCCTTAGCGAATGCATCGATGACAACGCCTGCAACAATGTTGTTTTCCCTTGACCATTCAAACATCGCCCAAACGATGTCGTTGATCAGTGGCTCTGGAATGACGAGTTCACTCATCAGCAAAATGACTTGATCGCATCCTTCGATTGTGCATTGTGGTTTTCCAGCATAGGCTCGAATCACCGGAAGCGGCTCACCGTCATTGATGAGTGTGATGACTGGTAAGCGGTTGTCAACAACGGCACCAACGAATTCTAAATCGAGATGATCAATCAAAAAGTGAGCAACCACACTTGAGACCATGCCGATGCTTGGGAAACATGCAACAACAAGAGCATTTTCTGTGTTAACATCTTTTGTTATGCGGACCTTTGGACCTTCCATACCACCCACACACTCCCCCTTCTGTATCAACACTTTGCCTCCATAAGATGGAGCCGGTGGCTTCATGTTCGTTGAGGATAAGCACACGGTATGGCCGATGAAGCACGACCCCACATGCTTTCACCGTCCGCATGGAATCGGTATGAGACCTGTCCGCGGATGTATTGGTTGAGCCGTCAAGGCTTGCCGAGAAAAGCCGGTATGGCGGCATCGGTTGGCACCGCGGTCCACGCCTCGATTGAGGATTTACTCCAAATCGACATCTCGGGAAAGCAGGATTCAGAAAGTGGTTGGCTCGTCGAAGAGGCTGAACGCATCCTCAAACACCGTTGGGAAGAGGAGAAAGCCACCTTCATGGCCACGCCTCGACGGCCAAAATGGAAGGAAGAGAAGTGGAAGGATGCGCTCCAACATCAGCGCGGTGGCATCATCATGCTGCTCGATCACGTCGGCGTCCGAGGTCTTGATCATAACAGAATCACCGCTGCGTTATGGCGCCGAATTCAGTCGACAGCAATCGCGGTTGAAGGCGAATTGAAAACCTCAGATGGTCGCTTGATGGGCCGCCTTGACCTGCTTATGGCCGATCTTGGAGAAGATGGACAACCGAAAGGTTGGCTCGTTGCTGACCTGAAAACAGGCCGGGTTCCCGACGGTGAACTCAAAGTTGACGTCAATCGTCAATTGAGAATGTACAGGGACATTCTTCTTGCCAATAATCCAGATGCGCCTCCGGTGCGAACTGAAGGCTGGTACACACATGACGCTTCAAAATGGGCTGCGCTTGGGGACAATGTGCTCGAAGATGCCTATGCTGCTTGGCAAGCGACGGTTCCAACTCCCATGCCTATGGAGCCGACAGTTGGCGATGCTTCGTGTGGTGGGTTTTGTGATTGGAAAGCCTGGTGCCCGCATTGGTGGCAATGGCGACACGAGAATGGCACGCTTCACAAAAGTGATTTCTCTGACGCAGTCGTGTTGTTGCATGAATTCGATCCATCATCGGGAGCGGCCGTGCTCGAATTATGCGAGCCGCTCAATGCAGAAGGCCGCGCTGTTCCAACTGGCGTCCAACAGTCGGCTAAATTTACCGACAGAGGGAAAGAGGCACTTCAGGAAACCCTTGCATCCGGTCATCAAGGGGCTTTGTTCCTTGGCTCGATCATGACGCAGAACAGGGTATGGCGCGTCGGCCACTGGTGCGATGTCCTTCCTTGGGCTCCGATGCCGGATGGTATCGAGCATCACAGACAGTAGGGCGCATACTAAATCAACCACAAAGCCGATACGACCATCGAAATAATGAATAGAACCTTTCCGCCTGTGCTCATTTCATCCCAATCCTCTTGGTCACTCTCCGACGGTTCGAGGCGTACTTTCTCTTTCTGGACAGAGGGGAACATATGGTCGCACGCAGGGCATAAGATCCGCCCAGTGTAGGTGGTAGGAATTCGTAATCGACGAGCGCATGATTGGCAATCAAGGAGTCGGAATTCCCTGGCCGGCACCTCGCCATCGATGTTATCCCAGAAGAATTCAGCACCATCTGGATTGGAATTAACTTCCTCAATTTTTTCCCACGGCATGGGTTCGTATTTTCGCCTTTGAAGAAAAATCCTTCCCAGTCTCCTCAGGGCGATTCCACTTGTTCGAGGTAGGCTTTGACCTGTTGTCGAGCATCATCGTCTTCAATCCCTTTTGGGGAAAGCAACCATTGGATGTAGCGCGGGTCTTCAACCTGGACTTCGCTAATGTGTCGGCCCTTATGCCGCCCAAAGGCGAGCACCATATGACCGTCATCAATACGAATTTTACCAAGGGCGTCGACGGGCGTTAAGTCACTCAATCCACGTCCAAGATCTGACGATTCTGCATCCACATTTCCATGCACGGCCCAGCGCTCAATTTCCTCAATCGATTTGCGGAATGCCGGAGCATGATCGACTGACAAACGCCAGAAAAGAAGCATGGATGCAGCAGCATCAGCAGCAGCTGTGTGGGCGTTCTCAAGCGCAATTCCGTGTCGAGTGCACTGAGCGCCAAGGCCATGGGGCCGGCCTATTTTTAGCCGCCTCACCAATTCGTATGTGTCCATGATTGCCTTTGGCTTCGGTGTTCTTTTTCCTAATCGTAGGTACTCGCTTTCAAGCATCCCCATGTCGAATTTTCGAACGTTATGACCGACGATGATGGCGCCTTCAATCAGTTCCGCAACTTCATCAGCCACCGTTGAGAAATCTCCCTTCGAGCGCACATCGTGATCATAAATGCCGTGGACGCCACTGGCGCCAGCTGGAATTGGACGGCGAGGATTGACCAATTCTTCGTAATGGATCGCTTCACCTTCAGCATTTGCGCCAATCAGGGCCAGTTGGACGATTCGATCGTATTGCGTGGACACCCCAGTTGTCTCTAAATCGAAAGCGAGCACTCGCTCGCCGTCAAAGACATCAGGGGCCATGGCAGGTCGACATCGCTGTCCCTCTTTCAACATCACCGTAGCCAAATGATGTGATTTGCGGTGATTAATCTGCTTGAAGAATCCCTTTTTGATCATGTATGGCGGTCCTTGAATCTCCATCGAACCTCGATGCAGGTTATGCTAACCCCCCCAAGCGTTAGAAAGGGCGGGCGATTCCTCTCACTTATGTCGAGCACACAAGGACCCTATCGGGTTGGTTTCGTGATGCTCGTGGCCCTCGTGATGGCAACCACATCACTTGCAGGTTGCACAGGTGTTTTGGACACAACGGTCGCACCACGTGCCTCACTCAACGCCTACCCCCTCCAAATCCAAGAAGGAGAAACGGTAACGTTTGATGCTCGCAATTCCGATGCGGTTGAAGGCGTCATTACCACGTACAAATGGGACTTCGGAGACGGGCAAGTCTCTGAAACAATCTCTGGATTTACATCACACACATACGCCTCGTTCGGTGTCTTTAACGCTCAATTGACCATTACGAACGACCAAGGCGGCACCGACGACATCACCACGATCATCTTTGTGAACGGAGCCCCGCAGCTGAATCTCACGTTCCCCGAATCGATTCGTTCAGGTGATTCCGCTCTGCTCGACGCCAGTGAAAGTTATGATCCAGAAGGAAAGGACCTCATGTTTGAGTGGGATCTTGATTGGAGCGAAGACAGTGATAACGATGGCGACCCACGCAATGATGTCGATGCGACAACAGACACAGTGTTGGTGCCGACAAACACCTCAGGAACCATCACTGGAAGCATCTTTTTGGATGATGGGAACGGCGCAACTGCCCAAGAAGTGTTCAAGCTTGAAATCATGACGCGTCGCTATGAAGTGACGTGGGAAACAGTGGAGGTTGAATACTCCTGGGATGAGTACCTTGACCAAGGCGAGGAATGGCAAGGCAACATTACACCCGGTGTTCAAGGCAGGGTTCTCGATTACGAGGGCGTCCTTACCCTCGCTCAAGACGTGATTGCCCCCCAAGACAACTTCACCCTCAATCTGTACATCGTCGATGACAATTACAAGCGCACTGAACAAACGGCAGGCGAGAACATCACCTCAAACGAATCGGCTACTGCAACCGTAGCAGACGACGGATTGAATGGATTTGGAGAGGATGGCATTTTTGATTCAGACTCGGCAGAGGAACTCATGGAATTTTTACTTTCAAATCCGAGTGCCCGTTCAGGCCAAGGAGACTGGGTGTGGACGGTTGTTGCACAACAAGCAGATCCTGACCCACTCTTCGCAGGGGCACCCGATCCCGATCCAGGCAACGATTGGACGTTGACTGTTGTGGTCAAGATTCATGTCCCACAACTTGTAGAAATTGCCTACGAGTGACCACTTTGCTGAATGGAAAGGCGTATCAATACCAGACCCTTCCGATGAGTTGATTGCCATGGTCGATACTGTCGAAATCAGCCGAGTCAACATCCGAGATTCCCTGTCCGTCGATGTTTCAGTGTGGATGAATCATCCAAACGACATGGACTTCAGGCCCACACTTTCTGTTTCTGGAAAGACCTTCACAATCTCAAGCATCACCGACGGATCGACGCTTGCAAGCATCGATTTGGATGAAGAGCAATTGGAAGCCGTCGTTCGAGACGAAGCCGCAGAACTGAGGGTCAAGTTCCAAGTTCGTGGCATGCACGGCGAACTGAAAACAATCCATCCCATCATTGCAGACGGAAAAGCGAAGAAACTTGCCACTGCGAATTGGAAAACAACGCAAAAAGTCACGTTCGAGTGATTTTTAGCAATTTTTTAGGCGGGACTGCCACCGTTTCTTTCATATCGGTTCAATACGATTTTCCTGCTATGCCACCACGCAGAGAGGGAAAAGGTTCCCAGAAACGAGCACGCTTTGAACGCCTTAAGATTGAGATCATGCGCTTTGTGGGCGCGAACCCTGGGTGTTCAGCACAATCCATTGTCGCCTGCCTTTCAAATGACAAGTCCATGAGGAATCATGGGCTAACGCCTCGTAAAGTTGGCTTCTTCATTCCTCGTCACCTTGGCGACCGACTTGAGTGGTGGCAAGATCACCGTGCAGGGCGACGCGTCTATGGCGAACTTGGTTGCGATCAAGCACCACAAAAACGCTGAATCTCCCATGGAAAATGGGGTCGCGCTCATGTACGGTGGGTGACCCCCCTTAGCCATGGCAGGACCGGTCGCAGCCTACTTCGACTTGGATGGAACCCTTTTGGATGCCTCGAGTGAGAAGACCCTCGCAGCAGAACTCGGCAAACGCCGTCCATGGCGAATCCCAGTCGGAGCCGTCAGTTGGACGCTTGGCTTCATCGGAAACCTCCTAAGGGGGCGAGCAGTGTACGATGCCGCTCGAAACAGAGGCCATTTTTCGCTTGCTTCATGGCGTGTCCTTGAATCCTATTCAACCCGCCTGGCGAAGGAAAAATTAGCTCTGCGAGTGACAGATGAGGCCAAAGAAAAATTGGAATGGCATCGGAGCCAAGGCCACCGCCTTGTGCTTGTCACAGCAACGATCGCCCCAATGGCTGAAGCAATGGCCGAGGTGCTTGGCATGGATGCTGTGTATGGATGCGGCCCTGAAGTTCGAGAAGGCCTCCTGAGCGGCTCAGAGCGTGGATGGTCGGTTCCACGTCGGAAGGGGAAAGTCCCTGTTGTCGAAGCCGATGCCCGAGAAAACGGCCACGATTTAGCAGCCTGTTACGGATATGGCAACACGATGGCAGATTCTTGGTTCATGCGAATCACCGGTAACCCCGTGGCCATCAATCCTGAGGGTTCACTGCTCCTTCATGCGAAAGAGCATGAATGGCCATGCCATGAATGGAGAATTTGAGGTAAAGCGTTCGCAACGAACAGAGAAGAGCGGCCCCACCGCGATTCGAACACGGGTTGCTGGCTCCGCAAGCCGGCGTGATATCCAAGCTACACTATAGGGCCTTGGTGTTCGGTCCACCGACCGCTTGGATATAAGCGCAACGGGTTGCCTTTTGGTGGAACCAAACGTTGCCATAAGCAAGCCTTCTTCACGCCCAACCCCCTCGCTGTAACATGGCCGTTGAACTGTCCCGAAGGGTCGATTACCCAATGTTGGACGGCGCAAACATCGCCTACTACCCACGTATCTTTGACTTAGCGCACCGTTTTTTTGAAGAAGCATGGGAGCCAATGTGCGGCGTTTCTTACCCTGTGATGATCAACGAACGAAAGATCGGTTTCCCAGTCGTTCATGTTGAAACAGATTTCATTACTCCTCTGAGGTATGGCGACACGATTCATGCCACACTCGCCATCGAGCGAATTGGCACATCCTCCTGCACCTGGAGATATCATCTTCACAATCAACACGGGACCTTGCTTTGGACAAGCAGTCAAGTCACCGTATGCGTCAACATGGACACCCTTGAATCACAACCAATTCCAGATGACCTCCGTCAAGGGTTGCAAAAGCATCTGTTGGAGGTCGAAGCATGAGCGATCTTGATCTTGGGTTCTCAATGCGAATGGATGACGACGCTGCTGTGCCGGCAGCGCCCGTCGATATGTTTGCGGTTCGCCCCGATACCAAAGGGCCAAAAACAGTCGCTGTGCTCATGTTTCTTGGTGCACTTTTGCTAGCCTTTCAGGCGTATGGCGATTACCAACTCCACAGTGCAGAAGACCTTTCTGAGGCAGAAATTAACACACTCTTGCAAACACCAAACAGTCAAGCTGGTGATGAAGACGAAGTAACGGTTGAGCAGTACCAAGAGTTTCACGACGCTGCACGTGAAAGCGGCGGCTACCTCTTGAGGGCAGGTGGACTTGGCATTGCCGTTTCCCTGATGTTCATCGGTTCAATTCTTGTGTTCCGTCTCAAACCACTAGGTGCATGGCTAAATGTTTCAGGGGCCGTCATTGGCCTTGGCTCAGGTGTCATCGGAAGTTGGTTGGTTGGAGGGGCTGCAACGGCGAACCTCGCCGGACCGCTTCTTCTTACCTACGAGATTCTGACATATTTCTGTGGCGTGTGCATGTTCACATGCATTGGCTTGGCAGCACTTCCGTTGTTGAACGCACGAGCCCGCCTTGCGCTCTACCCGAATCCCGAAGTCGCCGTTGTGGTTGTTCAGGAAGAGTGAGTTCACTGATCGGAGGGGCGTGGCCATTTTTTGGCGAGCGCCTTTTCCAGTCCCTCGTCCATTGTTGCGTTCCACCAATCACTTCCTTGCCAGATGGCATATCTGCCTCGTATGCCGCGAAGATCTGCACCAGCGAATTTACAATTTCTAAAATTCGAGAGGTTTAGGCGCGCCTTCCGAAGGTCTGCGCCACGAAAATCCGCACCATCAAAGGCCGATTTCATCAAATCTGCTTCGTACATGGAAGCTTTCCGAAAATCACAGTTGGAGAAGTCTCCTTCGGTCAGATCCGTACCGTCGAGAATCCCTCTTCGGAAGTTGGAGCCGGCATGGCGTCCCTTCCGTAGGACTTCTTTTGCATGATTCTGGAATGACCAATCAAGGACAACGGCTTCACCCTCACCAGTTGATTCACGGGGGTCGTCGTTTCCCCCACCGGACATAACCATGATTGCACCTCAGGCGGTGGATCGTTTGTCAAGGTGCGCCCTTCCTTCTTCGGTAAGATGGGCAAAACGGTTCTTATCTTCCTTGCCGGGAGGGATCATCAAGAAATTGCGTTCCCTCAAACGATTTAGGTAGAGTGAAAGGTTGCCAGGTGGCGCGATTTTAGCGTCTTCAAACAATTGATTGATGACTCTTGGAGGGCTATCATCAACGCCCTCAACACCCCGGAGGTAGTGGATTGCGCCCAAGACTTGGTCGGGTTTTCGCTCAAGCGAGCATGTGTCGAGGAGCACTCTGAACGCTGAACCACGTTCAGGTAGGCCCTTTTCCTTGGCTGCAGAAACTGCGGCTTCAAGTGCATCGCTTCTGGCTTGGGCAAGCCGCCCGAGCATGATGGTCCATGTGTCGTCTTGACGGTGGAGGAGCAATTGCTCTTCGACTTCCATAGCGGCTCCTTCAAGGTCGATTTCGATATCACCGGCGATGACAGAAATTTTTGTGGTTGCTTCCAAGGTGTTCTCCTCAATTGTTAGTTCTAACCTGTGTACTATAACCCTTTAGAATTCTCGTCAACATACAAACACGCCTGAATCAACAGGAGAACACCGCTTTTTCCCGTATACTCTCCAACTTCGCCGTAAGGAACTTGAAGGGCGTCCACCCACAGTCACATCGTGAACACCATGGAACACCCGAACCGCACAGGCTCATTCTTGCTCGTTCTCCTCCTTCTCCTCCAAACAGTTGCACTCATGCCGGCTGCTGCAAATCCGACAAGCGGCACTGTGAGTACCTTTGACGGTGGACAAGCTAGCCCGACGCTCACCTTGACGGGGGGGCAGGTCGATACATCCCTCGGCATCGAAGTTCCAAGAAACGTCACTTTCGACTCAGCTTCTTTTTTGGTAAGCGCTAGAGATGAAGTCGCAACACCTGGGCAAGTGTATATTGACATTGGTCAAGACGGCGTCAAAGAATGGGCCTTCGAAGGGTCTGGTTACGGGGACCTCGGCCATCAGAATTCTTTCTTCAACGGCAATACATCAGTCGATTTCCATTCGACAGGTATGGTCAGTTCCCCGCCAATCTTCTTGCCGTTTGGAGCGTCGATTGATACGGCCGAAGTGAACGCCTCCTTCGCTCCTGATGTCAATGGCGGATTGCTACCAATTGGTGCAGTGAACGACTACACTTCAGGGGACGTGGACAACGATACATTACCCGAGGTGGTGGTGCTTTCGAGCGATTCCGCCACTACAAGTTTCAACTCCGCCCTCATGATTGTCGATTGGACGTCGAACGCTGGATTGAACACCTCTTCATGGGTTCAAACATGCGCCGGATCTTCCAAGGTCGCTACGGGCGATTTCAACGGTGACGGCCATGATGATTTGGTTGCCTTTGCCTATGGCTCTGATCTTGCATGTGTGCACATTATGAACGCCTCAACAGGGGCAATCGGCGCAGCACAAGGCATTTCTCTTTACAGCAACAGCATCTCAGCCTCTGTCGGTGATTTCGATTTGGACGGTTATGCCGACCTCGTCTCAATTCACACAGGCGGCACGTTTGCTCTGCGCACTTACAACAGCAAGACAAGCAGTTTTGCAGCCAATCTCACGCAATCTGTGAACATGAACAACAGCGCGAACCCTACCACGCTTGTTTCGATGGTATCAGGACACTTTGCTGCAAACTCAACAGTCTTCTCAGTGGTTGTAACCGACCTGTTTGGGCACAGCACCCCGCTTGGGTGGACCAACGGGAGCGGCATCAGCGAAAACCCGAACCACTTCGATGGTCTTGAATCGGATATAATTGCAGGAGATATCGACGGCGACGGCGATATCGATTTCATTGGTAGCAATCAACTGGGCTACACGGTCGCTCAAAACGATGGCTCGCAGTGGAACACTACAGACCACCTAACAACCGTTCAACTGAACAATGCCTCTGTGTTTGATCACGATGGCGACGGGCTTGCTTCGCTCGTTGTGCCTTTCGGCGGATCAAGTGATGGAAGCGCACTGACGGTGGAGGGGAACCTCACAGCGTACGCTCTCAACTCAACCGCAGTGGGGGTGAGCACCTCCGTGGTCCAACCATGGTCCATTCCAACCAATGTCAAAGCAATCGACATGAACGGTGATGGCGTTGTTGAACACATCGTGGCTGCAGGTGAACTTTCCAGCGGATTGTTCATCGCCAGCTGGCAACATGTGACAATGGACATTGATGATGATGGCCAGGATGACCTTGGTGTCGAAGGCTATGCAGGTGATGCAGCGTACGGCATGGAACCACTGTACATCCTCGACCCATTGGGCAACATGACCTCAAGACTCTCGCCGCTGATGAATGCGTTGCCATACAACGCAGATGGCTATGGCGTGCGTCTCTCCAGCGTCAGCTTTGCTTTCACAAACACGGCTGATGGGACCTTCAACCTCTCTTCGATGGACATCGGCTACGATGCAGACTTCATTGTTGAAAACAATCCGTTTTCGGCAGGAAACCTGACCAACATCATCAACCAACAACAAACGGCAGGTGTTGGTAACTTTGTTGTCACTCTTCCAGTGAATTCAACACTCTCTGGCGTCTTTTCCGTGTCCGGACTGGTTGCTCAATACAGCCCCGGTGCGCCGAACATTTCGCTGCCCCCAACCCCTGTCGTTTCTGTGACAGAGTTAACTTCAGATCGTGTTCAACTCGAATGGCAAGACATGATTGAATTCGGTGATGACTTGATTGAATTCGAAGTGTTTAGGGCAGCACCCGGTGTTTCGTTTGACTTGACCTCCCCTTACACAACATCAGGCGCCAATACGACGGTTGATGGCGAAGTTGACCATGGAACTTCGTATGTCTACGGCGTTCGCTCGCTGCATTCCTATGGCGTGACGAGCAACATGTCTGCCCCTCTAACGGTCACCGTTCCTTTCCCGGCCCCCCCGGCCGCAGTGGCAGGTTTCAATTTCGTTGACACCCCTGGTGATGAGGGGGGTTCGCTCGATCTTTCTTGGAATATTTCCATTGATGGCGCTGTTGAATACGGGGTCTACCTCGAAACCCAAGCCATTGAAGAAATTGACGTATTGCAACCGATTGCCACCATTGAACACTCGACTGAAAACCAAATCATGGTTCTTTCAACGGTTGATGAAGGCCTCACAATCATCGACGGCACAGATTACTATGCTGCAGTTGTTGCGTTCGATGAGTACGGAAACGCAACCACTTCGTTCAGCGCCCTCGGACCCGTGATCTCTCTCAACAATTCCCAACGCACGGCCTTGATCGAGTACGATCTTTCGACCTCAAGTACGTACGATGATGGTGGTTTTGGCCTGAGCGCGCTCGATTCCCTGCACCTCAACATCACGTTGACTGCAGACGGTGTGCCCCTTGAAGGGGAACTCGTAAGCCTCACCATTGAGGCATCAGGGGTCGATGTTGAACTCTCTGGAACGACCGACTCATCAGGAGTGTGGCAAGCCATCGAAGCAGAAGACCTGACCGAACTTGGCGGGACGTTCATCACCTTCTTTGACAGCGCCTCGATGACGATCGAATACCTCGGCACGACCGGATCGCCAACCATGCAACCGGTTGGACCCGCGAACTTGACCCTCCAAGGTCTTGGGCTCCTGCGAGCAGACATTACCACGCAGGGGACCCAACTCAATCTTGACGACGAGGGCGTCTTCGACCTCGAAGTGAACATTGTTGCTGAATTGCCAACTCAGAACACATACCTTGAGGGCCTTGTATACACATGGGAACAAAAGGATGCGAGCGGTAATGTCACCAGCACAGGCGATGTGGAAGTCAAAGGTGGGCAAATCATCCTCTCGGGAACGGCCAATGCGACCGACACACTTGTCCTCACTTCCGATGCATCAAAATCATGGATTGTCCCTTCAATGAACCCACTCATGTTCACCTTCACCGGTGGCCCAGATACGGGCTCCAATCAAACCACAGGTGGCAACGGTACGAACGACACCAACACCACACAAGAGCCCACATTCCCAGACGCCACACTACCAGGCGCTGTTGATTGTGGGACAGCGACCTACCCTTGGATTGACGATGGCACCGATGCCCCCATCATGTGTACCATCACCAATCCGAATCCGTTTGATGTGTTCCTCGGGTTTTCTTGGAAAGTGACGCCAACAACCCCTCCGCCAGTCACCTTTGAGGCGCCTTTTGGTGTGGGCAGTGCGCCAATCATCACCATTTCTGCGGAGGGCTCAGTCCAAGTGGAATTCTCGCCGGTTCGCAATGGGCCATCCGATGGTTTGTTCCCAGGAATTCAGGGTGTGGGCTACGTTGTTTTCTTCTCATGCTCGGAACTCGGCGGAGCCAATCAGTGTGACTCCATGACCACGCCCACAGCAAGCACTGAAGGTGAATTGCAATGGACGCTTGGCGAAGCACCGGAAGTTGACACCCCAGTCGACACCGATTCAGATGGCACCAAGAGCAATGCCCCACTCATCATTGGAAGCATCATTGGCATCCTTGCGCTCATCGCAGGTGGCGCAGGTGTCATCCTGCTGCGAAAGTCTGACGATGAAGAAGACGATTGGTATGCAGAATCAATTGATGATGTTGAACCCGAAATCATCGAAAAACCAACCAAACCAACCAGTAAGTCACTCGATCAATTGCACAATGAAGGACGGTCACTGGACGACATCGAAGGTCCGAAAGATCAACGGCCCAGCCTCTTCGATGAATTCGACAACAACACAGTCGAGTCCTATGACGAGACGGAAGTCGAAGACCTTGAGGAAGCACTCGAAGACGAAGAAACAAGCGAGGAAGGCGAAGATGACGACGGCATCAGTGTCGATGAAAATGGCACTGAGTGGTGGGAAGATGAAGAAGGCGTTTGGTGGTACCGAGAAGAAGGCTGGGAAGACTGGGCTGTTTGGGAAGACTAAACCCCATCGTAGGTCTTTTCATAGAGCCATTGTCACCCCCAGAACGGAGGCCGTTTCATGGAGCATGAGTTCAAGGGGTACGCACTTGTTTTGCAAGACGGTGCAGATCCACGAACTGGCGGTGTTGCCATCGCAGGGTTTACGACAGCTGGAATGGTTGGTGTCATCGCTGCCTCACACATCATCAAGACTCTCAAAATGCGGCAGCTCGGGACAGTTCTCAATGCGGAGTTCCCTGCGGTCGCACTCATCCACAACGAGGTTCCAAAACACCCCGTGCGTGTCTATCAAGGCGACGGCATCGGTGTCTTTACTTCTGAAATTCAGTTCAAGAATGAACAAGACATCATGTTCGCATCAACGGTGCTGGAATGGTTCACGAAGGGCAGTTTTGATCGCCTGATCATTATCGATGGATTGGTTGCATCTGGAGATGTGACCACAGGTCAATTGTTTGGTGTCGGCTCATCCGAAGCAGCCCGTGCTCGACTTCGTAATTCCGGAATCGAACCAATTCAACAAGGCATTGTGGCCGGAATTACAGGTTTCTTACTCGGCGAAGGCGACCGACTTGGCATCGATGTCACCGCCCTTCTTGCAGAAGCCAGCCCGCTTTACCCCGATGCTCGTGCAGCGGCTCTTGCTGTGGAAGCGATTGGCGAGTTGACAGGCATTGAAATTCCGCTGACCGAACTCCTCGAAAACGCACAGACCATCGAATCGAGCGTCCAAGAAGTCATTGAAAATTCAAGGACAATGCTCCCCGGTCCTGAAATTGATGTGTTGGACGATCCATCACGCGACCCTTCAGTCGGTTGAATCACGAGCGTTCTTCACCGCTTGAATTACATCGTCAAACGGTGCATCGGTCACAAGCATTGGTTCCAAATCCGGATAGCGTGCGGAAGCGTGGCCCATTTCAGCGAGCGATTCGAGCAGTTTATCCATTTTCGGCGCCCCTCCCACGCCAGCTAAACGGGGCAACGCATCGAGGTTGAGCAGCAAATGCTCCCTGCTCATGAGGTCGGCAGCTTGTGCGATGTACCGCACGCTTCTTCGTAATTCCCGACCCGAGTATTCGATGTCATCGTCACCCCATACCAAGCCAGCTTTCTGATATTCTGTGATTTCCTCAGCGCTCGGTGAACACAATTCCAAGGCGCGCGCCTCTGTCATTCGGCCTGCGATGTCCTTGTGCCACAATGGTCCAATCCACAACGGACCACTCGCATTTGGCAATTGCTCAGGTGTAGGATGCTGAACGAATTGATAGGGGACCCCCTCCGTTCTTACTCGCCATCCAATCGATTTGCCAATCGCAGTGGCTTCTGATTTGCTTGTTCTGACCAGCAAAGAAATTCGAACATGATGGCCATCGAACAATGCAAGAAGGGGGGTGACAACCTTGTCGAGCCTTGCAGCGGTTGTGGCAACAGTCCCCACCAACAACCTCACTGCATCGTCATGAGCGTACTCATCAACGATTCCTTTGGCCTGATAACGTCGTGCCTGACTCGAGGCTGAAGATCCAGTCAGTGCAGCGGTATCTGTGGCCGTCACCTCCAGCACCCCAGTGCGCGAAAGACTCTGCAAAGCGGCATCAAGGAATTGAATGGGTGAGCCAAACGGATCCAAATCCACCCATTGATAGGCGGCATCAACCATGGCCATTCGGGCATCAAGGCGTTGAAAGTGGAGTCCGTTGTCGAACACCGCAGAGGATTTCTGACCGTGACGATCGTCTTCGGCCTCGTGTTCAACTGGCGTCGAAGGTGGATGAAGTTCATGAGATGTTGCGGCCCATGCGAGTGCGAATTCGTCCAAGTCGTTGGCCGTGATGCGCAGTCGCTGCTGAAGCGGCCCGGGAATTTCATTTCGCCAACGTCGAATGCGAACACCTGTTGCGCACAATGCATCGAGTGCACGAATGGGGCGATCGGCCTTGACTAACCAGTCGTGCTCAAGTGCGTCCGCTAACAACATCACACTGCGCGTCCGAGCCGGGGCCATTGCTGGATTGAGAAAACCAGGCCCTGTGCGTTTGGCAGGCCCTCTTGGCATGTGAGTTGGACGTTCCTGTTCCTCTTGCATGTGGACAAGGGTGCGCCCTTCAAGCCATACATGGCCGGGCCAGCCGGGGAGGTCGATGCGTTCGTCTCCCCCCTCGGCCATGATGTTGCGTGCAACTGCTTGTTCATGACCGCACCGATGACTGAGCCCATCGGCGCAAGCCAAATTCTTCAAGATGGTACACTTGGTGTTGTAAAACGCACCAATGCTTATACCACAATTGCTTTCCTTATCTGTTTATGTCGATATTAAAATCGGATAAAGCAATGCTCGGGGCAGGTCTTATGTTCCTCATATTGAACCTAGCCCTAATCGCCCCAATTGCCACAGGCGCCGTGCCTGATGCAGTTGCAGAAGCCACAGCAGAAGCGCCAAAGGATGCTATCTGTTCAAACGACGACTGCACAGAAATCGAAGCCGACTGGGCAAGTTCCAGTACGGACCGTGATTTCTACGCATGGAACATCACCAACCTCGGTGGGGTTCTTGCTGGTGACGAACCAATCTACGATCAGGTTGGCCCAGTCACTTACACCATCACCTCTGACCGCCATCTAATGGAACACAACGCCACTTCTGGCGAGATTACCTACCACGAGAACACTTCCTATGCGTGCTCAGTCGACACCGTTGTTCCTTGTGATGTTCAAATCAACCAACTCAACATCGGTTTCATGCCACAAGTCATTGGTGCAACGGGCACAGCAATGGCCGGTGTCATGGACCTTACGAAGGTCGGATTTGCAGCACAAATGATCAACCAAGACATGAACACGACCCAAGCGGGCACTGCTACAACAGCAGACATGTGTTATGCTGGAATGGGCATGTACGCCCCTTGTCACCTTTGGGCTATAGGAGCAGAAGCAACATGGAAGGCGGACGCATCATATGCAGGCATCAAGGCTGCGAACAACGATGATAACCTCTCCAACGCATCAGGCGACTGGTCAGCAGGCGTTCTTGACGCTGCCATGGACAGCACCATGCACCCCTTTGACGCAGCATTCAACATCTCGCTGAAGACCCCTCTAGGTCCAGTTGCTTTCGTCGGTATGGGCGAGCCCGAAACACTCGTCGCTGATGTGATGGCAGATCCGGCAAACTCCACTGTAATGGCACGAGCAACGACCTACGGCTACGTCAGTATTGATACCATTGCAGACTTGGACGGCGATGGTACCCCTGAGACCCCAATTCCCGACTTCTACACGACCTTTATTCGAGATTGGACCATGTACGCAGCTGTTGGAAGCAGCATGGCTGGCTATGGCGGCGGATCTGACTTTAACGCAAGCAACAACGATGACATCACCAGCCGACTTCACAACCTCTTGGGTGTCGACTTCGCTGGTGCAAACGGTATCGCCCTCATGGTTGCCGGTCACTTGACCGCTACACCAACAGGGCTCATTGCTACAAACGCTGACGGCACAGGCTTCGGTCTTGCTGCCTTCCTCACCATGGAGCCTGCAGACGCTATGGCTGCATACAATCTCACCATGGAACAATATGGTGCAGTCGCAACTTGGGCTGGCGGATGGGCAACCTCTGCTACCTCAGTGCAACTCGGCCTCCTCGGAAGCGTTGGTACCATGAACGCCGAACAATTCGTCAACCAAACCTTCGGTGGCATGAGCCCAGTCGGCGATCCTTACCTCACCAACTCCCTCAACATGGGCGGAGCATGGGGTACAGCACTTGTGCCCGGAAGCGAGGGTGCACCAGCCGTCGATCTTTCACAGGCACAATCCGGAAACGCCCTCTATGGCCCACTCGGCCTCACCACCTCCATTGGAGCAACCCTGTTCCTCTACGGTGAATTGAGCGGCATGACCCCTCCAATCGACTTTGCTACCATGGGCCCAGGCACGCCAATGGAATGGAACACTTCCACCGTGGCTATGCTCTATGGCGTTGATGAAAATGCAGCCGCAGCAATGCGCGCATTCATGTTTGGCGCTATCTTTGGCGACTTTGTTCCAGGATTCCTCGTGGACTCCTTTGGAACATCCCCTTACCTCAGCATGGAATTCAACAACTGGCTGCTCGGATGGCACGACCCTGTGTCTGCTTTCCTCGCAAGCGGTAACCCAATGGACATGACCGTTGGTTGGACGAGCCTTGAATCGAACGCAACCTACTATGGATCTGGTGGCATTGTTGCTTCAACTGGAACCACATACACCATCTGCACAGGTGAATCTTCAGATTGCGACAAGGGCACAACCCTCGCCATTGACGACAGCTCATTCTTCTCTTGGAAGGACCCAGCCAAGGAAATGAACACCTTCGGCTTGGTGGCAGCAGAAACACGGGCAGGTACCATTGGTGGTTTCCTCGCTGATGGCGACAACCGCGTCGACCTCTCGGGCTACGCTACTGCAGAAATCGTTTGTGAAGGAGAATCAACCCTCAAGGGCATCCCAGTCGACGACTGCACCGCCTCCCTTGATCCATTGACTCGCAGCATCCAAGCCAAGCTCTTGGACACTGACACCCTGCTTGATGCAGTGCCAGGTGCCCTCCCAGTCTACTTTGGTAGCGAAGTATCAATGAGCGTTGAACAACTCAGTGGAGCAGCCATTGCCGGAGAGTCAACCTCTCACTTCTACCTTGACACACGACCAATCACATCGATGAACGTCGCTCCAACCATTGACGATCTTCAACCGGTGTTCATGATTAAGTCGAGCGGAGAAATCTCTGATGAGGATGCTGAATCCCTGGAATCTTCAATTGTGACCAATCAGGAGATGCTTGGCTACTGGACCAACTTCGATAACATCGCAGATTACATCACCGTTCTGATTTACCTTGGAGCGGTCGTTGCACTTGTGAACGGCGTTCGTTTGATGATGACTGAAGACGAAACTGATGAAGCAATGAAGTCGGAAGCACCTGCTGCTGAAGCACCGGAAGAAGCCGGTGATGATGCAGAAGAAGCAACCGCTTGATGCATCAATAGTGCGTGAATTCAACGCCCTCAATGGCGTGGGTCACCTTGTGGCCTGCGTCGTTGACGCTGCCGATAATGGCGACACCAGTCAGCCTTTGAGCAAGCCAATCACAGATGTCTGAAGCATGTTCAGCATCGACGGCGATGATCATGCCACAGCCCATGTTGAAGGTGCGGTACATCTCACGCGTTTCAATGCCGCCAACGCTCTGTAGCCATTCAAACTCGGGGTGAGGTTGGAGCGGTGCATCAATGTGCCAACCGAGGCTGTCATGCAGGCGCAAGAGGTTCGATAGGCCACCGCCAGTCACGTGACAAATGCCGTGCAAATCAGCAATTGAAAACGCCACTTCGTCGGTGGCGCATGCATGGAGCATATCGACAACAGGGTCACAGTAAATTTTGGTTGGATTAAGGAACACTTCGCCCAAGGTGAACGGCATGCCTTCCTGTCCCTCAAAACGCAGAACGGATCGACCAATGCTGGCGACAGCAAATGGGACCTCATCAGTGTACTGTGCCCCGGTGTGTTCCATGACCTTTCGAACCAGAGAATAGCCATTGGAGTGAATTCCAGAGGAAGGCAATCCAATCAGCACGTCACCGGATTTGAGGTTCTCACCAGTGATGGTATCTCCTTTCTTGACGTAGCCAAGAGCGGTGCCTGACAAATCGAGTTCGGTCACGATTCCCGGCAAAGAAGCGGTCTCGCCGCCGGCAAGAGTGACTCGCGCCAAGCGGCACGCTTCGGCCAAGGATGCACCAAGCGCAGCATGTGTTTCCGGATCGGGTTTAGGTACGGCTACATAATCAACAAATGCAATTGGTTCAGCACCGACACAGAGCAGATCATTGACGTTCATGGCCATGCAGTCTATGCCAACGCCACCCCACTGATTGAGGGCCGAAGCAATCTGCAGTTTGCTTCCAACACCATCTGTAGCGAGTGCGAGCAACGAATCACCAAATTCGATTAAACCACCAAAGCCACCCGGCAAATCCACGGGTGCTCCGGGTGTTCCTGGTTGGCGTGTGGAGCGCCCAAGCGAAGCGATGAGCGAGGCAACTGCCGAGCCTTCAAGGTCAATATCGACGCCAGCGCTAGCGTAATCCATGGGTTCGGCCATACCCCTTCCACAGAAAGGCGTTTGATGAATCAACCGCCTCAACATTCCGAACCTTCAGTTCAGTGCTTTTGAGAGAAATGGCAGACTCAAGTCCAGCCGGTGGTCGATTCCCGAGTGAGTTCCATCGAATTCTTCCCAATGGTGTTCGACCCCAAGAGATGTGAGCCGCTCCACCAGCAATCGAGAACCATACTGAATGTGGTATTGGTCCTTATTGCCACAATCAATCCATAACGCAGCGAGGTTCTGAAGGTTGTTAGAGCCGCTTTCAATCATGGTTAAGGGGTCAAACGCAAGCCACTTTGTCCATGCCGTTTCATCCAGACGGGCAGTGGTTGAATCAACCGGTAAGACAACACCCAGCGGGTTTGATTCCGTAGGTGCCCGAGGGTCGTATGAGGCCGCCATTGCACAAATCATCAAACTGTGAAAATCTGGGCCAGAGAGCTTTGCAGCATTGCGCACATGATCCACATAGGCTGCAGCGGAACCATACCGGGCTACATGGGTCAACGTCTCAGCGAAAGTTGGCTTGAACATCAACTCAAAGCCGACATCGCCAGAATGGCAAGCCACACCATCCCAACACTCCGGCGCCAACATAGCGTTGACAAGACCGCCATACCCGCCAGAGGATTTGCCCACAAGACCGAACCGGCCGTTCGTTGCGTAGCGTTTCTTCACTTCTGATTTGAGGTCAGTGGACAGCCATGTCGACCATTGGCCAAGGACTGGTGAGTCAACGAATTGATTTCCTCCAAGACTCGTGAATGTGTCAGGCATGACCAGAATCACCGGTTGCATCGCTCCCGAGGCAACCAGGCGCTCATGCCGTTGAGGTAGCGTTTCAGCGAACGCCTTCCACCCTGCTCGAGCCGCCCCTGATGAGGTAAATGGTGCGAGGTAGATGATGACAGGTAATGGCTGCCCGCCTTCCATGGCTGTGAGCCCTTCGGGTGCAATGTGAACCAAGACCTCACGCTCCGTTGGATCATCCAAACGGTTGGCCAACAAAGGAGAATCAAAACTCCATCGCTCGAGCAGGCCACGGGTGGGGGCAAAGGCGTGGGCGGGCATGGTTCTGCGTCGGGGTGATGACACATGGATGATGCGGTGTTGGCGCTTCGTCAGTGGACGCCTGAGTTAGGAGAAAACGGGGGACTTCGCTCATGCTATTTTGCAGTGGAAACGAAGGGGTGGCAATTGTTCAAAGATACGCTCATAAACAGTTGACGCCACAGAATGAAAGTTCGGTAGGTCAAGAACGTCCAGAGGTGCCCAAGATGTTGCAAGAATTCGATCTCCCAGCCCGCTGGACTTCCCTGATTCAAGACCACTTCGCTGAAGCCGTGCATAACCTTGCACAGATGTGGCCGGACGAGCAATCTCTTGAGGTCTCCTATCGCGTCATCGAAGGCTTTGACCACGAATTTGCACACGATATCGTGGAGCACCCCGAACTCCACTTTCACGCATCAAATCAAGCCCTTCGACAATTCCTCTTGGACGCAGGTCACAGCAACATGTACCCCTTTGTTCGCATCGTTCATCTCCCAAGCGACCAAATTCGAACCGTATCCCAACTCAGAGCAGATGACATCAGTCACATGCTTGCCATCGATGCCGTAGCTACAAAAATCACAGGTGTACGACCACGAATTTATGCTGCGACTTTCGAATGCATAGGATGTGGCCATACCATGGTCATCAACCAGCCAAATGAACAAGAACTGATCGAGCCCATCGAATGCCAACAAATCGACGGTGGATGCGGTCGGGCAAAGCGGCAAACTCGCTTTGAATTGAAGCAGCAAGATTCAATCCTCATCAATTCCCAATTCGTCGAATTACAGGAACTGCCTGAGCAAATGAAGGGTGGAATTCAGCCTGAACGAATCCTGTGCATTGTAGAACACGATCTTGCTGGCAAACTCAATCCAGGGGACCGTGTGAAAGCCAACGGCGTGTTGTTCATCCGCTCTCAACGGAAAGGTGGTAAAGACACCCCTGTGTTCGATATCTTTCTGAGGATTCATTCTCTTGAGCGACAAAATATACCGCTGGAGGAAATCGTCATCACCGAAGATGAAGAATTAGAAATCAAGGAACTCTCTCGGAGATCTGACATTTACGATGTGTTCACAAACAGCATTGCTCCTTCGATTTTTGGCATGACAGAGGTCAAGCGTTCGCTCATGCTTCAGTTGTTTGGCGGCGTGGCTCGCTTGAACACCGATGGTACACGCAATCGTGGTGATCTTCACATCTTGCTTATGGGCGATCCCGGTGTTGCAAAGTCCCAGTTGCTCAATTACATGGCCGATATTTCTCCACGTGGACGGTTCACCTCCGGTCAATCGGCTTCTGCTGCTGGTCTGACCGCAGCAGCAGTACAAGATGCAGCAGCAGATGGGCGGTGGACATTGGAAGCAGGCGCGCTTGTTCTTGCAGACCTGGGCCTCGCAGCCATCGACGAATTCGACAAGATGAATGAGGGCGATCGTTCAAGCATGCACGAAGCTATGGAGCAACAGAAAATCTCGATTTCAAAGGCGGGCATTAACGCCAGCCTCCGAACTCGATGCGCTGTTTTGGCAGCAGCCAACCCGAAGAGCGGCCGGTTTGAACCGGTCTCAGAAACCCCGTTTACGGCACAAATTAATCTCGCCCCCCCGCTCGTTTCTCGCTTCGATATCATTTGGTTGCTCACCGATGACCCCGAAATGGAAAAAGACGCTAAGATTGCTAAGCACATTATTGACAATCGTTTACTTGGCGTGAGTGAGTTGCTCGTCAATGAAGGATCAGCCCCCGATCCAACAAAAACATCGGCTGAATCCGGTGTTAAGAAAACAAAAGAGCATGGAGAAGTACTGTCCCGTGATTTAATCCGGAAGTACATCGCTTATGCTAAGCGCAGCATCCATCCGTCATTGGAATCCGAAGCAAGGGACAAAATCGTCAACTTCTATGTCGAAACAAGGAAACAAATTGGCGACTTTAGCGACACTGTTGCCATCACCGCCCGTTCACTCGAAGCACTTGCTCGCTTGGCTGAAGCAAGTGCACGTATACGCTTGTCCCAAGTAGCCACAACAGATGATGCTGACCGTGCTATTCGAATCACAAAGCTGTGGCGAATGGAATTAATGGGTGGCAACTACGATGAGACCGCTCTGCACACAGGACAGAAAGGTTCAGCTCGAAACCGTCAAAGGGTAATGCTCGATATTGTATCCACCCTCGCTGTTGCCAATGGAGGCGTAGCACAACATAACGATGTGCTCAATGAAGCAGAACGCCATAAAATTGACCGAGGTGCTGCGGAAGATATTCTTGATAAATTCCATCAAGATGGTAAGTTGTACAGGCCAGGCGGCTACGACACCCACGGAATGGCATGATGTCCGAGGGGTTCAATCTTGAAGGATGAACGCGTGGGTGGCATCATGGCGGAACCTCAGACGACCGAGCCCGTTGGCGATGTCGACGACGCAGCGTCACTTTCACCCGAGCAACTCGGGTTCATGTGTGGGATCGAGGTTCACCAGCAATTAGCTACAGGCAAACTGCATTCTCGCCAGCCCGGGGTGCTGTATGATGTGACCATTGATACGGTGCCAAAAGATTGGAAGAGGTTCTCAAGGAAGCTACGCCCAGCCCGAGGCGAAGGCGGCGCTATTGACATCGCAGCACGCTTTGAAAGCCGTCGAAATCGCTCGTTTGTTTATGTTCAAAGCCCAAATGCAGGGTTGATTGAACTCGACGATCAACCCCCGCTCGACCATGATGATGAGGCGATACAAATCGCACTTACCGTTTCAGCCCTTCTTGAGGCAAAACCAGTATCGCTTTTGCAAACCATGCGTAAGACCGTTGTGGATGGTTCAAACACCAGTGGGTTCCAACGCACATCGCTGATTGCCACCGATGGAACACTGTCCACCGAAGGAGGTCCTGTCGGAATCGACGTTCTCTGCCTTGAAGAGGACAGCGCACGGAAATTGGACACACTGACCACGCCCAACGGTGAACAAGTCATCTACAACCTTGACCGTCTTGGCTTGCCCCTCATAGAGATAGCAACAGCCCCAGACGTCACCTCCCCCGAGCATGCCAAGATCACATCGATGGCCCTTGGCAGGGTGCTGCGGCAAACACGACGCGTACGCCGTGGTCTTGGAAGCATACGTCAAGACCTCAATGTATCATTGGCGTGTGGCGACCGTGTCGAAATCAAAGGGTGCCAAGACCTCAACTGGATTCCACGCATCATTCGTTTGGAGATGTCCCGCCAACTCCATTTCTATCGCTTGACCAACGATTTACGAAGCATGCTCGACCTTCCAATGCTGCCCCCAGATCGAAGAAGTGACGATGATTCCCTTGAATCGGAAGTCGCAGTCGCGGTGGCAAGCCATCTTCCACTTCGCTTGGTTGATGTCTCGGAATGCTTCACTTCTTGTGAATCGAAAATGGTCCAAACTGGGCTTGAAAAAGAGCACACTATGCTGTGTTTACCGCTTGCTGGACTTGCTGGGAAAATTGGTCAAAAATCAATGGACAAAGAAGGCTCCCAAATGCCTCGTTTGGGTCGGGAGTTAGCGGGTGCAGCAAAACTTGCTGGCGTCAAAGGCGTGTTTCACTCTGATGAATTACCGGCCTATGGGATTGAGCAAGAGCACGTTGATTTGGTTCGACAAAACCTCGCACTTGAGCCAACAGACGGGTTCATCCTCTGCTTAGCCCCACAGTGGCAAGCCGAACTTGCCCTGGAAAGCGTGCTTCACCGAGCCCGTGCAGCATGGCATCGAATTCCACAAGAAGTTCGAAACGTCGTGGTCAAAAAAGGTGCACCAGAAGACGGCACGACAGCGCCAATGCGCCCACTTCCCGGCGGAGCCCGCATGTACCCGGAAACGGATGTGCCATCCATCGCTATCGATGCCGAGCGTTGGAGTTCAACCCTTGAATCCCTTCCAATGAGCGATGATGAACGCTCGCAACGGATGCAATCGTATGATGTTTCAGCGGATCAAGCCAAGCAACTTGTGGCACGCGAACTTGATGATGTCTTCGTCCTTCACGGGCAAGATCTCCCGCACAAGGGATGGGCCAGCGTTGTTTTGGAAAACGATGAGGCAGATCCTATGTTGTGCGCGAAGGTCCTCAAAGTCAAGGAACAAGGGGACATCACTCGAGAATCGATGAACGAAATCATCCTTGCATTCGCTGGAAGTCAGCCAACCTTGGATGAAATAGCAGCCTATGGGGAGGCTCATGGGCACAAACCTGCCGATGCGGGGGATCTCGCCGGGACCATTCAGGCCATCGTTTTAGAACGTGAAGCGTTCGTTAAAGAACGAGGTATGGGGGCAATGGGCCCTCTCATGGGCGTCGTCATGCAGGCTGTCGGAGCAGCAGATGGAAAGATGGTCAGCGCTCTATTACGCGAAGCGATTCAAAAAACGATGGAGTGAGTTTTCGTGGACCGTCGTCCTCTCCTCCTTGTTGCGCTCGTCGTGTTGATGCTTCCCTCGTTTGAAGCGACAGCCCAACAATCAGCATTCGATGATGAATTCAATCTTGGATGGGAGCATAATTTCGGTGATGTATACATCACCACGGCCCCTCTTTTTCACGACGACGCCATGTTTGTCCGCACCTCCGCTTCATGGGGGGGCAACGACGGCCCCTCAGTGTCTTCTTTCAACCTCGAAGGAGATCTTCTATGGTCCTTTGGAAACCCGAACTCAACGCGCCATGATATGGCGCCTCTCATGGTTGTCGATGCGGGAAATGGCGCCTGCGGTTCATGGCCTAACATGCTCATTATCGGCTGGTCAGATGGGCTGATTGAAGCGAGGGAGCCTGCCGATGGTAGCGTGTTATGGACGCACCAATCAAAAGCGATCACTTGGGGCATCAGTGGCTCGATGGAGCATGAGAATGATCGAATCGTGGTGCCGACCCGTTCAGGCGTGGTCGCCCTTTGTGCATCCAACGGCGCTGTTGAAATGGAAGCCAGCACAGGATTAGGATGGCGAAATGGAGTTTCAGTCGTCGAGGGTGAATACCTTCTCGGCGATGAGGACGGTGTGCTTTGGGCCGTTTCTCACAGCGGCGAAGTCCGTTCATTGGACCTCCAGAATGGGAAAATTCGACACGCTCCGCTCTTGACCCCTTCTGGCCTTTTTGTTCAAAGCCAAGGCGTCAATGGCGGCACGGTGAGCATCGTTAACACGACCACCCTAACAGTCTCAGCACGTCTTCCCATCGGCCCATCGCCTGCCATTCCTATTGCGGTTGGAAGCACTGTTGTTTCCGCAGATTCTGAGGCCATACGGCTGTTTGATTGTGCGATTGAATGCTACCAAACTGACCGGGCACCTTTCCGATCAAACGGTGAAATCGGTGCTGTCCATCACGGGCAATTCATGCTCCCATACAACGATGAAACAATTGGCTGGGGACTCATTCGAATTGCTTCAAATGGATCATTGGTTCTAACGACTGTAAACACCGGCGCTGACGGGTATGGCACATCATCACCCGGTTATTACGGTACGAGTGAAGGGGAATATCTAGCGTTTGGAAGCGACGATGGCGTTGTTTTTGTCTTCACATCCGCATCAAAAGACGCTCAACCAATTGCAGGTGACGAACGGCTTGAATTTGATTGGATGGCCCAGGGAATCGTATTCCTCTTGTTCCTCTCTCTTGGTGGCGCAGCCATTCAGTTGCTGAGAAAAAACCATGCTTCAATGGTCAAATTTTTCAGCCTCTATGCCGTTTTAATTGGGCTTCTCATCGTTGACGGAGTTGCCTTACAATGGGCCGAAATGGTCGAAGATTTGTCCACTCCACCGAGCGATGATGATGGGCCATGGGATCCAGCATGGGATGAGTCGTGGCGAGGAACACAAATTGTATCGTTCACCATCGACGGTGAGGTTCGCAGTGCGGGGGGGTTCGAAGGCTATGACACCGCCCTCGAACTCACACTTGCCGCTTGCGAGCAACTTGGAATCGAAATCACCTCGGAACCAACGGGCCTAGGTGAATACGTCGTTGCTTTTGACGGCGAGGAAGGGGAGGGCTGGGAATATTCTGTGGATGGACGGGAACCGGGCGTTTCCTCCGAATCAAAACCCCTCGATGCATCATCGAGAGTGCATTGGTATCCGGCGGAAGCGAGGTAAGCCTCAAATCTTGGTAGCCGGTGGCTCTCATCATGTTCCAAGCCCTTGGCACCCACGGTCCCGAGCTTTCACCAACAATGGGATTGGTTTTGGACCTCATTTTGCTTTCCACGGCCTTTTTGCTTCTTTCAGCACCTAAGCGTCGTTCAATCCACGATGTGATGTTGATGGCTACGCTTGTCCTGAGCGTTTCTCTGCTTCGGGTCGTGATGCAACCATTGCCGAACATTCAACCAGTAACGGTCGCTTGTTTGCTCGTCGGAGCGCAACTGGGCGCTCGTAGAGGCGCTGCCTTCGCCGTGATGGTTGCGATGCTTTCGAATTTCATCATGGGCGATGGATGGTGGACCATCTTCCAAGCCATAGGCTGGGCATCGGTCGCTGTTGTAGGGGCCAATGCCACCCTCGTTCTCGATGGCGTTTACAATCTCCGTCGCACCTGTATTGCGGCCATTGGGACAGCGTTCATGTTCGATTTCATTGTCTCTCTGTCCATCATTGACGGAACGTTTGGCGTCGTTGACTTCATGCTTTACCTGCTCAACGGAATTCCATTCGACGTTCTTCATGCCGTTGGAAACATCGCATTTGCTGTCTGGTTTGGAGCCTGGTTCGCCTCAATCTTAGAGGAGCAGCCGACGCGTGAAACGCTCGATACAACGGTGATGGAAGGCTATGGCATCGACGCCTGATGAACCGACGATGGCCCTCATCGTTCGACACGATCTGCGCCTTTCAACCGGTAAAATAGCGGTACAATGCGCTCATGCAGCCGTAGCATGCACGGTTGCGGCCAAAAAATCCCATGCCCGTTTGACGGAACGCTGGCGTCAATCCGGTGCGAGAAAAATATGCCTGAAAATTGATAATTTGAATGAACTTCAACGTCTTGCAGGTCAAGCACAATCAGCAGGCTTGGTGACACATTTGGTCAAAGACGCAGGCCACACGGAAGTGGAACCAGGGACAATCACAGTGCTCGGCATTGGCCCGGGTCCACGCCGCTCAATCGATGCACTCGTCGGAGAATTGAAACCATATTGATGCCTCAGAGGACCATGGGTCTTCGCGCATTCATTCACCGAATGACCGCACCTAAGCCGGGGGGGGCGCCTCCTACAGGGGAATTGAAGATGGTCTTCATCGTCAATCATGGTCTCAAAATGGGCAAAGGGAAAATCGCTGCTCAAGTTGGTCATGGAGCGGTGAAGGCCACCCTCGATGCAGCAAACCGTCACCCATTGCTTGTTGAATCTTGGTTGGCAAGTGGGCAGAAAAAAATCTGCGTCAAGGGAGACGATGCCGCACATCTTGAAACCCTCGAGCGTGAAGCACAACGGCTGAAGATCCCTACCGCCCGGATTCATGATGCAGGCCACACCCAAATTCCCAGTGGTTCATTGACGGTCGTCGCCCTCGGTCCTGCAGACCCTTCGCAATTGGAACCCATCACCGGTCCACTCAAATTGCTCTGAAGTTCCAGCCCTTTGATGAGGGGGTGCGCCTTCGGGCAATCATGCGCCACTACTCAACAGACCGCATTGATTTGCGCTCCGATACGGTGACACAACCCACGCCGGAAATGCGACACGCCATGCATCATGCTGCAGTCGGCGACGATGTTCTTGGCGATGATCCGACCGTTCGAGAACTTGAGCAACGCCTTTCCGCAATGTGTGGAAAAGAAGCCGCGCTCTTCGTGCCTTCGGGCACGATGGCGAACGCCATTGCCCTGCGATGTCATACCTCACCCGGGGATGAAATTATCACGGCCAAAAACAGCCACATCTACATCTACGAAGGCGGAGGTTATGCTGCATTATGTGGTGCTTCAATCGCCCTCGTCGACGTTCATGGCGGACTGATGCGTCCTGATGACGTTCAACTTGCGATTCGAAAACAAGCAGGCTCCCTTTCGCATTATCCCGATGGTACCCTGGTGTGTGTTGAAAACACCTCTAACCGGGGTGGTGGGGCGTGTTATCCCCAGCGCACACTTGACGAAATTGCCGCAGTGGCAAAGGCCAACAATTGCGCTATCCACATGGATGGAGCAAGGGTATTCAACGCCGCAGTTGCAACAAAAACACCACTCGATCGCATGGTACGGGACTACGATTCAATCTCCATCTGCCTCTCTAAAGGATTAGGTGCTCCGATTGGCTCTGTCTTGGTGGGCTCTGCTTCATTCATAGCCCAGGCCCATCGCTGGCGTAAAATGTTTGGAGGCGGCATGAGGCAAGCTGGAATGATTGCAGCCGCAGGACTCCATGCACTCGATCATCATGTAGAACGGATGGCTGAGGATCACGAGCGAGCGATTCGTATGGCAAACGCCATCGATGCCATCGAAGGGTTCAGCGTCGACTTAGATACTGTTGAAACAAATATGGTTTACTTTGACTCCACTCAACCTGCGCTCCAAATCATGGACCTGTTGTCTGACCATTCCATCGATGTCCTCGACATTGGCCCAAACAGTTGTAGAATTGTTGTGCATTTACACGTGACTGACGAGGATGTTGATCAAGTGATTGCAGCTTTCAATCAACTCTCCGTTGTTTAAATCCCCTCGAGGGTTTTCCTCTCATGGCAGGGGCGGAATGTGAAGTCTGTGGGCGCCTCAAGCCACAAACGCCATGCGCATTGTGCGTGTCTCTGAATCGAAAGCCACTGAGGGATGAGTGGGATTATGAAATCCCCCAACTCCTTCACGATGAAGTTGCGGCCTTTTTGGGCGGGCCCCACCGCAACGCAAAACAGCGATGGAATTTGATTCAATCAAAGTACGAACAATCTGAAGAAGTCAACTGGGCGAAAATGGCAGAAGATACCGATCCTGTGATCGAAGCACCAACGACCGATGCTGAACTGCGCCGAATCGCCGCCGATATCGAACAAGGCGTGAAAATTTCTGCCGAAGGCCGAATCGTTCTTCACCGCGGTTTTTTGATGCACGACGGCCTTCACTTCTCCTTTCAAGACGACCGGATCAGCATGAACGGCCGAAGGCTACCTCACTCTGTACCAACAGTCTCAATCCTACGAATTCTCGCTTCAAAACAAGCCAGGAAGGGTTGGAATCTCAGCAAATTGATGATCCTTCTTGGCTGCACAATTCATTCCTCCAATGGCGATGAAACGCTGCGGCCACCAAGAGCCGGCGGGGGCCGAGGGGATCGTTTGCGGTACCGACGGTTGATGCGTAGGATTCAACAACCGAATCATGCAGCCGTGCAGAACGTTTTGAGTTGGGTCGGTTGGATGGCTGAGGAACACCTGCCCCCGCCAGAACATTACATCATTCATCCACTTGCTGCGTGGGCGCGAGACATCAAACACCGCTTGAGCACACGCTCTGATTTCCACGTCCACATCACAGAGGCTTTCCTCAATCATCCCGATGGCCTTGACCAATTGGATTCCTATCCTTGGTTGAAACGTTGGAATTCATACCGTGGCACCCGTCAACAAAATGCACCATACAAGTGGCCGTTAAAGGTTGTCAGGGGGAAACTCAAGATGCGAGTTCGGACTAAAAGAGGGACAACGATGCACACCAATGTGCCAGACGATCCCAAAACATGGGCTCTTCTTCTCTCAATGAGCCTCTCCCCATTGACCTCACATGTAGGTGAGACGTTGTTTTCAATTCAACGGAACTGGACCTCGGTGGAAGATTCAACAACCAAAATTTCTGCTCCGCTTCAACGCTCGATTATATTGCTCAATGACATCATTGATGGTGCAAAGGGTCGCGTTTTTGTCCATGATAAATACATCCTTGTCGTAGGGCGTTTGGGCCATTTTTACGAGGTTCAGATTGGCCCCGGCGCACACGGTGCGCCCTTTATGATTCGGTTGGTGGATTCCCTCAAGCCCCGGAGAACGACCTCCATCTGCATTCATTCAGGTACATTTCATTCACATGTGCCTCTGGGCGATACTCTTGCAACGGTGGTCCTCACGTTGCTCGATGATGTTGGAGCATCAAAAGAGGTCGACTCCCTGTTGAACCAAATTGCACATCACTCACCTCTCGGTTTCCCAGGACTTCTCGATAAGGATCATCTTGCATTGCTTGACAGTCAATCTGTGGAACAGATCCAAGCCATCCTCAAGCGGGGACGATTAGGGATGGTCGCCCCGTATTGGATGGAAGCCTTCCGCGACCAAATCCAACGTGGCCGCCCCAACGCTCGTGGGAGGGGGGAGAATGCCTACTTCCAATACATGGAAAGAAGAAATCGCCGACACATGAACTATGATTTCGACTATGTTCCTGTTGACGGGCACATTGGTGAAGCCACCATCCTCGTATCACATGCTTTGGCAGCAAAACGACCGGTCCCAATCGAAGCCATGGCCAAATTGTGGCAAGATTCTCTATCTGAGATTGATCAACAAGAGCCAGAAACGCCTCGTCGAGGGGGAGTAAATGAACTGTTTAATCGTCGCTTTGACTTTGCCGACTACATCCAACCGCGCCAACGAAACGATTGGATGTTCATCCGAAACCAAGGGCAAGCAGAACAGGACGCTCCTATTGGCGATATTCGTAATGGCGAACGCAGGTATTGTGAAGTGTTCCCAAGAGTTTGGGAGGCTATGCTCCAGCAACCGATTGGTTCAACGCTGAAAATAGCAACACGCGATGGGGGTGACCTTTCTTTCCAACATTGCATGCTTCGTGTTACGTTGCGAGCGGGCGCAGAACGCCGATTAGTTCGTCAATTTGCCAGGGAAGCAGGATACGTCGAGAACGGGCGGGAAGGTGCAGCGCTCCTGTTTCGGCGACGCGATCACCCGCGACAATGGGCTCGAAGGAACTTGAGTGAGCACCTCACTCGAATCCAAGAACGCTTAGGATTCCGCGGTGCTCCACCATGGTGGTGGCATTTCATGGAGGCTCAGCAAGCACCAGACGAGGTTCCAGCATTTCGTTGGGAGCTTGAAGCAGACCTTCGCGACGACAACGGCAATCAGCGAGCCATGGGTGGAGATTATCAGCCCTGATGCGGACGTCTTAGAGCGGCTGCAACGCCAATCATCGACAGGGTTGCCAAGCTTGGAAGAAACGGAAGAGACTCGTCTTCGTCAACATCGGTCACAACGGCAGGCTCTTCTTCAGCAGGCGCAGTGAATTGGTAGACGAGGTGCACTGAGAGGTCAGCGTCATCAAAGGCAGCAGGCAAAACGACCTCAACCGTACCTTGAGATTCATTGCCCAGATGGATCATGTCACGGACGATGTGTGGGTAATTCTCTAAGCCGTTTGTCCCTTCTTTGAAGTATGCAGAATCCTCAACAACCCATAGATATGCACCCAGCGTACCTTCGCCAAATTGACTCGTATCGATGTCAAGAGCCCATGTCGCCGTACCTTGTGACTCGCCGGTGACGGTCCAAACAAAACTGCTGGAACCAGTGCCGAGGTCCAAAGGTTGCTCAATAATCGTCGAAAAATCCTGTTGTAGGCTGTCGGATTGTGCGACACTGCCCCTGACCATTGTTGTGCCGTTGAACACAACGGCCGGCGGCGAGTAACGGCCGTAGCGGTCATGGAACCGGGCATCCAGCACGTCGGTGCCGAACGGATCCTGCATCTCCGAAATAGATCGGTGGATGTGATACTGGTGCATGGAAGCGTTCGCTTCCACATCGTCAAGCGCATGCTCGACATCAACGCAATTGGAACACCATGTTGCCGTGTAAACTTCGACAATGGTTGGCAGTTCACTCAAGTTGTGCACGTTGGTGGAAGAGGTATTTGCTTCAGTGGATTGGCCACCAAAGACAACACCGGCTTCGACCGCTTCTGCGGGTCCAGCGCTCACCGTCTGGGTGCTTAACAACAGCGTAATCAAGAGGATGATGGCTCTTTTCCGAGGTCCCATAGACTCTCGAGACCGGCCCTTTGTATCAAGGTGTGGTCTGGATGCAGAGCCATTAGAAGTTCAAGGCAACTCTTCTCCGTATCGAGGAAGGCTCCGTTGTAGTTCATCTCTCCTGCGCGCTCAGCCGCAACCAAGGCCTCGTAACGAGAGCGGATCCCGCTGCCGGTCAACCCGAACACAGCTCCTAGCCTGTCAGCCATGCCCGACTGTAGGCCCAATCGAACAAGGCTGGCATAGAAGGTGACACAAACAGCCATGCGAACTTCGGTGTTTCCGGTGAGCGCTTCAGCGGTGCCCTCGTTCAACAGTGCAAGCCGAGCCTCGACATCTTGGTTCAGTTCAAGATGGTCTCCTTCTGCCAACACATCACCGAGCATATCGTGAATGTGGTGGACGGCTTGATCAACACCATCTTCTCGGATTTCTCCAGGGGTCTTCTTTCGTGGAGCGGTTTCCCAGCCCATTCGGACGCGTGCCTTGTAGTGGTTCAGAATCGTCTTGACGGCGCTGACCAGTTGCTTACTGGTGATGCCATGTTGCTCCATGCCACTTCGACGGTCCATCTTCGACAGTTGGCCCATGCGACCAGCAACTTCGACAACGGCCATGGCAAGCAAGATAATGTTCAACTCAGAATTCTCGCCTCGGACGCCTTCACCCTTCCGGCAGATGCTCTGCTTCGGCATACCAAGGGCCTTCTTCAACGCCTTGTCCTTTCCTTCGAGGGCGCTTCGTTGCTCTTCGAGCTCACCCTTGAGGGGCTTGCAGGCCATCTTGATGTATGGCTCAACTGCGCGAGACGCGTAATCACCGTACATTTCCTTGACCTTCTTCCGCACAGCAACGGAAAGCGGGTGCTTGATTCTCGAGGTGCTTCGGTTCACCTTGCGCCGACGTATCCAGGTGCCACGTTGGTTCGCAGGGACGCCACTTAGGTCCATGTATGAGCCCTGAGTACCAACCTGGTCGTTCGAGTCACAGTTTGTTTGCACTCCATGGTGGGTGGCGGAATCTCCACCGTATGTCGTCTTACCAGCATCGCCATCAAAGAGGTCTTGGGATGCAGCGACGATGCCGCATTCGCTGCAGATCAGCTCGCCCTTGTGCGCATCGATTTCCATTGTTCCAGCAAAGCACTCTTCGCAAGTCTCGTTTTCCTTCTTGTTCTTGTTATACATTCATATCACCATTCCTTCTCGGTTGTATTGGGGCGGCAAAACCAGCATTTGGGAATTTCGGAAGCCCGAAAAACCGCCCATGCCCGCCTCATTCGCCCCTGCTACATGTTATAGTAGACGAGGTCCGATTTAACACTTTCGGTGACAAGAGCCAATATTGGCGAACAAGAACCGAACATGTTTGTTTTTACGACCCACCGTTAATACACCATTCTACATTATTTAAACAAGAAAATTACAGGGTGAAGTGCGTTGATTGAAAACCACCGTGTTCCTCAAAAACCCTCGACCATATTGGAGAAGGAGAGGCCGAATTGTGAGCACTGACCAACCTGCAATTACCATCGAGGTGCAACCCATCAGTTCGCACTTTCCCGGTTGGCTGGAGGAGGCTTTCTTACAAAGAAAGGCAGATGGCTTGCTTGTCCTCTATCCAAATGAAACTTCAAGACGCCAAGCACTCGATCTTCTGTCAAATCAAGGTCTCTCAGTGGACACAACGCACCACCTCACGCTCGACCGCTTGGTGGACCTGCTTTACATGGACCTCAAACAACCAAGGAAGCTACAAGCCAATCCTGCTTTATTCAACGTAGTCCATGCGCTGACCAAGGAGTGCGCTGAAGAGGGAGGGCTGCCCCTTTTGTTTGCGCCATCAAAGCAAAAACGGACTTGGAAGCCCCACAATACAGAGCGCTTGGCTTCGCTCCATCGAACCCTCATGGATCTCGACAAACCTTGGTCGTGGGATGATGACCCTGGCGCAAGAGAGTTTGATCAAATTCTTCATGATACTGGGCGTCGATTGGAAGGCACCCACCCCGTTCTTGTACAGCGCAAGTTGACAAAAGTTCTCACAGAGGCCAAATTGCCGTTCACACTGAACGATGTTGATGGTATTGTCATGCTTGATGCTGCACCCGATTACACCGAGGCACAGGTCAGTTTCCTTCGGGCTCTCAGCCACCACCGTCCAATCCACCAACTCTGTAACCCTGGTTCGTTCCGCCTTGGCCACCATGGCGCATACATAGACGACGTGCCTTATGTCACCGCTGAAACCCTCCCCTCTTGGGTGCCTGAACATGAGGTTCTCAAAGCAGAAAAGGCGATTGCGATCGATGGACATGCCTCTCCAAGGTATTACAGGGTGCAACTCCATCAACGAGCGCACGCATTTGAGGCGGCAATCGACTTGGTTCGCCAGTACAAGGTGTCGAGCCAAGGAAGCGTTCTTGTCGTTGACGGTCACGCAGATTCAACCATCGATCAGTGGCGCATCCGTCTCAAAGAACTCGGATTGAATTTGGGAAGAGGAACAGCCCCACTCGACACGGTTCCGGGCATCCACCATGTGCTTCGCCTCCTCCGATTAGGCGTTGGGCCTGACGCTTGGTCGATGACTCAACTGAGAGGGCTTACCTCACACACCAGTCTGCCAATCATCAACGGCGGTGTGCCTGATTTAGAACATCCAACTCGGCCAGATTGGAAGCCAAAACCCCACGTTGAGGTTCTTGAGAATATGTCTCGAAGCTTCCACGTCCGAGGCGGCCCAGGTGCGCTCACTCGATGGGCTCGCACGCTACGAAACGCTCAACCATCGCTCGGCAGAGATTCAGAGAAAGCCCGCCAATCACTTGAGGAAACTCAGTGGTGGCTCGCCTGCGTCGCACGGCTATGGGCCCCATTCATCGAGGGGGATGATGTTGAAGCATACACCAGCCGGGTTATCGGCTGCAGCAGCGGCGAGGCTTTACCGACTCCAAAAGCGTTAGAACACGGTGAAGCACTCCTCAACCATCTTTTCTCAACCTTGGATTGGGGCGAATTGACCCAACGAACAGGAGCCCATGATCGAACGCTTCCTGCGTTGCAATTGTTGATTGCAGCCCATCAGAATGGATTCAACCAAATGAAGGAAGCAAAGATCGAACCACCAAAAAATGGCATGGCCTTCATTGAGCACATGGAACAACTCGTTGCAGGAACAAAAATGCCAAGCGAGCGAGTCTCAAGCCAAAATGTGCGTGTCTTGACCCCCGAAGAGGCACACGGCTCTACAGCCGACCTTGTTCTCCTAGTTGGAATGGACGTTGATGCTTGGTCCATGAAGTTACCAAAAGTCCCGTGGCTTGATGCACCAACGAAGTTGAAATTAGGCATGCTCCATACAGATCTTGCAGTCCGCAAAGGCCGTCATCATCTGCGCCACCTGTTGCACGCAGGTCCGACCGTTGTTGTGTTTGACAGCACCTTAGAAGATGGAGGTGGGCCAGCAGCCCCTCTCGCAGAATGGTTGAGCGATGCACAGCGAAATGGGCAATACACTGAATTCCAAGGCGCCCCTGATTTCTTACCTCCACACGCCATTGAGGGTGACGATGCATCACGCTGCTGGCAATTTGATCCAACATCGCCTGAGCATCGATGGCTGTCACCTCGTCCGTTTACGATGGAACTCAGCAAAGGCTCAGTTCGAGGCATCCGTTCGGGTCAACGCGGAAGGGATGAGCGCCAGAGAACGGGCCTAGGTTTGCGAGAACGCACGGGAACAGAAGGGAAATTCAATTCCATTTATGGCATTGCTATGGCCCATGAAGGCTCAATTATGGAAGATCGTAAGCAACGGCAACCGACGTTTGCTGGTTTGAAGGACATGGAGTACATGCCATGGACTGTCCGCAACGCGCTTGTCACGACAGATCTATTGGCGCTTGAACCTTCATTTGGTCAAGCCAAAATAGGTCACAGTAAGCAACCAATTTGGCCTCATCTTGGGATGAAAAAAGGCGCCAAAAGCCGAGGGATTGCCATCGACCCACGACCTCTTCCTGCTCCGGAGTTGCCGGCCGGAGCTCTGTTGGATGTTCTCGGCGTTCATGGGCCTGGTGTGAAGCGAAAAGTATGGTCGGCTAGCCGAATTCAACCATGGCTCACTTGCCCACGCCAAGCTTGGGCGACAAGCCATCTTCAAGCCGAAGATCTCGAACAGGAAAGCGAAGACCTTGACCACCGTATCCGCGGACAGATCCTTCACGATTCTGAAGCAGCGCTGATGGCAGCGCACGAGGTTCCAATCGGTGGAAAAAGCCTCACAACAGCTCTTCCGCTGCATTCAGGAAAGGTACCGACGCTCGAAGCAGGTTGGGCGTCCATATTGATTCACTTAGAGGCATCAGTGCCTTGGTTAACACGCAACGACGCAATTGCGGCTCACCGTTGCCGGGACCTCATTGGCATCAACCCGGCAACATGGCGGGGGCACCTCGATGGCGAATTAACAGTTGAAGTCGGTGGACGAATCGGTCGTTTGTTGGAGGCAGATTACGCCTTGGCGGATGTTGCCCCCCTTGCGTGTGAATGGGTGCTCAAAATGTCCGATGGGGCCGCAGTTGAACTTGATGCCCTCAATGATTCGGGAAAACCTGCCCCGTTTAGCATTCGCGGTAACGCAGACCGTGTCGATGAAATTTGCCTTTCCCCAGAGATGCGAACCGCAGCGGTTGACAAAGGCCTGCTGTCAGCAACCCCCCACACAACGCCTCTTGATGTACGCCATCCAAATCAGTCGGGAGGCGCCCGACGGTTTGTGGTGATTCGAGATCTAAAAACGGTCAACGGACCCAAGGTCAAGGAAAGTGGAAAACGCCACCTTAAGGCGCTGTTCAATGAAGTGCAGCTTGGGTTGTATGCCCGCGCATGGGAACTGGCTCATCCAGGGGACCGGGTGGTCGGCGTTGGTGTTGGAGAGGTTGGAGAATCAACCACGCACTATGTCGAATTAGATCCGGAAATCGAACCGTACCTTGCGGGGTTGCACCTTGGTGAGCGGACATCATTGGTGGCGAATCAATTCCGGTTTCCAGACGATTTAGAATACCAAAGCAACGGGTTTAGGGCATGGATGAATGAACGAATGCAGACCGCTCGACGAGCCATCGATACCGCTGAAGCGGGCCATATTCATCCGGTTCCAAGTTCCTCATGCTCCTTCTGCAAGGTTCGTTCAATCTGCCCTTCAGCCCTTCTTGGAGGTGAAGCACGTTGAGCAACAAACGCATTCCATTCAATCAGAGCCAACGGCTTGGGCTCGATATCGATCGCCACATTGCGCTTGATGCCGGTGCAGGGACAGGAAAAACCACTGTGATGGCTGAACGGTATGTGCAGCATTTGCTTTCACCAGTGCAACGCTCTACCCTCGTTCTCCCTCACGGTCCAAGAGAACCACTGAGCGGCCATGGTTCCCTCAGAGCTCCCGCCAGAGAGCGAACAGACCGAAAAGAATGGAAGGGGCTGCTTCCAAGTGAAGTGGTTGCTATCACCTTTACCAAAAAAGCAGCATCAGAACTCAAAGCTCGCATCCGGGCCCGAGTTGCTCAAACGCGAAGATCCCCCGTCGCCCCGGATGACGATGTTGGAATTTTTGATCCACGCGTCGGTTCAGACGCCGACATCGAAATGCTCCTCTCTTCACTCGATGAGGCTCCAATTTCAACCATCGATGCGTTCCTTTCTCAACTTCTGAGCCCACACCTCGACTTGGTGGCTGTCCACCCGAGCAGGGAACAAATCGCTACAGAGCGGGCTCCTCTTTTGATTGAAGAAGCCCTCCATTCGGCTTGGCGTGTTCGAACCGTTGGTGATGCGCAAGAAGCTGGTGTGCTTGGTTACGTGAATTCATTTATCGAATCAAGAGACAGACTTTCCATCGCTCTTGGAGGCCAAGCGCAAGCCTCCATTGTGCTGTCTGGTATGCTGAACAAATCCCTCTTCGTAGAGGAATCAAGGAGGGCCATAGAGGCCCATTCTCAGCGGTTAGGGCAGCCTCTTCGTCACGACGCAACACTTCCAGAGCAGTTATTTTTGGAGATGTTCACTCAACCGGTTGTCGATCAAATTGATGTTTTTGCGGTGGACCTGCATAGGGCGCTCAACGAGTATGTTGACCTCTACCTTGCTCATTCAACCTCCTATGTGGTCCCGGCTGAGGCCGATGCAAAAACAGATCAAACACGATTCAATCATCTGGTTCACTTGGCGCGTCATGCGTTTGTTGAAGACCCAATTGTTCGGACCCAATGGGTTTGGAGCGTGGCCATTGCTGCAGCAGGAGCGATTAAGACCGATGGCAGCGAAACAAGCTACTTCCCAAATGGCGCCCTTCCTCCCGCACGTAAGTCTGGATGGCACGCAGGGTTAGCGACGAAATCCAAAGCAAAGGGGTCCAAAGCCGAGAAAGAACAAATCTCGATTTCAGCGAAGTCCATAGGGTCCAAGATGTCGGATTTGCTCAACGGTGAAACTGGCCGATTGATTGGATTAATGGGGCGTTGTTCCACCCTCTTCTCGCCTCTAATCACAAACCAGTTCATTCCTGAAGGGTCAACACATGACCTGCATGCCTTGGATGTGGATCTCCCAGAATCCATACCTGAGCATGATGGCATGAGGGTTGGCTCAGCTTTGCAATCAAGGATCTTGCTTGATTTGTTGAGGGTGCACGAGGCTTGCAAAGAAATCCTTACTCAATTGAAAGCCCAAGAAGGGGTTCATGATTTCGCAGACATTCAAAATATGGCCGCAGATTTACTGCTCGCCCGTTGCCCGGACATGGTTCGTTATGATTATCCCCCGGCGGTGGTTGATGCACTCGACGATCTGGGTGATGAGCCGTGGGCGGATCATCACATTTCCCGCGCTCTCAACCTCGCATCAGAGGATGAAGCCTGTCTTGCAGACCTTCAACGTCGACTTCACACATTGCAGGTGCTTCGCCGGCAGTTTAGGGCCTTCATTATTGACGAATACCAAGACACGAACCCTGCGCACTTCCGCCTTCTTGCTCGCTTGTGGGGTCACCGTGCATTGCAACACGATGAACCAGCACGGCCACTTGGGCCCTGGGATCCTACGGTTTGTATCGTCGGCGATATGAAGCAAAGCATCTACAGATTCCGTCAAGCCGAAGTTTCAGTCATGCTTCGAGCTGTCGCCGCAGTCATGATGGCAAACGAGTTGGAACTTAGCGAATCAAGATGGCCCGAAGGTCTTCGACTGGAAGGGTACGGGCGAGATCCTAGGCCAATTGGGGCCGGAGGTGAAACTGCAGCGTTCATTGTAGCGAACAGCCTTGACGAGAATAAGGCCGTGTCTCAAGCATGGGAGCACGTCAGCCTGGGCGAAGATATGGACGGTTACGCCCCAGAATTCTCAGGAAACGACCGGCAACGCCGCCGGGGATTGGGGGTCATCGACATGACGAGCAATTACCGTACAAAACCCGGTTTGGTTCACACCATGAATGGCATCTTCAGGGATGTCTTTGATTCTCGGCATCATTTGCTGCCCGGGGAATGGCATGCAACTGCACAGGATTTGGTCCCTGGTCGCCCTTCAGGCGAACAAAACGGTGTGCTTGAATGGCTTATGCCACTTGTGGAAGAAGAGGTGGAGCAACCTACGGTTCTCACCGAACCGGTGAATGTGTTTGCAGATTCAACATCCAATCCTGTTCACCTTGAACATGAATTAATCGCAGCACGTTTGTCCGCTCTCCTTCAAGGCCAAGACACACGCGTTTGGAGTGCTAGCGCCTCATCGTTTGTACCTCTTGAAACTCAAGAAGAACCAATTTCCGCATCAGACGTGATGATTCTTGTCCACTCTCGGACGCATGTTCCTGACCTGATGAGGCGACTTCAGTCCAGAGGGATCCCCGTCGTGGCAGACAGGCAGGGGGCTTTGTTGGGAAGACCAATTGTTCAGCCTTTGATGGCGGCCCTCAACTTGATTGCCAACCCAGCCTCAAGAGCTGCAGTTCTTGGCCTTGCACGGTCGCCAGTGCTCGGGTTTACCGACGCACAAATTCAGACGATGATGGGCGAGTCTTGTGAAGGAGACTGGTGGGGCCACCTCCAGCAGCATTCGCAAAACCAGCACGTGGCTGCACTGCTCCACCACCTCAGGAGTTTGGTTCATGAGGGCGCACTGTACGAAGTGCTCGATGCGATTCTTGATCATTCAGACCTGCTCGTCGCGTTCCCAGATGACACCGACCGTCAAAATGCAGAGGCATGGTACACATTGGTCGTGTCAATTGGCAACGAACTGGGCCATGAAGCAGCAGCAATTCACACGAGGCTATGCGAATTGCAAAGGCTTGGTCAAAAGGGCCCACAAGCCACCACCGTCCCACCTGGCGGTGCCGTTCAAATCATGACCGTTCACAACGCTAAGGGGCTTGAAGCCGATGTTGTGTTTGTTGCTGGTATGTTCAAAGCGGGCGCATCAGATGCTAAATTAAACACCAAAGAGAATGTCCTTGTCACCCCACAGATCATCGCGGGTCGAATCAATCCTTGGCGTTCAGTGAACCGGCCACACGATGGTTTGTGGGAGTTTACGTTGGCTTTGGATAAAGCACAGACACAGGCCGAACGTCGCCGCTCATTCTATGTCGCACTCACCCGCGCTCGCGATCGTTTGATCCTTGTTGGTGCGTATTCAAACAAGACCTTGCCAAGTGCAGACGGCAAATTGGAGATCAAAACCAAAGCCTCGAAGAGCACGATGGGTGGAATGTGGCTGGAAGGATTGCGCAGTTTAGCGCACCAAGGTGAAGTTACAGACTCCCCCTGGCTTGTCAACACCGACCTTGACCGTGCCGACCTTCGTCCGTACGGAGAGCGAACTCTTTCGCTCGACCCCTATGCATTGTACGAGCATGCACAATTGGGAGAAGAAGCGGTGGACTCCATCCGAATCTACACCCATCCAGATTGCTTCGAATCGAGCATGGTCCGGACCCCTCTCAATGTTTGGCAAAGCATTGAGGAGAGGCTAGAAGCAGGACTTGATGCGAGTTCAACTGAAGAATCATCTTTGACCGTTTCAGAATCCGTTCGGATGACTGCTCACGGTTTGGACACCAGCCACAACTGCCGACGAAGGCACTGGTTAGCGGAGGTGAAAGGATGGGTCCCTGAACGCTTCAATCTCCTCACCAACCACACAACGAATTTGGGTTCAACCTCGCTCTTCCCGGTGGCGACTGTGTTTGGAACAATGATGCATCGCTTGGTTGAATTGGGGTTGGCAAATCCATCTGCTTCAGCCTTGCCACATTCAACACCCCTGCCCGCAGCATGGAAGTATGGGGGAGAAGATCACCTCGATGACACGGCCACTATTGATGTCGTTCTCAACGAGGAAGGTTATTCCCGAAACACAGATGGCGAGAACAAGGACATCGCTGAGCGAACGGCTGAACGATTAGCGCATTTGGGACGGCTTGTTCGTGACGGTTTGCTTGGTCGTTGGTCCAAAGGCGAGCAACATGGTGGCCTTACGGTCGAAGGTTTGCGAACAGAGTTGCCGTTCTATCACCGTCATGGAGTCCCGGTCGATGGCCTGCGCCGTTCCAAATTCGATGTGAACGGGCCTGTGGAAACTTCAGTGTTCGATGCATTGGATTTGGTCTTTGATGGAAGGGCGGATCTGGTGCTTGCTTTACGCGATGAAAAGCAGCGAGGCTACCTCCAAATTGTCGATCTCAAAACCAGCGGCTGCCGGGACGGTTTCAATGCGGAGGATGCAACAAACGGCTCGCCGCTTCAACAATACAGCGGAGATATCCTCAATCCAGAACCATCAACTGAGGCTGAGAAAGCATTGCTGCACGAGCATAGGCTCCAACTGACTTTGTATTCGGTTGCTCTAGAAGCCATTGAGTCACAAAAGCCGCTTGAAGAACGCCGAGGGATCCTCCCTCCCGCTTTGCTTGTTGGGGCATCCGGGCGTTTGATTCAACTGTCTGATGAAGAATTTTCCCAAGCCCGCACAGATTTGAACAAACAATTGCAGTGGATTGGTCATCTTGCTGCTGTGCCTGATGGCCTCGAAGAACCACCTCGCCTCGAGGCACATGACGCCCACCACTGTCAAACATGCCCGTTCTTCACGGGTAAAGTCCGCCTGTGTGGGCCACAGGGCAGTGAGCTTGGTTTCATCGAAGAACCTGTGCAAGACTAGCGCCGCTTCCCCATCATCACGAGGGTTCCAACAAAACCATCCTTCGCAGCCGCACGGTGCATCTCGACATCCACAAAACCCGCAGCAATCATGGCTTCTTTCCATTCTGATTCACTCATTAACGTCATGTGGACGTTAAGCGCTTCTGGCCATCCATGGCTGTCTGAGTTTTCGAGGTAGTGGTCGATGCCCGCAACCAGTACTCCTCCGTCGTTCATCCATTCATCATGGAGCACCTTGAGCATTTGAGAAGGATCTTTCAGGTAGTAGAGAAATTCCATAGAATGAACCAAATCGAACCGCTCAGACGGCTTCCATTGAGGTAAAAGAGCGAGGTGAAACGCTCCATCACCGAGTGATTTTGCCTTCTTAATCATCGCTTCTGACCCATCGACCCCAACGGCATGAGTGCAACCTTCAATCGCCTCGAGCGCTCGACACACCCAACCGTTACCGCAACCAACATCCACGGCCGAAAACGGGGCATTCACTTGAGCCAAAGACATGTCGAGCATTTCAGTAACAGATGCTGCATGGCCTCTTTCCATGCCCTCGTCCTTGTTCTTCATGGCCCATTCTGAAAATAAATCGGTGGCGGCTCGGGTGGTCATACATCGTGGCTTTGTGGCCGTTCCTTGAACATGTCCCTCAAACGAAAGGCACATGGTTTGCCGTTCTTTGGCCGAAACCATGCTCGATTCAACCACGACCCTAGACGATGTGCTTTATTCCTCGATTGAACCTTATGATTCTGGAATGCTTCAAGTGACCGACCTCCATTCAATTGCATGGGAAAAGTCCGGTAATCCAGATGGGATTCCAGTCGTTGTGATTCATGGAGGGCCCGGCGGCGGTGGCCAACCCGCCTACCGGCAATACTTCGACCCAGCAAAATTCAACATCATTCAATTCGACCAACGCGGCTGTGGTCAATCAACTCCTCACGCCGAGTTGCGAGACAACACAACACAAGCAATGGTGGCTGATATCGAAGCGTTAAGGGTTTCATTTGGTGTTGAACAATGGCATGTATTCGGCGGTTCTTGGGGATCCACTCTCTCCCTCATTTATGCTCAGACATACCCCGACCGTGTTCGAAGTTTGATCTTAAGAGGCATCTTCATGTGCAGAAAAAGTGAACTGCATTGGTTCTACCAGGACGGTGCAAGCCATATCTTCCCTGATGCGTTTGAGCCTTACCGGGAACACATACCAAAAGAAGAACAAGGCAATCTCATCAAAGCATACTACGCCCGCTTGACCAGCGAAGATGTCGAAGTTCGCCGAGCCGCTGCAAAGCAATGGACCCGTTGGGAAATGGCCACAAGTCGTCTTTTCCCCGACCCGAGTTACTTGGAGAAAGCCGAGGATTTGGATTTCGCAGTGGCCTTTGCGCGCATCGAATGCCATTACTTCATCAACGCTATCTTTGTCGAAGAAGCCCATATTTTGAACCATGCAGAAGTCATCGCCCATATCCCAACAGTGATTGTACAAGGGCGCTATGACGTGGTCTGTCCAACCCGCAGCGCTTGGGAATTGCACAAGGCCCTTCCTCAAAGTAACCTCATCATTGTTGCCGATGCGGGCCACTCGATGGGTGAAGTGAGCATCGCTAGGGAACTTGTGGCTGCAACAGATTCAGTTTCCGAGTGAATTCTTCTGCGAATTCATGCCCGTTTTCACGGTCGATGAAGCGTCGGCTTGATAGGGTGGAGTTAAGTGGACTTGCATGGAGGCTCGCCTCCGGGTGATACCATGACCGAAGAAGGGACCGTCACGCCAGAGATTCGAATTCAACAACTTGAGGAACAACTCGCAACTGAGACCGACCGTTTGCAAAAGTTGTTCGCTGCTTACGAAGGAGTGGAGAAAGACCTCTTCGATGCTCGAACGGAAAACGAGGTTTTGGAAAAAGAAATCATCGAACGTGAGATCGAAAAAGAGACACAAGAAGCTCTTCTCAATGAACGAGAAATTCGTGTTCGTGAACTTGAATTGCGGGCTGTCAAAGCCGGAAAGCAAGTGGAGCACCTCAAGCCAGAACTCGAAAAGATGGAAGAGAAATACTCTCGTGAAAAAGACCGTCTGGGCAAAGTGTTTGGCATTGCAGAAGAACTGGATAATGACCTTCGTTTGGCCGTTTCAGAAATGAAAGCCCGTGACGACTGGTACGTCGACCACATGCAAATCTTTGAGGACCTCAACAAGGCGATCAAGGAGCGTTATGAGATGATTGAGCGCGCTGTCGAAGCAGAGCGCAAATCCCAACACATGTCTCGTGCTTTCACCGAGCGAATGGACGACATGGTCGAAGCACGTGCTGCGGACATGACCATTGAAGAAGCAGAACAAGTCTCAGCAGAAGCCGATTCGGCCTCTGTTGAAATTGTGGGCGATAGTGCAGTGGAAGACCTTCTCGACGACGGAGTCCTCAACAACAGCAACACGGCTGCAAAAGAAGAAGCTGTGGAAGAATCTCCTGCCGATGAAACGGAAACTCCCGAGGCCACAGAGGCTACGCCTTCTGATTGGTCGAATGGCGACGACCCTTGGGCAGAGTGAGGCACTCACATGTCTGGGCTGGCCCATGGCGGCCATGCGCCGGTTTTGATCACCTTCATGATGGGGGTCAGTTCACTCATTGTAGGGGCGCTCATCGATCCTTTGAGCGGCCTCATTCCTTTGTTTGGAATTTTATGCCTCATGATGTCGGCCTTTTTCGTCAATTTTTGGCGTGACCCCGACCGACCGATTCCAAAAGAGGAAGGGGTTTTGGTTTCGCCTGCAGACGGGCGTGTCATGTTCGTGCGTCGAGAACGAGCGACGGGAAGACGACCCTCAAAGGAAGAACTCCAAGAATCAGCCATCGAAGATGACCGCCTCACTGGAAATTGGGTTGGCGAGGCCTGCTTACATCCATTGTCCTTTGAGACTGAACAACGGTTCGAAGCGGTGCCCGAAGGGGAGGAAAGTGCAGATGATGTGGTGCGTGCTGCGATTTTTATGTCGCCCTTGGATGTCCATGTCAACCGAGCCCCAATGGCTGGAACCATTGAACGGATGGAGCATCGGACAGGTAAAGGACTCAAGCGAGGACCGTTTCGAGCAGCGTTCAAAAAAGAAAGCGAACACAACGAAAGGGTTCGAACGGTCTTTCTCAACGATGAGCAAGTTCGAGTTGAAGTCACCCAAATTTCTGGAGCATTGGCGCGGACCATCATCCCGTGGAGTGGCATTGGCGAGCCGATGCGACGTGGCCAGAGGTTTGGCATGATTCGTCTTGGCTCAAGGGTTGATGTTCGTGTTCCTGCGGCCGCGTTCTCGTCCGCTGTTGTTTCTGCGGAAATGAACCAAGAGGCTTATCCAAAAGGGCAATTTGTTCAGGCAGGCACCTCTATCCTGTTCCATCCCATTGCTGAATCCGCGTCGGTGGATTGAAACCGGTAGGGCCGGCCAACAAACCAAAGGGGGGCACTCATGGCGAATCAAAAATCACTCACTTTGGTTGGCGATGGTCAGAAGGGTGCTCGTATTCACGACCTGGTCAAAGCCCCGGCAAACACGCCTTGGGCAAAAGCCAGGCAGCAATCATGGGACGCAAGTGAACCTGCAACAGTGTATTACACTCCAGAAACACTCGCAGATGGAACCCCTTGCAGTGCAGTGACTGTGATTCTGCGCACCAAGGGATGCCATTGGTGGTGGTCAAGTGGGTGCACTTTTTGCGGCTATTTCAACGACACACGCGACGATGTCACGAACGAGGACCTGCACGCCCAATGGGCGTATGCAAAATCGAAATTCGACGATTTCAAAGACCATGCGATGGTGAAAGTTTACACCAGTGGTTCACTGCTTGAGGATCGAGAAATTCCAGTTCCCTTCCAAGAAACTGTGCTGCGCGATTGCCAGGATCTTGGCAAAGAATTGATTGTTGAATCCCGATGCGAACAACTCACGGAAGAGAAGTTGGCTTGGGCCACCTCGATCAACACAAGTTTCGCAGTCGCCATCGGGCTTGAGGCCTATGACGATGAAGTGCTTCGCTTCCACGTCAACAAAGGGTTCACGACCAAATCATGGGACCGGGCTGTTGCCAACCTCAAGAAATTCAACGTTCGGGTCAAGACCTATTTGATGTTCAAACCACCGTTCATGAATGAAGCAGATGCACTGCTTCATGGAGTCAAATGGATTGAGGCGGTGGCCGAAAAGAGCGATGAGATATCCGTTAACCCGATGAACATTCAGCGCGGTACCATCATCGATCGATTGCACCGTCACAATGAGTATCGCCCTCCTTGGCTGTGGTCTTTGGTCGAAATGATTCGACAGGCTCACCCAACGATTCATCCTAACAACACAGGCAATGGTGGCGAAGGGCAAGTCAGTCGACTCATTGTCCACCCAACAGCTGGTGGCCGTGTACGCGGCGCACACAACTGCGGGGCTTGCGATGCTGAGGTCGTGGCCGCCATCGAGCGGTATGCGGTTTCAGGAGAATTGGCTGAGTTTGAAGGGTTGGAATGCGATTGCCAGAAGGCATGGGCAGAAGAGGTCGCACTTGAGCACGCTTTGCCAACACCACTCGGTATTTCGAAACCCCGCCGTGGCAATGTTTTGGATGCATTGCGGGCACCCTGATCTGCTTCGAGCAATCGCCCGCATACCTCTTTGCAAGGTGTGAATCTTTATGACCGCTGTACGAGTGGGCGGAATGACCCCTATGGGGTCATGTTCGGGTGAACCTTATGACAAACACAACCAGTCTTCCAGATGTAACCGTTGGAACCGGCGAACCGGCTTCCAGTCGTATTCTTTTGACCCTGCTCTCAGTTGGCGTGCTTGGCCTGTTCGCATTGTTCTCAAATGTCTTCGGTTGGGACAACATTCCCTTGCTCGGTGAACTGGTCCCATTGATCGGAAATCTTGGTGGTAGTGGAATCTGGTATTACCTCATTGGCCTTCTCATTGGTATTGGTGCCATTGTGGCCTCACTTCTTGCAGAGGTCATCGTCGATTAGGAGGTGTGATGCATGGAAACTGTCTTCATTACATCTGGCCTTTTGATTGCCATTCTTTTCTTCACCGCAAATTACCTTGTCAAAGGCATCGGTGGAATGAGCGCACCGCTTCAACAAGTGGGTATGTTCCTTCTCAATAAAGCCCCAGCGGGCATCATTGATCTGTTCAGTGATGAGGCTGGAAGTGGAAGCAAAACCTGGATTCGCTTCGGTATGGTTTGGTTTATTTTTGCAGCAATCTCAAGCTTCCTCGGTCTTTGGCACAGTTACGATGGCACTGCGCTCGATTCCCTTGCTAGCATTGGATGGTCCTATGACGATGGCTCAATGCTGACAGAATACACCAACGTGTTCTTCATGACTGCCCTCAACTACATGCTTGTCGGTGGCGCTCTTGTCGCCGTCTCTCGTACCGCTCAAGGTCGACTTGCAAGTGAAAAGAGCGCTTCTATGGTGGCCTTGCTTCTCACAGTATCCACTGCTGCCTATCTTTTCCTGCCAGTCCTGCTCTCGTTCGTGACCCTCGACAACGAAGCAGGCATCATTGACACCGTGACCAATGTCTCCTCGCTTGTGGTCGGTTCCTTGCTTCACGCAGCAATTCTGATCAACGTGCTCATCACCGTTGCGAACCGTGCATCTGACAACCTTTCTCCGACCACATGGTTCCTCGTTTTGGCGCTTGTTGCAAAGATCTCCGGCGGCCTCATGGCCTTTATTGGCGAACTCATGTCCTCCACACAAACCGTTTGGATGGCAGAGCATGTGCTCACTGGATGGGTTCCACTTGCGCTCATCTTCGGGCTTGCTTACCACATCATCCCTTACACAACCGGCACTCCAGTTTGGTCAGAGTCGTTGTTCAAGGTCAACATGCTTTTGCTGTTTGTGACCGTCCCCCCGTTCTTCATGACAGCAGCAACGAGTGCAGAGTTCCTCCAAAATGTAGGCGCTATTCTCCTTACCCTTGGACTGCTTCCATTGCTTGCGGGATCGTTTAACCTCCTCATCACAGCAAAATCAAACGCAGAAGCGATTGTCAAGAATCCTGGTGCCTTTGCAGCTACCGGAGCGATGTTACTGCTTCCATTGTATGCTGTTGGTGGCTACTTCACCAGCATGGACGTCTTCGTTGGTCTTGGAAACCTCGGTACAATGGCCACGACCGTCGATCAAGGCTTCATGTACACGGTTGGTGGTTTGATGATGCTTGCGAGTGTGTTCACAGCATACCCGCTTGCTGCACGAAAGCTATTGGCATCCACCTCAAACGCACAACTTGCAGTCTGGCTTACCATTGTCGGTGGTCTCATGTCCACCGTCATCCGCTTGATGGGCGACTTCACCAACCAAGCCGTTGCAAATTCCGGAGTGGAAGATGCAGTTGCCAACTCAGGTGGTTTCCTTCTCGTTGCCTCTTCAATGTACTATCTATGTGCAATTGCGACCATCATCACAGCACAGGTCATGATTCGTACCGGTACCCGTGGCAACGCAGATGCGGTGCTTCAAAGCGCAACAAGCGACATCAATGCTTACACCCTTGTTGAAGGCACAACAACAATTCGAACCTTGCTTGGCCGAGGTGTTGGAATCGATACAGAACTCAACATTGGCCACAGTGAAGAGGACGATGGTGCCACAATAATCGCCGTTAGTGCCCACCTTCACAATGAAGAAATCACTGAATTCCCAGACGACGGCACAGGCCCAGCCGAAGAGTTGGTGATGCTGTCAAATTACCTCGCAGAATCGGACCAATCATTGTTCCAATTCTTCCAATCCATCGATCTTGATGATTCGGGCACCATCGATGGCTTCGAATTCCAAAGAGCGCTCAAGAACGCAGAAATCGCCAACCTCCCTCCATGGGAAATGAGCGCTCTTCTCGAGGCAATGGATCTTGATGGCGATGGAAAGATCAACCTTCCAGAACTCGACATTGCTGTGACAAAAATTCGATCCATGCAAAGCACTTCTGAAGAAGAGTGAAGCAGCAAAGGGGATGTGGACTGGGTGCGAATTGGCCTTGTCGGCAAACCAAATGTGGGCAAATCTACTTTTTTCAGCGCTGCAACATTGGCCAAGGTGGACATCGCGAACTACCCCTTCTGTACCATTGAACCGAACGTCGGTGTTGCGTTTGTCGCAGCACGTCTTGATTGTCCCTGCAAGGACATCAGGGTGAAACTGGAAGCCGAAGGACGAATCGAGGCCGTCAAGGAAGACGATCCAAGAAAGGGCAGTCTATGTGAGCCAAGAACGGGTTCCTGTGTTGGTCATCGCCGACTTGTCCCTTGCTTCCTTGTTGACATTGCAGGTCTTGTTCCGGGAGCGAGCGAAGGGCGTGGACGTGGTAACGCCTTCTTGGCGGATTTAGCCAACTGTAACGCGCTCATACAAGTTGTGGATGCTGCCGGAAGCACGGACCTCGAAGGCAACCCCCAGGGGCTGAATCAACCATCGGAACTCGCCCGGGCACGAGTCAATGAAGAAATTGAATTTCTCGGACATGAACTTGATGCGTGGATTGCCGGTTTGTTGCTGGATGGTTGGTCACGTGGGGTGCGCCGAGTGCAAGCTGAAGGTGACAAAGGCCTTGTCTCGTTCATTCATGAGCGGCTTACGGGGTTAGGTGCAACGCTACAGTCTGTCTCGTTAGCATACGATGCCTTCTTTTCAGAACAAAGCGACCTTGGTTCCCCTTGGGATTGGAATTCAGATGTCATTGCAGCGTTAGCCGTCCATTTGAGAACAGCTCTTTTCCCAATCCACATCGCCGCCAACAAATTTGATGTTGCTCCGAACGATGTGCTGGATGGTGTTGCTGCCAATGGCGTCATCATACCATGCATGGCCGATGTGGAACTGGGTCTGCGTCGGGCGGATGCAGCAAACCTCATCGCATATGTACCCGGCGAGAATGACTTCCAATTTAGCGATCAATCCTCGCTCAATGAAGCTCAAATGAAAGCACTTAATCACATGAAGGAACGCCTCAAAACCAACCAAGGAACGGGTGTAGCCAGGGTGCTCGACACGGTCTTGTTCGATGAATTGGATCATATCGTGGTCTACCCCGTACAGGATGAAGCTCGCTGGACCGATGGAGATGGAAAGGTGCTGCCCGATGCGTTTGTGGTCCCGTCTGGCATACAAGCCAAAGCCTTGGCATTCAAGGTGCACACCGATTTAGGAAACGGGTTCATTCGGGGCGTCGATGGACGAAGCCGACGTGTTGTTGGTTCCGACCATGAGTTGCAGGACGGAGATGTTCTGAAAATTCACGCTAAATCGTAATCAGTGGCCTTCTGGTCGATCGTAGGCAGGGGTTAAACGTGCCATGTCTCCAGAATATTGCCCGCCTCGGTAGATGAACCAAACAGGCGTCAAGAGCGTCAAGGCAAGCAAAATGAGCAAGAAATACAAGCCCCACGGTTGAACATCTCGAATCACCATAATCCAAAGGGTCCAGAGCAACGGAATGTACAGGAAAATACTGTAACGCCGAGCGAGCGTTTGCAGACGGGCACTGCCCAATCCGCCGTCGTACATGTTCGCAGCGTCTTCTTTTGAGACAAGTCCCTTTTCCAAACCACAGCGCACACAAACCTGTGTCATAGGCCCGTTTCCATGAATGAATTGTTCACGTGGGTAGGTGCTTGAACAGTAACGGCAACTTGGCATGGTCTTCCCTCATTGTCTCCGAAATGCTCACGATTCTTCAAGCATCCGCTTCCATCCTGAGGAAATTGGCAAGCAAGGTGATGCCTTCTGGTGAGCCAACCGACTCGGGGTGGAATTGAACACCAACCACGGAGTGCTCTGAATGCGCAATGGCCATGATTTCACCCGTACCTTCGAGATGGGCCGTTTCTAGCAACTCATCGCCTGCCCCAGACGCTACAATCAGTGAGTTGTACAACGTAAATGGATGGGGGGAATTGAGGCCTTCAAACAGCCCATTGCCAGTATGAATAATGTTTCTTGGAGAGCCATGGACTGGACCCGATGGTGTTTGGTTTAGGTTCATCCCTGCTGCTAGACCGATGGCTTGATGCCCAAGGCAGATGCCCAAAACAGGGATTGAAATTTCACCTCGAATGGCTTGCTTTGCAATGTCCATGGTCAAGGCTGAATCGCTTGGTTTGCCAGGCCCGGGGCCTAAGATTACATGCGATGGATTGAGCCGTTGAAGTATGTGATCAACCTCACCATTGACCGCCTCAACGGGTCGGTCACTGGTTCTGGAACGATGAATGACGACGTTGTGTCCTCGTCCGGCCACTGCATGTGCAATGTTTTGGGTGAAGGAATCGAGATTGTCAATCAGCAACACACATTTCTCAATCTGGAGGTCAACAGTGTCGATCATCACCGTTCCTTGAGGTGCGATTGAGGGAGGTGCTTCTTCTGGAATGAGATGGTGAATGGCCAACTGACCTTGTGGTAATGACGCACGCTCATCTAAATTCCAACCGCACGCTTTGCGCAAGGCTGCAGCCTTCCACTTGGCTTCCTTAATTTCTTCTTCAGCAACCGAACCAATTGTGATGCCACCTCCAGCTGCGATGGCACCATGCCACTGTTTGCGAGCTCTTGTTGCGATGAGGGTCCGAATGAGGATGTTCCATGTTCCTGCTCCGCTAAAGGGATCAAACCAACCAATTGATCCGGTCCAAAAAGAGCGAGGTGTCTGTTCAAGCTCATCAATGGTGGCGCACACAACGGTTCTCGGACATCCGGTGATGCTTCCGCCGGGGAAGATTGCTTCAAGCGCATCAAAAGGTGTGTTTTCGGGGCCTAAATCCCCTGTGACTTGAGAAACGAGGTGCTGCACATTGGCGTAAGCCTCGACGTCAAATCGCTCAACTTCGACGCTCCCAACAGCACACACCGAACCCAAATCGTTTCGCATCAAATCCACAAGCATCCTGTGTTCAGCACGCTCTTTTTCGTCATTGATCATTTCCTCGCGAAGCCGGAGTTCCTCTTGTGGCGTCTCACCTCGTGGACGGGTGCCTTTGATTGGTGTTGTGCGCAGTTGAACTCCATCGCATTGAAGCAAAGATTCTGGTGACGAACTCACCAAGGCAAGGCCAAGGTCTTCAGAATGCATGTACGCAGAAAACGGCGCTGGATTTGTGGCACAAAGCCGTTGGAAAATGACCCTTGGATGCTCGTTCAATTGCCCCCGCCACCAGCGCCCAAGGTTGACCTGATACATTTGACCTGCAGCGATGCTTCCACGGATGGTCTCAATTCCGGTTTTGTGTTCTTCGTCCGTCATGTTGGATGATTCAGGATGAGGGTTTGGTGCGTGAACGGCGATGCTCTTTTCTTGCGCTTGGCTAAGTTCAGAGCCCACCCGCTGCGACCAGTCATCGCCCTTGATTGAAAAGGCGTGAAGTTCCCCAGTTGATTTGTCTTCAGCGAGGTACCGTTCAACAAAGAACAGGACGCACAAAATCGTGCCCTCCTCAGGGGGGTGTTGAAGCGTCAAAGGCTGTGTCCATTGAACCAAATCATACGCAAGGCAACCAGACCAGAATGGACGCTTGGGCAATTCAGGCAGCGGGGTGCCTTCAAACTCGGTTTGGGTTGAGAAGGCCTGGAGTTTTTCCAACACGCCCGCAAGCGTTTCGTCAAAAATGGTGGTGGCATGGTACCAACATCCATGTTTCCACTCTTCAATATGGCCAACCAACTGCGAGGTTTGTGAGGTGAGGCGAACATCTCCTTTACTTGGAGAATGAGGTGCAGACGGTTGGATTTTTGGTTGACGGACCACCAATCTTCGACGTGAAGGGCCACAAAGCATCGAGGCTTTTGCGAGGTGAGATGCTGGTCCCCCAGAAACCAGCAGCAACTCATCAGGGCCTCCGAATTTGAACGCATTTGGGCCGATGAGACCCACCTCGTTCAGATGATGCAACAGGGGTACCAAGCGTTCTTCGATGGTCACGCCCCCACATGAGTCCAAGCGTTCACATTTTGATAATGTTGGGTCAACATTGCTTGGCACTTCTGTGTGAACTCCTGTCCATTTCCGATCGCTTCTCCATCAATCGACGCAATTCGTGAAGCGCCAACTCCACTGCCGATGGCCACCATTTCCAATGCCCGCGCCACCATTCGTTCATTCAAGCGGCCATGGTGAACGGGAACTCCTGATGCTTCCAACAGCGGCGTGAGGATGTCTGCAGTGACGCTCTGCACTCCACCTTCCTCTTCAGAGGCAAGCCATGCTGTGCCGTCCTCGTCAATCACGAGGGGGGTTGCACGGTCCCCGTCAATGATGGCAAATTCGTGGACCAGTAAGGCAAGATCGGACCCCTTCGCATCTGCATGTTTTGTTGCCTCAACATACGGTTCCCAGTCGCCGTGTTTCGTTCCGTTGATCTTCGGAGACCACCGGGGCGCAGGGACTGTGACTGCCTCAAATTCATCGTTTCTAAGAAAAAACTGACGGGGTTGAACTGTGATTTGGCCCTCCCTCGAGAGTTCGAGTCGGATCAGGCCGTATGGATGAAACTGCGGGGGGGAAGTGCTAGGTTCTGCTATGCTCCATGCTGCATCAAGCATGGACAGAATGTGTTCAGGCCAAGCAATTCGTAGCCGCTTAGCATGCTTTTCCATCCGCTCAAGGTGGAGTTGAAGGTCAGCAAGATGGCTACCCCCATCCCACACAAGCGTGGTGAACACCTTGTCTCGCGGGTTGGTAGGCACCGAGTCAGTCCCCCTTCATCTCAAAGTAAATCATCTAAGAAAGAGGTGTCAATTCCCTTGCTTGGTTGCTTTGGAGCAGGGCCAGCACCTAACTCGTTCAACAACTCATTGTTCTGTACGGGCTGCATAACCGGTTGTGCTGGTTGGTAAGCAGGGCGCCCATAGATGTCTTGCTGAGTCTGTTGAGGCGCGTACATGTCTGCCGCTGGCGCTGCAGCAGGTGCCATTGGCGGTGCTGCAGCCGGTGGAGTGGCAGGCGATGCATCACCCCATCCTTGGTCGTCTTGAATGCCCCAAGTCGCTTCCTGAAGTTCCCACGACTTCGATCGGCTGCGCTGGTTTCCACGTGTGCGGACCACTGCAATGAAGAGGATAATCGCCGCGAAGAACAACCCTGCTGCAAGGAGGTTTGGTGTTGTCAACAAGGACGAGAAATCGGCTCCATCGTTGCCATCTCCCGGAAGGGTGCTGTCGTCCCCTTCACCTTTGACAGGGTCAATCTTTTGGGGATTGATGGCCTGCTTTTCGAACAGATTGTCTTGCACTGTGACGCCGACATACCATGCACTTGCGTTGGTCAAATCTTCGAAGATCTCAGCGGTGATTAAGAACGAATTGGAAGCCTTCACATCCGCCAACCACGTCGCTTCAAGGGTCGTGTCATACTCATCTTCTGCAATGTAGATGACGTAATTTTCAATGCTGTCGTCAGAGGACAATGTCCAGGTCACCAGAATGTTGGATTCATCAACCCATGAAAGGGTAACGCCCGAAACATCCGGGAGATAGTCGCCCCGCTCATCGACTCCATCGTCAACCGATTGAGATGAAACCACCACGAGGTCGCTTGTGAGAGCGTTACCGGAGGTGTCACGAACGACAACAACCGCCCAAATTTCCTGCCCAGGAATCACTGGTGTATCTCCTGCAACCAAGTCAATGGTCAGCGGGAGGTCAGGGGAACGGGCGAGGATTGCAATCGGTGCGCTCGGGCCTAATGTCCCAGTTCCTACGCTTGTGAAGGACCATGTTGCGGCATAGACTTCGTACGAGCCGACATCGCTCGCATCACTCAATTCGAAGTCAAGCAACAGAGCGCTGCCGTCGTCAGACGGCCGGTCAACAAGTTCGAGTGACTCCAGTCTTGCAGGTGCCTCAGTGTCTTGTTCATTGTCAATTGGGGTGACCGTTGCTTCCACGAGGTCAGTCAGGTGGACATTTCCAGAAAGGTCATGCACTGTAACGACCACAAACAATTCGATTCCAGGTTGAATCAATTGTGGTGTTGCTGATGTTAAATCCATCATGTTGGTTGTACCGCTGTACAGAGCTGAGGTGAGGGTGATTTCAATTGGATTGAAGTCCTCATCGACCCATTGCTTGTTGATTTTCAAGCAGCCACAACGTTCAGGATCTTGGCCAAAGGCAGCCCATGCTGTTGTAAGGTCTGCGATTGGTTGGTCGGCCGCCCAAACCGTGTAGTGCGAGAAATCATCAGCGTCTGAGATGGACCAAAGCACGTCGATAGCAGTACCGTCATCATCTGGATGGTCGAAGGCTTGGACGGTGGAAACACGATCGGGAGTTGTTCCGGTTCCAGCTGTGTTTCGTAGAGGCGTCACCTGTACGAGGGTGACGTCAACAAGGTTGGCGTTGAGCCAGTCATCGTACGCTACGACGCCCACATAGTAGGATTGACCGTCTTGGAGTGCGACGCCATCAATGCTTGTGACGATGGCTGACTCCTCTGAGCAATCGTTGATGATCTTCGCTTGAGTGAAGCCGTAATCAGTAATCATTTGCATCGAACTTTGATCAATCGGAGTTTCTGCTTCGTCCCATGTTCGCATGAAGATGGTGTAGAACGTACAGTCCTCGGCAGGGTTCGCATCCCATGAAACGGTGATTCGTCCACCCTCGTCATCCGGGGTGTCAATGGCGGCTACATTCTCCATCTTCGGCGGAGGCGTGTTGTCATTGAGTCCACCGGTTGGGACAAACGGTCCAACGATGAGGGCGTTCATCAAATCCTCTTGACCCGCCTCGTCGACGCAAGTCAATCCAAGCCAATATGGCTGGCCGGGCGAGAGGGACAATACGGTGGAATTTCCTTCCATTCTCATGACTCCAGCCTCGGGTGTTAAGCCCAGGACATCAGTCATTGGTTGAGTGGATGCATAGATGTTAGTTTGCAGAAGGTCAAGGCTTGTGCATCGCGACCATTCGACATCAAGATCGCCGTCCTCTCCGCCCTCATGGGGCCCCGCAGTAGCCCAAATGGGCGGAAGCGGAACTTCATCACTTGGTGAGGCTGGTCCGATCACTGGCGATGGAACACCTAAGCGCCCATCGTCGTATTCGACAACGACAACAGCATAGTAATCTGTACCATCAACCAAGTCGATTCCGTTTGCCGTTGTGACTTCGCTCGAAAGTCGACTGTGAAGTGATATCGCTTTGTCCACGGTTCGCGTGCTGAGGTAGTCAACCGTGATGCCGCTTGGGTCCCAAACTGCACCTTCATTCACATACACAAGGTAGCGTGCAAAATCATCGTCGTGAACAAGGCTCCATTCCGCAATCAAGGCTCCGCCACCATCGTCTGGGCGATCGATGAGTTCAGACAGTGCGATCGGCGTTTCAGTCTTGACATAGTCGTAAATGAGGCGCACATGCATGGACCCATTGGCTGGTGAACGCAAAGTGAGTTGTACGAATTGAGTTCCGTTGACAATGATACCATTGTCGACGGCAAGTTGCATCGTGGTTTCGAAGCCTGGGTTGTTGTTGAGTTCGATTGTAGCGTTGTACTTCAGACTCACTGATTTGGCCCATGTTGCTGCATAATTGACGGGTGAAGTAAAGGCCAACGGCACTGTTTGGAACAAGATGCCGTTGGTGCCTTCGACACCGAACGACGGGTCGAGGGTAACCGGGTTGTCGAGATCGGCTAACTGAATGGCCATGCCGGGATGAGTCATGTCGCTGATGTCCAAGGATTGTAGATTGAAGCCGACGTTCAACGGGTTTGCTTTCCGGAGTGTGAATCGGTCCATCTCAGTGTATTGTGCGTTGTTTTCAAAGCCGAACAAGCCAATTTCTCCTGTTGTCAACCACACTGCGTCTGAGGTGATTGTTCCACCAGTCAAATCAGTTTCTTGGAAGACCTTGAGCGTTGCATGAGTGGGCGTTCTGGCACTCAGAATCGATGCTCCATTTTCGCCGATGGCCAAGACATGATCTCCATCGCTGATCATCTTCTGAATTGGCCAGCCTGCTACTTGGAAGGACGGTACGCCGTCTTCGAGTTGGTTGCTCTGGCCGTTGTAATGGGTCATTGGTCCCACATCAGTTGCGATGTGGAGGCCCCACCAATCAGATGCAAGGGCGCCGATTGTGTTGGATGGCAACTGATCGAATTTGTGCCACTGGATTGCGCCGCTCGTGTCCTCGACCGAGGTCACTCCTGGGCGTTCAGCCCCTGCGCCATCATGGCCGATGAAGAGGGTGGTTACCGTGGTCGTTGTTCCAGTGTCATCGGTGGTGGTCTGTGTTGCGGTGGTCAGGGATTGGGCTGAGGTTGCCATCAAACCTGTTCCACTCGAATAGAGCGTTGTGGCGTTTGTGAGGGTGTCCATTTTGACAACCCCTGCTGCGGTTGCCATCCACACGTCAGTGCCAATGACTTGGATGTCTTCGACAACATTTGTCGGGAGGCCATCGCTTGTTGTGAGCGGGTTCATCCAATCGCTAGCAGCGTAATCCCATCGGCCAACGCCTCCATTGGTTGCGATGTAGAGGGTCGAACTTGTTTCTGCGAAAGCGTTGATGACGTTTGAAGGGAGTCCTCCGAGTAATTTGCCATTGCCGAAACCTGTTGCAAGGTCGTAGAGTTGGACACCTGCGGCCGATCCCGAGCTTCCTTGCAGTCCAATGACAAGGGTGTTTCCATTGACGAATAATCCATCCATATTTGAGTGGAGGCCACCGTTGAGTCGCATCACCATTCCGTTGAGTGTGTCAAGTTTGTACAGTCCTGTTGGTGTTGTTGTGATGTACAAATCTGTACCGATCAGTTCCATGTCTTTTGCAACACTGTTTGCGGTCATTGTCCAGCCATCTTGCCAGTCGATTGTTCCGTCTGCCAGTCGCTCGCCTTGAAGAAGACCAGCACCAGAGGATGCGCCATTTTGGCCGAAGCCTTGGCTTGCCCCTTCAGTCGCGACCCAAATGTGGGTGGAATTGCCTGCCATTGAAGTGACTTGGCCGCTGACAAGCCCAGGGAAGTCAAGCAAGGTGTTTTGCCCGAGTGAACTGATGGTGTCCACATGGCTGTATCCTGACGAGCCACCCGCTTGACCAACAAGCCACTCATTGGTGAGCCACTGGAATGAAGTCACAGATGATCCTTGCCCGTTGAAATTCACCTGAGCAGTAGAAGATCCAGATGTGGCTACAGCGCTGTAGCCTCCACCGATGATGTTGTCGCCACTGGTGCCGATGCCATGGCCAAGCACGAGCATGCCGTTGGCGTAGTCGATAGCGTCCCACCAGACCCTGTCGCTTGGAAGGTTGTGGTTGACCGTTGTGATTGGGCTCACCCATGCATTGCTGGGGTAACTGTACTTCTTGACATCTGCTTCATCTTCATAGAATGAGACGTAAAGGGTGTCAGTGCTATCGCAAGCAACGCCAGAAACTTCTCCGTAGTTCTCGTTCCAGTCGCTTGTCGTGAAGGTGCCTAAGAAGGAATCATTTGCCATGTCAAATCGGGCCACACCGCCGTTATTGGCATAGATGCCAATGTGAAGCAAACCTGCACATTCTGTCATGGTGATTGGATAGCCGTTCGGGATGCCGTTTTGGCCAGTGGAGTAATCGTTCCATGTGGTTCCATCCCAGTGAGAAATGGCGCCGTTCCTGAATTGTCCAAACCCACTGACTTCGCCGCCACCAATGACCAAGTTTGTACCATCGGTCCAGAGTTCATAGATCTGTTCACCTGCGTTGTTTGGAAGGCCGGAACCCTCCTCCCATGTCGTGAGCCATTGGTTTGATGATTCGTTGAACCTCGCAACCCCTTCTTCGGTTGCAAACAAAACCTCGCCATCATATTCGATAATTTCTCGGATTGGGAACTCGAAGTCATCGTCGTCCCATTCGCCGAGCAGTGTCCCATTAGCGTCCATGTATTGAAGGGAGTTTTCGCCCCATGAAACCCACATGTTGCCAGTTGAGGATTGGTATGCGGTTACACGATCCACTTGCCCGATTGGCAGAATGTTTTCACCCCAAGAACCGTTGCTTGTGTTGAATTGTGCGATGCCACCAGAGCCATCAACCTGCCACCAGTTTTGAGAGGCTACGCTGATCATGATGATGTCGCCAATGAGACCCATTCCATTGACATCGCCGTTGTTCTGACCAATTTGTGCGCCTGCATCAAGAGCAGAAAGGGCTGTGAAATTTTGGGCGTCGAAGCGATACAGATTGTCGCTGCTGGCTCCGTCGTGGTAATACATGATGTTCCCTTTGAGGATCATATCAAGAGGGTCGCCGTTTCCAGCAAACAAGCTGCTTGATTTTTCGATGTCGTACACTTCGGCCCCTGTCGTAGCATTGAGCAATTGGAATCCGTCGGCGCCTCCAATCCAGATGTAATTTGGATTGATGTCAACGGAAAGTGCAGTTGCATCTTCATTGCCGTTGTCAAGGAAATTGTCATCGGTCCACAGCGTAAGCCATTCATCGTTGGGGATGTCATACCGTGCGATGCCGATGCCGTCAAGGGCGATAAACGCAACATCGCCGACCACGACAACGGGTGCATTGTTTGTTTGCTCACCAGCGGTCCATTCACCGACCACGTCGAACGGTGAAATTGTAATGATTCCAACGCCAGAATTGGTTCCTCCGAACAGGTAGGTGTTCGAAATGCCCACTCCGATGGAGTATGTTGCCCAGTTTGGCATGCCGTCGTAGACATTCAAACATTCTTCAATATCGAGTGTTCCTGTTGGGAATTCACACACCCCGATGTTGGTTGCGGCGTAGACGTTCGAACCAACAACAACAAAATCAAAGAATTGCTGAGGGCGCTCGTCCCAGTTCCTTCCAATTTGGAAGGAATTAGCGGTGGAACTTGCCTCATTCCATTCAACGGCGCCAAAGGAGGTGCCAATGTACAAGACATTGCCATTGGCTTCGAGAGCATAGATGTTGTCCGATGGCAAGATCTCGGTGGAGCTACCGCCGCCAGAATTGCTTGACTCCGTAAGTGGAAGAAGGATCTCATTCGTGGAAAGGTCTTTGCGCGCCACACCGTAGCCAGGGATTCCAAAGTACAGAATGTCACCAACTACGGCGACAGGGACATCGTTTGCACCGTTGATGCCCGTCGAAATCCAGGGTGTAAGCCAAGTATCATTGGCGATATCATAGCGCAGCAATCCGTCGTTCTGAGTGCCTACATAGGCAACGTTGGCGTGAATCGCTGCATCGGTTACAGAACCGCTGTCCAAGGTCAGGCTTTCATAGACAACGGGCAGCGCCCCAGTGAGGTTAATGGCAAGGAATTCTCCATAAAATTCGTTGAGCACAACCAAGGTTGAGCCGTCCGATTGGACGACGGTCACTTCGCTGCTTGAGAGCGCCGTGTTTGTCGTGTCCCAAGTTTGGAGCACAGTTCCATTGGCGTGCATTTGGTGAGCCCCGTTGTCTGCGGCAATGTAGACGTGGTTTCCATCGTTGCTCAGTCTGTTGAGGTCGGCGCCGATGAATATAGGTTCAATCCAGCGAGAGGCTTGCGTATCAAACCGGTTCAGGTATTGATCGTCCGTAGCGACAAACAACACCCCATCGAGTTGAGTTGCATCGATCATTTGGCCAGATGTTGGTCCACTTCCCAACAAGAGAACGCCTGTGTTGAGCGGCGTAGATCCGGGCGTCAATTCAACCAGCGCCCCGTAGCCGTCGCTCACGAGGATCAATTCTGAACTTGGCGAGCGGGTTCCTGTGTTTGGCCAGAGGATCAGCTCATCACCAGCGCCTGCAAGACCGAAAGCATCGATGGTTTGGGAGCCAGAGAACACATTGCTTGCTGCGTTGTAGGTGTGAAGGGCATCGCCGTTGAGGATGTAGAGCGTGTTGCCTGAACGGGCCAAGCCTGTGACGTCGTTGCTCGAAAGCCAGTTACCGCTGTTCCATGTTGACAGCCAGAACCCAGAACTCCAGTCATATCGGGCAAGACCAGCATCGCTCGAAGCCATCACCAGTTGATTGCCGGAGACAAGCATGGAAGTGATTTCATCAGAATGCAATGAATTGGCAGTTGACCAATCCGAGAGCATCACGCCGTTGGCAACGGAGTAACGCATCACGCCGTCTCCGTCGGTGGCAATGTAGAGGACGCCATCGACTTCAAGCATATCAAGAATGTTCGATCCACCCAGCGCATCAATCTCACTCCAGGCTCCCGAAATCCAAGAAAACAGGCCACTTTCACCAGCAGCGAAAACGCCTCCACTGGTGACGGTAAATTGGTCCATGTCGATGAATTCCTGGTCTTCAGAATCAGGTAGGACCACTTGGCTGCTTGAATCCATGAGGGAAATTGCACTGAAGCCTTCATCGTTGGTCAGGAAGTGAATCATGTTGTTTGTCGCGTCGATTTCCATGTCAAGGACATCGCTTTCAAATTCAATCATGTCAATGATTGGAGGGTCGTTGTTGTAATCTAAAACAAGCACGTCATCGAGGATTGCGAGGTACATTCGCCCGTCGTCTGGATGAATGGCCTTAGCTCCGATTTCCAGTTGAATTGGTTCGAATGAAACGGCCGGGTCCACGGGGGCCAGTGCTTCGATCACCAAGTCGGTGATTGTCGCATCCGACGGAATGGTCCATGTTGCGCCTGAATCACTGTTCGGTGTGAGCCTTCCGTCGTAGGGGTTTGCTCCAACAAAGCTGTCGGAGGAACCAAAGGAACCAAGCCCTCGCCAGTCCAACAGATTGATGCCAATATCGTTGGCCAACAACATTGGCTCCTCGATCATCAAGCCATCGCTCCCGTTGACTCGGACTTGGAAGGAAACATTGGACAGATCAGCACCAGGCGCAAACTCTAGGGTCCAATCTGCGCTTGCTTGAGTCCCAGTTGTTGGGTCGGCGCCAATGGCGTCCAATTGAACCCAACCTGTGTCGTTGCTGCCAGACTTCGGCCATACCGTGTCATTGGCCGATTCGTGGGCTGAAACACCAGGGACCATCATCATCGGGGCAACCGATGAACAGAGCATAATGGCAACCAGCATCAGGGCTCTTTTGCCGGCGCCGCCGGGGGAAATGGGAGCAATTCGCCGGTTCATGATACCAGAGCGGACTTTTGGGGTATTTGAACGCGGCCCCCAATCGTGCAATCGTTGCTCATTTGTCTTTGCAGGCGTTCAACGGCGTGGTCGGGTAGCAATCCAGCGTTTGGAGTGCTCATTAGGGGGTGTGTTTTCAGCATCAACTGTCCCGTTGACACACAACACTCAAACACCGAACCACATTCGTTTAGTTTGGTTGCCATGAATCGAGAGAAAAAGGAGCGGCTGCTCAAGAAAGAATCTCTCGAGTACCACGAGGCTGAGCCGAGGGGTAAAATCAAGGTCGTTCCAACCAAACCACACAGTACAGCTCACGAACTCAGTCTTGCGTATTCACCGGGTGTTGCCTATCCTTGTTTGGAGATTGCCGAACGCCCTGAAGATGCCTACCGTTACACTTCGAAAGGGAATTTGGTCGCCGTTATTTCAAACGGTACAGCAGTCTTAGGGTTAGGAAACATCGGTGCTTTAGCAAGCAAACCAGTCATGGAAGGAAAGGGCCTGTTGCTGAAGACATTTGCAGACATCGACGTGTTTGACATTGAAGTGGATACAGAAGACCCTGAAGCCTTCATCGATACTGTTGTCAACATTGCTAAGACCTTTGGAGGGATTAACCTTGAAGACATCAAAGCCCCTGAGTGTTTCGAAATTGAACGGCGGATTGCAGAAGCAACCGACATCCCCGTGATGCATGACGATCAACATGGTACTGCAATTATCTCCGCAGCAGCGTTGCTCAACGCCGTTGAGTTGCAAGGAAAGGAACTCTCTGAAATCAAGGTGGTTGTCATCGGGGCGGGCGCCAGTGCGATTGCTTGCGCAAATCATTACGTTGCCATCGGCGTTTCAAGATCGAACATTTCAATGGTTGACAGCAAAGGAATCGTCACCAAGGCAAGGTTGGAAGCGGGTGAACTCAACGAGTACAAAGCCCCATTCGCCCATGAGCGCGAGCCCGGTGAATTGGCTGACGCATTGAAAGACGCAGATGTCATGCTGGGCCTTTCAAGAGGCGGTTTAGTGAGCAAAGAAATGATCGCCAGCATGGCGCCAAAACCGATTGTGTTTGCTTTGGCAAACCCAACACCGGAAATATTACCCGAGGAAATTCTCGAAGTGCGCACAGATGCAATCATTGCGACAGGGCGCTCAGATTACCCCAATCAAGTCAACAACGTGTTGGGCTTCCCATACATTTTCCGTGGCGCGCTTGACGTTCGCGCTCGAGACATCACTCAAGGCATGAAGATGGCAGCAACGCGTTCACTTGCAGCCTTGGCCAAAGAACCGGTACCTGATTACATCTCTGCGGCATACGATGGCGCAGTGATGCAGTATGGCCCCGACTATATCATTCCAAAACCCTTTGATCGAAGGGTCTTGCTTTGGGAGGCTTCTGCAGTGGCACAAGCGGCTGTCGATGAAGGCATTGCAGGTGTGGCCCCAGAAGAGTTCTCCATCACCGATTACCGAGACGAATTGGAAGCAAGGCTTGGGCAATCTTACTCAATCATGCGACACGTCATCAATCAGGTACGCGGCCGAGGAAAGCGGATTGTGTTCCCCGAAGGAGACAATGAAAAGGTGATCCGAGCCGCTGCTCAACTGGTCGAGCAAAAAATATGCTATCCAATTCTGTTGGGCCCAGAAAAGCGCATACATCGAATGGTCGATGAGCTGAGTTTGACGTTTGATTACGAAGTCTATGACCCGAGAAAGGACGAACGCCGGAAGGGCGTGTACTCTCAATCCATGCTCGAGCGTCGAAACCGAAAGGGAATGACGGTCGTCGATGCTGCGCGGTTGTTGAAATCCCGTCCTTACTTTGCCAGCCAGATGGTGGCCAACGGTGATGCAGATGGATTCGTAGGAGGTGTGAGCCGGAACTATGCTGATGTGCTTCGTCCGACCCTTGAGTTGATTGGGGCAGATGACGACGCTCATTGCATCGTTGGTTGCTACATGATGAATGTGAAAGGACGCACAATCTTCCTTGCAGACGCAACAGTCAACGTGTACCCAGACAGCAGAACACTTGCAGAAATAGCCGTGCAGACTGCCAAAGTCGCTCGACGCTTTGGTGTTGATCCCGTGGTTGCTATGCTTTCGTTCTCCAATTTCGGGAGCAGCCGTGCTCAACGGTCTGAACGGATTGAAGATGCGATTGAATTTGCCCGTGAACTTGACCCTTCTCTGGTCATCGACGGTCCAATGCAAGCTGACACCGCCCTCAATGGAGACGTACAAGGCGAATACCCATTCATGGCTTTCGAAGGTGCTGCAAATGTCCTCGTTTTACCGAACCTAGCAGCAGCAAACATCGCTTACAAACTGCTTGAAGAACTGGGGGATGCAGAAATGACCGGTCCTATTTTGGAAGGCATGAGTCACCCAGTCCAACTTGTTGCTCGACAGGATGGTGTGCGTCACATTGTCAATATGGCAGCCATTTGTGCTGCTGACGCTATCCGTCAGGAACCATACTGGGAAAGTTTGGTTGAACCTGTCAAGGAGTCTTAGATTCCACGTCATCAAAGGCGATGGTTGGCCTACGTGGTCTCCAAAAGGCACCCGTAACAAACCCGGCACAGAGGCCTCCAAACAGGAGGTTAGCCCAACCGGTGAATGCATAATCGCCCATGCCCCGGAGAACGGGAATGGCAAATGAAGGAATCACACCAAGCAAAAGCGTGCAGATCAATTCCATGCGTATGTTCGCCGCCATATCTGCTGCAACTGGGACCTTTTTTTCCGGCCCTTCACGGATTGGGGCGATGACCAATCTTGCGACGACACCTCCGATTGGTCGGTCCAGTGGTACGCTTGAAAGAGCAGTGATGCCCTCTTTGCTGGGATGTGTTTCGATGGCAGCCCGGTGGAGTGCCATTGGACCGATGCCTTCGAAACGACGAGGTCTTCCATCCATCATGGCACCTCGGTAATTCGAATTGACCGCGTCGGCGAGGATTTCGATCTGCTTTTTCTCAAGACCAAGTCCGAATTCGGCTTCGGCGCAACGCCATTCTGATTCAGTAGGGTTTCGCACTTCCCATCGGGTGGCAGCATCCAATCCTTCAATGCCTTGTTCAACCGCAGCATTACCGGCTTGCATAATGCGTTTTAGGGCTTCAACATCGACATTGAAAAGTGCTTCAGGGTTGCCGCCTTCAGTTCCCGAAAGCAGAGCCACATCGCGTTCGCTCAAGGGGGCGTTCATGATGTAATAATTCGGCAACCTGACCTCGTGACGGGGCCTTTGGCTCGAGTAAATCCAACCGCCCTTATCGGTGCCCAAGAACATCGTTTGCGCTTTCACTGGGTGAAAGTCAATTCCTAAAACATCGATTGGTCCCAGGTGAATCCCTCACTGGAGTGTTCCTTCCATGCGACGATACCAAGCCATCCCTTTCTTGTGGTCTTCAAGCAAGGAAAACTGTGGGAATGGGGAGATTGAGCGCGCATAGCCGAACATAGCGAAGTCAACCAAGTCCGGGGAATCTCCCCCAAAGAATGCATGGTCGCCGTGTTCATCTGTAAATTCGGTCAAGAGATCATGCCACAGTTTTTTCGGAGTTCGCCCGTCTTTCTTGACTCGCTTTCGAGCGATAATGCCCCACATGATTGGGAAGCCTGCCCATGCATAGAGCCGCTTAGAAATGAAACCGAATTTTTCTAGTTTTGAAATTCGAGTCGTTGTTTTCAAGGCAGCCCCAAGTGTTCCATACAAGATTGGAACCGTTGCCTTTGAGACCTTGGCGTCCGCCCACTCGAGCCATTTCTCTTGGCGGGCTGCATCGCCCTTAGAGGCCAGCTTACCGTCGTTGTAAGCGGCATCAATGTGTTTCATAACCGGGGTGGAATTGACAAAATATTCTCCGTTCTCGTCGGTAAAGACCGGTACTTTCCCCCAATCTCCTGCGAAGGAGACTTCTTTCTTGATCTTCATACCGTTGACACTGACGTACTCAACTTCCATGCCGAGGTGTTCGATGACCCCACGGACCTTCCAACAGAAGGGGCAGGTGTAGAGCATGTGGAGGGTTGGGGTTTGACCCATGATGCACCCTGCAGGCGGCCCCTTCTTCAAGCCTCGTTATCTGCTAAAGATGCAGGTTTCCAACCTGTTTTCCAAAAATCGAGATCATCAAGCCAATGCATCCATTCATCATCTGAACAACTCAGAAGGCGGAAGGCTCTCGCCTCAAGACCTTCTCGATTCGCCGGGCTTAGATGACCTATTTCCATAGCGTCGTGCCACTCCACTTGCATGTGACGAATTCGGCGTCTCGCTTCCTCGGGTTGTTCGAAATTCATCTCGCACACATCTCGTAGTTCGGAAATCCAAGTCCGGGCATCCTTCAACAGAGGGTCGTCAACTCGCGCCCGCTTGGATGACTTTTTCGAGGTGAACGGCCACCATCCCATGGTTTGGTGACGGGCCGAGAACCCTTAACGCCATCTATTAAAAGTCATATATTGGCCACTGTATTGGACGAAACATGGACTCAGAATTCTGGCTCGAATTACTCGGCGCGGCAGCGATTGAAGGTGTCCTCTTAGGGGCGGTACTTGGTTTGATTTGGGCGATGGCGACAAAAGCTCTGCAGTGGTTTTTACTCGGGCAATTCATCCTCATGAAATGGTTGGAGTCCCGGGGCATACTGACTGTTGATTGGGGACGACTCACCATGGGAGTGATGGAAAATAGCGGTCAGGCTGTTGATGAGATCGTATCCGTAATGGAATCTGTCGTGGAACTCGGAATGTTTGGGGCAAGCGTCGCGCTTGGATTCTACCTTGTTCATAAGGTAAAATCGTGATGCAAGTTCATCAACCATGGCGGACAGCCTCCAGCATGGGTCGAGTGGTTCTTCACCTTCACGGGACCATGAAACAACATGATCTACGACGTGTTTTCGAGATGTATCATGAACGTCTTCAAAATCGAGGCGTTAAGGTCCGCATCCACTCAAACAAACTTTCCTGCAAAGCGTACTGTGAAGCGTTAAGCCAGGTGCCGGGGGCACTCTATCTCATGGATGAGGGAGGGGTGCTGGAACCATCCATTGCCTTCTCCAAAAGGTACCAAAAATGGAGCGTAGGCAGCGAGCCAATTCACCTTGCAATCGGGCCAGCTGAGGGCTGGACTGAGAGGCCAGATTGTCATTTTGAACGGCTTTCTCTTTCGCCGATGACCATGCCGCACGAACTTGCAAGCATTGTTTTGATCGAACAGGTTTACCGTGCAACTGAAATTATTCGTGGTTCGGATTACCACAAGGCCTGACCAAAGGGTCAAGAAGCACCGAAGATTCCGAGAAACGGAGGCCCAGCATGCTGCTCTTGGAAGACGAAAGCCTTCGCTGGATTCTCCTTGGGTTTGAACTGCTCATTGGCGCTGTTTTGATCCTTGGCTCACGAAGCCAACCATTCCCTCTTCCGTCGCGTCGTTTCGGGTCGCTGGTGTTGGCCACTGGCCTTTTGCTTGCATTGGGCCAACTCGCACCAAATCCCGTGACCGTCATTGGCCACCTCGTCATCTTGACTTTTTTCGGTTCGTTCGGGTTGCTTGTTGGCATTCATCATCTTCTAAGAACTCGAAGAGAAGTGCTGATTGCGCCCTTTTCAGGATTCATGTTTTGCGTTGGTGTCGGTGGACTGATGGTCACCACATGGGACGATTTGAGCACCTTCGAACAATGGTCGGGCTTCCTTTCGCTGGTCGTGTTGGGAGGGGGCCAAACATGGCTTGTGTTCCGCGGCCTGTTGATTGGACGCCTTCCTCTGGCTTGGAGCCAGGCTGGAATGGTGGCTCTTCAACGTGGACTTGTCGACGGTCATGATGGAGCGATTGCTTGTTTTGAAAAGGGGTGGGACGCTGAAGAAGAGCATCTCAACCCAATGGCCTATGTCGCACTTCACCGCCTTAATTTGTTCATTGGTGATTCTGAAAAAGCGGCTGAATGGTGGGAAGCCTTGCAAGATGCTGGGGGCGAAAAAGCAGTTGCTCCTGAGTGGATCAAAGCAATTCACGATGCGTTGGCACGCATCGATCCTGAAACAGCATCCTTGCTCCCCAGCCTTGTTGACGAAGAGGAATGATTCCGGTTTTCGGTTTGGAATTGCCATTTTCTGCCCGAAAAGAGCGGAAAGAGGGCTAGGTGATGCAATTAAGCGCACAACCAAACAAAGGACTTAATATCTTGGAAGTCGATTATATACCATGGAAGAAGTTGAGGCGAAGGCGACAAGCACTTCTCTAAGCACCGTTTTGTGGTATGCCATTTTCATTTGGTTCGCTTCAAGTTTGTTTTCTCAATCGTTTTACATGGCGCTCAATGGTGAGCCGTACGATGCCATTACGATGCTGAAAGAACTCGGACCTGTCTACTACATTGTCGTGGTCGTCGAACTGGCGGTGTGGATCAGCCTTGGCTCTCTCTTGGTTCGAAAGGTTGTCCAGAAAACATGGACAGCTTCCAAAATACAAACGCTTCCGGCTTAGTGTTCATTTCTCTTCGCTCGACCCGGCCCTCTGGCAGAGAGAACCGACGAAGTTTGAACCCACCCCCAAAATTTGGCGAAAATCAAATGTTTGTGCCGATGACTTGAAGGTCCGTCAAGTAAAGGAACGCATGTGAGAGAAACAGGCGACGCTCCATTCTTTTCAGGTCGACCTATGGACACATGTTCATTGCGCGATCAAGAGGACGCATTGCGGGTGCTGCCACATGGCGCTCGTATTGTGACCATCGAAGAGGCGAGAGAAAACTTGCCAAAGGTCACCCGCTGGCTCGCTGAACTTCAGGCGATGAGCGATGAAGCGCACGATCTCACAGAAGAACTGGAAGTGCTTCTTGAATCTCTCGAGGCAGAGAATGAACATGTCATCGAAGTGGCGGAGCATTTGGCTCAACTTGTCACCCATTGGCAACATACAACGGCCAAAATTGAAACCACAGGAACTCGAATCGCATGTTTAGAGCCTGGCCGTTTGGAATGGTATGGCGTGGTGGATGAACATCTTGCGCTTTATTCTTGGAGTTTAGGCGAAGAGGACATTGAATGGTATCACCCCATCGATGCAAGTTTCATGGCCCGAAAACCCCTCATAGAAGCATGACTTGGCTCGTCTGAGGGAAACACATGGTGCGCATCAATCGAGTCTACACCGGAGGCGGTGATACGGGCGAAACATCGTTGGTTGACGGGTCACGTCGTTCCAAAGCAGATCCACGTTTTGAAGTGGTGGGCACATGTGACGAACTCAATGCAGTGTTTGGTTTGGTTGCCATGGAAGCAAACCGCATGCCTGACCATGAAGACGGTGGAAACAGAGCAACCGTACAACGCGTCCAAACCATCCTCTCGATGGTTCTCACGCGGGTGCAAAACGAACTGTTTGACCTTGGGGCAGAACTCGCCTGTGACCCTTCTAAACTTCCTGAATACATGGTCCTTATCAGTGAAGAACAATCCAATGTTCTCGTTGATGAAATGGATGCCTGGCTTGAACATCTCGAGCCCTTAACAAGTTTCATTTTGCCCGCAGGGCATGGTCCTGAAGCTATGCTTCATCTTGCTCGAACGGTCGCTCGTAGGCTAGAACGATCTGTTCTCCGGCTCAAACAAACAGAAGGGGATGCATCCGTTCGTCCCATTGTGCAGGTGTACCTCAATCGATTGTCCGATTGGTTGTTCGTGCTTGGGCGCTGGGTCACATCGGGATTAGGCCACGATGAAACCCTTTGGCAACCGCTCGGTAAAAGGGGTTCAGAGACCGGAGTCGCAAAGCGAATTCGTCAACTCCATGCCTCCGATGATGACTTCGCAGACCTTTGATTATTCAAGACCCATTGCGGTCATGTGTTGCCTTGCCCCTCGCAAAACAAGTCGTGTTTCTTCATGGGACAACTGTTGCTCAGCCATGTCCCAGTCCAACCACATGTAGCCTCGATGCTCGTGAGAGAGGGTGATAGAGATCTGTTCGGTTTGAGCAAGATACCAAAACACCTGCTTGGTTTTTTTCTTCCCTCGATGTTTGAATGTGTATTCGCTCCGTTCGACAAACCCCTCGACAAACTGGATCTTGTCGATGCCCGTCTCTTCTGTTAACTCCCTTGCCGCGGTTGCATGATGATCGGGATCATCTTCTTCGACATGCCCTTTTGGGAAGTCCCAATGCCCCTGTGGATACTGGAGCAAAAGCACTGTCCCATAGTTGACCAAAACCACCCCACAAGACGTCTCCATATCTGCAACTGAAAGGTCGCCGGTCAAGTTACTTTTGGCGAATCTCTCTTCAGCAAATCTTCTTGAGCACTCAACCTGCGCTTGCGTTCATGGGCGACCGTTCGAACGTGCTCCAGGAGGCTGGGTTGCCTCATTTCAAATCCATTATTGCAGATTCAGATTTGGATGGATTGTGCGCTGCTGCAGTTCTAAAATCGGTCAATCCCGAAGCGACTGTTCACTTCGCTCATGCTGCCCTTGTGCGGTCTGGCTCTCTTGATCATCTGATTGACCGAAACACCGCCATGGTCGACCTTCCGTTTCATCCAAATTGCGGATGGTATCTTGATCATCACCAGACAAATCGGCCCGATGAGCAGGAAGAAAAAGCCTTCATCGCTGACGGTGGTACGTGCCACTGGGAGGCCACTCCTTCCGCTGCTCGCTTAGCATACGACGTGCTTAGCCCGTTCATTGATTTGAGCCATCTCGAAGAAATAATGCCCGTCGTCGACGCTCTTGATTCCGGGCAAATTAGCCGAGAGGAATTTATCGAGGATGGGCCAATTCTACAATTGTCCCGTTCTCTTTCCATGCGAGAACCAGAACACATGCAGCGTCTTCTTGGCATGCTGGCGATCGGAACTCGTCTGGTCGATGTGCTCGCCCACCCAGACATCGCTCCACATGTTTCGAGGGCAAAACAAGAGCGCCACGCGGCACAAATGGTGGTCGAAAAGCACACCACAATCATCGACCGATTGGCCGTCTGCCGAATGGATGAGAAAGGCGTTCGTTCAAACGGATACCTCGTCACAGCATGGGCAGGTGACAAAGCCGATGCTTGCTGCATTGTCCATGGCTACAGCGATGGTTCAATCGATACTCCAGAGCGCCCAGCACTCTCTGCGAGTTTTTACGCTAATTCTTTCCTTCCCAACGGGCAAGGCAGGTACGATCTTTCACGGCTTGCTACGGCGTTGGACCCAACTGGTGGCGGGCATGCAAACGCATGTGGATGTCGCATTCAGCCACCAGGCCTCGATTCAAACCTCGAAGTTTGGCTTGAGATGTGGGCCAACCGAGACGAGACTCTGTCAATTCTTTGATCAACCCAAGACCGTGAAAAGGTACAGGAATCCAAGGAAGGCGTGAATGAACACCAGGGCCATCAACAGGTCAGCCGCTCTTCCGTGTTTCAGCGCGTGATGCCTAAACTTCTCTCCTTCGTTTCGGGCAGTTTTCGCTTTGCGTCCCATCCGTGCTAACATGAAGAGAAGGCCAAAGCCGACGGGACCCATAAATCCGTGAAGTTGTTGTGGCATGAGGTTTGAGGACACATCTCCATTGTCGAGGTAGCCGTCAATTGCTCGGGCTGCGAACGCAACAACGATGACGCCAAGGGTTGACCAAAGAAGCCGCTCTCCCATCCGTTCGTGTCGAGAACGGGCTTCTATCCGCGCCTCTCCTTTGAGTTCGTGGCTTTTTTTACGCCAAGAATACTGCCACCAAAACCACACCAACAAGCCTGTTGCCAGCACCGGATGCAGGAGCAACACAATTGCGTTCACGATGTCCATGGAACTCCCCTTCAGTTAGGGGAGGTTCCCCCGCTTCATTGATGTTGCCGGGGCTTGTTCTGATGCGGAGCGTTTGCAGGGGAGTATAGCCTGCCGGTGGGTTGAAGATGGGTAGGTTGAGCCATTGGATGAGGGGCGAGGATTCTGCAGGAGACGTATCTGGCGAATTGTCTTGAAGCTGCGTTCAAAGCGAACGCAACGAAAAACCGTCGCCAGTCCTTCGTCGTACGAACACCTGATTGGACCTTGCTCGAGAAACCTTGGCGGGCAGTCCTCTTGTTAGCCGTGTCTGAAATCGAATTACCCGCCGCAGATGAAGACGATCAACCCAGCCCCTCGCGAAAGCCTGCACACATGAGGCGCACCCGCGGCCGTCGCGGTGGACGTGGCTCCAATGGACCCCTTGACAACCTTCCAAGCGCTGCAGAAATGGTGCTTCCAAGTGACTATTCAGATGCTTTCCGCTTAGCAGTCCTGCTCGCACACAAACTACTGAACAAAGACGAATGGGATGAGGCATGGGAATCTTCGGAGACCAGCTTGCGAGAATCATGTCTTGCTGACGGCGTTCATCCAGTCTGGGGCGACCTTGCACAACGAACATCCGTTCTTGGGCAATTTGCAGCATTCCCAGTCGCAAAACCAAAGAAAAAGAAATCAAAAAAGAAAGTGGACAGCAGTCCTGCTTACATCGATCCAACGGTGACTGAAGACTTGGTCGTGGCTCTCGAAGCGCTTTCTCAAACGGTTGACACGGCAGAATCCCAAGTGGCGCTACGCACCGTCCTCTCCCAATTGTCATCAGGTCGAAGCCTCAACCCGGCCCCTCTATTGCTTGAACTTGAAGGCCCTGCATGCATCATTTCAGCCCTGCTCTCAATCGCAATGGGCGACGATTCAGAAGCGAACTTGGCCAATGTGGAATCTCTTGATTCCCAACTTGCCGAAGAACTTTCAGATTTGGTTCGATTAAAAGCAGGCGAGGTCTTGGATTGGAAGAAGAGCTCAACGGTAAAAGACGATCATTCGTTGGCTCATTCTCGTAAGTTTTTGGCGTGGCACCACCCTCCTGAATCCTCTGCTAAGCTCAAGTCTGATGTTCTTTCAGAAGGCCTCGACCTTCTTCGCTCAGGAAACGCCCCAACACAAGCGATTGAGCGTGTGATGTGGTGGCGTCTTTCAGCCCTTCATCGAGAAGGAAAAACCGAGGAGACTGTGGCGACATTAACGGCTTTGAACCTCGATGCCCATGCCGAACTCTCCCACCTTCTTCCCTTGATCTCCGACCTCGGAAATCAAGAGGTTCAGGCCTGGTTAGGCCAACAAATTCCTCACCTTGACGACGGGGCATTGGTCGAAATTATTCGCTTCAATGGTTTAGCCACCGATGTGCAAGCACTAGCAGCAAAGCACCTGAGCGAAGAGAACGGTGAAGCATGGGAAAGCGTTCTTCCAATTGTCATTGACATCTACACCCGTTCGATGAATCTGCGAAGATTATCGGAAATAATTGTCAAAAATGATTTGGCCCCAATGTCTCATCCCTACGAAACATTGCTCGCTGCTCATTTGCTTGCTGCCGGCAAAGACAATGCGTTGTGGCATGCAGTACGCGAAGCTCGAGGCAAAGCCCTCGATTCCATCCATAGCACAGATGCACCACCTGCATTCTCCTCAACAAGCGAAGCACTCTTGATGCTCTTTGAAGGTGAAAATGTAGACGATGAACGCCTTAGCACCCTGCTTGACAAGAATGGTTTGCTCGCCTTTGGAGTCATCCGACGTGCGCTTCGCGAAGGGGGTACGGGCATCGTTGCCAATAAGGAATTGAACGCCCTAGAGACCAGCATCGCAAACGCCAAATTGTCGGAAATGGAACAGCACTTGTTTGCTGCGGTCATCGATACGCTGCGCCTCAACCGCGTGGCGCTCATGCTCCAACATGGCATGACGGACGATACGACCGTTGACAGCGTCAACACCATTCTGGAAAACGAAAATGTCCCGACAGCGATGATTCATTCGGTTCGCCATCTCGTTCTTGAGCACGACCTTGGTCTTCCTTCGCTGGTTCGCTGGTACCAAACCAATGACCCGTTGTCTCCATGGCATACATTGGCTCGAGCCTCTGTTTCTGCCTCCATGAAGGATGAACTCAATGCTGCCCGTGATTACCGCCGAGCAGGCGATCACGAAGGCTTCGATTACGAACATAAAATCGTCCTTTACAGAAAGTCACTCATCCATTTGGCCTTTGCTGAACAATGGAAGGAAGCGGTAGAACTGCTTGATGCACAACCGGCTTTGAAGAGTGCCATCACAAAGCGATTCCAACTTTACCTCCGTGTTTCACACATGTCGACGAAAGACACCAACGCAGCAACACGCTTGCTGAAGGAGTTTGTTCGCAGCACGAAAACCATCAGTCAAGAAAAAGAAGATGGGACCCTCGAGGATGTCGAGGTGACGTACTTTGCTGAAGATGATTTGGACATGCTCAAAACCTATCCATTGGAACATCACCGCGTCCTCCCAACCGATCCATTTTGTGGCCGAGTCACCGCAGCAGTCAACGCTCTGCAGAAGAACCGCCGCCGCCAGCGCAATGCCTTTGACACACGGTTCACCCAATTGATGCAAGGTTCCTCGCCATCGCTTGATGAACTGTATGATTTGGCCAGAGATGCTGCTCAGGAAAAGCCAATTGAAGGCCTAATGTTCCTCGAGCGCGCCCAAAATAAGGGCCAATTCAGCGTCCGAGAAATCAAACGAATCGCAGACGCTGAACAAGGATTGTTTTCGTCTTACAAAGATCAAATCCCGAACTCATCCCGCCGTTACTTGCGCAACCTTTCGCTTTCTCCTCTCGTCCTCATCGACACAAACATCCTCATCGATGCCCTCATGGACACCATCAAGCAACGCTTGGAAGTGTTCACAGAAGCCAGCCTCGACATCGTGGGGCACGGCCACTTCCACCATGTCCTGCTGAAGCGAGCTCAAGAAGGTAAAATCCAACTTTGGCTTCCATCGATTGTCAAGCAAGAGTTGACCGGTATCGCCAGCGATCTTGATTTCCTTCGTAGCCGTTTCAGCGGACTTTTGGTGCCACCAACGATGCTTGATACCGTGTTTAGAAAGGATGTTATTGCTGAACTTGTCGACCAAGTGCTCAATGATTACAGCACATGGCGCCCAATGGATTTGCAACTTGAGGCAGAGGCCAATGATGAAGAGTACAAAACGCAGGTTGTGAATTTCCTTACAGATTACACGGAAATCTATGAAGAAATCACCGCTATGAAGCGGACACGCGGAGAGCCTGCGCGAACCGTAGTTGACGGCTTGGATGTTTACCCCGAAGCACCAGATCGTACCTTAATGCACATTGCCATCCATCTGGCTAAGCAATCCCTTGGAAACCTTGGAACCATACTCATCGCAACGCGAGACAGCGATTTCACATTGGTTTCTCGTGCCTTCGAAGAACGGTTTGGATTCGGCGTTGCCAAGAACAGCCGTGCACTCAACAGTTTCCTTCACGGATGAGCCATTCTCACATGTGTGAGATCATAGCATCGCCAAAGTCACTGCATGAGAGCAGCGTAGCGTCGTCCATTAAACGTTCAAAGTCGTATGTGACGGTTTGAGCAGAAATCGCCCCTTCCATTCCTTTGACAATAAGGTCGGCAGCTTCGGTCCAACCCATGTGCCGCAACATCATCTCGGCGGAAAGGATGAGGGAGCCAGGATTGACTTTGTTTTGACCAGCGTATTTTGGAGCGGTTCCGTGAGTGGCTTCAAAAATCGAGATTCCTGTGTCATAGTTGATGTTCGCCCCGGGTGCGATGCCTATGCCGCCAACCTGAGCAGCAAGAGCATCAGAGATGTAATCGCCGTTGAGGTTCATTGTGGCCAGCACGGAATATTCGGCTGGTCGGGTGATGATCTGTTGGAGCATGGCGTCTGCGATGACGTCCTTGATCAAAATTGAACGTCCAGTGGTTGGGTTCTCAAGCGTGCACCAAGGTCCACCATCAAGTTCCACAGCGCCAAATTCATCTTTGGCAATGGCGTAACCCCAATCTCTGAATCCACCTTCTGTGAATTTCATGATGTTTCCTTTGTGCACCAAGGTAAGGCTTTCTTTGTCGTTTTCTAATGCGTAGGTGATTGCGGCGCGGACAATTCTTGCGGTTCCTTCTTGCGAGATTGGCTTAATTCCAATTCCAGAGGTGTTTGGAAACCGGATTTTGTCGACTCCCATTTCATTCTGAAGGAAATCAATGACCTTCTTGACGCCTTCTGATCCTGCTTCCCATTCGATGCCGGCGTAGACGTCTTCGCTGTTTTCTCGGAAGATGATCATGTCAACATCGCCGGGGGCTTTGACCGGCGAAGGGGTTCCATCGTACCAACGAACAGGGCGGACGCATGCGAAGAGATCGAGCTTTTGTCGGAGCGCCACGTTGAGCGAGCGAATGCCGCCGCCAACCGGTGTTGTCAACGGACCTTTGATTGAAACCAAACCGTTTCGCATGGCATCAAGTGTGGCTTCTGGCAACCATTCACCTGTTGCATGGAATGCCTTCTCTCCAGCCAAGACTTCGGACCATACAATGCTGCGAGAACCGTCGTATGCTTTGCTGACCGATGCATCGACCACCTTGATCATCACCGGTGTGATATCAACGCCAATTCCATCGCCTTCGATGTAGTGGATCACTGGATCATTTGGGATGTTGAGTTTGCCATTTTCCATTGTAACTGGGGTTCCTGCCATTGCAATCGGTCCTAGGCAGAAGCGTCCCCTTCAAGAATGAACCGCCCTTGGGAGTTCCATGTACGGGCGCATAGATTGGACTGGTGGCGACACCGTTGCGTGCACAAATGAACGAGGCGATCGCATTGACCTTGACTGGGAAGAGGGTCCAACGCCAATGCAGGTTGCTTTGCAGGTGATTGGTGCTTGTTCAACTGCGGATGTCGTTCTTGGTTTGAAAGACCGTTCATTCAGTGAAGTGTGGGTCGAGTTGGACGCAACCCGTGCCGAAACGCGCCCTAAGGTGTTCACAAAAATCCACATGGTGTACCATGTTCGCGGTGAAGTCCCTCTCAAGTTGCTTGAACGGCTTGTGGCAAAGAGCCATGAGAAGTACTGTACGGTTTCACAGATGTTCGTCAACGTCGAGATGACACACGCCTGCGAAGTTCACCAGTGACCATCAGTTGGCGACGACTTTGATTGCGGTGAGCGAGTTCATTGCATTGAGCAACAATTCCCTGAGCGCATTGTACAATGGATGCCACGATTGTGGGATCTGTGGTGGAGGGGCAACAGGGAGGGTTCCTTCATTGGTGGATAGAACGGTAGCAAAGGGTCGCACTTCACCGGTACCAACCATATCAATAATCAGGGAAAGGTGGTATGCCTGTTGATCCTTGATGACTTTGGCCGTTTCGATTTTAGCGATGGCTTCTGCAGGTAGATCACTCAACCAGTCCTCTCCACGCTCGACTCGAGAGTGAAGTTCCTTCTTGACCAGAATCTCCAAGAGTTCAGTGACCACTTCCTGAGCAACAGGTGTTGGTGAAGAGGGCTCTGCTTGCGGTGTGGCTTCTTCAACGGGTGCAAAATTGAGGTTTTCCGATGCTTGTTCATTTAACCCAAACGTTGACTCACCAGCTAGCATTGATGGTTCGTCATCGTCGTCCATAAACATGGCAAGAGGGTCCGAGGTGTTGAGTGTGGGAACAGAGTGTTGTGCTGCCACAGGTTGTGCCTCAACGGGGCGCATTGCACCCAATTCTGCAAAAATATCGATTTCTTCTTCTTCCACTTGTGGTGGCGCTGTTTCCCATGGTCCCATCATGCTATCACTTTCGATATGTTCTCTTCATAGTACATGAAAGGATGTTTTTTTGAGAAAAAAAACCTTGAGCCCTGAAGTGCACAAAGCACCGATAGATTATCAATGAACAAGTGCATCTTACGGCCCAAGTGTCAAAGGGGCGGGCAGCGTGGGTTTGGATGATACACATGGGGGGGCAAAGGCAGCGTTCGGTGATTTTGGGCACCGCATTGTTGTTTCTGGTTCTCGGAGCACCCACCTTGTCAAGCATGCCCGCCGGTGTTGGGGAGTTGGGCGACAATGGCTGCACATGCCACGGAGGCGATTCGACATCGGTCTCAGTCCATGTGTTGGGCCTACCCGAAGTGTACGCTTCAAACATGTCCTACAACCTCTCAATTGCGATCGATGGCCCTCCTCAGGACGATGCTAACAGCCACCAGGGTGGATTCCGCTTCACGGTAACAAGCGGTGTGGTGGTGTTCGAAAACTCCACCAACACTCAATCACTCGAAGACGGATGGACGCACCAGCTTTCAGGAACCTATCAGCGGGTGTGGAATTTCACATGGACTCCATCCAATGAATCAATCGACCCGGTGGAATTCATTGTCCACGGTAATGCTGTCAATGGCAATGGGCAATCGAGCGGTGATGCTTGGAACAGTTTTGGTGCGGCCATTGCCCACCAAGATGCTCCACAAGAGCCCGAGCAACCAGTGTTCGACCGAGACATTGGCGCTCTTGATTGGACCGTGTTTGCAGCGGGCCTAGCCGCCTTGATGTTCTTCTTGGTTCGAACAATCAAGTGAACTCAATTGACAAATTCGATTTGTCTGTTTTGCAGCGCTCGCAATTGACGGTTTTCGCTCGCTCCATGAATTTGTTCGCTCTTGACACCCGTGAGGACCAACATGACTCGAAGTTCATCACCCAGTTCTTCGCGCACAGCCGCCCCCCAAATCACTTGAGCGTGTGGGGAGATTTGGTCGGTGATCAGTTTAGCACACTGTTCAGCCTCACCCAAGGTGAGGCTTGGGCCACCAACAACGTTGATGAGTGCGCCACGAGCATCAGATGAATCAATATCGAGCAACGGAGAATGCATTGCTTCCTGTGTTGCCGCCTCCACCCGACCCGGTCCACTTGCCTCGCCAAGGCCAATCATGGCAACGCCACTGCCAAATTGAATCACGGTTCTCAAATCTTCAAAGTCAAGATTGACCATGCCATCAGTGGTTAACATTTCAGCCACCCCTGTAATGGAACGGACAAGCAGTTCGTCACCAACTCTGAACGCGTCTCCGATGGGGAGATCTTTCACGCCTTCAATTTCGAGAAGGCGTTCATTTGGAATGACGAGAATTGTATCGCAATGTTCGCGTAATTTTTCCAATCCCCACTCGGCGTTTTGCTTGCGTAGAGCGCCTTCAGAATTGAACGGGTAGGTAACGACCGCGATGGTCATTGCACCTTGTTGCTTGGCCAGGCGTGCGATGTGTCCAGCTGCTCCTGTTCCCGATCCACCGCCCATTCCTGCGGTGATGATGGCCAGTTGGGTGTCGTTGGTGATGCGTCGCAAGGCGATTTCAGATTCAAGCGCTGCCGCCTCCCCCTTGGTCGGGTCGCCACCTGCGCCTCGACCTCGTGCGGTCCTTCCGATCAGCACCTTCTCTTCAAGCGGGGACATCAGCAATGCTTGAGCATCGGTGTTGATGGCGTATCCCGTGACATAGGAGTTCTTGAACAGCCGCTCTTCGAACAATCGATTGATTGCGTTGCATCCTGCCCCACCCACGCCGTACACACGGATCCGTGGTTGAAGCGATTCGAGCAAGGCTTGAAGTTCAACTTCTGAATTTTCATCCATCGGTGGTGCAACTGCATCAGCCGCTGCTTGTTCGGCTTCAGTGAGTTCTAGAACGCGTTCAACGAGGTGTCGCATGCTGCTTTGCTCGTTGTTGTGACCTTGAATGTGCCGCACCAAAAAAGACCCAAAACGGCCTTTTTGAGGGGTGATCTTCAATCACGAAGGCCTTCTTGTGTCACTTGATACACGCATTCCCCATCAGGAAGGTTTGGTGAATCCACGAGTCGAGCGATGCGTCGTCCAGCCTTAGCTTTGCGCAGGTAGAGTCGGAACGTCGATGCGTGAGCGAGCACGTGACCGCCGATGGGCTTTGTTGGGTCGCCCCACATTGCATCTGGCTTGGAATGAACTTGGTTGGTCACAAGCACCAGGGCGTTGTTGACGTCAGCCAACTGCTTCAAGTCCTTGAGGTGCCGGTTGAGTTTCTGTTGACGGTTTGCAAGCATACCACGGCCGATGTATTCAGCACGGAAGTGGCTGGTGAGTGAATCGACGATGATCATCTTGACGTTCAATCCCTTGCTCATCCTCTTGATTTCATCAACAAGAAGCATTTGGTGAGCGGAGTTGTACGCCCGTGCCACGTGGATTCGGGCGAGAACTGCTTCTGGATCCAATCCGTGTCCGCGAGCCATTTGCGTGATTCGCTCAGGCCGGAATGTGTCTTCGGTGTCGATGTAAAACACATCGCCATCAAAGCCGCCCTCATCCATTGGGAGGGTGCAGTTGACTGCCAGTTGGTGGCCGATTTGTGTTTTTCCGCTTCCGAATGCCCCATAGACTTCCACAAGTGCTTGAGTTTCGAAACCGCCACCAAGCAAATCATCAATTGATTGAACCTTTGAAGACAATTTCAGAACTTCACGTCGGCGCTCTAATAGAGCGTCACCAGAGACGAAACCGCCAATGTTTGCCATCTTTTTGGCAGCACCAATGATCTTGGTTGCTACAGCTTCACCGAGTTCAGCTTGGTCAGCAAGGTCCCCAGGGGACATGACGGCGAGTGCGAGGAGGTCATCGAAACCGGCCTCTCGGAGTTTTTCTGCTGTTGCTGGGCCAACGCCAGGCAAGTCTTCGATTTTGACCTCGGGGGCCTCTTCTTCTTCTGGCATCACTTTGACTGCCTTGTCTTGAAGGTCTTCATTGTTTTCAATCTCTATCTTCGCTTTCTTTTTTGATTTGGTCGCCATTTCTGTTCACTTCCAACCCCTACTGGTCGGGCTAGAGTATATCAAAGGAAGAAGGGCGGCGCGCAATTGAGTTTGATAAAAATTCGTTTTTTACGAACAGATATGGGTGCCCAGTGGGCCTTTTGGTTCACTTCAAGTTCAGATTTTGAAATGTTGAAAGTGAACAATCACTCTTCCTCTTCTTCATTTTCAGGCGTTTGCTCTTCGGTAGGGAATGGGTTTGTGGTGCTTTCATCTGCGGCATAGGCAATGGTGATGGTTTGGCTGATATCGACGTTTTCTTGGTCTTGGTTTAGACCAATCTCGAGGGTCCAAACACCCGTTATGATGGCGAACTCATTGTGTTTCCAGTTTGCATTTTGCCCGTCTGCAATTTGTTCAGGCGGGGATTCTATCACAGCTTCACCTGCGCTGTTGTTGAGGTACCATGTTACGGTGACTGGGGAGCCAGTGAAAGCAACAGGGTTTTCAGGATTGTTCACAGTCGAATCAATTTGGATTTGTTCAGGTAGGGCGCATTCACAATCAGGTGTTACGTCAATGTTCATGGTTCGAGGGTTCGTTGTGCTGCTCTCGCTCCAGGTGATTTGCTTTTCAATGCGAATCGTGACGTTTTCAGAATATTCGTTGTCTTGATCATCGATGGCGCCAATTCCGGCTACAAAGATACCATGAGTGAGGTATGTGTAGGAAATTTCTCCCGTTTCTGCAGCGTTCACCATCACCGGGTTTGATCCATCGCCCGCATCAAACCAAAACGTGGAAATGACTCCAGCACTGGATTTTGTGTAAGAGAAATCAAACACGACATCAACGCCCTCTTCGGAGACTTGTTGATTGTTTTGAATAGATTCTGTAATGATGCCAGATGTTGTTTCGTAGTAGACGACGAAGTCGATTGGACCGTCGTATTCCTCGTTGTCATCTCCGCCCAAGCAGCCGGCTAAACTTGCGCTCAACACCACGATGCCCAGAAGCACTGAAGCGAGCATTTGTTGGCGCATGCTCCTCACAAGAGGTTCTCCTTCATGAAATCAACACCTATGATGAAAATGAGGTCTTCTCGCTCAAATACGCTGTTCTGGTCCATCGCCTTCCATCGGTGGTTTCAAAGCGGGGGAGGTCGGCCGTTTGGTTAACGAGGTGGGGTAGTCTGGATATCCCGTCGGGCTCATAACCCGGAGATCGGTGGTTCAAATCCATCCCTCGTTACCATACGACGAATCAACCGTACTCGTAGTAATCGTGTTTTGGCTTCATCGCATCGAGCGCGCTTTGTAATTGTGCATTGGCTGCAGCTTCACCCGAAAGAATCGCATCCATTTCATTCTTGATCCGTTCAGCCTCTGATGCACACAAAGCAGCATTGCCAATTCCATGAGGGACCGCCCCAAGCAAGGCCTGCCGAACCTGCTCTGCGTCGACTTGTTTGGATGCAGGCGGCCTTAGGGTGAAGGTTGAATCCGCATAAATCACGTGGCCCGAAGAAGCACTTGTTGATGCTAATCGATCGATGAGTTTCGCTTCATACCCCACATGGCGGCAAGCATCCAACGCACTTGCAAGATTTCCGGGTGCTAATTTTTCTGCTTTGGCATAGGCTTTGCGCGCCGCTCGTGTTTTGCCACCCGCGGCGTAGGCATTGGCTGCACGGTGCACATCTTCTGCTTCTGGCGTTATTTGCTCGAGCAGGTGAGGGGCTCCAATGCGAAGGGTTTTGACGAGTTTTTTCCGCTCCTTAAGCAGAATGCCAACGCTTGCTACGGCCCTGTCCGCTTTGCCTCGAGCGAGCAACACATCGCAGAGGATTCGTAGGCCTTTCACGAGCATAATTTGCTCATCTGCGGTTCTTTTTTTCCGCAACAGGAACATCTCTGTGAATTGCGTAGCCATTACTTCGGACATTTCCATCCGACCATCCAAAATATACCGCTCAAGTTGAATGAGCGTTTGAGCGGGGTCGTCCATTCCAAACATGTGAGCAAGAGGCGCTGGACCTCTCACCTATTGATGCCTTGGTTTCCAAGTTTGTTCTTGATTTCATGGTGGTTCATCCTCCTCGTTCATCAGGTGGTTGTATTAACTTGGGCCATCTGGGCTAACTATGAATTTGCCCCGCCTCATTGCAATTACGGGAACGCCCGGCTGTGGGAAGACCACATTGTGCGAGGAATTGATGGCCAACGGGCACACCATCCGAACCGTTCTCGACCTTGCTCGAGAGCACGGCTGTCTTGGCGATCAGGATCCTGCCGATGGGGCAGCCCCAATCGATGTTCACAAACTCGCCGAGGTATGGCAAGAGGTGCCTAAGGGACTGGTTTTCATCGATGGCCATCTTTCGCATTTGCTCGATGTTGATGCCGTGATTCTTCTTCGTTGCCAGCCCGATCAATTGCGTCTTCGTCTTGAACAGCGGGAGTACAGTGAGGCAAAGGTACGCGCCAATGTGGAATGGGAAATGCTGGCTGGAACATGGTCCGAGATGCTTGAATTCGAACTCGAAGCACCGGTCTTGGAACTCGACGCAACAGAACAAACCACTCCTGCTCTTCTCGAAGAGGTCATGATTTGGATTGAGGGTGGTTGCCCTTCCGACGGCGTAGAAGAATCGGCAAGAGAAGCCATTGATTGGTTGTCTTGACCACCCAAAGAACAAACACCCCCCTCCGTGGCATCCAGCCCGATAGGTATGGCACTGGAGAAGTTTCGAAGCACATGGGAAAGCATTGTGAATCCGATTGTCGATTCTATTTCAACTTGGAAACCATCGACACTGACATGGATTGCAATGCCTCTTGGTGTGCTTGGTGGTTTGGCTGTTTTGATGGCACCAAACACCCCATACGGCGCCAATATGCTCTTTGGAGGAACGATTTTGATCACGTTTGCCATCACGCTCGATGCCTTGGACGGTCCTTTGGCTCGCCGAACTGGACAGGTGACTCGATGGGGGGATTACCTCGATCACACCTTTGACAGGTTGCTGGATGCAGTATGGATTGTGTGCATGGCAGGCTCCGTGTTTGTGGGCGATTTTACCCTTGGTCTTGCAGCAGCATGGCTCATTTTACTGGGCTCATACATGGGCACGCAAGCACAAGCAGTAGCAGGGAGCCGGAATTATCGGGGCTTCGGGCGTGCGGATCGGACCATTCTTACGATTGTTTCAATAGCCCTAATGGGTGCTTTCATCCACTTCGAAGTCGGGGATTTTGGCACCTATCCCGGTATGCTTGACCACATCCCAATTAACCCAATCAGCATCGTGGTTTTGATTTCCGCATTTGGCGGCTTGTGGACGTTCCTCATTCGGTTCGTACAAGCCCAACACGAAATTCAAAACATCGACCGAGAAGACCCTCTCCCTCAGCCAAACGCCCCAAAAGAATCTGAGTGATTCGGCACCCCTACGGGGTGGACCGAACTGCCCGATTGGCTGTTGTTAAGGCGGCATACTCATAACGGTAGCATGCTACAAGAGCATTGATGACAGACCAAAAGTTCGTTCATGGCACGGAAAGGACAGCCCTTCTCCTCGTGTGTTGTATGGTATTGGCCATCGTACCGCTCACGCATGCTGCCGCCGAAGACGCCGGGGATCCAAGCAACCTCCAAGCACAAGACATCAATGCAATGTTCGACCCGACAAGTGAGACCACAACCATCACATGGCGCAACATTGACTTCGATGGTTCAGTGCTTCAGGGGTTGTTTTCCGCAACCTACAACGTGTACAGGTCCGTTGATCCAATCACCTCCGTGTCGATCAGCAGTTTGACACCGTTTACCTCCGGGATCATCGCCTGTTCTTCTGTTGAAGTGCTGAATGATGCGTTCAAGTGCAGAGGACTCAACGGGACCGTCGATTACCACACCGCATCTTTCTTGGTCGCTCCAGGTGTCAACAATTCGTACTACTACGCCGTGACGACAACACTCGGGGACGGAACTGAGTTGTTTGATTTGGACATCGGGGCCTCGGTCATCGAATTCCCTGTCCAAGAAATCACAACCCCCATTCGAACACCCTACAACCTCGCGGCTGATTTCGACCCTGAGGCAAGTGAAACGACCCTTACCTGGGTGAATTACAACGACATCTTCCCAATCTTGCCAGAAACGGGTGACGATGCTTACCAAATACAAATTTGGCGAACAGATTACCAAATCACACGAGAGAACGGAGCGGACATGCTTGGCACCACCTCGCCGATCCTCACCTTGCCTGCAGGCACCTCAAGCACAGTCCTCACCATCCCTTCGAGCACCGACCGTGATGCGTATTACGCCGTCACTTACCTTTTGCCAAACTGGACCGCACCGGGTGAAGATTACCAAGATGTACGCTTCCTCTCCAACAACGCATTGACAAGTGCACTGATCGAGGACAACATGCCACCATCTCAAGTTGGTATCATGTACGCTGAATTCATACCAAACCCAGATTCTGGAGGCGGCACAACCACCATTTCATGGACTGATGTCTCGGATGAAACGGGTGAATCCTACCGAATCTACATGTCAGGAATTCCTTTTAGCACGATTGTAAGTTCAGACGTTCAACTCATTGCGACCGTCTCAGAAGGCGTTGGTTCGTTCAACTATGATGTGCCAATCGGCCGCCTTGGCTATGCCAACTACTGCATCATCACCGTTGACTTGTACGGCGTTTACAGTCCAAACACCACCGTCAACTCCTGCGCTGGACCAGTGTACGAAGATGCGTTTAGCCCATGGATTGCAGAACCGACCCAAGTTCACGCAGAATTCATCGGCGATCGCATCACCCGCGTCACTTGGCAAGATCAACTTGGTGTCGAAGGTGAGCGATACCACGTCTGGCGTTCTAACTTCAGAGTCACTGGCGCAGAATTCGTTGCTAACCAATCGATGGAATGGCTCGGTTCAGTGAGCGACGGAGTCGGTACATTCGATGTCCTTCTGGACACGGACATCCTCAGGGACAACGCGCACTATTACGTCACAACAGAGGCACTCTACGGCCACATCAACGGGACTTACATGGACACTCGTTTGAATCAAAATCACTTCGGCCCAATCTCAGAAGACACCAAGCCACCAAACCCTGCTCGAATCAAAGAGGCAACCCCACTTGGTGCTCAGAAGCTCATCACACTCGAATGGTTCAATGAAGATGATCTCAATGAAGGCTACGAAATTTGGAGGCATTACGGCGCACCGTTTGGTGAGAATGAAGATCAAATCGGCACCCTTGACGATGCAGGATGGGAATTCGTCCTTGGCGACATCACTCCTGGTACAGGTGTTCAAAGCACCATTGTCCGTCAACTGCCAATCCCTGATGGTGTCGACCGTGAGGTGTGGTATGCCGTGATCATTGAAGATCAATGGGGCAATCAAAACCCTGAGATGTTCAACGGCATTGGTGGAAACGCTGTCAAAATCAACGAAGATACGAAATTCCCAGAAGCCTCAATGCTCCTCCTCGATGCAGATGGTTCTGCCTTCCAAAGTCCATCCTTAGTTTCTGGAACATACACCCTCCAAGTTGAAATCGACGAATACCTCCAAGGTAACCCTACAGTGAACATCACAACCGTTGCCGGTGGAGAAATCTCAGGTGGCGACATTGAGATGAACATGATTGCGGATAACAACAACAATCCAGAACGCGGTCCTGTGTACGCCTTTGAGTTCTTCATCGGCCAAAATACGATTGCTGGCGACATGGTCATTGAATTGATCATGGAAGACGAGTCTGGCAATGAAATCAGTCAGAGTTGGACCGACCGTGCAGTGGATGCAAAGCGTCCGACGGTGACCATTTACTCGCCTTCATCTGGAAATGACGGTTCAAAGTACCTCTATGGTAATTCCATTCAAGTCCTTGCTGGAGCAACAGATGACGTCATGGTGACCTCATTCCAGTACAAGTTCACATACAATTACGGAACTGGAAACTCCCAATCAACACCATGGTCAGAAGCAACTTCGGTGACAGATCTTGACGGTGATAACCGCTCGATGGTGTTTGACATGGAGTTCTCCGCAGGAAACTTCGAGCCTGGCCAACACGCTGTGTATGTCCGAGCAATCGACTCCGCAGGCAATGAAGTCTCTAAGAATGTCATTTTCGTTGTCGACCAGTGCCGCCAGCGACTTGATGGAACCACCTCTTGTAACTACGTTGAAGCGCTCCAACCAGAACCTGAACCAGTCATCATCACCCCTTCAATGTCCGACCCACCTTATGTGTTGGTTTGGGTGCTCCTAGGTGTCTTCGTGGTCTCATTGATTGTGATGGCATTGATCATTCAAACGAGCATGTCTGGTCCTAAGAAGAAGAAATCAAAGGGCGATGACGATGAAGAAGACGATGATTGGATGACTGAATTCATTGGTACTTCACAAGAACTCGATATGGGCGCGGTCACTGACACAACCGGCGGCGACAAGAAGGAAAACGAAAAGAAGGAAGCCGCACCGGCGGAAGAAGTCGATGAAGAGGATCCTTTCGCAGTGAACGTCGTTCAACGAAAGACACGCAGCAAGAAGGAAGTTGTCGAGGACGACGACGATGATGACGACGATGACGACGATGACATGTTCAACTGGAACGATGATGAGGACGAGGAGGAAGAGTCAGCTCCTCCAGCCAAAAAGCGTGCCGTTGGCCGTCGTGCAGTCCCTCGCAAAGCGCCCACTCGCCGAAAGGTTGGTCGAAAGAAAAACGATGATTGAGGTCCCGCGTGAAGCGGTGGACTCAAGGTCTGCGTTGGCTTGCATTTGTTCATGGACGATGTTGCAGCAGCGAAAAGCGAGTCAGACCACGACGTGCTGAGTGAAGTCGAAGAGGCGTTTGAAGGCCTCTTGGATGTTGCAAACCCAATGAAAAACAAATTGAATTGGCTGTTGCTTGCGTTCCCAATCGCTCTATGGGCGAACATGGGTCATCAACAAGAATTTGCGTTCATCTTCTCGATGATTGCCATTATGCCGTTGGCGTTCCTTATGGGGAAGGCCACTGAAGAAATCGCATTGCGCACAGGCGAAACGGTTGGCGGTCTTCTCAATGCCACCTTTGGTAATGCAGTTGAGATGATCATTGCCGGCCTTGCGCTTTACACTGCGTCACAATCTGTCGATCCGGATACGATTGCCACCATGATCACGGTGACACAAGCGTCCCTCATCGGTTCAATCCTCGGTAACCTCCTGCTCGTGCTTGGCCTTGCAATGGTGTGGGGCGGAATCAATCACAAGGTCCAACATTTCAACCATGAATCCGGGCAGATGAATGGATCTTTGTTGCTCTTAGCCATCGTTGCGTTCATTATTCCAAGCGCTGTTGAATATGCGGGTGGCGATGGATCCGCTGTGAAGGAACTGTCCCACTACACAGCCATCATCATGCTCATCATTTACGCTCTAGCCCTTCTGTTTCAGCTCAAAACGCACGTCGATGTGTTTGCAACAGAAGCCGGCCACGGCACACACGAACACCCCACCATGGCCATCAAAGACGCATGGATTTTGCTCATTGCTTCAACAGCCCTGGTTGGTTGGATGGCTCACGTGCTCGTTCATAACCTCGAATCTGCAGTGGATGAACTCGGTGTGCCAGAACTGTTCATCGGCGTCATCCTCTTGCCCTTCTTTGGTAATGCAGCAGAGCATTTTGCTGCTGTGATTGTTGCGGGTAAAGATAAGATGGATTTGGCCATCGCTATTGCCATCGGTTCAAGCGTTCAAATAGCGTTATTTGTTGCTCCGGCGATGGTGATTCTCGGTTGGATGCTCGGTGTTCCATTGACCCTTGAGTTTGGCCTTCTGGAAACATCAGCCACCTTCATTTCAGTGCTCGTGGCGAATTCCATTCTTTCAGATGGTAAGACGAATTGGCTGGAAGGCTCTATGCTGCTTGGAAGCTACATCATCTTAGGTGCTGCGTTTTTCTTGTTTTGAATCGAGGTGTTAAACAATGAGAAAAATTGGAATTGCCCTTGTTTCATTGTTCACGCTCCTTCTCCTTGGTGGGACCGTTGGTTACACTATGGAAGGCACCGTTGACGATGTTCCGACTCCAAACGTGCAGGGCCTTGTGTTCTTTGCCGATGATCCGTTGCCTGGGAACGCAGCATCGCTTGTGCTCAACGCAGACACAACCATCACATGGGATCGAGATGATATTTTCCTCGTCATCTCAGATGACGGAAAGAAAAAGCAATGCGATGATATTGCCAATGGCGGTAGTCTGAGCGGGTTTGACACCACCAGTAAAACTTGCACATACGCCGATGAAGGCTATGTGGCGAAGGGTGACAACGGAGCCGATGGCGTTGATTGGCGCGTCGAATCGGGCGAATTCTATGCTGGAATTGGTACCAAGGAAGGTGTGCTTCCAGCCGGCACTGAACTCAATCTGATGTACTCAATCGATTTGACGCTGAGCGCTGCAGGGTATTTGTTCCTCATGCTTGGTGAAGCAGCAGGTCTGATGTTGATGCGTCAGAAGTGAATGTCACTCAACGCCATCGTAGTAGGTTTGGACGGCCTCGTCCAAGTCCAACCATGATTGGCGCTCGTCGAGGGTTTGTGTGGTGCCATCAAAGCGAACCGCATCGCCACCAACCCACAAATCAAGGCATGTTGCACCGTTGAACAGCAAGTTGGTGATGTGTCGGTTGTTTGAACGGCCTGTTGGCCTCATGCGAACATCGTCAATGTCCCATACAGCCCAATCTTGGCTGCCTTTGGTTGCCATTGCAAAAGCATCCTTTGCGGTCATTAAGGTCGGATCCCAATGGTCGTGGCGCTGAACGAGCGCAGCGAGTCGCGCTTCTGCAAGCAGATTCAATCCACTTCCAGATGAAGCGGCACCGTCCGTTCCAATCCGCACATCGACTCCAGCTTCATTGAAGGCAGGAAGCGAAAGGGTGCCTCCACAGGCCAGTTTCATGTTGGAAGACGGACAGTGAACTGCTGTTGCTTCATGCCGTGCAAGCATTCGGATTTCGTTTTTCTTCATCCAAGAGGCGTGCGCACAAATCGTCCCCGGCTTGAAGAAATCAATGCTGTCAAGGTACTCGACAGGGTAGAGCCCCGTTTTTTCATGGCATTCAGCGACTTCTTTTCTGGTTTCACTGACGTGGATGTGCAGGCGAGCATCTCGTTTTTCAGCAAGTTCCGACGCTCGTCGAAGGGTCTCTTCACTGCAGAGGTAAACTGAATGCGTGGCAATTGCATACTGCACCTTATCGAGGGGCGATTGATGCTTCAGCATCGAATCCAGTTCATCGAGTGCGGATTGTGCGTCTTCATGAGAAGGCAGTGCAGCATCACTTACTGGGCCACCAATCAGCCCTCGTAACCCCGCTTTATCGAGCACTTCACCCGTGATGGCGGGATAGAAGTACATGTCAGCGGCGAACGATGTGCCTGTCTTGATCAATTCGGCAGCGGCGGCCTGAGCACCAACCTTGACAAATTCTGGGGTGATTTTCGCCTCGGTTGGAAAGATGGCTTCATTGAGCCAGCGATGCAATGGAAAACCATCGCTGAAGTCCCGTGCGTTCAATTGCATGGCAAGGTGCGTGTGCCAATTTTGTAGGCTTCGAGTGATGAGTCTGTTCGAGCCGTCAACATCCTGTTTGACGTCTTCATCTCCATTTGAGGAGGACCATGACCCGTCTTGATGGAGCAAGACATCGCCAACATGCTTGTTGCCAGTCTCATCATAGAGCACCGCGTTGCGGTATCGCACCGAATCGCCTTCGCCCATGGTGGTCGCTGGACCCCTCCCCTCATCAACGCTGGGTTTCTGACCGTGTGGCTTATGTCCATCAGTCGCTGCCCACGGCTTGCGCCACTGTGGCTTAGCTGGTATAGCACCTGATTCGTAATCAGGAGGTCGGGAGTTCGAACCTCCCCAGTGGCTCCTCTTCATTCGTTGTGAATCGAGAACTCAGTTTCCATTGAGAAGGCACGTGCGCTGGCTTCGAGGCTTGCGACCGCTGGAAGGCTTCTTCCAGAAATGTAATCCAAACATGCTCCTCCGCCGGTTGAGACATGGCCCATCTTTGAGGCTAGGTTGCGCTTCATGATGAGGGTCGCAGTGTGCCCACCTCCAACAACAACGTAAGCATCAGACTCAGCACATGCGTTGAGCATTTCGATGGTGCCCAAAGCGAAATCTGGGAGTTCAAAGACGCCGGCTGGCCCATTGAGGTGAACGGTTCCAGCCTTCTTGATAGCCATTGAAAGGTTTCGAACGGATTGAATGCCCAAGTCGAAGATTGGGGCGGAAACGGGGAGCTGATCAAGCGATAGGTCGACCCGGTTGTCTTCGACGTTGGCCGCTACATCCACAGGAAGTCGAATGCGGTCCTTGAAATCGGTCAACAGGGATTTTGCTTTCTCAACGGTCGGGTACCATTGTTTGCCCAATTCGCCCACAAGGAAGTCATGGTTGACAAGGCCAATATCATGGCCGGCAAGTTCGAGCATCAGGTTTGCAACGCCGCCAGTCACCCATACTTCGTCACAGATTTCGTTTCGAAGCATGTTTTCTGCAACAGCGATCGAATCGTCGACTTTGACGCCTCCAAGAACGGCAATGCAAGGGCGAGCAGGGCGTTCAAGAGCCAAATCTAATTTGCGAATTTCATTCGCCATCAATTCACCTGCCACGCATGGAATTAGGTTGGTGAATCCAACACCGGACGGTGTTGCACGGTGTGCGCAAGCAAACGCATCATAGACATACAAGTCGGCAACACTGGCCAGTTTTTGTACCATTTGAGTTTCAGCCATGGCCTCAAAATTGCCTTTGGTTTTGACTTCCTCATCGTACATCCGAACGTTGTTGAGCATGAGGATGTCTCCATCTTCTAACGCCTCGATGGCGCTCATTGCTCTGTCACCAGCGAGGTCTTCGACCCATTTGATTGGCCGGCCAAGAATTCGGCCAAGTTCCCTCGAATGGCCAAGCGTGGTTGTGAAGTCGTCTTTCCCTGGCCGTGATTGGTGGGCGAGAAGGACCACTTTCGCCTTAGAAAGCCGGTTGAGGGTAGGGACAATTGCCTTGATTCTGGTGTCGTCCAAGAACAGATTGCTTCCAGGCGCCATAGGGGAATTGATGTCGACGCGAACGATGACCGTTCGGCCTTCAACATTGACATTCTCGAGGGTGAGAACACTCGCCATTGAAACGCCCAGTCGGTGCGGGTTTTTGATTCAAACGGGTCGAAAACTCCCTGCGCGGGCCTGCTCGTTCACCTCGGAACCGCGCGTGTCGAGGGGCTCGTCGGGCCGAAAGGTGATATAGCCGCGAACACCGCTTTGAAGCGATGGCGCGCGAAGGCTCCGAAAGGGACACATCGCTGGAAGGTGCACGCCGTCGCGCCAGCACCAGCACATCTTCCTTTGGTGTTTCAAGAAGGGAAGGCCACGACGCATCAACCTACTATGGCAGCAGGGTGAACGAAGGTCTTGTTTCAAGCCGCGAGGTCGGAAAGGAGCAAGATTTGCCACCGACCATGGCCAACACTGTGATTTCCGGTGATTCGAGAAACCTCGACCTTCCAGACAATTGCGTCCATCTTGTTGTCACCTCACCGCCTTACAATGCCAGTAAGGATTACGATGAGGACCTCTCACTCGCCGAATACCTTGATCTGCTTCACGGCGTGTTCGCAGAGTGCTACAGGGTCCTTGCTCCGGGCGGTCGAATGGTCATCAACGTCGCTAACTTAGGTCGCAAACCCTACATCCCCCTCTCCAGTCACGTGAACCTCATCATGTCAGAAATTGGATTTTTGATGCGGGGCGAAATCATTTGGGATAAATCAGCAAGTGCCGGTTCATCTTGTGCATGGGGTTCCTTCCAAAGCGCCAGCAACCCTTGCCTGCGCGACGTCCACGAATACCTTCTCGTGTTCTCAAAAGGTGATTACAAGTTGAAGCGAGATAAGCAGGAACGCGCCGAAGGGCGCATCGACACCATCCCCCGTGACGACTTTATCAAGCACACCAAATCCATCTGGTCATTTGCCACTGAGCGTGCATCCAGAGTGAATCATCCTGCTCCTTTCCCAGTGGAATTGCCAAAACGTTGCATAGAAATGTACAGTTTTGTTGGTGATGTTGTGCTCGATCCGTTCAACGGTTCAGGGACCACATGTGTAGCAGCAAAATCGACAGGTCGCGTGTACATCGGTGTCGATCTTTCCCAAGAATACTGCACGATTGCCGAGACTCGGCTTGAGTCCGTCGAACCCTGGACTGCCCCAGAAGTGACCGTCTGAGCCTCATTGAGGCGGCTGAACGTTGTCCCAAGGGCTCTGAGCAGGTTGAGCAGGCTGTTGCGTCAACGGAGGCGTGATTGGCGTATGCGGTACAGCTGCAGGCTGTATGGATTGGCCAACGGGGGCTTGGATCATTTGTTGCCCGACAGGCGCTTGATAGGCAGTTTGTCCCATTGGCATTTGACCAACGGGCATGGCAATGGCTTGTGGAGGGTCGTCCAACACAAAGGCAAGGATGATGCCGAGAATGAGCAGTGGAATTGAACAACAAATTCCGAATCCCCCGCCGATTGCTCCAAAGATGCCACCGACGACAGCCTCGATGCATTCTGAGTCACAGTAATCTCCCTCAACGACCACCTCGACATTGCTGTCTACGGTGTAACTTTCATCGGTGTCAGAGGCGACCAAGTAACTGAAAAATTCACGATCCCCATCGTAATATTGCTGCATAGTATCGCATTCAAACCATGCCTCAGTGAGCACAGTGTTGCCCGAATCGTCGGTGATGGTGAGTTCCAGGTTGTTACAATCGATCGGGTGAATCACGTACACTGAAATGGTCCAATAGTCCAAATTGTACGTTGGTTCTGCTGCAATGGTGAACGACCCATCCTCAGATTCGAAGTATGTTTGGGTCTCAACGCCCGAGTCGGCAACGCTGCCGACCCCAAACGCAAGACCGATGCCACTGCCGATGAACAGAAGGGCGCCGAGGATGAGTGTGATTTTACTTGCAATGTGCATGGGGGGAGGTTTGAGCGCCCCCCTATCAATTTGCCCATTGAGCGTTTGTTTAATTTTCGAGGGATAGAAGCGGATTCATTTAGAACAGTCGCCATCCACCGTCGTCTAATGACGGGCTGGGATGTGGCAGACTTGACCGGTCCTGACGGGGAAGATTGGAGGGTCCCCGCCT
>OCRI01000001.1_pt1 | contig 125225 bp, 112 predicted proteins | sample 1534641 | NCBI WGS metagenome assembly OCRI01 (sample SAMEA3275473, study PRJEB22092) | marine metagenome | reverse complement strand
AACTCAACTGTTGAGGTTGAGTGGCTGGCCAACACCCTCCACAACGGCCTCATCCAGCGAGCGGTTATTGCCGATCAAACTGCGTGCATGAATGGAGAATGGCCCGCAATCGAGTACACTGAAAAACCACCACAGTCGTTTGAAGGAGCACTCCATGTGGATATGGAAATTCCTGATGAAGCTCTGATCGAATTGTCAGAGACAGGGCTTCTCGCCCTTAACCTCGAAGAAATGCAAACAATTCAAGCGCATTACAGGGACGAGAACACGCGCGCTGCAAGGACGGCGGTAGGGATTGTCGCAAATGCCCCAACAGACGTTGAACTTGAGTGCCTAGCACAGACTTGGAGTGAGCATTGTAAGCACAAGATTTTCGCTTCCAAGATTCATCACATCGATACTGAGACAGGTGAAGAATCAACCATTGATTCCATCTTCAAGACGCACATCATGAAACCAACTCACGACATGCAAAAAGAGGTTGACTGGCTTCTTTCCGTGTTCCATGACAACTCCGGAGTCATCGCTTGGGATGATGATTGGAGCGTCTGCATGAAAGCAGAGACACACAATTCACCTTCCGCACTTGACCCGTACGGCGGGGCGATGACCGGCATTGTTGGTGTCAACCGAGACATTCTCGGCACGGGCCTTGGAGCCCGCCCGATTGCGAACACCGATGTCTTTTGTTTTGGCCCACCAAACTGGCAAGGCGACCTTCCAGACAACCTCTTCCACCCTTCACGAGTTCTACGCGGCGTTCATGCCGGGGTGCGCGTTGGTGGAAACGAATCTGGTATCCCTACAGTCAACGGAGCGATTGTCTTCGACGATCGATACATCGGCAAACCACTCGTCTATTGTGGAACAATCGGAATTATGCCGAGGCGACTTCCTGATGGACGAGAAAGCCACATCAAAACCCCAGTTGCAGGCGACATTGTCTACATGGTTGGAGGGCGAGTCGGCTATGATGGAATCCACGGAGCCACATTTTCTTCACTTGAACTCACAGAAGAATCTCCTTCAAGCGCCGTTCAAATCGGCGATCCGATCACACAAAAGAAGATGATTGATATGGTGCTCGAGGCACGTGATTTGGGACTGATCACTTGCATCACAGACAATGGCGCAGGAGGTCTTTCTTCTTCGATTGGTGAAATGGCAGAATACACAAACGGCTGTGAAATCGATCTTGCGAAGGTGCCGCTCAAGCAAGCAGGCCTCTCCGCTTGGGAAATTTTGGTATCGGAGAGCCAAGAACGAATGACGATTGCAGTGAAGGACGAAGATTGTGCAGCCTTTGATGCACTTGCGGCGCTCCATGAAGTCGAAGCGACCCCAGTTGCAACCTTCACCGACACAGGCATTTTCCATGTGAAGTATGATGAGGCGACGGTTGCCTACCTCCCCATTGAATTTCTTCATGACGGCGTGCCACAGCTGCAGCTAGAGTCGGAATGGAAAGCCCCAGTTGTCACCCCATTTACCCCACCAGCCGTCGCCGATCATTCTGAACTCATGCTCAATATGTTGGCCCGCCCCAACATTGCCAGCAAGGAGACTTGGGTGCGCCAATACGACCACGAAGTGATTGCACAAACCGCTATCAAACCCTTTGTCGGCGTGGAACGCGATGGACCTGGTGATGCAGGATTGATTGCACCGATTCACGGCAATCCTCACGGTCTCGTGATTTCATGTGGAATCGCCCCGCGTTATTCCGATATCGACGCAGGAGCCATGGCCGCCGCGTCGATAGACGAAGCGGTTCGAAACGCAGTCTGTGCAGGGGTTGATGTGGACAAAATCGCAGGACTCGATAACTTCTGCTGGCCCGACTCAATCGAGTCGGTGAAGACACCTGATGGGAAATTCAAACTCGCGCAACTGGTTCGCGCCAACCGTGAACTGGAACGAGTCTGCCGAGCGTACCGCCTGCCATGCGTGAGTGGAAAAGATTCGATGAAGAACGACTATGGTACGGGCGAAAAGAAAATCTCAATCCCTCCTACGCTCCTGTTCTCTCTTTTCGGAGATCAGCCGGACGTCAGATTTACTGCGACCAGCGACCTCAAGCGAGCAGGTGACAAATTGTACCTTGTAGGCACCTCGCATGATGAATTAGGAGCATCTGAAATTGCGTTCATGCTCAAAGAAAACGGTGTGGCCGAAGGCATTGGAGGCACACCCCCTCTTCTTCCCCACCCCGAGCGCAACCTTTCGACTTACCGCGCCCTATCCACAGCAATTCAAAACGGGCTCATTCAAACGGCCCACGACTGCTCTGAAGGTGGCGTTGGAATTGCGGTTGCTGAGATGTGCATTGGAGGGCGACTTGGAGCAACGATCGATCTTGATGGCACAGGCCACGAAAACCTCTGGGCCCGTCTTTGGGGCGAGTCCCTTGGCCGCTTTGTCATCGCGGTAAGCCCTGAGAGGGAAGCTGAATTCATACGATGGATGTCTGGGCACACCATCACGTTCCTTGGCGAGGCCGTCAGTGAAGCAACCCTCACCATCAACGACGGATTTGACCAAGTGGTCTCCACAGATGTCAACGCCATGGTATCATCTTGGCAAGGCGCGCTCGACATGACAGGAGGTGTTGAATGATGACAACACCCCATGTCGCTGTTCTCTTTGGCTTTGGAATTAATTGCGACCACGAAACGGCTGCGGTGTTCGACCTTGTCGGTGGAAAGTCGGAACGCGTTCACGTCAATCACTTCATTTCAGGCAAACGCTCGTTGGACGAGTTCCAAATTTTAGCGGTCCCGGGAGGCTTTTCTTTTGGAGATCACCTCGGCAGTGGCCGTTTAATGGGCAACAGAATGCGGTTCGCCCTTCGCGAGCAACTGCACGAATTCGTCGCCGCTGGAAAACCCATTATTGGGATTTGTAATGGATTCCAAGTGCTTGTCAAAACAGGCCTCTTACCTGGCCCAGACACACCCCTGCCGGACTTCGAACAACGTGCAAGCTTGACGCTCAACGATTCTGGACGATACGAAGATCGATGGGTTACACTCGAGTTTGATTCTGAAAGCCCTTGTATTTGGACGAAGGGAATGACGCGAATGGACTGCCCCGTCCGCCACGGTGAAGGAAAATTCGTAATGCCATCCACGACAGACTTCGACGCCTTGCATGCGAATCATCAACTCACCGTTCGCTATGTTGACCCTTTGACAGAACCAGGAACTGGAATTACAGACGAGCCACTTGCCTTCCCTCTTTCCCCGAACGGCAGTATGCGTAACATTGCCGGGGTGTGCGACTCAACTGGCTTGGTGTTTGGTTTGATGCCACACCCAGAGGCGGTTTATGCCAAATGGCTTCACCCCGATCATACTCGTAACACCGCCCCGGGGCCAGAACACAGTGATGCCTTGGGCGAATGGGAAGGCGAAGGCCTGCAGATGTTCCGCAATGCTGTTGACTACGCTAAAGCAAACCTGTGAGGGCTGTTTTTGAACAATCGAATCGAACACATCGATTCGATTCGAGCACTTGCAGTTCTCCTCATGGTGATGGTTCATGCCGCCGCTACATGGGGGCCGCCCCCGTCCACCCAACCGTCGTTTTTGGTCTATCTTGTATCGGGCATGGGTGGCCTCGCCGCCCCCTTATTCGTGACTGTCTTCGGCTGGGGTTGCACCCGCACCCAACTTTCACAATCACAGCGAATCAAGCGCGGTGTCTTCTTTATTGCTGCACAAACAGGTGTCAATCTTTCAGCACCCCATCTGTTTGATCCCTTTTCACCCGGCGTCTTAACGCTGTTTGGATTGCTTATTTTGTTGCAACCACTATGGCTCGTTCCAGCCACCAAAAAACCCAATCGCAGCCATTTGCCATTTCTTACAATACTCGGATTTTCACTCTTCCTCACCATTTTTCTTTCTCAATGGCAGGGATCTATTGAATGGAGTGCCAGAAATGAAACATCGAGCGCCTCACAATGGATTCATCACGCCCTGCTTACAGGGACATACCCTGTTTTGCCGTGGGTTGTTTTTGCTTCACTTGGCGCCTGGATTGGATGTCAAGAAGGGAAACAGATAACATTCCCTCAAAACAACACAACCTTGGCTTTTGTTCTGCTAGGCCTTGTGAGCTGCGCATTATCATTCACATACGCATGGTCAACAGATCAACAGTGGGCATTGCCAACGGGCAAGGCGCTTCTGACGTTCTTCCCTGCAAATGCGATGTTCTTGATCGCCGCACTGACGGGCGTCTGCTTGCTTTGGTTGAGCATACAGAACATCCGTCTTAACGGCCTTGCACCATTAGGGCAGCGCTCGTTAAGCGTGTACCTCATTCACTTCATCCCAATTGGGCTGTTGTACCACATCGATGAGGTGAATGCATTCACATTCATCCATTCAATGGGCGTGGTTGTGATTTACACGTTGGTGTGGATACCGATCGCTCATGCGTGGGGCCGTTTGGCCCCACGCATGGACGCCGAGCACGCTTTGCGTTGGCTTACAAAGTGAATTGAATTCACTCAGCAGCAAGAACTTCGGTTGCTTTCTTAGCACCCATCCAAGCAACAACACCGAAACCGATCTTGTTGATGATGTCTGCAATGTTGTAAGCAACAGCCATAATCTCTGCTCCGTTGTCAATCTCAATGAGTGCGACTTCAGGGCTGAAGAGGTAGCCGAGAGGGTAGATGATCCAACCAACGACGATGAACCAGCGGAGTGCGTTTGCGCTCCACATGAGTTCTTCGGAAATCTTGGAGTTGTCGACGCCGAGTCCGTCAGTCCATGGGGTTCCAGTTGCGACAACAATCATTGCCCAACCCATTCCACCAAGCAAGAGAGCTGGGATAGCGGGCATGAGGCCGGCTTCGCCGAGGTATCCGAATCCAATCATGATGAGAGCACCAGTGAAACAGATGCCTGTGAAACCAAGGCCTGCGACTTTCTTGTCAGTGATGGCTTCCTTTCCAACAAGGGAAGGGAACTTGAGGGCCATCAGTGGAACTGTAATGATCCAGTCCATGTACCGGTATTCGATGGAGACGACGCCAAAATCAGCGTAGACTCCTCGCATGTAGTAGTAGTGGAATGCAGCAATACCGACAATGAGCGCCGAGATGGTCATTGTTGTGCGGTATTGTGGTGCAACATTGCTTCGCTCACTCATGAAGAAGACAAAGGCGGCACCCATTGCGATGTAACCCACGAAGAAGAGGAAGAAGGTCAGAAGTTCTAGACTGTCATTTCCGACATCGTCGGAAAGGAAGGAAGGAAGGCCGTCGGCCCCCATTTCTCCAACACCTGCTGCGCTGACCGTGGAGGCCATTGCGAGAGCAAAGGTGGCAATCAAAAGCAGGCTCGTTGTTTTCGAGAATTTATCTGTAATCATGTTTCTCAATACCCCGTGGCCCAACTTTGCTTATAATACGGTGTAATCATCCACGCGTGCACAACCCCTTTTAGCCACCTTTTGAGTAGAGCCGCGGTCACGAACTTTGGCCTGTTTGAACCGCCCACATTCGAGAATATGCCCCACCCATTTCAACGAGTTTTTCATGTGTGCCGTCTTCCGAAACACCACCGTTTTCCAACACCAATATACGGTCTGCGTTTCGAACGGTTGAAAGCCGATGTGCAATGATCACAGCAGTTCTATTGAGCGTAATTTTGTTGATTGAGCGCTGAAGTGCCGCCTCAGTTTCGTTGTCTACAGCAGAAGTCGCCTCGTCAAGAATCAACAACGGTGCGTCTTTCAAAACAGCCCGTGCAATAGCTAAGCGTTGGCGCTGACCACCTGAGAGGCGATGCCCACCTTCACCAACCAGTGTACCCCATCCGTCTGGAAGCCCATTGACAAATTCAGAAACTTCTGCAAGTTGGGCTGCTTGATGGACTTCATCATCACTCGCATCCGGCCGGCCATATCGGATGTTTTCGAGGATGGTGGTTGGGAAGAGAGTGATGTGTTGGTCGACCAGTGCCATGGAAGAGCGAAGTCGGTTGAGGTTCCATTCAGGAAGCGGTTTCCCCGCCCAATGAATCGAACCGGAGGTTGGCTCTGCAAACCGTAACAACAAGCGAATAAGCGTTGTTTTACCAGACCCGGTTGAACCAACAACTCCCACCGTTTCACCCGCTTTGAGTTCGAGGTTGAGGTTATTGAAGACAGGATCTCGCCCAGGGTATGAAAAGTTGAGATCCTTCAACACAATCGGGGCCCCACTCACTGTTTCCTCATCGGGTTTGTATTCACCTTCTTCCACTTCAGTGGGCGATGTGAGCACATCAAGCACCCGTGTCGAAGAGGCCATCGCACGTTGGTAAAGATCAAATGTTTCACCAAGACGAGTTAACGGCCAAAGCAGGCGTTGTGTCATGAAGACCAACACAGAATATGCCCCCACGGCCAACTCGTTTTCCAACGTCATCCACCCTCCAAGCAGCAGGGTTGCGGTAAAACCAACCAAAATAGCCATCCGAATCAAAGGCGTGAAGGCAGCAGAAAGACGAATCGCTTGGCGGTTTGACTCCCGGTAGACGTTGCTTAACGCTTCCACCCGCTTGATTTCCCGGTCTTCTGCAGTGAATGATTGAATGGTTGACATTCCAGAAAGATCGTTTTCAAGCAAGGCATTCATTGCGCCTGCGGCCCGGCGCACCTCAGCATAGCGAGGTTCCAAGCTACGCTGGTAACGAAAAGATCCCCACACAATCAGGGGGATTGGGAGGACGGCAAACAAGGCGACTTGCCAGGAGATTGCAATGAAAACTGCACCGACGACCACCACAGTGGTGGACACCTGCAGCAAATCATTTGCACCCTTATCGAGGAAACGTTCGAGCTGATTGATGTCATCATTTAGAATGGCGAGGATATCTCCTTTCTGACGCTCATCAAACCAACCCATGCCTTGCCGCTGCACATGACCAAAGGTGTCGAGCCTCAACTCATGTTGAACCGTTTGGGCTAAGTTTCTCCACAACACCCCGTAGAAGTACTCGAATAACGATTCAAGACCCCAAATGGCAAACGTCAGCACTGAAAGCAGAATTAACTGATGCCACGGATCTAAAACGCCAAGCGATGCCAAGAACGAATCCTCTCGTTCAACCACCACGTCAACGGCCAAACCAATCAGCAGTGGAGGGGCCAAATCCCAAATTTTGTTGGTGATGGAACAGAACGATGCCAATCGAATGGTGCCACGGTGGCTGCCCATGTGCCCGAGCAAACGACGGAACGGACCTGACTCACCCATATCACCGCCACAACGGCGAGGTATGAGTACTCTATGGAATGAACACTCTTCGAGCGGATGATGCGTAAGCCCTATGCTGTGGCCGCAAAACCGCAGAGCGGGATAGCCATGCGTCGCACCGATCAAACCACTCTCGAATACACGGTTAACACAAGCGGCATCACCCGCCACGTCACCCTCATCGACCCAGCAAAACAAGACCCCAACACCGCAGCAAATCGAGCAATGGTCGCTATTGAAGCGGGTTCAGCAATGATTTTTGTCGGTGGTTCAACAGACACCCCAGACAAAGTCGTCCACGCAACCTGCTTGGCAATCCAAGAAGCGTTCGAACTGCGAGCATTTGCTGCTAGCCAAGACCCAGACGGGGATGAAACGATGTGGCACATTCCGGTTGTGTTGTTTCCAGGTGGCGCTCATGCGCTTTCTCCTGCAGCAGATGCAATCACTTTCATGATGCTGATGAATTCCACCGAGCGCAAATTCCTTGTTGGTGAACAAATTCGCGGCGCACCCTACTTGAAAAAATTCGGCGTAGAAGCGCTTCCAACTGGCTACGTTGTTTGCGCACCAGGGGGCCGTGTGGGTGAAGTCGGTGAGGCTGAACTGATTCAACCAGATGATCACGACCTCGTACATGCCTATGCCTTGACCGCACAAATGTACGGGTTCAAGTTGCTCTATTTGGAAGCAGGAAGCGGTGCTTCAACTCAAGTCAACCCAGAACTGATCGAACGCGTTCGAACCGTTGAGGGGCTCACGCTCGTCATCGGCGGCGGCATTCGAACTCCCGAACAAGCCAAGCTGGCCGCCGACGCAGGTGCGGACTGGGTTGTCACGGGAACGCTGACGGAAGACGCTGCGGACCTCGAGGAACTTCGAACCCGAATCAGTGGTGTCGTTCAAGCGCTCAAGTGAACCCATTTGCTTACGACGGCAGAGTTTATTTTCTCACACCACTAGGTCGGTTTGATTGGAATGAAGGAATTCAACAACCTCTACCTTTGCCCACGTTGCGATTCAGTTGGAGAACTTACGCCAAGCCCCATTACATGCATCGAATGCGGATATGTGGGGTGTCTAATTGCCAGACACATCCCACACACCACCAGGCAAAGATGGGTCGACCTAGAATCGAGGGATAAGGCATGGCGATGGGATAAAACCCTAAGTCGGAAATTAAAGCACAGAGGCGTGGATGCTACGCTCGCTAAAGACGTTCAGAAGAATGTAAAGCGATTGTTTACAGTTTTCGGGCAACATCGTGATGAAATGGACGGCCTGTTTCCCCATTTCATGGAGGACTATGAGCGCACGACCGGCAAAAAAAATCGTCAGCGAAATTCAAACAGAGGCAAATCAATGACCAAAAAAGGCTCCCAGAGGGGGGCACTGTACGAGGGTGCATTTCTCAAAATTATGGACTTGAATGACTCATTTGAGCGCTGTCCAGGCAGAATCCATCCCGACGACACCAGGTATAATTTCCATCCAGACGGGTGGTACCTTGACGCTGATGAAAAAATCCCAATTGAATTTAAGACTACGAAGGGGGGTAATTTTGTTTCACCTAAGATGGAGAAATACATCAAACAATCCAGAAAACACGGGCGCAGGGCAAAGCGCTTTGATTTCAACTCAAGCGGATATTCGATCTTGATTGTCTGCTGTCCCGAGGAAAGGAAATTTGGGGCTGTTGTCCTCAGTAGCGCCGCCGACGACATTGTCCCAGCTACCAAACATACGCGTTAAACCGAGATCTGTTCAACCTTGAGGGTCCGCCGACTGCCGATCATTCGGGCGGCGAAGACGCCGCCACTGAGCACTAAGATGACGCACAAGACCGGGGCAAGAATTGCTAACACGGTGATTAAGATGGCCATAAACGCCTCACCGATTGAGACGATTGGATTAGCGAGCCCACCCGTTGTTCCTGTTGAAACGGCGCGTGTTGCGACGGTTCCCGCCTGAACAGTACCAGCGGCGCCCCCGCCCCCAACAGCGGCGATCGACCACTGCACTATGGGGTCAAAATTTGTCTCAGAACCCAGAACGGTACCCATCAATGCAATACCGGCGACGACTGCGGCAGGCGATGCAACCACGTCGAGGAGGTTGTCAACCCATGGAATCAGGTATGAGCCGATTTCCAAAACAACTGCAATCAGAAGAAGAGAAAAAGCCCCCCAGCCATCCAACATAGCAAGATGGCCAGACGGATCCATCAGGCCAAAATTTATTGCTCCGCTAAGCAGCATTGGCGGGAGAAAAACTCTGAATCCACTGGCTGCAGACAGCCCAAGCCCAAGCGACACAGCGACTAGGCCACTGATAGGGTCCAAGGCCACACCTCAATCTTCGTCTTCAAAGAGGACAGGGTCGCCAGTTCCACCAGGTGAAGGCGGCCGAGCACCATCGACATCCATGCCAGGGGTGATTTCCGACTCTTCGACCGTTAGGTCCACACGGCCACCCTCGGCCAGTCCGGCCATATCACTTGGATCAGGCGTGGACAATGTTCTCGTCTTGTCTGGTTCGTTGCTGTACGCTTCACGCTTTGCTTCTCGAGCATCGTGGGTTCGGACCAAGGAGAGGGAATCAGCAAACACTCTGCCAACCACTTCACGCGTTCGCTCACCGCGTCGAACGGAGTCCAACTCATGAGTCATTGATTCTCGTTGGCCTTCAAGTTCTCTTAATTCGGCCGTGCGATCTTGCAATGCAGCCTCCATGTCTGTGAGGGTGAGGGTGATTTGTTGAATTCGCTCATCGCGCTCAAACACATCGTTGTGCAGTCTTCGCTCGCGACGTCGTAGCGATTCATATTCCCTGTTTCTTTCAAGCAATCTTCGCTTTAATTCTTCAATTTGCTCCACAAGGTAGTCGTGTTCTGCCGATACAGAACGAGGGCCTTGCATGACCCGCTCAAGTTGTTCCTCTAACTCGCCAAGACGTCCGTCTCTTGCATCAAGTAAGCCCCGCAAGCGGTCAGCAATATCTCGGAGCCTTTGTCGTTCTTCTTCAAGCGCTTTGTTGGCGGCTTGCTCTGCTTCATTTTGCATCAACGCCGCATCAAGTTTTGATTTGAGGCTACGAACTTCATCAGCAGTGACCGATGTAAGACCCGCATCTGCAGCGCGCTCCAACGCCTCAACCATTTGCCCAATTCGACCTTCGAGTTCAGCAATGACCTCGTCCTGTTGAATCGATAAATCCCGCAATTGTGAATTTTCGGTGGCCATCGAATCGCGCTCTTCTTGGGAAATAGAGGATTGTTGAGTCGACAATTCTTCGCGAGCATCGTTCAACAGGCGTTCAAGGTGAATGATCTTGGCTTCGCTCTCTTGAAGCGTGGCCTCTGCTTGATTGAGCCGTGCCACTTCTGGCGCGACCATGTCTTCACGCTCCGCCAAGTCAAGTTCGAGAACACGGAGTCGCTGCTTCACGGAAACCATCTCTTCATTGCGGGCTGCAAGTTCCTGCCATGCAATGAGCACCTCCTCTACAAGTTGCTCAACAGGGTAGCCCTTGAGCATCCCCTCAAGCGCCGCGCGCTCATCCCCAGAGGTGTCATCGAGTCGGCGAATGCCGCTTGTTCCAGTTGAGTCGATGGTCATACAGTTGACTATCCACGCTCAACTGCACTTGAACTTTCCCGGTCTAAACAGCATCACCACGGGTGGTTATGCACCCTTTACTTGTGACCGTGCTCAGTTGATGGCAGTGTACATGTCGTCTGGCATTTCGCCAGCGAGCTGCAAAGCACCGTTTGCAACGGCGTTGATTGGGTCTTCGACGCACCAGACAGTTACATCTCCAATATCGGAAATTTCGTCGGTCATGCGAGCAGCAATTCCGTCGATGAGGGAGCCTCCACCAGACAAGATGATGTTGTTTCGAAGCACTGGTTGGTATTCAGGATCTGCACCAGCGACGATTCGCTTGATTGCATTGCCAATCTTTGGAATAATGAGTTCACATGCTTGTGAAACCAAGTCCCCGATGTCGACAATTTGCTTCTTTCCTTCGACAGATAATTCGACAGTGGCTTCGCGGACTTCGCCTCCAACGTAGGACACTTCTTCCTTCCACTTTCGAACCATGTCTTTTGTGACTTGTGCGCCAGTGAACTTCTTGCGAATAAGGGTCATCAACTCATTATCGAGCCAATCGCCAGCTTCTTGGATGGTCACTTGGTCTTCATCAGTGGGGAATGTTCCGTAGATTCGAGCGATGTCAGTCGTTCCTGCACCGATATCGACAACAATGGAACTTGCAATTTCGCCGATTCCGTATGCGGTAGCGAAGGGCTCGGTCACGACCATAATGGCGTTGACTTGACCTCGAAGGGTAGCAACAAGGTTGCTCTTATCGGTGAACGAAACGTGGCTTGGCGAGCAGATGACACCAAACACTTCGTCGAATTCTTCAGGATCCACGGTTTCAAGCAAGTGGGAAACGAATGCCTTGGCAGCAGCCAAGTTTGCTTCGTCGTCTTGTGCAACACCAGCAGCCATAGGCCGGTAGAGGTTGCATGCAAGTTTGTTCTTCAGAGCGTCGCTTCCAAACAGCACATCACGGCCGAGGAAATTTCGGGCCACGGGGTCTTTCGGTCGTCCAACTACAGTTTCAATCGTGTGGCTTACTCCAGCACTCGAGGCAATCGTCGATTGATAGGTGCCAAGGTCAATTCCAACATACAAGCGGTCACTCATTTTCTTCACCGTCCGCATGGCGGACATGCTGGCGAGGGTGCCACCACCCTTCAAGGTTCACCTTGGTAATAGACGGGGCGAGCCCGACCGATTCGGGGCACTCCTCAGTGTTTTTACTCGTTTTCACTTTGAAGGTCAAACAGAGCATCGGAACCAGTTTTTATGAAGGGATCAACAGCACCATGGCGTCCATTTTGGCTGAGGTTTTTCACACCCACACGGTAGGCGAAAAGGCCAACGAAAACAAGCGTCGCAGCCCCCCAAAACACCGCTCTAAGTTCGGAGGCAGCACCTTGTGAGCGCGCCACATCATCGCCATCAGAACCTGCATCTAAGGGATCATCATAATGCGCCTTAAACACATCACTGGATTGAATGACAATCCGATTTGTATTCCCTTCGGGCGAGGCATTTCGACTTTCAACAAAGACGTCAATGCGGAGCCACGACTCTTCAATGTTCCACACTGGCAGACTGATCACCGAATCCCATTTGCATTCGAATGTGGCGGAAGTGTTGGCATCCATTTCACAATTCGCAATGGCATAACCGCTTTCGTTCAACGGCTGACTGAGGACTGTGATCTGAGCTCCAGTTTGAAAGGCGTCCCCATCCTCGTCTAAAACGGACCAGCGCACTGTGAGGTTTCCGCTCCACAATGTCCCATTTCCTGGCGATTGCGTGATGGTGACAGCAGGGGCATGATCGATCGGCCGACAACCGTTCGTTCCAACGGGCCAAAGTGGGTCCGGGGCCAGAGTGACGCACATGTCAACATCGTCCAGCACACCATCCTCGTCGGTGTCGTCAACGCATCCATTGCCATCATGATCGTACAGTGATGCATCAACCAAGGGGCATTGGTCAAGGCTGTCGACCACGTCATCCCCGTCTGTATCATCAAGACACCCATCGTTGTCCGTATCCCACCCGAAAGCGTTCTCGTTTGGGCAAATGTCTTCTGCATTTGGAACTGAATCCCCGTCCCCATCCAACCAATCTAAGCCATCCCGGTCCACACCTTGGACGGCGAGGGCAAATCCTGTTCTCGAGCCGTCTAAACCAACGCCGTCGGATAAACTCCCCGGGGCGACAAATCGAGCCCGAACTTCAACTTCAATCCAGTCTATTTCAGCAAGTTCAGTTTGATCGATGCGAAGCCCAAGTGTGGTTTCATTGGTCGATGGGAAATGCGTGGTGTTATCCAAATCTGCTCCACTGTAAAACAGAGTGGAATAACCGTCATGGTCGGTAGAAGCTGAGGACACAACCCGTCCATCAGAGAGCCTCGCTACGAGCAAAAGATCGTTGACGGCAGATGGTTCGGGTGAGGCAGCATGAGCCATTCGAACCTCAAGGTCGGCGTTTTCCATAGGGGTAAATCGCTGCGTCCATACCTCTCCAGTTCGTAAAAATGGCCCCGCTGCTCCCGAGCCATTCCAAGGTTGAGCAATCAGATTCTCGAGCGGATCATCAACACCCTGCCGGGTCGCCAACCACTCTTGTGGAGATTGATCCAACAACCGGTAAGAGTCATGAATCCATACATCATTTGCAGGGGAGGCGTGCCCACCTTCTAATTCTTCAATGAGGGCTTCAAAATCGATCAACACCGAGAGGTTAAGTTGCCCAAACCCATCATGAGGATTCTGAAGATCATATCCTCCTTGCCCATCATCCCGTGCTGTGGAGGGAAGAGGTGTCGTGGACAGTGCGAGCAAAGCCCTCAACATTGGGCCGGAGGGGGTAAATCCTTGGCCGACATTGATGGTGGAGTTCGCTATTGAAGCATCGGACCATGCGGGGGTCATCGTTTCCATTGAAACATTAGATCGCACTTCTTGGCCTGAAACCCAGCCAAGCTCCACCAATTGCTGAATCAATGACGCAACGCCCGCGGCACCGGGGGTTGCCATGCTTGTTCCGGTTGAAGATCTCAAATCTCCATTGTACGAATCATCCATATTATCGGCTCTTGCGGATTGAACGGAAGATCCCACGGCCAATGCGAAAATTCCCATTGTACCGGCCTCTGTGGGTCCTGATGACGATGCTGTCCAACGGGCACTATCTTCGGACTTCATCGAAGCGCCGATTGCGGCAACGTTTCGCCCATTTGCTGGCTCAAGCAGACTACCGCCCGTGTTCCCTGGCGCGATGAAAGCAAGCGACCACGGCATGGCCAGTGCCCATGCATCAAAATCAGCGGTTCTTGCGGTGTAGGCGGTGGTGTCATCTCCCCAAGAATTTGAATGAATAACCCCACCAGCCATTCCCGATTCGACAAGCAATCGATCGACATCCGGGGGGACCCATCCTTCAGAGGAGACAATGTCTTGGAAGACGAGAAGAGAGCCGTGTGATAGTGAAGAGCCATTGGAGGGATAAAGTCCCAACCGATCATCATCAACGTTGAAGCATGCAAGGCTTCCTGCAACATGAGTGCCGTGCCGATAGTCAGAATGCCCGGCAGTATCGCCATCGTCAATGGTGGTGTTGAGGACCAAGACCTTCCGGTGTTCTTCACCAGCGGGGCCAACTAAATCCGTTCCGTTCACGCCTTCGCTTCCAAGGGCTTGAACGCTCGTGGCGTTTCTGAAGCAGGCGTGATCAGCATCGAGGCCGGAATCGGCGGCCCCGACCACAACACCCGTGCCGTTGATGCCCAAGGTCCACGCCGGATGCCCGCTCATCGATCCGTGCTGCATCAATGAGGCTGCCTGGACGTTGCGGCTCTGTGTTTCTAAAACAGGTTCAATCCACAGCAACCCATCCAACAACAAAACATTGGTCAAATCAAGTTCAATTGGCCACTCAACAATGTATGCGGGGGCCAAAGGAGAGGATTGATGTTGATCTGCCAATTCAATTCCCATTAGGGCCAAATCCTCTCTTAAACCCTCGAAGGCAGCGTTTGGAAGCCGTGGCTCAAGAACGATCCGGACCGAGTCACCATGGACAGGACCGGCCCCGTTCAAACCGGACTTCCAAGCCGCAGAAGGAGCGTCTTCGACGATGAACTCCTGTGGAGCAGAGGACTCATGGCCCCACACAAGAAGTTGAGTTGGCGAAACAACCCTCAATGGTGTGAGCCCTTGGTTTTGTAAATCCTTCCACAAGTCATGAGTCCACACTTCGGAAGGATGCTCGAGAAGGAACTCGCCTTCTATTTGTGCCGCCACTGGGGGGATGATCGGTGCGACGTATGCGTTTACCACTGGCAAAAACAACACGAGGACCATCACGAGAGCTCGCCGCATGAACCCCGTTGAGTGCTCAAACTTTGTCAATCTCGCGCTCGAAATGAGTGGATGTGCCGCGCCAGCGCGTTTAAGTTGGGTTTGCGAGTCGCCCATCTCGATGAAGGCCTACCGTGTGACAGGAATCGCTCCCTTCGGCAGCATGCGCCAAGAATTTTCGCTCGACCTCCCTGCTGACAGCAAGGCGGACGCAGAACACCGAACCTACTCAATCATGGGCTCGCGACACAAGGCTAACCGCCGTTCCATCACCATCGACTCGGTGAGCGAAATCGACCCAAGAACCTCAACCGAACCTCGTGTGACTCACCACTTCCGTGACCAAATCGCCGCTGCCGGTGGCGCTGTCACCCCAGTGGCCGAAGAAGAGTGAGGGCAACCGGCTCCGCCGGATTCTTCAATGACCCGCTTCTCAGAGGGATGAGTGTTATGGTCGACCGTTCCGAATTACAACGCATGGCTCGCACCATTGACGCCCATCGAAAACAACTCGACGACTTGCATACGCAAATCGATCGCGTCGCAAAAGTCATCGACGAACATGCCGTGACAACCGGCATCCTCTCTCACCTCCAAAAAGAGGCGGCGAACGGCACCACAAGTGCTCGACTCACCATTGGTTCTGGTGTTACATTGCGTTACACACATGAAGGCGACGAAGAGGGGACTGCCCTCGTGGATCTTGGCAGCGGAGTGTTTGGGGAAAAACCCTGGAGCGAAGCTGAAACAATCACTCAAGAACGTCTTGATGGGATTCAACTGCTCCAAGAAGAATTGACCCAGCAATCAACTGCATTAGAGGAAAAAATCACTGGCTTAGCCGAGGCATTCAATGAGGCCGCTGAGCACCTCACAGCGGCACAAGCACCACCCTCCGAACCAACTCAGGCCGAACAACCAGCTGATGAAGCGCCTACGCCAGAGGAAAATCCAGCACCCAAGCGCCAACCCCGTAGAAAAGGACGGATCGGAAAGGAACTCACACTGGATGACTGAGGTGATTGCATGGGATTGTTCGACCGATTCAGAAAACGCGTCACCGAAGTTGCCGAACAAACCGATGCAGATGCCCTTTCGGCAGACGCCGAATCAGCAGAAGCGCAAGCCGCCCTCGCCGAAGCACAGTCTTACGTCGAACCCACCCCTCACATTCATTCAACCGTGGTTGAACAACCAAGCGAGCCTGAAGAGGAATGGGAAGATCTGGAAGAACCAGCAACACCAGCCCAAGCAGAGCAAGATGAATGGGACGATTGGGATGAGGAAGAAGAAATCGCTCTTCCACAAGAACTGTCTCGTCGAGAACGCAAATTGCTCGAGAAAGCAAAGAAAGCCGAAACGAAGCGCGAGCGACAACAAAAGAAAGAACTCAAGAAGCGCGGGGCGGTTGAAGTTGCTCGTCCAGAAGGCTCCAAAGTTGACCTCTCAATGATGCGCACAACAACGGGCCGCCAACTCGTCAGCGTCGCAGCAACGCCAAAAGGATCCGTGAAAGTGGCGGAAGTTGAAACCGAAGCGGGGACAAAAGTCGAAGTTGACCTTGGTGGCGGTGTTGTCGAAGAAGGAGGCCGCATCATCAAGTCGGGAGGGGCGCTTGACACCTTGCTCGAAGAACTGGAGTGGGTTTTGCTTGAATCCGACATTTCAAGCGACGCCGTCACGGCAATTATCGCAGCACTACGGGCAAGTTTAGTCGGCTCACGCCTGCGGAAAGGAGCCGATTTAGCAAAAGTCCTTGAAGCAGCTTTGAAACGCGCTCTTCGCTCGCTTCTGGCCGCCGGGTACTGGGACTTTGATGCCTCGGTAGAAGGGTTCATCGAAGCAGGCGATACACCAGTCGTCATCATGCTGGTTGGCGTGAATGGAACAGGAAAAACCACGACTGCAGCAAAAATCGCACACCGGTTGCTTCAGAGCGGCAGAACCGTGATTGCTGCTGCTGGCGATACATTCCGCGCAGGAGCAATCCAACAACTGGAAACCCATTGTGATAACCTCGGGATTCGTTGTGTCTCAAGTCAAAGGGGGGGCGACACAGCAGCAATTGCCCGTGACGCAATCGATTCGGCCCGCGCCAAAGGGGTTGATGTTGTTCTTGTTGACACGGCTGGAAGAATGCAGAACAAGGTCAATTTGATGAATGAATTGAACAAAGTTCGCCGCGTTGCCAACCCTCATCTCACGCTGTTTGTCGGCGATTCGTTGGCTGGAAACGACGCGGTAGAGCAAGCGAGAATGTTCCAAGAAATTATGAAATTTGATGGCGCAGTGCTCACCAAGGTCGACACCGATGCAAAAGGTGGCGCCGGCCTCTCCATTGCGTTTGCAACAGGCCGACCAATTGTCTTCGCCGGCATCGGACAAGGCTATGACGATTTGAAACAGTTCGACCCGGACTGGCTGCTCGAACAAATGTTCGAATGATGAACTCGCAGCGATGAAGCGATAGGCTTGGGCCCCATCGAACAGGGTATGTCGGGCACCTTCAAGGATGAAGAAACGGAACAATTTTTTCAACTTGTTCACATGTTTCAGCGCTCAGCATTGCTTCACATGGGCTTACTTCCAGACAATGAAGGAAAGGTGTTCTTCAACCTTGCAGAGGCGAAGGCGGGGATCGACTTGTTGAGAATGTTGCAAAACAAAACCAAAGGGAACATCACCGATCAAGAGCAACGAATGCTTCGAGGTGTTGTGAGCGAGTTGCAACTGCAATTTTTGAAAGCCCCAAACCGCAAAAGGGAGATGGAAGATTCAGCGGCACAATCAGAAACTGTTCGGGAAACGTTCGCAAACCCTCAATCCGGGCCGGTGGAAGATCTCTCATCACCCCAAGATAGCGAAGAATGACCGTTCCTGTGCGTATGATTGATGTGCAAGGGGAACTTCAGGAGATTGATTCACATGGCGTATGTCACCGAGGCAGACCAAGATTCAGCACCAACAGTGCTCATTGTGGATAACAATCCAATGTCGATGCGTCGACTCTCTGAAGTGTTCAGGATCAAGGATTTCCACATTGAAGTGTGTGAAGATGGCGATAAGGCCGTCGATGAATACATTCGATTGGACCCCGAACTTGTCGTCATCGCCCTGGACATCCCCTCCCTGGATGGCCACCTAGCGGCACTTGAGATGCGAGAGCATGGCGGTGAAGGGCGCATCGTATTTGTCACACCACGACGCCTCGCCGCACTTGCTCGCGATGCATCGCATTCGGCTGGAGCCGTTGCTTGGCTTGAAAAACCAATTTCATCCACGTTAGTCGAAGAGGCCTGGCCTCAAATTCTAGGACCGATCCCAGATGCCCCCGGCCTCGCTGATCTGGACGAACTGTACCCCGAAGACAGAGTAAAGCCACAGCCAGATGAAGGCCTCATGCCCCTCCCGCCGCTACCGGGTATGCCCGCTCTCCCTCTCCCGGGCGAAGCACTTCCCCCACTTGTCGTACCCAATGGTGAATTGATTTTGGAGAGCGAACAAGACGCGACACCCAAGAAAAGAGGACTTGCCAAATGGATTGTTTTGGTCTGTCTGTTGGGCGGAGCCGGATACTACCTTTCTGAATACGGACTACCAGTTTGATACGCGGGTTGTTGTGCAATAGGTGCTGCAACGATTTGTGCATTCTCGGTGTATTGCGTGCCATGTGGCACCGCCATTAACCTCGACACATTGACGCCATCATCGGTGAGAAGGGTCGGGTCACACATCGCAATTCGTTGATTGAGGGTTGCAGCACGGCGCGCATAAGCCCAGATCATGTACGCAGGAGCGCCTGTTGCGAGAATCGCCAGCACCCACCAAAGCAGTTCAATCATGATACCAGCACCTCTTGCTTGCACATGAAGATGTCCATCTAGCGTGAGACAAAGGCATCCCACGAAGCACGTGCATACGCCTGTGCCTGAGAAGCAGGGTCATCCGCTTTGTGAATTCCTGAGCCAACGATGATGCAATCTGAACCAGCCATAATCGCTTCAGTCGGGTCGCCATACCGCTGACCCATTTCACCATCACCAACGGCCAAATTTACCCCGGGCGTCCAAATGAGTTTACCTTCTCCTACCTTAGCTCGTAGAAGTGCGAGTTCCTCAGGGCGAGAACCATTCCCGATGAAGCCAAACACGCCCGCGTGGTCCTTTCCTTTTGCAACCACCTTGTCGGTATATTCTGGTTCGAGAAGATTGCCTCTGCTGGACATCTGTGCGAGCAAGAGAACGCCACCTTCACGGCCGACGTCGTGCCACCCAGCTTGGAGGCCATCGACAATGTCTGGCCCAGAAATCAAGTGCGCTGTAACCAAGTCCGACCAAGAACGAATGTCGTAAACACCCGCCATCTGCTTACGGCTGATGCCGCCAATGTCTGCAAATTTCCGGTCCTCGAAAATCAATAAGTCTGCTGCAGCCGCTTTAGCGCAAAACACCTTCCACGATTCAGCAGTCCAATCATCAACCAAATCCACGTGCGTTTTCAGCGCAGCAATAGAGGGGCCAACTTGGTCGATCAACTCGTTTAATCCATCCATCGTCGAACGGTCAGCAGCAAGGCATACGAGGCTCTGCTTTCGGCAGGCGACTTCCATGTAGGTGCGCGCCATTGGCAAGGTGTTGAACACCCATCGTTCACCCCATGCTTCCTCTGCCTGCATGGTTGAACCGAGGGCGACCCGCCCCTCATATCTTGCGGCCCATCTCAGCGGATGATTCAGTACGAAACCGCACTTGGCCACGCTGGAACACGAGCACGCGAACAAAGTACCATGCAAGGCTGTTCACCTTGAGCCAGTCAGGCACCCGGTGCTCGTACGAACGATGCTGCTGTGGCAAATCGCTCCAATGAATCCGTCCGTTTTCATGATGTGCTGTGTGGTAGCCTATGTTGAACCAGATCAAGTTGATCCAACCAGTGAAGTTGCGGGAATAGTCGATATTCTCCCCAGAAGATGCTTCAGGCCCAAGTCCTGGTTGAGCACCGGCGTGCTGCAAATAATTCGCTCCTAGGAGCCAATGAAGACCATGCAATTGGGGGGCGAGCACTAAGATGGCCCACAGACGAACATCGATGGAGGCCAAGAACACAGAGACTGCCACAATGGCCCCAAGTTCAATCAAAGGCCACAAATCTCGCCCGCTTGCTCTTTTTTTCATATAGCCAAGCAACGTCTTTGGTAAGACGCATAGAGCTTGAATTGGATACACAAGATAACCGAGAATGTTGTTGTGATGGCCGCCAAATCTGTACGTTCTGGTGGTGTCCTCGGGTCCGTGTTTGTAGCGGTGATGGTTTCCGATATGAGCGGGAAAGAACACAAACGAAGGCGTGGCTTGAATGATGCTAAGCCAGAGGTCAGTGGCTTTGTTCAATGGCTTGGACGACCACATTCGCAAATGTGTATGGTTGTGTTGCACAACCGAAAGTCCGACCGAAAGAACCAGCATGACGGCCATTAGAACCCATTCGATGCCGTTGAACCACTGCCAGGCCATGCACGCTGGATAGGCCACCATGTAGCTTAACGAGAGCAAATCAGCGCGCCTGCACAACACCTTAATTCCCCAAACCGATGGATGCCCTCATCCGTTCAAGGTGCGCATGCACGTGTTCGACAAAGAAACCATGCATCAAAAACCGGTAGGAGAGGCCCGTTGGTCCAACAATAATCATCGGGAAGCGGTTGTAAGCGATGTCAGCGAAATGTGCGGCACCGACAATGTCGTCGATCAGCAAACCGACCGAATGATCGAACTGGAAAGAATTGATTGCGGCCTCGTATTCCTTTGAAGTGAGCCAGAAGCAAAACGATGTCTTGAACAATTCATGCGCCGTCTCAAAGTCAAGAAACTGCGTCCATTTTTTCCGATCCACCGAATAGTCAACACGGACTGGATTCCAATTTGTCCACTCCAAGTCGCCTTTTTCGATGGGCCAATTGCTTCGGTCGGGAACTTCGAGGTCCCGCATGGTCATGAGGACCCCTTGGTCGTGATGTACGAACGTTTGGACCATCAAGTCCCGAATCATTTTCGGGTAAATCAACACGGGTTCGACGCCCTCCTTGCCTGAATTGTCGATGACGAAATTCAGTAAATTACTCTCCGCTTGGAAATGCCGCAAGATTAAGACATTCGCTTCGGGACGAACGAAGTACTTCATGAAAAAGCAAATTTGCCACTGCAAAAACCCGTGAGCCTTCCATTGAATAGGTAAGAGCCGTTTGAGGTAATACGTCAAGTGAAGGGTGATGGTGAGTAAAATTCGAAGGGTAGGCAACACAATAATTCTCAGAGGGTTTTGCAAATCTTTGACCCAATATTCCTTGGCAGCCGCGTCGAGCGGTAGACTGTCGTCACCAACCAGGGCGTCGCTCAGGCTTGCCGGCATACGCCCGTGGTTCGCCGCCATTGCCTTGGCTCGCTTCCGTTCCGTGCGTCGCTGTTTGCGCGTGAGGGGCAGTTCACTCGAGGCCATGTTCCACTTCCTCCAATTGCAGTCGATAGAGCCTTGCGACAACCTTTGCGGTTTTGACAATGGCTTGAGTTCTCTCTTCATTGACACATACTTCATCGAGCATGGCGTAAAACCTCAGCATGTGATCCCCGTCGTTGTGAGCATGGTAGGTCATGAATCGTGTTGAATCCTCAGTCAGTCCAGTCAATTCTTGGATTTGATCTGCCCACGACCGAGCCATCTTTTCACCCAATCCTTCGATGATCCACATTGCGCCGAGTAAATCGATTGGGTTGGGTCGTGAAGAGCGATGCATCAAGTATCCATGCAACGCTTCGGAGCCGAGGTTTCGCTCCATGGCTTGAATGTCCTCCACACGTCCACCAGAAGCCACATAATCGCGCTCCAGCAATTCATAATCCCGGTGCTCGTCTACGGCGTGAGCAATAATCGTTGAACGGATTTCAGCATGATTTCGATCAAAGCTGCTGGCCGCACGGGTGATCCATCTCGACCCCTCGATGACCTGTTGGCGAAGGTTGAGCAAAAGGCACCGATGATCTTCAACAGTGTACGTCCCAAGGTCAATTCGCCTCAACAAAGGCACCGTGGGCAAATCGCGCTCAAAGCCGAGCCAAACTCTCAGCAGATGCTGTAAACACGCCTGTGCGTGAGGGTTCAAGTCAATGCCACCAGAACTGTCCGTTCCGGCCTCTGAGCGTTGCGCTCCTTCGATTAAGATCTCACCATCGTTCATTGTTTCACCACTGTTAGTTGCATGTAGGTCGTATTAAAACGGCCGCTTTCCGGAACAAAGCACAACACGGTTTGCCCCTCTTGAATGTCAACTTCGTCCGTCCTCAAGAATTCATCAATCATGATGAAGAGGGACGCAGCACCCGTGTTGCCGCGTGTGTAGAGGTTTGTCCACCACCGCTCTTCTGGTATGCCGACGCCAGCAGCGTCCAGCAAATCCAGGATTTTATCCCTAAAGTGGTGGCTTGAATAGTGACAAAGAAAGTGGTCCACTTCGAGCGGTTTTGAAACGCCTTCTTGCACCAATCGAAGGTACCCATCGACTCCCATTCGGAGGATGTTATCGAGCAATCGGACATCCTGCCGCAGCAATAAGGCGCCAGCGGTTTCGGCTTCTGCGTACGTCGAGTAGTCCTGCCAGGTACGCGCATCTTCAACCCGACCTGCCGATCCAACGCTCATGCAGGTTGGGAACGCATGAGCGTGGGAAAAGCCGCGAACCCAATCAATCCGGAGGCTCAACCCCTTCGGCGCTGGTTTGTTTTGCAACATTAACGCCCCAGCCCCATCGGACAACATCCATCGAAGGAATTCAGTGTTGAAATCGATTCTTTTTTCGGCGAAGGTGGAAGCAGTCGCTGCCTCATAGCGTTGTTTTTTCAACAAGCGGCTTGCCAATTCACTGGACACAACCAGTGCCGCTTCATGTTCTTCAAGGCGGAGGCTGTTCCATGCGGCTTTGAGAGCCATCATCGATGAGGAACAGATGCCGTGAGTGGTTAAGATTTCAAGTTCAGCAAGGCCCAATTCAGCCTGCACCATGCTAGCCATTCCAGGTGCGGGGTGATCGCCTTGGGTGGTGGCAACAGCGAGTAGACCCACCTTTTCGCGCGCCACAAAAGCGCGGTCTAAGCATTGTGTGGCCGCCGCAGAAGCCATCTGTGTGTTGCTGTGTGTGGTCTTTTGATTTGCATCGATGGCGTAATGGCGGGTTTGAATTTTGTTTGCTTTTTGGATTTGAACCCTCAGCGAAGAAGGCTTACCATTCACGGCTCCGAGAATACCTTCGACCTCATCGACAGCAATCGGCGGACCGGGCAAGAACATCCCTGTGCTGGTGATGTAAACGCTCATTCAACCACCTCAGCAGCGATCTTTCGTTCATACATGTAGCATCGCCACCATTCTTGGAGGTACGGTCCAACAACGAAGATCCCCATTGTCGCCATGTAGAGGGCTGCGTAATTCCCGCTAGCCCCAAGGGGTTCAGTTCGCTGAGACAGACTAAAACCGCCGGCCCAATTGAGGGTGATTGTGTCCATGAACACCTCCCACTTGCGAACAATGATCAGCAGAAGAAGGAAAAATGGAAGCGTAGCGAGGTAATTGTGGGCATGGACTTCCCAAATGCCAATTTCACGCTTACCGGTGGTGTAATGCACATCATAATGGGCCACAAATTCGTGTGCAATAAGCGCCGCAAAACACATCAACATCACCAGGACATTGACTTCAAAAATCAAGGTCAGCACAAGAGGCAGACCGATTTGAGCCCCCATCACCAAGTGAATGCTAGCCTCGTGTAGCCCCGAAGTGGCCTCGATGTTGGTCGAACGGTGACACCACCAATCCAACATACTTGCCAAGCCCCAAAGGGGTAACAAGACGTACAGCATCACGTTGAGAACCAAGGTTGCTTCGTCCAAGACGGGGGCCTCCGTGTCATTTCAATCCGTCATATCATAAAAAGAAAATACCGGCGCGCCGATGGATTGGTTGCGAATGTAAAATCAGGGCAACGAATCCAAAGCGTCGAGCAAGGTCGACTCAACAGCCCTTGGCTCCATTCCAAGCACAGAAAAACTCGCCCCGACATCATAGCCAACATGCCGGCCCAAGCTCGAACGAACAGTTTTGACCGATAGTTTTGGATGGAACATGGCCATGACTGAAGCCATCCAGGAGGGAAGCGTTCGGACCGGATAGGAGCCTTCAGGGCGCAATCGCCTCAATTCAACCCCAATTTCCCGCATCCACAATCCTTTGGCGTGGAGGATAAGCCGACTTCCATCTGGCCCCAAGGTCATCGCTGCGATGTGGGCGTCTGCTACGTCGCGCACATCAACAAAATTGAGATGGGTGTGAAGGACAAACGGCAACTTGCCTGCGAAGTGTTTCAAGTACGCCATCGAACCGTTCAGGTGGCGTGGATGGTGAATTGGTCCGAACACGATTGAGGGATGGATGGTCACCAAACGCGGTTTTGATTCGGACTTCATTTGATCGACAAAAGACCGCATTACCCGCTCCCCCTCCGCTTTTGCAAAACCGTACGGGTTGAGTGTTGTCGAAGCATCTTCACACCAATCTTCTGCAGTGAAAACGGTTCCGTTGACGTACCGAGAACTGCGAATAGCAGCGACCGAGGACGTGTGAATGATGGTTTTCACCCCACCGCTGCGCCTGATGGCATCGCACAGGTGTTTTGTACCGGTCACAGACGGATCGATTAAGTCGCGTTGCACCTCACTGATTCCAACCATTAAAACAGCAGCACAATGGATGACAGTCGTGCACCCATCAACGGCCTTGTCCACGCTTTCTGCATTCAATAAATCCATTTCCACAACGGTAAGTGCACCACCTTCACCAACCGGAAAAGCACGAAGAAATTCCGCAGTTTCTGCCTTTCTTGCTGTGGCTCGAACTGTATGCCCTTGAGCCAAGAGCCGTTCGACGACATGGGAACCAATGAACCCAGCAGCTCCAGTGACAAGGACCACCATGCACATCCCAAGAGCAAGCCCCTTTTGATGTTACAGCAACCAATCATCACATTGATGATATCCGGCAGGCCCCCAAGAAATAATGCGGTCCGCTTGGCTGTTGGTCCTTCTGGTGTTGCTCGGCCCCCTCTCGGGGTGTTTGGGCGCGCAAGCACCCGATGGTGGCGAAGCAACCGAGTCCTCCATGTACCCAGAGGTATGGGACCGGCACACCCTTGATTGGAATTGGACGGACAGTTATTCCTACGTGCTTGAACCCGGGCCTTACACCGCACTCGAAGTGCAAGAGGCCACCTTCGAAGTGGACACCTCAGATGTGTGGGAAACGGGCCCTGCCACCTCCAATGTCCACCTGTCTTACTGGTTGCCCTCCAACACAGAGATGGGCGAGCAGGTCCCCGTTATTGCAGTTGTTAGCCCTTATTTCTCCTTTGGACAACCAGGTGATGAATCCGGTGCAACGAACGTTGTGGGTGCTGGGCGTGGAGAATTCATCTACGACAATTACATTCCTCACGGGTATGCTTTTGCCCAAGTCTCCGTGTTTGGCACAGAGGAATCCTCGGGCTGTTTTGATTATCGCGGAGAAGGCGAAGGTTGGGGCATTCACCAAGCAGTTGAATGGCTTGGCGATCAAGAATGGTCGAATGGAAAGGTCGGCCTGTACGGCAAATCATACGAAGGTGCGACCCAATGGGAGGCGGCTGTTCACGGCAGCGATCACCTCGCAACCATCGTGCCAATTTCAGGCACAACAGGGCTTCACCCACTGTTGTACAAAAACGGGAGTGCAGAAGCCCGCAGCCAAGTTATGCACATGAATTACTTTGGCAGCACAGTGGATTACAATGCAGAAGACATGGACAACATCTGCCCAGATATTATCGAAGGCTTGTTTGCCGGTCCGGTGACCTATGGCATGGGCGAACTCGACCCCTACATGGCCAATTATTACGAAGAGCGCGAACACATCTCAAAAGCCCTAACAAATTACAATGGAAGCGTCTATTGGGTTCAAGGAATGCAGGATTGGAACGTCGATCCTCACCAAGTCTTCCCGTGGTATCAAATGTTTATTGATGCGGGTTTTGATGTCCGGGGCATGCTTGGCCAATGGGAACACAACTACCCAGATCAATGGTCGAAGCACAATGCTCAGGATTCCGGTTATGGGGGCGAAGCAATCCAAAACATGACGAGGTGGGATTGGGGCCAGGATTTGTTTGAATGGTTCGAATATTACCTCAAAGGCGTTGGTGAAAAACCAGATCTTCACGCACAAATCCAACGCAACGACGGCGAGTGGAGAATCGAATCGACATGGCCACCAGAAGACCGCCAGTGGCAAGATGTGGCTTTGGATGGCTGCACAAAAAGCGGCAACAGCGTACAAGGAGTTTCTGGCGGAGGTGGCACAATTGCCTCGGTCACCTTCGAGTGTGACGCCATCGATTCAATGAACGACATCCTCATTTCAGGCCTTTCAACCCTCCATCTCGATGTCCAAGCCTCGATGGACGGAGGGCAAATTTTTGTTGAAATGCAAGACGCAGAAACAGGGCTTCGACTTGGCCATGCAACCATGGACATTCGCTATCATCAAGGCGGTAGCGACCCTACAACCGTGCTTCCGGGTCAGACGGTAACCATGCTGATGGAATTCCAAGCCATCGACGCCATTCTTCCTGCGGGCCACGGCATTCGTCTTGTGCTCACTGAAACGGGTGAGGACTACCTCGCTCCTGCTTGCGGAGTGACCTGCCCCGTTACGGTCAACGGCGGCACACTGTCCTTGCCCCACGTGATTCGAGACGGCAGCAACGTCCTCATCACTCCACAGTCTGAAGATGCGGCCAACAATCAATGAGTGCTGTCGTCTTCTTTGCTGAGCGCCCGGACCATGTCAATGCGGCTGACAAGGCCGCAAAGGATCCCCGCATCGGTCACCAACAACACCTCATGTTCGACCAACAAACGCCGACCTTCAGTGATGGTGACTCCAAGGTTGACGACTGCGAAATTCATCTGCATCACGGATTGAACGGGCCGGTCCGGTTGGACATCGGCGCCAAGCAGACTCGCTTCAGAAACCAGGCCAAGGATTGCACCGCTGTCTGAGACCACGGGAAGCTGACTGATGCCTTCTCGAACCATGCGTTCAACCGCAGATTGAACCGCATCATCCGGCGCAAGAACAGCGACGTCTTCGACCATAATATCGCCAACACTGTGGGGTTGATCGGGCCGCTCACATCGCACCAGTGCTGCGATCAGTCGTCGTAATGTGGATGCCCGGGGGTCGACAGTTCCAAGTTCGACCTTGGCGATGACTGATTGGGTCAAACCGCTTTCTTCAGCAAGTTGGGCTTGGGTCAGTCCGAGGGTTTTGCGCCATTGTCGCAAGTAACCTCCACTCGGTATCTCCATGCCTCGCCCAAGGCCGCTCACCGAATGAGTTCACCGGTCGGCGCCCAACTTTTATCCAATGTTCCCTTTCTTTCGCATAGTTGTTCAATTGTGCATCGAAGTCCAAATCTCAAATCCATTCGAACAACTAGCGACGCGCCTTCTTCGAATAAAAATAATCATTTGAATGAAACAATCTTCTTATTTTGAGCATTAGTCCACAATTTATGCATAATCATGAGGCGTATGTTTGATATACCGTCTCGCCAAGGAAGCGACTGATACCTATGATGGATAAAGCGAAATTGGAATACATCTGGCTTGACGGCTATGAACCAACACAAAACATGCGAAGCAAAACAATGGTGCGAGAGAATTTTTCTGGTGACCTTGAGGAATGCCCTGTTTGGATGTTCGACGGATCTTCAACCCGACAAGCCGAAGGTGGCGCATCTGACTGCCTTCTGAAGCCAGTTGCCATTTTCCCAGACCCAGCACGCATCAACGGCTACCTCGTGATGTGCGAAGTCATGAACCCCGACGGCACGCCCCACCCAAGCAACGGCCGGGCAACAATTGATGATGACGACAATGATTTCTGGTTCGGGTACGAGCAAGAATACTTCATCATGGATGCTGACACACAACTTCCAGTTGGGTTCCCTGTTGGCGGATACCCAGGACCTCAAGGGCTGTATTACTGTTCAGTGGGCGGCAAAAACACCCATGGACGAAATTTCGTTGAAGAGCACGCAGATTTGTGCCTCGAAGCCGGGATTAATTTCGAAGGCATCAACCAAGAAGTCGCATGCGGCCAGTGGGAATTCCAAATCTTCGCAAAGGGCGCCAAGCGCGCTGGAGACGAACTTTGGGTCGCACGCTACCTCCTTGACCGATTGACGGAGAATTACGGGTACTACATCGAATACCATCCAAAACCGGTCAAGGGCGACTGGAACGGTTCCGGTATGCACGCTAATTTCTCCAACGGAGCAATGCGCGATCAAGGCGGCAAAGCACTCTTTGACTCGATCTGTGAAGCCTTCGGCCGAAACATCGAGAAGCACATGGCGGTTTATGGCGCCCATAACGAACTGCGTTTGACAGGCCTCCACGAAACACAATCAATTGACCAATTTTCATACGGCGTTTCAGACCGTGGAGCATCAATACGTGTTCCAGCATCCGTCCCGACTGATGGCTGGGTTGGACGTCTTGAAGATCGCCGACCAGCATCCAACGGCGACCCATACAAGATTGGCGCAGTGATTATTTCAACGACAAAGTCGGCTTGAAGGGCTCTTTGGCAATGAATAAAATTCAAACTTCGATTTGACCGGTCATGACGCCGCGCATGCTTGCAAAGCCTTCTTTGACGCTTGCATTTTCGGCCTTTGAAATCACCAGGACAATGAACACTGAAATGATAACCGGCAAGAACCATTCCCAATTGATTTGGAAACCAGGCCTTAGATCCACTTGACTTGGATCATGGGGGTTGTAAGCAACAGTATGGGTTTCGGATCCAGGTAAATTGTTCATCATATAATGCACTGGAGCATGAGCAAAAAAGCCCGACTGGTATGAATGCTCAAACATAATTGTATCCGCATTTTCGTGTGGTGAGCCGCCGCAGACATAGTCGTCAGGGCCCCCGTCAACCACAACGTGCGTGCAATGCAGTTCGAAAACGGCGCTTGCGTACTGTGTGTCGCTGCACCCCCCGTCATCGCTGCAAGAGGTCTCTACCCATTCCTCAAATTCTACGATTTGTGCCTCTCCAGTAGGCCAATCTTGTGCACTGTATTCGCTAAACAGTGCCACGGAAACGATCATCCCAGAAACGATGCCAAAAATCAAGACAACAGTAAAGGCAAGAGCAGCAGCTATGTTCCCCCAGATGGTCGCCCCATTTTCGAAATCCTCTGTCCATTGAGGGTCTCTTTCGGAAGCCCAACCCGTGAGGACTCGATTCTCAATCGCACCGTTGTCGTCATTGAGGATGTCCAACGCCAGATCGAGAAACTGCCTTGCATCGTTTTCGGAATCGAAGGAATACACATCGGCGGTTCTTTGGAAGAATTTGAAATCCAGCTCACTCCTTCCTTGTTTGATTCGCTCTTGATTGAACCAGTGAATAATTTCGTGTGCGTCGTCTTCACTGTCCCATTTCTTTACAGGAAAATCCGAGAGGCTTGCTGTGTATTTGGGTTTAGAATCTGCCGGCAATGAAGGGGAAAAGGGAGACAATGGCTGCTCAGGTTTTGCTGCAGGAAGAGACGGCTCTTCCTTTTCTGCGGATTCAGCACCGACAGTGTCCCAAAAATTATCGCTCATGGCTAAATCTCGGAGGGGTCGTTTTTGGTTTTTGCCCCGATTTAACCGGTGGCCGATTCACTTTTTCTTGCGCGCCAGGCGCCAAGAATGATCGCTCCAATCACGCTTAAGGTCATGATGTTGGCAACAATCATGGCAATTGATTCAACCAGAATGCCATAGATTAACCATAGAAGCAATGCGATGGAGACGACACTGAATGATGTCAGAGAGAGGCCTTCGTGGCGCTTATGGACCCATACTTCGATGATTTGTGGAATCCACGCAAAAATGCCGATGACGCCCGCAATCAAACCGATTGCTTCAATCCACATGGCCGCCATGTATTCACAGCGCCCGATGAACCCTCATGAGGCTTGTTCTTGGTTAGGGCGGTCGTGAACCGCCCATTTCGCCGGTGGCTTTGAAACAAAGATCCTCTCAATGTTCGCCCAATTCACTTCTCGTGCCTGCTTTTCGCCGACCACATGCATATTGAGGGACAAACCGTACGGCACTTTCGCCACAATGTGCTTTGACCCACGGCTTAAGCGAACTTCGGTGGGGTTGTTTGAGAACAAGGAAAAGAGCGAGCGTCGCTGAGTAAGCGACGCTTCAACATCGGTGTCTCGAGCTGCGAACCAGTCATCCACCTCTTTGCCCAAGCCGAGTCCAAACACATCGCCTTTCAGCAACAACCCTCCATTCAAATGAACTTCATCCCACGTGTTGAATCCTTCGAGCGTGTCGACCAAGTCAGGATTCAACTCACCTGGCTTGGTTGATTCGAGCACCTTAATCAACCCCGCTTCATCAACCATTTCAGCCTTCAAATCGCCAGGTATGTCTGGCCATTCAAGCCTTTGATGCGTCATCGCTACAATGACTCTGAACTCCAATTTGTCTTTGCCGGTAAGGTCAAGGCGCTTATTGTGCAATGCTGCGAGGAGATCGGCCTTGCGAGCGATACGGTCGGCGACGCCGTCGTGATTGTGTTTGCTGCCGTTCTTACGGTTCTGAATGAAGTGATGCTCTTTTGTGATCACGAAGGAGCCAGCCCAGTGCTTTTGTTCCACAACTAACATCGTGTTGCCACCAATAATGACCATGTCAATTTCCCGACGACCACCATCTGGATCTGGAATCCGCACAGACTCATAGATGTTCCATCCATTTTTGCGCCCCGCAGCACGCGAGAGTTTAGCAAGGCGAGTTTCAGCCAAGTCGCCAGCGCGATGAATATCATCATGGGGGAACGATTGACGTCGAGCCCGCCACCATTTCCATCGGATGCTAAAGGACATAATTTCATTCACCGAAGAAGTTCATCCACGCTTTCCACAATCAGCATAGGTTGCTGTTCAGCGGTTTCGCCTAAGGCTGCAACATCCTCTCTAGTCGCTTCTCCAGAAAGCACGAGCACACCAACACAACCGGCTCTTGTGGCCATAGCGATGTCTGTGTACAAACGGTCACCCACCATGGCGCACTTTTTGGGATCAAGCCCCAACGCCTCGATTTTGTGTAAAATCATGCCAGCATTTGGCTTCCCTGTGATGTGGACGGGGTCGACGCCGGTGGTTGCCTTGAGCATGGCAAGATAGGCTCCTACGTCGGGAAGGCCTCCATCGGGAGAGGGGCACACCATGTCAGGGTGGCTTGCGACCAAAGGCACACCGGCGTGCAGGTGGATGCTTGCTGTCGAGATTTTTTCATAATTGATCTCAGTATCGTAGCCAAGAACAACGTATTGCGGCTCTGAAGAGTCGGTATCAATGCCCTTTTCTTCGAGCATTGCGCGCATCCCCTCTGTGCCGATTAACCATGTTTTTGTGATGTTTTCCTTGGCCAGCCAAGCCAGCAAATCATGCGTGGAAAGGAGAATTTCTTCGGATGTAGCGGGAATTCCAAACCCTTCCAGTTTTGTCAAGTATTGATCAACAGAACGGCTGGAGTTGTTCGATAGAAAGTACCTTGCAACACCTTGGTCGTCGCAACGCTGGAGAAAATCCATGGCTCCAGGAATCAAGGCGCCACCTAAGTAAATCGTACCATCGAGGTCGAGGAACACCGCTTCAATTCCCTCGAGGCTTGCGTCCATCGTCCTTCACCTCAAAAGAGCAGCGTTTTCATCATGAACCATGGCGAATGCAGGTCTTCTTGAGCCTCTTTGCTGGCAATCATCTCTGTTATTATTTCCTGCAAAGCAGGCTTCTTTTTCGCCTTCCCCATAAACCAGTTGAGGAGCCATGAACGCCGACTCAACTTTTGCATTCGGAACGAATTGATCAACTCCGGCCCTAGTGCGGCCCAAACTTCTTCTTGATACTCAAGTGGAGTTTTTTGCTCGACAATATGGCGAGCAGCCATTTCCCCAGTGACCAAAGCGTTTCCAACACCTTCGCCTGAAAAAGGATCGACCAATGAAGCAGCGTCACCAACAAGTTTGATGCCATTCATGCTTGAGCGGCGAGGGTTCAATTTGGACTTTTTACGAGGTGAACCAAATGGCAATTGCCAACCTTTTGCGGAGCCGGGGACCATTTCAGCCTCAGCAAAACGGTCTTTGAACATCGGATGATTTGCAATCACTTCTGCTTGGAGTGCCTTCAGCTTCTTCTTCTGCTTATCGAGCAAACTCATGACCATGCCGATGCCGACATTGACAACATTTTCAGAGACGGGGAAGATCCAGAAATACCCGGGATTAATCGAATCAACGAAGTGAATTTCAATGTCGCCGGTGCTTGTCTCGCAGCCCTTGACGTTGGTCCAGTATTCGCGGTATCCGCCACAGTAGTGGTCGCGGTCAACCATAGGTTCGCTGTAACTCGCAGCAACAACAGACTTTGCAACCGGGCAGAGGTAGCCTCCAGCGCCGACAATTTCCTTAGAGTGGAAGGTGAATTCCTCTCCCTTTCTTCCGCCAATTCGTACCACAACGGCACGGGCGTGGCGTGCATCCCCACTTCCTTCGCCGGGGTCTTCGCCACCGTTTCCATCGTCAAACAGAACGCTTCGGACGTCGCCACCTTGGATAACCGATCCACCAGCTTCACGAACCATGCCTTGGCATCGGCTGAACAAAAGCGCATCGAATTGAGCGCGGGGCAGGGCATAGCCAGCCTCGAGTCGCTCAACTGCTTCTTCGGGCAGTGGGACACGGACCGCATTTCCGCTTGGGGATGAAAACACAATGCCTGTGACTCGGAAATGTGGTGTTGCTTCGAGGTCTGCTTTGACACCGAGGGCCGCAACGTGGCCGAGGGATTTTCCACCCACTGCATCGCCACAGACTTTGTCGCGCGGCCAGACGCCTTTCTCAATCAGCAAAACCTTCTTTCCGGACATGGCTAAGTAGCCTGCAGCAGACGATCCACCAGGGCCTCCCCCAACGACGATGGCATCAAAAACGGCATCATTTTTCGGTACGGGGCCAGTTTCGATTGGTTGTTCCCAAAGTCGTCCAACTGAAGCCTTCGCATCGGTCATGATTGGCACACGACCTATCCACCCCTTGAGTGTTCGCGTTGCCATCGTTGGAAAGCCACCATCTTCACCGTTATCCTCATGCGGCGAAGGCCCAAGGCCGACCCATGGGGGAGGTGGCCGAATCGACCGTCCACCCCCCATCCATCGACTCTGAGGGGCTAGGCCAGCGCAAAGTTGCAATCGCCGCCTTACTCGTTGTCACCTCGGTATGGGGCGCCACGTTCATTTGGATGAAGCAGGCCCTTAACGCCCTACAACCAGAAATTGAAACCTATGGGAGCAACCGTGTGGTTGGCGTGTTGGTCGCAGCGCGTTTCGCAATCGCCGCAATCGTCATGTTCGTGTTCTTTTCAAAGGCACGCAAAGCCCTCTGGGAGCCTGAGCAATGGAAGGGTGGTGCCATTCTGGGCGGGTTGATGCTCATCGGGTTTGTCACGCAAATGATCGGGTTAGACGAAATCAATCCTGCAGTTTCGGCCTTTTTGACCTCACTTTACGTTGTCTTCACCGCGACGATTACAATTTTCATGACCCGGAAGCGCCCCTCTCGAGTGCTCTTATTTGGTGTCGTTCTGGCAACCTTTGGTGCAGGTTTTATTCAAGGCCCTCCCCATCTTACCTGGGGCTTTGGAGAGGCACTCACCGTCGTGTGCGCCGTGTTCTTTGCCCTCCACATTATCTACACTCAGAAAATCACTCAAGAGATGGACCCAATTGGCGTCACACAAACATCGTTCGCCGTTGTTGCCATAGGTGCGGTTGCAATGACCTTGCTGCTTGGCGGTGGCCAAACGGTCGACGAGTGGAGTTTTGTCATCGACGACGGGGTTCTTATTCCGGTTCTTTGCTTAGGCATTGGAGGCTCGTTTTTCTGCTTGCTTTTACTGAACATGTTCCAACGCTACCTTCACCCGATTCAAGCTGCAATCATCTATGCCTTCGAGCCCGTTTGGGCGACCATGTATGGTTTGGGGTTGGACTTGGTTGATTGGAGCGCATGGATCCTCGTTGGCGGCGGAGCCTTGTTTTTAGGAAACATTGTCGTTGAATTGTTCACACATGGCGATGAGGAAGAGTAAATTGCGGCCTGCAACTCGTGAGCAAATGAGGGGTTCCATGGGCGACGAAGAATCACAATCATACGAAGGATTCGGAACCAAGGCGGTGCACAGTGGCACAAATCATATTGGTGACGCAGTGAACACACCAATCTTCCAATCTTCGACCTACAAGCTGACCGATGAGCGGTACGCTGGCTGGGCCGCTGGTGCCCAACACACCCTCCTTTACGCCCGCTTATCTTCGGTCAATTCCGATGCTGTCGCTCAGAAATTAACCGCAATGGAATGCGGCGAAGATGCGGAAACTTTCGCCTCTGGAATGGCTGCAATCTCCACCACCCTCATGTCGTTTTTGAGCGCTGGCGATCACATTGTTGCCTCAACAGACGTGTACGGAGGGACCTACGGTTTGATGACCGAGGAACTTCCGAGGTTCGGTATTGAAACAACCATGGCCGACATGCGCGATCCTTCCTCATACGAGGCCGCAATACAGCCAAACACGAAGATCCTCTACATTGAAACGTTGACAAATCCAGTGCTCAAAGTGTGTGATATTCCCGCAATGGTCGAGGTTGCAAAGCGCCACAATCTCATGTGCATTATTGACAACACCTTTGCCTCTCCATGGGCTTGCCAGCCCCTCACAATGGGCGTTGATTTGGTGATCCATTCCACCACCAAGTACCTCGGTGGCCACTCGGACATTATCGGAGGGGCGGTCGTTGGCTCCAAGGAACACATCGCTCAAATCTTCCCACGCAAGGTCCACTTTGGCGGCAGTCCAGACCCGCACAACTGCTACCTCTTGGAGCGGGGCATGCGCACCCTCCATGTTCGAATGCCGACCCTTTGCAGCAATGCTGCAACGCTCGCGCAACGGCTTGAAGCCCACCCGATGATTGAACGCGTCAACCACACCTCTCTCAAATCCCATGATGATTATGAAGTCGCCCAACGGGTCATGCCAAAGGGCACCGGTATGATCGGATTTGTTGTCAAAGGTGGGGACGAAGCCGCACTCAAATTCATGCGCGGCTTGACCATGATTTACGAAGCCACAAGCCTCGGGGGCGTCGAATCGCTTGTCGAATGCCCGTTCAACTCCAGTCACATGATGATCCCAGAAGATGTACGGCATGCGGCCGGTTTGGTTCCAGGTTTTGTCCGGATGAGCATCGGCATCGAAGATGTTGAAGACTTGTGGGCGGACATCGAGCGCGGCTTCGCTCACGTTTGAGGACAAAGGGGCCATAGCATGGAAACAACAGCGCTGATTGCGTTGCTTGTGTTCATTGTACCAATGTGCTTCACGCCGGGCCCTAACAACATGCTTTGCGCCGCACATGGTGCGCAGCATGGATTTCGATCAACGGTTCCATTGACCTTGGGCATGCTCACAGGTTGGACCGTGCTCGGTACAATTGTCGGTGTTGCGATTGTAATGATAGAAGCCAATCAGTTCATCTTCACAGGGCTGACATACATCGGTGCAGCCTATATTGCGTACCTTGGTGTTTCAATTGCAAGAACACAGCCAAAGCCGCACGGCGAGGCTGATGAAACCGAACGCCTTGGTTTTCAGACAGGCGTTCTGCTCCAGTTCGTCAACGGCAAAGCATGGATTCATTTCTTAGCAATTATGGCTACTTGGGGCGACTTATTTGGCCCAGGACTCTTGAGCAAGTTGGCGCTCTTAACCATCAATGGCTTTGTCGGCTATCCCGCAGTTTTGGTTTGGGCGGCGTTTGGAGTCGGCCTCAGAAAAGCATTCACTTCTCAAGAAAACGCTAAGCGACTCAACGTCGGGCTAGGGGGCTCACTCGTCGTGCTCGCTGTTTGGATCCTATTGCCTCACTGAATGAGTTTAGGATGATTGGCCGGTGACCACTTTGAGTGCATCAAAGGCTTCTTGCCAGGCATCTTGAAGTGCCTCGATTTCAGATTCATCATTACATTCAAGCAACGTTTCACCCGAACTCAGAAGTTCTTTGGTTGCACTCAGCCAAGCGCCAGCGCGGTCTCGTGCGTTCGCTTCAAAGTGCCAGTCTTGGCCTGCAGATCGACCTGCAGCCAACAACCAAGCCCACGAAGCCGCCGCCTCATCGATGGTAGGATGGCGCGATGTTGCCACCCGCTCGGCTTTCCCCATGCCTTCGAGTAAACCTTGCAACACCAAATCGTGAACACGACCAGCGCCGCCAGAAAAATCACCGCTTCGGGTTGGGAATCGTGCAACCCTTCGCGCCTGTGTCCGGGCAGAGTCAAGGCTTTTCAGGAATGTACCAAAGGGCTGTGGCTTCTTGTTTTGCTTTTTCCAAATTTCTTCAGCTTCAACGCCTTCAATGCCAAGGCCAGCCAGTCCGGCCATGCCCCACTTTTCCCACATGGGGCCAAGGATGTTGCCGCAACTCGTCCCACTCATAATTTCAAGCGCCTTGCCTTTGCGGTCGACGATGTCGCCCCGAGGGTTGATTCGAACGCCCATTTCTTCAGTCGGCCCTTCCGCCATCGATGCGAGGAGCATGTGAGCAGCAAGATGCCGCTCATCGGTTGAGCCGGGGTGCTCAGCAAGCCCTTCCTCAATGCTGGTCAAATCGTTGCCTTCAATCCACATCTCGCCCAAGAGAAGCCCTTCATCGACGGAGTCGAGAACGGCACGGCGAACCGCCATAGCAATCAATCCCTCATTCATTGTGAGTCCTTGCCACGCATCGATGACCTTGTCGATGCCTTCGGCAGATGCTTCGGGCAGGGCTTTGCCTTCAGGCCAACCCTTTGGGGCCCACTTTGCTTCAATGGTGAGGATTGATGGGAGGAACGGGGGCAGCATCGATAATGCGAGATGGTGAATGAACGAAGCTTCCTTCTTTCCTGAATCGCCCAGCCGATCAAGCCCGATTGCTGCAATTGGACCGTGCTTGAATGTAAAGCGAACATAGCCTTCGGAACTCGGCTCAAACTCGAGGACAGCGCTTGGATCAAGCCCTTCTGTGACCCACACGGGCAAAGCGATTGATTCGTCACGAGAAAATGAGAATCTTGCTCGGTCCAAGACATCTTCAAGCCATTCATCTGGAGGCGAGGGCTTTGGCCCAGTGCACACGAATCCACCCTTCCAAGTAAAGAAAAACATACCTCGCTTGGCATGATCTTCCCACGGCAGCATTCGCAATGTAAGGTGAGAATGGTTTTGCAATCCTGCAAGGTACCCTTGTTTTCCGTCACCCCGTCGAATGAACGAAGCCGTGCCGAACGAGCCGGAACTGAAATTTCCAACCATTTTGAATTCTTCATCATGGGTGGCATGGAGGGAGCCGGCGAACGCTTTTGCAACCGGATCGCCACGCTTTGACATCATTCGTTTATTGAGCCAACGAACATCGTTTTTCTTCTTGATGATTTTTCGAAGTTCCTTCAAGGTCTTCGTGACCGGGTCCACGCGGCCCCAACGGAGTCGCCCTTTCCACGTCATCTGGGGCAATTTAGACTCGGGATCTTCAAGCAACTGCGCCAATTCCCGCTTGATTCGATTTGCTGTGGCCTCATTGGCTTGCTTCGTCCCACGCATGCGAACCCGTTGCTTCTTCTGCCCCGGAAATTCGACTTTGGATGGTGCTGCCATGGATGCCCCTCAAACCAATCGAATCATCGCTTTGGTTTGAGTTCTTCGCGGGCAAATGTGTTGTTCTTCGTTCCTTCATATACCCTCAAGGGGTAGTTCATTGAAGCCGAGGAAAGGTTGGCCATGCCGGCCATAATCCGACAACTTCACCTCGATAAGGAGCGATATAAATGAAAGAAAAAGGCACACCAAACAACCAAGAAAACGAACCATCACCTGAAGCAAACGAAGCCCCAAGTCCCTTTTTCTCAGTTCAAACTCCCATGGGAGAATTTTCGGTGGACATGAAAGAGTTCGCCGATGCGAAGGCCGCAGCTTACGCCATGATGCCCAAGCAGAAGCGCTCGAACCTCTTTGACAGCAAGATGTTCACGTTCCTTGAAGCACCAAAAACACAGCGCGACTCACGTTACTGGCGCGGCCACCTAGGTGCATTGATGAAGGCGCATCTGGACGTGTACCTCGAGCCCGAATTCGAAGTGGTTGAAGAATTCCTCATCGAAGAGGGTGTGTTCCGACCTTGCCTGTATGACACCATTCCTTTGCAAGGAAACAAACGTCAACGCATCATGGTCCTTGGCACCCGCTTTTACCAAAGTAAAATCACGCCAGAACACCGCTTTACTTTGATTTCCTCAGTTGACGGTGACGGGGATCACCGCGTCACCCTCCATGTTCCTGCAGGCCGAAACATGAACACCGAACGCTATGACTTCAGTAACTTCATCAATCAATTGGAAGAGGACTTTTACAAAGCAGGCCCGCTGAATGGCGCCTTCTTTGATTTGAAGTACAACTTCATTGAACGCGACCCCAACATCGACAACTTACTTGCTTGGGACTCAAAGGTCAAGGAAACGCTATGGAGCGACATCATTACCTTCCAAAAGGCAATGCCGAAGTTGAAGGAACTTGGTTTGAGCAATTCCCGCGGCGTCATTTTGGCAGGCCCCCCCGGGACGGGCAAAACAATGATTGCAAAATGGCTTGCTGCCCATTCAGACATCACCTGTATCCTCATTTCAGCGGAAATGATCACCGGCCGTCAAGACATCAAGAAGTGCTACGAATTGGCACGCAAAGTTTCCCCAACCCTGCTCATCATCGAGGACATCGACACCGCAGGGGCTCTGGATCGGCGTGCTGCAGACCACCCTTTGCTTGGCGAATTCCTTCAATCAATGGATGGTATTGTGCCAAATCACGGCGTCATCACCCTCGCAACGACCAACCATTCAAACAAAATTGACCCTGCAATCGCTGACCGACCAGGGCGTTTCGACCGCATTGTCGAGGTTGGCCTACCGGACAAAGAACAGCGGTACCACATCATTCGTCAGCACTTGAAACCGATGGATGTTGCGCCAACAGTGAACCGAGAAGCGCTTGAGCGCTTGGCAAAAAACAGCGATGGCTTGACGGGCGCTTGGCTCCGCGAAGTGGTCCAAACAGCTCTCATTGCGATGATTAAGGACGAGCGCGCCCTCATTACGAAGGATGACCTGACTGCTTCCCTCAAAGACGTGCTCAAGCGCCGTGGAATGGCCTATCGAGTGACCCCTTACGGTGCCACAGGCCAGGAATCTGCCAACGCTTACGTCCAGTAAGTCAATGGATGAATTGATGCCCTACCGCTTCATCGTCAGCCCATGGTCGAGGTCACGTTGCTTGGAATTGCCCAAGACGGGGGGCGGCCTCAAGCAGGTTGCACGCGACCCTGCTGCCAAGGACTCTCTCCTAGCGACGCTGCGTTTCCCGTAGCGCTTGGAATCACAGATGGCGATACCAATCACTTGATTGAGGCAACTCGATGCCTTGGTCAACAACTGACCATTTGGGGCCAAACCAACATCGACAATGTGTTTCTCACCCACGCCCACTTTGGGCATGTCGATGGCCTTGGATTGTTTGGCAGGGAAACGATGAATGCCAAAAACGTCGGTTTGTACATCTCAAGCGAAATGGAACACCTTGTTGACAGGACGCCACAGTGGTCTCTAATGGTCGATCAAGGAGTTTTCGCTCCATCAGTGTTCCATGACGGAGATGTGATTCAACTCAGCTCAAGCCTTACCATCCAGCCGCTGAAGGTACCCCATCGCGATGAACTGTCAGACATGCACGCGTTTATTCTTCGTGGGCCAAATCGTTCGTTGCTTTTCCTACCGGATCATGACACATGGGAAGAAACACTCACCCGTCACCATGCCTCAACCATTCGTTCATGGTTGGCCTCACTCAAGGTCGACATTGCTTTGGTGGACGGGACATTTTGGTCAAGCGATGAACTTGCGGGCCGCAACCAAGACAAGGTCCCTCATCCACCAGTAAGCCAAACGCTTGAGATGCTGGGGTCTCGTGCAGAAGGCGACCCAGCTTTGCATTTTATTCATCTCAACCACACCAATCCTTTGTATGATCCGAACAGTGAAGCCTCAGCAGAACTCACCCGCTCAGGATGGGGTGTAGCGGCACAAGGCCAACGCTTCACGTTGTAATCATGCGGGGACGATCTCGCCCGGTACCAACAGCAGCGCTCTCCAAGTGATGGTCACCGATTCTCCAGAATCATTGTCCACAAGCGGATTTCCATCATTGGTCGCAACCGTAACGCCTGCTTCGTAGGTTCCTTCCATCCGGGTGATGTCACTCATGCGGTCGGAAGCTGCGTTAAGTTCACCCATTGTCCCATTCAACGTAAATGACCCAAGGCTTGTGCCGTATTCAGAAAGCGTAGTGTCGGTGGTGATTGAGGCCATCAACTGCTCAGAAGAATCACAATTCGAGGTGGACGATGCCCCATCTTCGACCTCGTCGTGGGGCCCTGCAGGATCGCTGAAGTCTGGCTCCACGGTCACATCGTCACAAGCACTTGTGAGAACTTCATTGCTCTCCCCATAAGCGACAAAGAATTGAATCCCCAAGGTCGCAGTGAACATTTCGTCATAGGTGAAAGAAAATTGTGCAGTCTGGTCGTTTCCGATGAACAGCGTCTCTGACTTTTCCCATTCTTCAATGGTGTAATTCATCGTGTATTCACCACCTGCTCCAGCGCCGGATTGATTTGAATCGGGAGCGAAGGCGACGTAGGACACTTCGGTCACAGCGACAATCGCCACAAGGACCGCAACGCCGATCGTCACCGTTTGCTGCCCTGGTAAGCTGTAGCGTCCAAAAGCATTGGATGGTGAATCGTCACGCAGCCAACAGAGAAGGAAATGGGTTGCGAATGCAGCCCCAACGCCGGGGATAGAAGGGAAGATTCCTTCTGCATCACCGTAGCCAAGAACAGTCCAAATGACGACACCGAGCATTGCTGCAATCATCATCATGATCGAATGTGGCGTGTCGGGCTCATAGCCCATCATCCGGACGAGGATCATTGGAACAAAGATGCCACCAAGCCCGTACACCGCCAACACAACAAGGCTGAACACCGAGTCGCCGAATCCAGGGAATTGCTGGCCAACGAGTGAAATTAAGGTAGCAAAAACTGCCACAGCAAGGGTGACCCTCTTCGTCGTTTTGTGGTCCTGACTCCATTCAGGGCGAACGTCATCGGTGATTGCAGCGGTGCATGCAAGCACTTGACTGTCAGCGGTCGACATCGTCGCCGCAAAAATCGAAGCGAGGATGACTCCGCCAAGGAACGGACTGAGTTCATTCATCGCCAATTCAGGCAGTCCGGTTTGAGCGCCGTCAGCACCAAGTTCTGGCAACAACACGCGACATGCAAGTCCGATGAGGAACATCAAGACGATGAATGGCGTTTGCCAAACGAAGAACCAAATCATCGCTTCTTTTCGTGCGCTGTCGTCTTTTAGGGTCATGACCCGTGATACCACCTGAGGCTGTCCGGCGACACCAAGGCCGCCAAAGAAGAACGCTGCAATCCACAATGTTGCACCAAATTTCAGGCCAGAGGGGAACACATTGACCATTGCTGGGTCTATGGCTTCCAGTTCATTGTGGAGTCCCGAGAACCCTCCAGAACTGTTGAGGGCAACCATGCAGAGAATGGTTGAACCGACAATCATCACGCTTGATTGAGCGGCATCGGTCCAAATTGATGCGCGGATGCCACCAGCATAACAGTACGCAACAACGAGCACAAAACCGATCAAGATTCCAATGGTCGGCGCCCAGTCAAGCATTGTCTCGAGCGCAACACCGCCAGCGGTGAGTTGCGCAGCAGCATAGATTGAAAGAAAAATCACCGAAAGCACAGCGGCAACCTTTGCCTCTGGTGAGCCGGTGGTGTTCGAAACAAGGGATGTGAGGGAGCGAATTCCGCGCGCTTCCCCTTCTTGCTGAATGTACTTGTACAACCAAATCCAAGCAACAAGCTGGCCAATCGTTGAGACAAGCGCAATCCAAATTGCCGAGTAGCCTTGCAAATAGATGAATCCAATGAATCCAATGAACATGTAACCTGAATTCCACGTGCTGACAGCAGAGAGCGCAGCAAGTCCCGGATGCATACCTCGTCCGGCAACAAGGTAGTCGTCGGTCGTGTCTTCTTTCACGCGCATGGATGCAAGGCCAACGCCTGCAAAGAAGCACATAAACAACAAGAACGAAAGCAGAATCATTAATTCATCAGACATAGAATCACGCACCTTCATTTCCAACGAAGCAAAGCCTTCTCTTCAACTTCACTGGGTTGTGAGGGGAATATGAGGCTGTTGAGCCGACCACCAGCAAGAGCAGAAAGCTCTCCAACCGTTGTGGTTGACAGTCGCTGTTCACTTGTGCCCATGTCGGCGCACAACACGACGACAAGACCGTCAATAGAACCCTTGAGCAAGGATGAACATGCTTCAAACCGCATTGCTTCAAGGGCAGTTTCTTGTGCCATTTCATTGAGGCCATCACCGAGTTTTTCCCACATTAAACGCAGGGAAGTGACCGCGTCCTCTGGCTTCATTGGAACTTGGTGCCCAACCCCTTCGCCGGTGGGATCGAGGTCCAATAACGCCAAGGTGTGGAGGTTCTGATAGCGATTGACGGCAATGACTTCCAAAGGCGAGGTTGCAACCCAGCCACCATACGGGTAGGTGAGGGTCGTTTGACGGCCAAATTTGTAATTTGATAACCCAACCGCCCCAGTCACCAATGTGGTGATTGAGACTCCATGAATCACATGACATTCGATGCCTGCCTCGGCCGCTTGGAGTTGTAAATCAACATGCGTGGTCGCCTGGAGCGGATCGCCAACCACGAGCAAAGCGACCAATGAAGCGTTTGCCATATCAAACAAAACTTCTGGCTGCTCCACTTCAGGGCGCATGACTTTCTCGATCGGTCCAATTTTCTCCTCGAGTGCGTCGAGTTCCGCTTGAGGCCAGAGAGCAGTGTAGGCTTCGTATCGGCGGACATCAGCGCGGGCTGCGGCCTCGATGGCCTCCACGCTCATCCCCTCAAGTCGACCAGGGCCCATGCCAATCAGCAACAACCCTGTTGTGGGAAGGGGACTTGTAGTGGTGCGCTTCGCCGTCATGCTCAAACCTCTCCTTCGCTTGGATGGAGCGAGCATCATGCGTCATTTGAGTGTGCCGAGCGCGCAAACCCAGCATTGGTTGGAACGTTGCCGTTCGGAAAAATGGTTGGCCGAGCACACCGGCGTCAGCACATTGGACGATGGAAACAAAGCCATTCCACTCAATGATTCCGCCCCGGTTGAGGGGGATGCAGTGTGGATGGGTCTTGCGGTGCTCGAACTCGAAGCCAAAGGAAAAGCCCCTTCTCACTGGACCGAGCACCTTGATCCAGAACTCTATCTTGCCCACAAAGAAGACTGGCCAAAAGCGTATGAGACACAAGGGGATGTGCTGATTGTCAAGCTAGAGGGTTCCATTTGGGATGCGGCGGAAACGATGGCTGATGCGATGCTAACACAACTGCCAAGTGTTCGCCTAGTGTGCGCGGACCTTGGAGTACAAGGTGATTTCCGCGTGCGCAACCTCCACCCGCTGGCCAGCCGCGACGGAACCATACACACTCGCACCCGGATCAAAGAAAACGGATATCTGCTTTGGGTGGATCCCTCAAAGGTGTATTTTTCAGCGCGCCTGTCGAACGAGCGAATCGAAACCCTGGCCACCGCAAAACGACTTTTTGAGCGGCTACAGCGAAGAATTGTCGTTGCCGACCCTTATGCAGGAGTCGGGCCAAGCATGGGCGCTTTGCTTGGCGAACCCGACCTCCTTGCTGGCTATCACGCCGGTGATCTCAACCCCGATGCAGTCGATTTGCTTCGTGAAAATTTAACCTACCTTTCTCGGAAAAGAAAGGATACGAACGGAGATGCTGCACTCCCTCTCCATCCATCGACGGTGGTTTGCAGCGACGCCACCACTTGGGCCCTCGATGAAGCCTTGAAGGGTTCATGCGACTTGCTTCTGATCAATCTCCCCCACGACAGCATCGAACATCTACCCCATGTTCTGCCCCTTCTCCGCCCAAATCAAATCTCAGTTCTACGAGGATGGGCCATTGTTGAACGCGCGCAAGAAGCGGAACGTAAACGCCTCATTGAGGATGCGATTACCCAAGCAGGTGGCCGCACAGAATCCATGACGTTCCACGAAGTCAAGGGGTTTTCAGCCAGCAAGAGCTTTGTGTGCTTCGAAGCGTGGATTGAGCTTGCTGAGTAAGCGTTGAGTTCATCAATCATCACCCTTTGGCCGTCAACATGCAGAACACAGTTACCTGCCCATGCGGTGTAAAAATCGACGTCGCGGGCGCTACGCCTCGTAAAGACGGCACCAAGGTGTGGTGCCGGGTATGCGGCACCGTCTCTGTCCACCACCGAACGTGAACGAAGGTTGGTTCACCGACCAATTGGACTGCGCCAAGGCCCCTCTTCGTCAAGGGCCATATCTTCCTCAGGCATCCCAGAACGCAAGGGCTTGAAGGGGCTTTTTTCCGGCTGCTCGGGAAGATTAGCGTTTCTTTTCGCGAGGTATTCTCCGCCTTTTTGACGAATGAAAACTTCGCTGAAAGCAACCACGACCAAAAGGACAGAAAGCAACATGTGCCCCTCAATTCGGTAGGATTCAAACGGTTGAATTTGAAGCACTTGGTTCGTGATGATGCCGTTATCGACATTTGTTTCAACAGTGTATTTGCCAGGCTTGAGTTCCCCTTCCCAGTTTGGTGCACCTTCAGAAAGCATCCCATCCCATTCAGCAACCACGGCGTTTGACGCATCTCGTATGATCCACGAAACATTCCCGTCATCCACGGAGACGCCAGAAAACGAAACTTCGAACACAGCCGGCATAGCCTTGTCTTGCCCGAGAACACCACCTAAATCCACGGTTCTTGTCTCGATGGCATGATCTTCATCATTGATTTCGTAGGGTGCAGAGCCACTGGCCACACTCATCCACAGGCCGTTTAACACCAACAGCGCCACTGGCCACAACACCAGATTGACAAGCCGTTTTCGTTCCATAGCGTTCTTTGTTTAGCCCATTTGCTTTTGATGGTATGTATTTTTCACTTCTTAACAGCGCCATTCATGCCGATTGAGCCCAGAATCGTGTCCATCCACGCTAATTTGCGTAACTTTTGATCTGGAATCGTTGAGCCAGACCAACGGCCAACTTCGCCAAGAGAAAAGCCGACAAGGCGAATTTTTTCTTTTTCAACGCCCATTGCTAAGGCAAAGCAAACAGCACGATCCCCGTCGGTGAACCCGCCAAAATTGTAGGCGCCATCCAATGCGTCAGGCGTCTGATGGCTCAAGATGAGTGCAGGTGGTGAAGGGTGGCCGGCCCAATGTTCCAGCGAGGTACTCCATTGCTCGAAGTTGTCTGCGTGAGCATGAGCAACGATCAATGCGCCCATCTGGGCAGCGGCGTCAAGATGGACTCCACCGTCAAAATCCGACACAACACACGCAAGACGTGCATGTTCGTCCAGAGCACCAACGGCGCCGTCTGCGGCGATGATCAGGTGCGGCGTCTTCGGCAGGTTCAGTACTTCAGCAGCCGTTACCGCAGCGCCTAAAATTACAATTTCATCCCCCTCCGATAGGCGCCGGCTTAACACTCGAAGGCTCTCTTCCCGCCCGTTGGGAGCCCAGAGACTGGTCCGTTCGCCGTGTGCATTAACCAAGTCCACCATCTGTTCTGCACTTTCACGGTCGGGCACAAGGGTCCATCCAAAAGCGGCCCGAACCTCATCCTGTACGTCGATGAGGCCTTGAGCAAACGCCTCGTACATGGCCCTTGGTCAGAGCGCGACCTCATCAACCATCCGTTGAAGTTCTTATGCGGTCGAGGCGCTTGGCTTGTCCATGCCCGTCCCAAGGTCCCTACCGGAACTTGACGATGAGGTGACCTTTGCTCGTTATCCATTCCTCCCCCAAGCGAGCGGTTGGATTCGTTCCATGGCCGTTGAGCACGCCATCGATTTGGATGAGTTGCTGGATGGTTCATGGATGGAAAAGGCAAGGTCCCGCGCCCGAATACGCCTCATCGATTCCATACAATCAAAGGAAGGCGTCGAGGTTGTTGGCGGGGATTTGTTCACAGAAGAAGGGCGCATCATCGAAGCCTTCTCGTTCTATTACGCTCGATTGGTGGTCTGTGCCTCTGAAGACGAACGACTGATTGCCCGTTGGGCCCAAGCCGAAGCAGCTCGAGCAGAACAGATTTTGATCAAAGATACGAAAAATCTCGAATTGATTGCGCGCACCTACATCAGCGAAATCGAACGTAAAGAGGGCAAAGGAAGCCGGCAAGCCGCAATGAGCATCGGCTCAGGAGCGGGAGACATGCGCGCTTTGCGGCAATCTCAATCCGGACCCGTCTGGAACATTGGACTGAGTGACTTCATCGAAATCTGCCCGAAGATTACCGGTGCTCGATGGCGCCTTCCAAATTGTGATGTGCATCAAGGGTGGGTGGCATTATTCGATGAACAGACCTATGGATCATCCGCAAAACTTGCCCGTCTTCTCCGTGAACGGATTAAGCAAGGCGTGGAACAAGACGCATTGGAAAAAATGGCGGAAATCACGACAGACTTGGCCATTCGGTTGGCCGAACCCGTTGGCATGGTCCGCAACCTGATGTCCAATCAAGCAAGCGAAGCCATCGCCCTCGTTGGCGCAGATGAATCCGATTGGCCACCTTGCATGAGGAAGGCCGCATCCGATTTGGCATCAGGCGTTAACCTCAATCACTTTGGACGCGTGTTCTTGGCTTCGATGTCAGCAGTTCTTGCCCTCCCAAAGGAATCGTGCGTCAATTTTTTCCGAGGCGCACCGGATTTCAATGAAAGCACGACCTCCTACCAAGTCGACCACGTCTACCAACACGGATACACTCCGTCGGGGTGTGGCAAACTGAAGGTGAACCACAATTGCCCGGTTCTTCCAGGCGATGACCGCTTGTGCGATCAGCCATGGTTGGACCATCCCCTGAAGTACATTCGAGCAACTCAACGTTGGAAAGCTCGGACGCAGAGCACTCAGCCAGCGCCTGCTCCAACACCTGCGGCCCCGCCTGAGCAAGAGGCTCAAGCGCAGGAAGAAAAACCATAGATGAAGCGGTGAAAACACGGGCTTTCGCGCGAAGACTTTGAATTGGGTGAACGGTTAGGTCCTCATGACCACCGGTGATTTTTGATGGCACGAACGCTCGTTTTGACAGTTGACCGAGACAACGATCTTGGCATCAAGACTGCGATCCGCGGCCCAGTCATTGGACGGCGCCAAGTGCTCACAGCGGCGCTAAAACTTGGGATTGCCGATCCGGAGGAAAGCGATACGAACGCCATGCTTGGGGCCCTTTCAGCGCACGATAAAATTCTCGAAAAGAAATCGGAAGAAGACGAGGTCGAAATCGCAATCTTGACCGGAGATGAAAAAGTTGGCATCCGGTCGGACCGAGCGGTTGCAGCACAATTGGAGGAAGTCGTAGCCCAGTTCCAACCGGACAAAGCCATTCTTATCACCGACGGCGCAGAAGACGAATCGGTCTTGCCAATCATCCAATCGCAAGTACGAATCGACCACGTCGAGAAAATCATCGTAAAACAATCAAAGGGCATTGAGGGCACTTACTATTACATCGTAAAAGCGCTTGAAGATCCAAAATGGCGAGCAAAAATCATGATTCCATTCGGTCTTGTTTTGGCAGTGTTCGGCCTCGGCATCATGCTTCCAAACGAAATTGGCGGCCTTCTCATTGGTGGATTGCCGATGGTCACAGGCCTGTACATCCTGAGCAAGGGAGCGGGCATTGAAACCACAGTGAACAAAGTCATCCAAGAGATGAGAGAAAACGCAGACGCTGCGATGTTTTCCTCGCTGTTGTGGACGGCCACTTTGTTCAGTGCGATATTTGCTGTGGCTGAAGGATGGAGAGAATACAGCGCTCTGGCCGACACGGCGTCTCAATCGATTGTATGGCTTGAAGTCATTCACAAAGCACTGGCTTGGATTGTGATCGCCTTCCTCACATCAACGGCGGGTTTCATGCTGCTGCGGCTTAAGCGCGGTTCATTTTCAGGGCGTTTGATTGTGCTCAGTATCTTCGGCATGGTTGTCTATTCCTTCGTCGACACCGCACTCGAAATCGCTACCGATGTTCTTGCTGGAACCGCTTACGAATTCAGCGTCGGCAAGGTCTTGGAAGATCTGACGAACCCCCTGATTTGGGTTGTCGTGCTGTGGATGACCATGACCATTGTCCGCTCACTGCAAGCAAAGCAAGCACAGGCTGAGCGTTACTGGGGCATTTGATCACAGGATGAACTTCGGCATGTGGCGGGCCATTGTGTTGTGGCCAACGACGCCAACAAGTGCACCATCATGATTGACGACGCCAATCTGGTTGAGGTCGTGAGCGAGCATCAATGCTCCAGCCTTGAGCAATGGCGTGTCCATGTTCACCGTGATTGGCGGGAGGCTGACCAGTTGCTGTGCCGGAATTCCATGCATCCAGGCGATGTCGCGGTTGACCTTCTTCCTCGCAATAATTTTCAAGACATCCACGGCATGGATTCGTCCTTGAGGAGCTCCTTCATGATTGATGACAAAGACGTGATCCCAATTGTTTGATGTCAAATCGTCGATGACATCGACCATGGACGCATCGAACCACACCCAGTGGGCTTCGAGCATTGTTTCTCCGCATGTCAGCGACCTAGCGGTCTCTGCTCGCTGCTTTGGCGACATCCTCGCCATGACGTCTCGGGTCAGTTTTCGGGGTTTGATTTGAGGCATTGAGGTCCCTCTGTTATCAGCGCGGCGCACGCGCTTCTCTTTCAAGGCTTTCGGCGACATGATAATTTCCACATCCAAGAAGCAGCGTTCCGGATACAGGCGAACCCGTCGACACAATATAACTGAACAGTCAAGAAGGATGTTGGAACAGGGAGGGAACATGACCACAATTCCTTCCGATGTCCTTCAGGCTCTTGCCAGCATGACTGGCTATGATCGAATGCTTGAGACAGATCGCATAGCAGCGCAGTATGGCGTTACGAGCGAATGGATTGAACAGCAACTCGGCGGGGCAGCCCAGCCCGAACAGGGAAATCCAGCCCCATTCACCCCCGAATCAAAAGAGGCACCAGCTCTTCCCTCATCGGCCAGCATAATGCAGAAGCAGAATTTCCGGTTTCAATATGACCCTTCAATAGAAGCCGCACAACGAAGGCAGAACGTTGAGCAAGCCATTTTGTGCCCTGCTTGCGGAGTCGCCCTCGGGATTCCTGCCGTTCGCCCAATCCGGGTCACCTGCCCGCAGTGCTTGGCCGAAAACACCTTTCAATCTTGAGCGCTGATTTGATACCATCACGGCTTCACGCCGATTCATGCGAAGCGCTTCGCCCCGTCTTTGGCCCTATGCGCCAGCAAATTCTCCGGTGGCCCTTCCGGAGACGAATTTGTTCTTTGCCTCCTCTGGTCTGGTGGAGTTGTCCCCGCCAACTTCTTCGCACGACGGGCCGCTTACAGGGGCGGCCCTCCAGTCCTACTGTTCTTCTTTTTCGAGTTCTGAAGGAACGGTGGACGACCTCCTCGTTGCTAAAAACGGGGCGCCGATGAACCAACGCCGACCCTTTTTGTTGCTTGGAGAACTCGCGAATCCTTACCGCCTTCAAGACATTCGAATTGGACCGCTTCCAATCTTTACCGTTCGTCTCACCGGTCTTTGCCGTACCTATGCGGATGGACTTGATCCTCGCGACACGTACCCCGGGGTTCACCACATCACTCTGGCACGAACACCAGGATGGTGGGAATTGACTCACATGACCATGGCTACTGTAGAGCAGATGAAAGCGATGATCGCATGGCTGGACAACGGAAAATCAGGTATGTGGAAACCGGTAAAGCCAGCAGAAGGTGCGCTTCATTTTGAATTTGAAAGGCTCGAGGCTCCGGCGCATGAAGACATTGTCTGGGATGGCGAAAGTGAACTGGTTGAGCGCGAGGCTCCACCTTTTACAGCTCCTGAAATCGATCGATCATCAGTGATGGTGCCCATCCATACGAGGTACGGCTGCTATGACAATCGAGGTCGGTTGGCACGCGCAACCCACCTGCCACAACGGCAATTCCACGAAGGCATGTTCCGGCGCGGCTCATCCATGAAATGGAATGACGTCCTCAACACCCTTTGATTCCGGGGGCCCATGGACTCCCCATCAACGGTTGATATACGCCGGCGACGATGTATAACATGAGCAACATGAAAGGGAACGGAACACAAAAAGAAGCACGCCTTGCACGCTTGAAGAATGAAATCGTTGAGTATGTGGCCACTCAACAAAGCTGCTCAGCAGCAGACATCGTCCATCATCTTTCCAATGAGAGGCGAATGAGGAACCACGGCCTTACTGCGCGGAAGGTGGGCTTCTTCATACCCAGATATCTGTCAGACTTGATCTCATTTACCCTCGACCATTCAACAGGGAAGCGATTGTACCACATTGCTGCGTGACTTTAGCGCTACCTTCATGCGAGCGACACCCATGCCCTGTTCATGGAATGGCCTGAATGGGTGCAAGCAACGGCTCTGTTTCCTTCGCTTCAAGGAAGTATGGCAGAGGGCCTAATCCCTGTTTTCGATCATGGTGCGCCAGCGTGGAGCCTCTTGGACCCAGCTTCCCCAACCGGTCTGAAGCAACAACTCAATGCAGCGCTTGAAGCACATTCTGGCTCCACACAAGACCCAGCTGAGAGCGGGGCAACGGTGGATGCCTCTCAAGGGCCGGTCGTGGTGGATGCGTCAGCAACCATCGAACCGTCGAGCCATTTGATCGGTCCGTGCTATGTTGGCCCTTTGGCAGAAGTCCGCCACGGAGCGTACGTGCGCCCATTTTCCTGGATTTGTTCCGGAGCGGTGGTTGGTCACAACACTGAAATCAAGCACTCAGTGCTTCTTCCTGGGGCCAAAGCCCCACACTTCAACTATGTTGGCGACTCAATCTTAGGAAAAGACGTCAATCTTGGCGCTGGAACCAAATTAAGCAACCTCCGCAACGACGGCGGCGAAGTCCATATTCGATACGAAGGCGCACGAATTGCAAGCAGCCTACGGAAATTTGGCGCAGTGCTTGGCGAAGGCTGCCAGTTGGGTTGCAACAGCGTCACGAACCCGGGCACCGTGCTCGGGCAGAAGTCTGTGGTGTGGCCAAATGCAACAGTCACCGGACTCCATCCAGAACAATCGACGCACAGGTGAAACAAAATGGCTCGCCGCTTGTTTGGGACGGATGGAATTCGCGGGCGCGTTGTTGAGGCGAAGGCTGATGAATCCGAAGCCATCGAGGCGCTGCATACAAACCGTGTGATTTGTCCATCCCTCATGCGGGTGGTTGGTGAGTCCTTAGGACGAACAATGGACACCCAATCTGGAACAGGTGTCACCGTGGTCGTGGGATGGGACGACCGGCCCAACAACATCGAACTTGCTGCCGCCCTCACCTTGGGCTTACGATTAACGGGATGCACCGTCGTTCATCACGGCTTATGCGCTACGCCCGGTCTTCACCGCGCTTTGCTCTCGCATAGGGCGAGACTTGGCTGCATGATCACGGCGAGCCACAATCCAGTGTCTGATTCGGGATTGAAAGTTTTTGATTCAAACGGGTTCAAAACATCTCCAAAATACGAAGACCACATTTCTTCAGTTGCCGATGCCCTCGCCTCAGAAGAGCGAGAAATCGACGATATCGAAGCCGCTGAACTACGACAACCCAATGCCCTTGATTCAAACAGCAAAGACGCCCATTCAACCTGGCTTGCTCAGCGCTATGAACAGTTTCAATCACTCATAGGGTCGGCTGGTTTCGATGACTCGGGCCTCGCCAACCCGTTTGTTCTGGACAGTTCCCGCGGCTTCGCCCACACATGGCTTTCACAGTGGTTCACCGCACGCGGCATCTCGACCATCGAAGTCAGTGGAGAGGCAGAGGCGCTGAACCTGAACTGTGGAGCCGGGGAATTTTCACCCACACAAACGTGGACATTCGAGGAGGCTACAACATCCCCGCATCACCTGTTGCGAAACCTCGCGCCGGCGCCTGCAGGCACACTTGTCGGAGCGGCTCTCGATGGTGATGGAGACCGCTGCCTCATCATCAGAGCAACAGAAACTGGATACATGGTCGTCGATGGAGATGCGATTGGTGATGCGATTTTGAGCGCAGGCACACACGCATCGCCCGATTCATGGGACCTTGCCGCCAGCATTGAATCAGACCTTTCGCTTCTCTCCACTGCACACCGCCACCCTACAGATGTGCGAATACATGAAACAGCAGTTGGTGATCGTTGGCTTTCCAAGGCCCTTTCTCCCACCCTTGTCCAATCGCCACATCTGCCTCGCTGCATCGGTGTTGAGGATTCAGGCCACATCGTGTTGGCAACACCCCATCCTTTGCATGAGCAAACTTGGGCTCTCGTTGGTGATGGCGCGGCCACCCTCGTTGCTTCCTTGTTGGCATTTTCAGTTCAGGACCCCACCCAGCACATGGTTCGCGGTTGGAAAAGCCGCCAATCTGTGAAGGATGTGGACAGAGGCCTTTGGACGGGTTCGAACGCCCTCGCTGATGAAATCGAAACGATGGCGAAAGCGTTCTTTGCTCAACAAGGCGAAGTGAGTGACTGGGACCGGCATGGATTGGACGGCGAGGCTAATCTGATGTTGATGTCGTTCAATCTTGACGGCTTTCCAGCGTCTTTGGGCGTTCGCAACAGCGGTACACAGGCTAAGATTAGTGTGTCACTAAGGCTTTCACCATCCATCGATTCATCCAGAATGGGTCACCTGATGAAGTCCCTCACAGATCACCTTTCGATGTCAATGCAAACGTGATCGATTCACTCGTTTGCCATCTCGCCTTCAAAGGTTTGAGTGAGCCAGGTAACGACACCCAACAATGCAGCGGAGGCGAGCAGGATGGCCAGTAGACCGCCAACCGAGGAGCCACCAATCAGCACGATGGCTGCGACAATCCATCCCAGCACCAAATCAAGCGCCCCCACAATGCGCCAACCCTTTCGCAGGGTCAGAATGCCGCTCACCCACGAAACGGTCGATGCGATGAGGATGAACACAACGGCGTAGACCAAACTTGGGAATCCAAAGCAAGCCACGAACAGCAAGAGATGCAGAGCCCATAGCCCGGAGGGCAACCATAACCCGACTCGATTGATGACGGCCCAAGCAATGAATCCAATGGTGATGAACGCCATTACAGACGTCACTAGGTACATTGGCAACGGGTCAACGCCAAGCAGGGAAGGCAACCATGCCATGATTCCCTGGCCGACAACCGGTAAACCAACCCATGCTACAAGTGCTGGTGCAGGTTGCTGCCACCACACACTCCGTCTCGCGGTGCAGGCTAAGGCCAGCAAACCAGCCAGGCCAAACGAAAGCACGCTCACCGCAAGCACCCAAGCAGCCCGTCCAGAAGCCCCTCGATGATCCGCCATGTTTTTGTCGATTCGCTTCCCTTCAACCCAATCGAAACCGAGCACAGCTCCAATCAAAATGGTCTCGACTCCAACAAGAGGCACGGTCCACCCCGCGCCGAGCGAAGCGAACGGGTCTGTAGCGAAAGGAATCGGGACTTCACCTCCAATCAAGAGGCACACCACTCGGTCCATCAGGGCCAAGAAGACAACTCCTTCCAATGCGTTGGGGAGTCGTAGGCCCAAATCATTGCGGCCGATAAGGCCCAAACCAGAGAGCATGAGCAAACCGATGAGAAGGACGAGAAGGTGGGCCGTGCTGTCCAATTCAACCACAGAATTTGAGGCCCTACCAGCGACATGGATCAACACAAGTCCAGCCATTCCCACTGCGATCGGAGCTTCGATGCCCATGATGTCAGGGAGCCGTAAACCAATTTCATTTGCTCTCAATCGGGCGGCTCCGACAAACATCAACGATAGCATGACTCCGAATCCGAGCGCAAGCAACGTAGCGCCGGTCATGAACGAGATGACGGTGGTTGCCAAGATTGTCGTCACTAAGAACATCAGCGTGATGACTGGCTGATGATGAATGTCGCCGATTTCCAAATCGTGACGCGCAGATGTGCTCCAGTTTTTGGAACGCTTTCGTTGCTTTTCTGCGAGGTCAAGCAATTCGGTGTCAATCAACCGCAGCGTCGTCCGCGTATCTTCCTGCTCGGAATCTTCCAAGTCTGGGATGGATTCTGCGGCCAGTTCAACAATTTCGCCTTGTTCCACGGTGGACGAGGTTGCGATGAACGCTTCCATCCGCTCCCTCTTTTCTTGGATTCGAGCCAGTCGATTGTCCCGCTTTGCAAGGGCGCGCAAACCGGCTCGGAATTCTCCTTGAATCGCCAAGTACACACCAGATCCGACAAAGGCGAGGATTGCAGCTAGAATGACCACGGAAAGATTGAGCACGGTCCCCGCCAGTCCCATTGTAACGATCAGGCCGAGTGCTGCAAAGGCAGGAGGTAACAATTTTTCGAGGGTTGCAGCCCGGTTCAAGTACAGCACCAATGCAACGAGCCCAACACAACTCAACACGACTAGATTTGCTTCAGGTGAGAGCATGGACTCAGCCCCAGTTAATTCAATATTGGTCACGGGCTCAAGACTGATGACGATGTAAAAAGCACTCAAGAAACCAAGCATCAGGGTGAGCAGGCGGCCAGGTAATGCTTCAGCGATTTCGAGATCCGCCAAACTCGCACCTTCCTTCTTTCGTCGGTCGGTCGCCAGAAGCATCAATCCACATGAAGCAACGAGGATCATGGCCCAGAATGCAGATTGCCCGTACTGCCAAACCAGAATCAGCGCGAAAACACCCCACACCGTCATCAAACTTCGTGGCTTACCCATGTGCCTTCCGCGCCAAACCATGAGGGCGTGACCAAAGAGCAGTATGCCCATCACACCCAACATGCCAGGCATTGGCAAACTGCCAGGGCGCGCAACGGCCCACACCACGAAAACAGAAAGAACGAAACTCAAATTCCATAATTTGGCGAATCCAGAGTCTCTGAACCGAGCTCCAATTTCTGAGGCACCTGCAAGACGGGCAGCGAGGTTCAATCCCGTCTCTCCTTGATGGACATTCACGCTTATTTGTTGGACAACCAGCACGCTCATCCACAGCGCAAGGTCCACTTCATTGAGGACGATGGGAATGAGGTCCATTGAGACAATTCGGGATTCAGCATCGGTTGCAAACAACATCAACCAAATCCATGGCGCCAGCACAGCAGTACCGGCAATTGACGGTGAGTCCCGTTGCACTGCAAGCCATGAGAGGCCAATCCAAACAACCGCTTGCGAGACGAGCAACAACCTTCCATTGCCATCCACTTCTCCCGCAGGAATCAGTAGGGTAAGCAGGATCACAATCACCCCGCCCCCCATCCACAGCACGTGGTCAGAAACTGAAGTTTGATTCTGTAACAAAGCTGCAGCGGTACAGGTGGCGGTGATGGCTGCATAGAGGCTATACGGGCTTAGACTTCCCAAAAAGGCTGTATCAAAAGCTCCAGATTCAAGCAAGGAAAGGCCGACCAGCATCACTGGGGCAGGGTAGAGGACAAACGGCGCTAACTGTTTGATGTGTACGCCGCGCACAACGAGGTACGAGGCACTGAACGCCGAAACCAACAGCAGCAACTGGGCCAAGGCATAACCTGTCTCCAGGCGATGGGCGGCAATGGCGAAGAGGGCTCCAATCATACCAAGGCCGACCGAAACGCTCCACAACGCGGGCTTCCCGAGTCCGAGCGCTTCAAGCGCACTTGAGAACCAATTTTCAGCACGAACGAATGAAGCGGCAACAACGGCGTTGGTGGCCGTCACACCTGCCATCAAAAGGAAGAGAAGCAAATCGTCTTCGAACGGAACGAGGTTGACTCCGAAGAAATTCCAATGATCAGACAATGCGTGGACGCCGACCCATAGATAGGAAGAAGCAATCCCTAGACTCGCAAGGTTGCCCGATGTTCGCATGAAGGCAAGCCCGTGCATCAAGAGAGTACCAAGGCCGATCATGACCGCAACACCCCACTGCCCGTAGAGTGCGCCAGCGGCGCTTCCAACGACCAAAAGAACCAGAGTTGCTTGAGCAGCAATAGCGTCTTCATTATGCCGTTGAGCGATCAATATGTTTCCTGAAATGACTGCTAAGAGGGCTACACCGAGCGTTTCGCTCGCTCCAAGGGGCGAGGCATCAAACCAACCCCAATGCCATGCATCCAGCGCAAGTCCGTAGAATAATTTCATCGAAATGATGACCCAAGTTACGCCTAACAACCGCATGCTGGGTCGAGGGATCCAACGCTCTCCCAAATACAGGCCAAGCAAGCCCATTGACATCAGTCCAAGTCCGCTTGGAACTGGGGGGAGCACTGTTCCAACCACGGCGCCAATGGCAGACCATACTGTTACCATGGCGACCAAAAGACCGAGACTTAGCCTTCGCTCTCCATGGACGGCGAGGTCTTCAACACTGTCCAATTCTGGTGCATTGGCGACCGTTCCATCGCGCAGAACCGCACCTGGCCCACGTTCGCTTTCTTGACCGGTGCTGAACATCGAAGCGATCTCACCAACCGCTTCATCGACTTCCTCTCGCCTGATCTCAGGCGCAGGTTGAGCGACTTCCTCCTCTTGTTCGACCATAAAAGAAGACAAATCAATGCCCTTTGCCTTCTGAAACTCCCGTTTGCGCAACACATCGTCGCGCGGGGGAACCGGGGGTTCCCCGTCCTCAGGGGCATCAGCCATGCCCCGTGCTTCTCTGCGCCCCCTTGAATGCTTTCTCGCCACCGGTGAGGCTGGCCGCCAATTCCACCAGAAATTCTCGTGTCCGAGAGCCAAATCGAAGTGCGCCGCCACACTTCATCACCCCTGATTGCAGGGGCTTCACAGAACTCTTAGCCAAAAGGGACAAAGAGGGCCTGTTTAACCCAGCGCCATGGCCGAAGCCCACGGGACTCCTACAGGGGACCTCTCTTCGTATGGAATCACCCCCTCTGGGGATGTCTACTGGAACCAAGACGCACCGAGCCTGATCGAACTTTCTGTCGCTCGAGGCGAAGGAACCTACAGCGCTCACAAGGCCCTTGTGACTGAGACCGGAGAACGCACTGGCCGCTCACCAAACGACAAATTCATCGTCGATGAAGCGTCCACATCCGAAGACATCAACTGGGGCGACGTCAACGTTTCAACAGACCTTGATACCTTTGTTCGCATGCGAGCCAAGGTGGTCGAGCACCTCTCAGCCCAACCAAGCCTCTTCGTTCAAGACCTCTACTGCGGCGCAGATTTCAGCGAAGCCCTGCCAATCCGAGTCGTCAACCAAAACGCATGGCACAACGCCTTTGCTCGAAACATGTTCATCCGTCCAAGCGCTGAACAACTTGAGCACCATAACCCGGAGTTCACCGTCCTCCACGCACCTCACTTTGAGGCAAGTCCTGAAGACGGCCTCAATTCCCACTGCTTCGTCATCGTCAACTATGCAGCGAAGGAAGTCATCATCGGCGGCACACGGTACGCTGGAGAAATCAAGAAGTCGATTTTCTCGGTGATGAACCTGATTTTGCCAAAGAAAGGCATCCTCCCAATGCACTGCTCTGCCAACACCAACGGGGAAAACACAGCGATTTTCTTCGGCCTATCGGGCACTGGAAAAACCACCCTCTCCGCAGATCCCAAGCGCGCCCTCATTGGCGATGATGAGCATGGATGGGGTTCGAATGGTGTCTTCAACTTCGAAGGCGGATGTTACGCCAAACTCATCGATCTATCAGAAGAAGACGAACCTGCCATCTTTGGCACCACCCGTAAGTTCGGCACCGTGCTTGAAAACATCGTCATGGACGAAAACGGAGTTCCTGACTTTACCGACACCAGCAAGACTCAGAACACGCGGGGCTCTTACCCCATCGAATTCATCGATAACCGCACACCGGATTCCAAAGGCGGTCACCCACAAAATGTGATTTTCCTGACCTGTGATGCGTTTGGTGTTCTTCCACCAATTTCTCGTCTCACCCCAGACCAAGCAGCTTACCACTTCATTTCCGGCTACACTGCAAAGGTCGCAGGAACAGAAATCGGAGTGAAAGAGCCACAAGCAACATTCTCTGCGTGCTTTGGTGAACCATTTATGCCAATGCACCCCGGTGTTTACGCAGACTTGCTTTCCGCAAAAATGGCAGAACATGGCGCTACTGCTTGGCTCATCAACACGGGATGGTCTGGTGGCGCTTACGGTGTTGGAAGCCGCATGAAAATCCGCCACACTCGAGCCATGCTCAACGCCGCTCTTGACGGCGATCTCGATGGAGTCGAGTTTGTCAAGGACGACCGGTTTGGATTTGAAGTTCCTGTGGAATGCCCGAATGTTCCTTCCGAGGTTCTCCAGCCGAGAAGCACCTGGGTTGACAAATCGGAATACGATTCAACAGCCGATAAATTGGCCAGCATGTTCAACGACAACTTCGCTCGCTACGCACAAGGTGTATCAGAAGCGGTCAACAGTTCAGCGCCTACGCCAAATGCGTGATCACAAAAAGTCACTCAGCGAGAGTTGTTTTGCCCGATCGTTGTTGAACAATGAATCAACGCTATCAGCGAGCCATTCCACATTTTGTTTGGTGTAATTGTCCACGCCATAGGTCGCCATAACGTGCTTTGTCACCTTGATGTATTTTCGAACGGCACCTTCGGACACCGTCAATGCTAGGTTTCCTCCACACAAACCGCCCTCAGACTTTGCCACGCCGACCCTCGCCAATCCTTGGCCGGAGGCTTTCTTCGGTTGGATGCAACTGCCAGCAATCGGCATTCTTCGATACGAATGGGCGCACTTTAGGCACCGAACCTTTTGCCGTGCGTATGCGTTCATGTTCCCCCGTAAATCTGGTAGGAAGTGGGAACGAACCACGCTGGAAGCAACGGTGCGCACATCCACTCCACGGAGGCGGTGGCCAAGATCCAACTGACCGTTCATTTTGTCGATCATGGTATCGAGCGTTTTGTAGGCTGAAAGAGCAGGGCCCGCATCGATGGCATCGCAATCGTGAGTGTAGCCGTACCCGCGTACCGCGGCAACACTGCCGAGGCGGCGCTCGACGAAATCCATCCGTTCAGCGATTGTTTTTGGGTGAGGTTGACTCAAAGTCGTCTCGTAGAAATCACGCTCATAGAACCAACCGGAGTCCACGTTGAGCGCTTCCTTGTCGACTTCAGTGGGGTTTAATCTCGTGGTAAGAACCAACGGTGCGTCCATCAAACCGCCCCGGTTAGCAGGCAAGATTTCTCTGCTGAAATTCAAAAGGCCATCCATGAGCAACATGATTGCGTCCTCGTCTCCGTCGCAGTTTCGACGCTTTGCAGCATGGAATAACGGGTGAGCGTATCCTCCAGAGCAGTCTGCCCAACCAATGATTCGACTCAACACCCCGCCAGAGGTGTGCGGCGCCAGAGCGCAAATGAGGTGCCCAACGAGGTCGTCGGGCGTGTTGACGTTGTAATATGGCTCCATTCCATAAAAGCGAACAAGAAGGTCATCGATGAATTTAGCCGTGCGGACGAAGAATTCACCAGCATTCTTTGCAACAATGAAGTCTTGAGGAAAGATTTCTAGCATTTGCTCGTCGTTTTGAAGGGGCTCCCCCTCAACATCGTGGGTGTAACCGAGCGATTCTATGGTTTGCCACGAAACGCCAATTTCACGCGGCGTAAAATGGGTCACAGGGACGTCACTCATGTCGAAACGAACCGTACCATCTCGGAAGACTGGCAATTCAAATTTAGCCCTCAACAACCCTTTTTCAATCGCTTCGGGCGTCTGATCTCTCGAAGCGATTTTCTTCATGCACTTTACAGAGCGAGGGATTCGGTCGATTCCGAGACGAATCCGAGCGTCTTCCAAAATCGTATCCAGGCGAACGGATTGGATTTCTCCTCTCCGCCTTCGATTGTTGTTTTCAGAAGCACGCATAGCGGTTCTCCCTCTGCAATTTTCACCAACGCGCTCTTCACCTCGCTCATCCAAAAGCCGGTGGTGGCACACGACAAAAGGCGATTCTTTACCGCACTTGGAACACACACGCCGGCCCATTTGGACGCGGATGGTTTGTTTTTCAGCAGCGATGGCCATCAATCGCTGATTCCCACCGGTCAAATCGATTGGGAAAAGGGCGTGAGTCATTGGATTCATGATTCTGGGTGCTGCTTTCTCAGGCCGACCCATACGGCAACCAACTCGAACAGGGGCCGAGTGCTCCCAGCGCAGATCAGATATTTTCCGAACCTGCATAAGAATGCCATCGACGGCGTGATCGTCTTCGTTGATCTGAGCAGCAAGGTATTGCTGCGGGTCTTCAGGTCCGGGGTCGGGCACTTGCTCTGCCGCTTCTCTGCCGACTTGGTCGGTCTCGGCGATCCCTAGGCCGCGCTGGCGCGCATCGGTTTCAGCAGCGATTCGAACGGTTGCTCTCGCCTCTTTGAGCTCACTCAGCCGTTGCCGTTCAGCCGTCAAGATGATGTGAGCGCTGCGCAATTCTTCTATTCTCGAGGTGAACCTTGCCGCGGCATCGACAATTCGCAATGGCTTGTCACCATCGAAGCTGTACCCAAAACCTTCCAGAACAGCAGGCCAACCCGATGTGACAATCAAATCATCACCATCATGGTGGTGGCCAAGGCCGAGGATCATTGCTGTACCCTTGGCAAAGCCATGCTGAATCAAGGGCCACGCCTCTGGGATTTCTCCACCGAACAGGGGCTCAACGGGGCGCAAATCAGGTCCACAAATGTCGTAGCCTTCGAAGCCTGAAATGACTTCAGGCCGCAACACATCCATGGCTTCAGCCCTCCAACCTTTGACGCCATCGACAATCCGTAATTGCCGCGATTCAGGGCGCGGAAGGGCGTCTAAACCGGTCTCGATGGTCGCTTTCTGACCGCGAGTGGTTCCATGTGGCTCGATGCTGCTGCCCTCAATCATCGATAAGGCACCAGGCACCCATTCCAATGGCAGATCTTTGAACCAAGGATTGTGAGGGGGTGGAAGCGATGTTCTGTATTTCTGAGCTATCGCCTTGGCTTGGTCCCAAGTTGGGCGCAGTTGGCGAAGATAGCCATGCCACCTCCTTCTGTTGTGGAATTGAACATCAGGGTCCTGCGCATCCTCGGGATGGATCCCGGGTACGCCTTGAGGCGCATCCTCACGTTGAAGATTCATCACCCCAAGGGCGTTCATCACTTCCTCTTCTGTGGCCAATTCTTCGAGCAGGTCGCTTGCCCACCAGTCGTCACAGTAGCCCGCCGGGACGAGGTTTTTGTTGTTCTCCATGAATTCCCCATAGCCCAAAACAAGTTCGCCATTATCCCAAACTGAACCAACTTTCGAACGGATTAAAGAAAAACTGGCGGCATCATCTAAGCGCATGAATCGCCCGTCCCTCAGCACCACCCAAGGCCCCTCTGTGTGGTCTGAAGGCGTGATGGCGCAGGCTTTGCCGGGCCGTTCGATTTTCATTTGAGTTCCAATTGTGATGAAGTCATCCATGGCTAACATCGATGCGGTATTGGTTGATGCCGCAGCAAGCCCGGACGGACGGGCCCGTCCGTACCTTAAGCGGAAACCTCCGGCTTCGAGTGGCGCGCCAAAGACTGGACGGCCAGCGATGATGTCCTTCATGAATTTGGTAATGGTTGGAACCTTTCGGGACTTGAATTTCGGCCCATCACCGTCATCGTCCTTTTCCTTGCCACGGGCTGCAAATTTCGAAATGAAATCCCATCCAGGCACGTTTAATCGTTCGGTGTGCTTCTGAATTTTGGGTGCCTTCAAACACATCCCTTCACCAATGACCAGCAAGACACCACCGCGGATTCTCGGCTCGTCGATGTTGCGGACACGGCCATACCCGGCGCATTCAATGCGCTCGGTCGACTCGCCGTTGATCATGATTGGGCAAGCTCGCACAATCTCATCGATTTCGGCCGGCGAGGGCCGGTATTGGAGGTTGCCGCGATAGAGCCCGAATTCTTCCTTGACTCGCTCCACCTCGGGATCTGTTGGTTGATAGTGCCCAATGTTGAGTTCTCGACGGATCATGTCGGCGATCAAGACGGCAAGCGCTTGAGCCGTACCGCCAGCAGCCCGAATCGGTCCAGCAAAGTGCACGGATACGAACTGTGACCCATCGATGTTGTTGAGCAAACGAACTTCACTGATGCCTTCGAGAGGCGCCACCAGGACAGCTTCAGTGAGGACTGCAAGGCCAACACGAAGACCGACATCGATTGCCGTGACCAAATCATAGCCTTTCTCTCGAAAGCCACGTGCGACCGATTGCGCCATCATGATCGATGTCGTTTCACGGTCGTGCTCAGCCAGTAACTGGCGGATATCGTCGGCCACCTCATACCCATCGAGGTGCTCGATGAGTAATTTCTCAGTCCGTCCGGCGAGGTCAGCAGCCCTCGGAATTTCAACGAATTCTTTGTGATCATAGCCCTTTTTGCGGGCTTTTTCAGCGATGATGTAGGCTTCGTCTGCCCGTTCATCGAGCCAGTGATGGTACCGAACCATTTCAGCCTCCAAACGAGAAACATCAACGCCAATCAAGGGGTCGTGGCCCCTGATTTGCCGTGGTGCACCTTCTGAAGACATAGCACTCCTGTGATGCTTGGCGGCGACCGTTTATGAGAGGCGCGCTCACATCACAATGAGAAAACAACAGCAATTGGGGAAGGAAAGTTCATTTCCATTGGTCCCGACCATTGAGCCATGACCGTCCACCCTTCCCTTCGAACACACGGCCGATGGCCTCGGTTGGTAGAACTGGTTCGCGACCTTGCTTTCATCGATGGAGGCAATGACGAAGCCTTTACGCTTGCAAGCGGCCGAACATCCCGCTGGTTTTTCGATACGAAGCCAGTGATGATGCACCCAGAATCCACTCATCTCTTGGGAGAAATGTTGAACCTCAGAATGGATGACATGGGCGCTGATTATGTTGGAGGGCTTGAACTAGGGGCTGTTCCTTTGACAGCAATTGCTGTTACAGCCTCATCTGCAGACCACCCCCGTCGAGGATTCATGGTTCGTAAGGAGCCGAAAGGGCGCGGTGGCAGGAAAACAAACAACCCCCCGGGGATTGAAGGCTGGCCTCTCGCCTCTGGCGGAGACATCGTCATTGTCGAAGACGTAACAACGACCGGCGGCTCAGCAATCAAAGCCGTTCAACGGATCCACGCTGATACCGAATGCAAGGTGGTTGGCGTGATCAGCATCGTTGACAGAGAGGAAGGCGCAGCAGAAGCCTTTGCATCAGCCGGCATCCATTTTGAGAGCATCATGACGCGATCCGATGTCGCCGGCCAATGAGGGCTTCACATGCCCACAACGCTCAATCCGATAACCGCCGTCAGTGACGGCCTCACTGAATCGGCCCCGGATTCCACGGCCCCCCAAGGCCTTGTTTTCTACCATGCCAGTGAAGGCAAACCTCTAGCCACGCCGTGGCAGGTTGCTCTGATTCGTTCACAGTTGCTTGCTCAAGCGGCACTTCCCGAAGGGATCCTCCTCGATTGCGCCTGTGGGAGTGGGATCCAATTGGCCGCCCATGCCTCGGTGCTCCAGCGTCCTGCTTTAGGAGTCGAACTTGATCCTAATCGAGCCCAAGCAAGTGCCGTTAATTTGCGAACAATTGCGGAACAGCGCAACGAGATGTCTGCGCCTTGGCTAACAGGGAGCCGAATTATGATTGGTGACGGCCGTGCAGGCGCCGAAATCATGTCTGAATTGCAAGGTGAATTGGGGGGTTTAGCCTCGGACAAAATCGCTCTTCTGCACCTCGACCCAGCCCGCCCGCGAAACAGCAGAACACACGGCCTCGATGAGATGCAACCACGCCTCGATGAGGTGTTCGCGGGTTGGCAACCGTTCCTCCAAGAAGGACGGAATGGCCCATCCTTGTTGCTTGACCTTTCACCCCGCCTCACCCATGACCAGCGCCTCGAAGTGGAGGCACTTGTCGACTTGACATGGCCCGGCCTTCAACGCACTTGGGTCTGGACTTCACGTGGAAGGGGGAGGGTTGACCGCCTGGCATTGTGGCTTGGGAGCGCAGCGTCCGAAGGCATCGCTCGTCGCTTTGTCCGAGTCCCACCAACCCTTGGGGACCAACCAACGCTGGTCAACGGGGGACGCCGTCTTTTGCATGGTGCTGGCCACCCAATCGCAGTCAACCGTCCACCGCGGCGGGGTGAGCGAATCAGCATCCTCGATGCTGCCTTGGTCGAGAGTGGATTGGCCGATGATTGGCTCAAGACGGTTTCAAAGGAGGAGTCAATCGCCTGGGGCGTTGTTGAAGGGCGCCGGCCACAAATTCACCACACCCATCCACTGAGGCTTGATGCGCCACAGGATCGCTTGCTGGTGCAGGCCACAGGCCGGGTTGTGGCATTGGCGAGAATGCCACTTGAATTGGGCCATGTGGACCAACTGGTCGAGGTCCTCCTCGAACACGACATTGCTCGCCTCACCGTGAGGGCCTCAGTCGCACCAGAAATTCAACCAAAGCTCCAAGGAGCCATCGACCGACAACTTGGCCGGAGGCATGGCCGGCGCGATGCATTTTTGGTCCAGCAACCGGGCGATGAAATGTTGCTTATTTGCGTGTCAGAATGAACCCATTCTCGCTAGAGGCTATTTTCCACTCATGAAAAGTGGAAATCTCGCTCTCAGCGTCGCGATGAACGCGTCGCGGTCTTGATATAGGGGAGGTTGGTCCGAAACCTGCTTGACACTATGTGTTGAGCATAAAGGTGAACCAACATGGCACGACCGAAAGAAGAGGAGTTGGGAGAAGATTTCTCGTACATTCTACGAATGGCAGATACCGATATGGATGGTCTAAAGACCCTTTCAACAGCATTGACCTCGGTCAAAGGCGTCGGTGCACGCACAGCAGTTCAGATCTGCAAAAACACCGGATTCTCACCTTCTTCCCTCGCCGGCCACCTTTCCGTCGAAGAACAAGAAACACTCCGATTGGCCATTGAAGGCTATGCTGAGACCGTCCCATTGTGGATGCTCAACCGCCAGCGAGATCTTGAGACTGGAGACGAACTCCACCTCACCGGTCAACAGGTGACTCTAACACTCAAAGACGACATCGACCGTCTTCGAACCATGAAGTGCTACCGTGGTGTTCGCCACGCAAGCGGAAACAAGGTTCGTGGACAGCGCGGCCGGTCCAACGGTCGTGGCGGCCTAACGCTTGGTGTACAGCGAAGTAAGTGATTTGGAGGGATGATGAATGGGAGAACCAAAGTTTGCACGTCCTAAGTTCGACACACCTTCCCACCCGTGGAAGGCAGAACGCATCGAAGAAGAACACGCGATTCAGAAGAATCACGGCCTCAAGAACATGCGAGAGATTTGGAAGTCCAAGTCCCAACTTCGCCGACATCGACGTCAAGCAATGCGCTTGATCGGAATGGCAGACGACGGAATCTCCCACTCCCAGCGCGAGAAAGACGACTTGATTCGTTCTCTTCACGGCAAAGGATTGATTGCTTCAGATGCGTCACTTGACGACATTCTTTCCCTCGGCACCGAGGACATCCTCAACCGCCGACTTCAGGCACAAGTCTACTACAAGGGTCTTGCATCAACCATGAAGCAAGCTCGGCAACTCGTGACCCACGGGCACATCTGCGTTGGAGACCAAAAGGTCACTATCCCATCATACCCTGTGAGCCGGGATGAAGAAGAACTCATCAAGTACCACGTGTCCTCTGATTTGAACGATCCTGAGCACCAAATTCGAAAGGCCATTGACGGACGAGCCTCCTCTGCAGAATACGCAGTCGAAGACGAAGAAGTCGACCCAGAGGCAACAGCTGAGTTCGCTACCGAAGTGAAGGAAGCAGCAGCAGAAGCACCTTCTGCTGAAGACGCTGGAGGTGACGAGTGATGACACGACGTGCAATTATCAACATCTTCAGTTCCTACAACAACATCCTCATGACAGCAACCGACTTGACCGGTGCTGAAACCATCACGACCTGCTCCGGCGGTCAAGTGGTCAAGTCCTCCAAGGACAGCGGTGGCCAATTCGCAGCAACCCGTGCTGCAGAAAAAATGGCTGATGCACTCAAGGAAAAGGAATTCACACAATTGATCATCAAGTACCGAGCACCAGGAGGCAACTTGTCCAACAACACAGGTCCAGGCGCTCAGGCAGCCATCCGTGCACTCACCCGTGCCGGTATGACCATCACACGAATCGAAGACGTGACGCCAATCGCTCACGACGGTACCAAGAAGAAGGGTGGCCGCCGTGGCCGCCGTGTCTGATAGTGAAGGTGAAAAGATGGACGCAAAGATTGTTGATGGCTGGCCACAAGGGAATGCAATCCGCATTCTCCTTACCAATACCGACGCTGCACAAGTGAATGCAATTCGCCGTGCGCTGATTGCAGATGTCCCAAAATTGGCCATCAACCGCGTTGACTTTTCTCAAGGCGTGAACCAAGATAACAAGGGCGAAGTCCTCGAATCGGTCAACGTTCTCCCAGATGAAATTCTTGCTCACCGACTGGCAATGATTCCAATCCCAACCTTCCCTGAAGAAGGCATCCATTTCTCTGACGCATGCCCAAACTGCATCGACCTGGCTGAAGAATCCAAGGGTTGCCCTTCCTGCCAAGTGCTCTACTCGCTCTCAGCACGTGGACCAACAGCAGACGCTGAGGAAGATTACAAGACCGTTTACGCCGGAGACCTCACTACGATTTCCGACCAAATGTTCGACATCCGTGACGAACACAAGCGAATCCCATTGACCATCCTCTCCAAGGGGCAATTCCTCGAATTCTACGCCTTTGCAACACTTGGCCGAGGCCGAGACCATGCAAAGTGGGCCGCTGCTGCAGCCATTGGTTTCCGCCCACAGCGAACCGCTAAACTCAACAAACCCAAGAAAGCAGGAGTTCTTTTCGATCTTGGTTTGAAGACAACTGATGGAAAGGCAATCGACGCCAAATTATTCGGCAAGGACAAAACCATCACCGACGTCAATCACGTGATCGACCTCGAATCCGCCCTCCACCAAGTTGGGCCGGGAACAAACCGCGACGGCGACTTTGATGACGCCATCACCCTCGAAGAAGTTGAGAACGCTTACGTGTTCTCCTTCGAAACCGATGGAAGCCTCACTCCTGAGCAAGCATTCAACGGTGCAATGAGTGAACTCAGTGCTCGCTTCGAGAACCTCACTGAAGACATTGAGCGAGCCTTCGCTTGAGTTCGAAGCCAACAGCCACAGAATCCCTCTATCCGAGGTTTCATAATGGAGCATGACTGCCGTTTTTTTATGCAGAACGCCCGTAGCGCAGCCCTTTGCCTCACCTCGCTGTTCCTGATTGCATCCATGATGCCATTTGCAGCAGCTATTGCCACGTTCGAAGAACCCACTCTGAAAATCGATGATTCGGAGAACCACGAGTCCCAACAACCACCGGCAATCAAGAATTTGATTGGTCAAAAAGCGTTTGAAGATGCAACGCCAAAAACCAGTTCATCAAGCGGACGCGCAGCGTGCCCAAGCCCCTCAAGTCTCCAATCTGATGGAGGTTCAAATGGCGATGCAGGCGCAGATGCAAACACTTCCCGAAGCCTTGGGACGAATCCTAATTCCGGAGCAACAGGCACTCAAGGGTGTGTAGATGCAACAGATACCGATGATTGGTACACAGTCACGACCACTGCTGGAAAGGATGTCGATGTGGAACTCGTTGTCCCAACTGGAGCAGATTTCGACCTCTATTTGGTGGATTCAACAGGCAATGAATACGATTACGCCTGGTCAGAATATGACGACCCGTTGGAAAAAGTAAGCACAGGCGGTACCAGTTTCTCTGGCGTTGCGAGTACCTTTTACATCAACGTTCGAGCCTATTCTGGCGACGGCCAATACACGTTAAGGACATGGACAAACAACACTCCTCCAAAACCCGACCTTACGATCACCTCCATCACTGAACCCGTCAGTGGGCAGGCAGGGGCTACGGTCAGCGTCACCTATGTTGTTGAAAACATCTACAACACCACATCCGATTCCTTTGAAGTTCAATTCATTCTTTCGACAGATCAGACTTACGATTTTCTTGATGAATTGATCGATGCATCCGAGGGTGAAGCGGCTCTGGCTGAAAACACCAGTCGGACCACAACAACCAATGTTCAACTGCCATCTAATTTGGCGAATGGAACCTATTATTGGCTCCTCTTCGTTGATGGCTATGACAATGTCACGGAACATAATGAATCAAACAATTTCTTGGCGTCTGACGGCGTTATGCTTGTCGGGGAATCGTGTGATGACCTTCACCCGAATGGCGTTGACGACGCGGGTCTTGGTGCAGATGCGCCTAACAACGAGTCAGCAGCATCAACTTCGATGGGCCAGAACGTGACCGACTCCTACACCGGTTGTATTGATGGCATTGAAGGCAACGATGTGTTTTCTTTCGATGTTCCAGCCAATCACACCATTGAGGCACAAATCACACTCGACCAATCCGTTTTCTTTACGGTACGATTGACGGATGCGTCATCGACCAGCATTGATTACGTAGGCTCCCAAGGATTCGTAACCACCCTGGGGACCGATTATGACGGGATCGGAGGCGTGTACTTCGTCAACATCACTCGTTCGGGAACTGGCGTGAACTGGACGATGGACATCTGGACCAATTACTCCACTCCAAAAGCAAACCTCATCATCAACAGTGTTGAGCCTCAATCCTTGACCAGCAGCGCTGGTTCAACGGTCCTCGCAGACATTGAAATCAACAACACAGGCACCCTCCTTGCCCCTGCAAGCACACTCACAGCATGGCTTTCAGTCGACGGCGCTCTGTCCGATCTAGATTTGGAACTTGGTAACATCAGCATCCCCTCGCTGGACATCAACGAATCCCAAATGGTGCAATTTTCCGGGTCTGTGCCGGCAAGCGCACAGGGAGGAAATTACACCTTCATTGTCATGGCAGATTCAGACGAACTGATTGATGAAAAGTCCGAAGACGATAATGAAGCGTCTGCGAATGAAAGCATACTTGTCGATCAAAAAGCCACAGCTTGCCCGACCCAAAACGACGGAATGTCTGGGTCAGACGCAGGTGAGGATGAAACTGGAGCGGCCCTCTTAGGACAAGACGTTTCGATGACCATCACGGGATGCGTTCACAAGGATGTCGATGATGCAGATTGGTTCGAAGTGACCGTTTCACCCGGCCTCAATCTCACAGTGACTCTCGTGAATTCACCAGATCAGGACGCTGATGTGTACTTGCGTGACAGCGCGGGAGAATGGTTTGATCGAGGATTCCTTAGCGGCTCAAACGATGAAACGGTAACCACAGAATCTTCGACAACATACGCAGGAGCAGGTGGAACCTTCTACATCAGCGTCGAAGCTTGGCTCTCTCTTGGGGTCTACACCCTGGTGATTGAAACTGAAGGTGTTGATCCGAACTCATTCAATTGTGGACAACAGAACGATGTAGGTCTGGGCCAAGACGCCCCTTCAGGAAACGGGATTAACATCGGCATTAATCCATCAATGGGTGGAGAAGGGTGCTTCTCAGGCTTGGATGAATCAGATATCTTTGCGTTTGCAATCAACAACAATGAAAACTTTGATTTTACCTTTGACGCAGACACGTCGCTACCTTTCACCGCCACGCTCCAAGACGCAGCAGGAAACCTCGTTGCCTATGCGGACAACACGAGCTACGGCATGGTGTTCCAATCGCTTGACACACCGTACGAGGGCCAAACCAAAGACTACACCATCATTGTCGACGCTGGTGGCGCAAGCGGGCTCTACAACATGTCCCTCAACATAGTTGGCTCTGCCCCAGCGGATGTTGGAATTGAAACCCTCGTCTGCCCAGTAAACCACACCTCGGGGGAAGAAGTACAGGTGTCTTGGGAATTGATCAGTCTGCGAGGCCCAGCAAACAATGCTACCATCGTCATCCACGTTGACCTTCTTGACGCAAACGGCTCTGAAATCGCCCGCATGGTGACCACACAAGCGAATGTTACAACTCAAGGCAACATCACCTTTGGCGCAGATTCAGAATTTTACACCACTCCTGATGAGGCTTCAACAGGAATGTACTCGTGCCAAATCACCATCGATGTCAACGATGACCTTGCTGAAGGAAATGAAGAAAACAACGTCATGATTGGTGATGCGTTCATGATTCAAAATGAGGAAGAATTGTGGGCCAACGACGTCGATCGTGACGGCTTCAACACAACGGACACTGGCGATGGCATCGTCGATGATTGCCCAACCACCTTTGGTGAATCCAGCATCGACCGCTATGGCTGTGCAGACATCGATGAAGACGGCGTTTCGAACCTCAACGATTTCTGGCCCCTCGATGATTCACAGGCGCTCGACACCGATCTCGACTCCTTCGGCGATAATCCACTTGGCACTGATGGCGACCAATGCCCAGATGTGCCCGGGGTCGCCAACGGAGAAGGCGGCGACGGTTGCCCAGCAGCTGTTGTGGACGAAGATGGTGACGGTGTGAATGACGCACAGGATGCTTGTCTAGGAACTCCAACCGGAACTGCGGTTGGAGCAGATGGGTGTGAAATCCAAGACGACGGCACCACTCCAGTTGACAACAGCACAGACAATCAATCCACTGGTGGAGAAAACAACACAACGCTACCGGGCGACGATGGCAACATCGACGATGACACCGTCGATGATTCAGATGAAACTGCAGGCCCTGCTGATGTTCAATCCGATTCTGAACTCTTTGGGATGTCACCAATGGTCGTGTACGGCATCGCAGGTCTTGTGATTGTGTCTCTGCTTTCCATGCTCCTCTTGAGAGGGCGTTCGAAGGGGCCAACAAGCGCGTTCGCAGCACAAGAAAAGGCGTATGATGCAGCCACACTTCCAGCATCAGATCCAACGATTACTGCAGAGCAATTGGCCTATGAGCAGCAACTGCTTGCCTCTGGCTACCCAGCGGATTATGCCCGTGCTTACGCTGACCAACACTTCCGCCCCTGGTTGAAAAACTGAGCAACAACCAACCTGCATACAGGCGAATGCTCATGACCCCCCGGGCCTTCGTTGAGCCATGCACGCCATTATGGAGACCAGCGCAGGAGCCATCACCATCGAACTTTACCACGGAAATGCACCCGATACGGTTGCAAATTTCGTCCGTCTTGTTGAAATGGGCCACTATGACGGCCTTCACTTCCATCGTGTGATTGAAGACTTCATGATTCAAGGCGGTTGCCCACATTCCAAGGACCCAATGTCCCGCCGTGCAGGAACTGGTGGACCAGGTTGGAACATCCCTTGCGAACCATCAGCTCTTCGATTGAAGCACGATAAGCCGGGAATTTTCTCCATGGCGAACGCAGGAAAAAACACCGGTGGGTCACAGTTCTTCCTGACCACAGTAGCAACTCCTTGGCTGAACGGGAACCACGCTGTCTTCGGCGAAGTTTCAGAAGGCATGGACGTTGTCAAAGCCATTGAAGGCTGCAAAAAACTCCCTGGCGATCGCCCGGCAGAGCCACAAAAGATCATCAAGGTCTCCATCGTTGAGTGAGGTGAAGCAATGGCCATTCTGGCCCTTCACGGCGGCGCTGGCGGCGATGGCGAATGGAGAGGGATGACAGACCTCGATCCCCAACGCTTGGGTTGCATGCAGGCCATCCTCAATGATCTTGGCCCTCGGTTGGAATCGGGAGAATTATCTGCCCTTGAGGCCGTTACCCTTGCAGTGGAAGCGCTTGAAGATGAACCGCTATACAATGCTGGGCGCGGTTCAGTGCTCGCAGAAGATGAACGGATCTACATGGATGCGAGCATCATGCGGGGGGAAGACCAAGCCGCAGGATCCGTAGTCAATGTCGAACGCATCCGCCATCCAATCCGTGCAGCGAACTTGTTGTTGAAAAAAGGCTGGCCTGTGATGTTAAACGCTGGTGCGGCGGATAATTTCGCGCACGCCAACCACCTCGAACACGCCGAACAGACATGGCTCAAAACTGATTTGAGAACCGCCCAGTGGAAGAAATGGAAGAGTCAAAACTCTCGCCCTGGTTCAACCGACGAAGATGATTCCGCTGTTCTCGACCATGACCTTGATCCCGAAGAACAGGAAGGTATGGGCACGGTTGGTGCGGTAGCACTCGATGCTCATGGGCGCCTCGCCGCAGCGACTTCAACCGGAGGGATGACGGGAAAACCAGTTGGTAGAATTGGCGATACACCGATCATTGGTGCGGGCACTTGGTGCGATCAGACCGTTGCAGTGTCCTGTACCGGTGTTGGCGAGGCGTTCATCCGCACATGCGCGGCACACGAACTCGCCGTTCAATTGCGTCAACCTGACGCATCACTGCTCGAGGCTAGCCATCGGGTCCTAGAAATGGTCAACCCGATGGGCGGCAGGGGCGGATTGATCGCCGTTTCGGCTGATGGCCAAGTGGTCATGCCCTTCCAAACGATGCTCATGTACAGAGGGCTCTGGCACAATGGAGCACTCACCACAGGCATCGGCGAAGAAACTTATTCCGACTAAACAGCGTGCTGCAAGCCCTGTAAATTCTTTTTGAAACGGCAAACAGGAAATTATGCACTTTGCATCAATAACTATTCACCATGAGATTAGCGCCAGATGCCCAACACCGGCCAATGCATAACAGGCAACAAAGGGCATCAGTCGCAAATGGCTTGAACGGCGGACAACCGTACGAACGGTGAAGAAGTACCACCTCTACGGTTCACTATGGCCAATGTACGCATTGAGGCGGACACCATGGGCGAACTCGAAGTTCCTGCAGACAAATACTACGGTTGTCAAACAGCCCGTTCTCTGATTAATTTCGACATAGGTGAAGACACCATGCCCGCGGGCGTCATTCGAGCCTTTGGGATTTTGAAACAGGCTGCAGCCAAAACCAACGTAGCGCTAGAGCAACTTGACCCAGCCGTTGGCGATCTGATCATCGCTGCAGCACAAGAGGTCCTCGACGGCCACCTTAACGACCACTTTCCTTTGCGAATTTGGCAAACTGGAAGCGGCACACAATCCAACATGAACACGAACGAAGTCATTGCAAACCGTGCCATTGAGATGGCGGGCGGGGTTCTCGGCTCAAAATCCCCAGTTCATCCGAACGATCACGTGAACAGGGCTCAATCCTCAAACGACACCTTCCCAACCGCAATGCACATTGCAGCAGCGGAAGCCATCACCCACGAACTTCTACCGAGCGTTCGCGCACTTCGAAACGCATTGTCGGAAAAAGCAGAGGCGTGGAAAGACATCGTTAAGATTGGCAGGACGCATTTGATGGACGCAGTCCCTCTCACGCTAGGGCAAGAAGTCTCAGGTTGGGTCGCTCAACTTGATGCAGATCTTCGACGAATTGATTTCGCTCTTGACGACTTGTTCGAACTCGCCCTTGGTGGAACAGCAGTCGGGACGGGACTCAACACCCATCCCCTATTTGCTCAAATGGTGGCCGATGAAATCGCTAACATCACTGGACTTACATTCTGCACAGCAGAGAATAAGTTCGCCCAACTCGCGGCACACGACGCAATTGTCGCCACTTCAGGCGCGCTCAACACGCTTGCAGTGTCCTTGATGAAGATTGCAAATGACGTTCGCTGGCTTGGTTCAGGCCCACGGTGCGGATTTGGCGAATTATCGCTTCCAGCGAATGAACCGGGTTCTTCGATTATGCCTGGCAAGGTCAATCCAACTCAGGCTGAAGCCATGACCATGGTCTGCGCTCAAGTGATGGGCAACCATACGGCCATCACCGTCGGTGGGAGCCAAGGGAATTTCGAACTGAATGTCTACAAGCCGATGATGATCCACAACCTCCTCCATTCCGTGCGATTGCTAACAGATTCGTGCCGTGCCTTCCGAACCAAGTGCGTGGAGGGCATGGAGCCCGTCGAATCAGCCATCGCCCATCACCTTGAGAACTCACTGATGTTGGTGACCGCCCTCAACAACCACATTGGGTATGATAAAGCTGCAAAAATTGCAAAGAACGCTCATGAGAAAGGCACAACATTGCGGGAATCAGCTCTCGAACTTGGCTACCTTACCAACGAGGAATTCGATGCTTGGGTCCGTCCTGAAGAGATGACAGGCCCTCGTTCGCCTCAATGACCACGTTCTCAGCGAGAACCTTCGATGAAGACGAAATTGACCATTGCTTGGAACAGCAGAAACCAGATTCCAACCATTGCAATCAGCGTAAAGCCGCCGGGATCGTCCCCTACAATGATGCCATGACCGATGAGTAAACCCGCAAATCCCAACAAAAAGAACACTCGATACACGATTTGAGTGAACACCCTTGTTTGAACCGACATGGCTTTCCACCCTGCGAAACCAAACCATCGACTAAGAAAACCAGTGTTCGCCTAGTCCTCTCGATCCATATTCATTCACCTCGTTGTTCAGTGACTGATTTTTTGAGCATAAACTCAATTTGGCCATTCACAGAACGCATGTTATTTTCTGCCATTCGCCTTATTGCGTCGTGGAGTTTCGGATCAATCCTCAGTAAAATTTTCTTTTTTTCCACCCGAATGCCTCCTCATTTGTACAGATAAAAGATAATGCTCGCTATTTGCCCGAAAGAAATCAAGATCAATATTCCTTGTATGAGGTAGTAGGATCGGGGGTCTTCCTCCTTTGATTGCCAACCTTTCCCGCGAGCATACGCGCCACCTCTCACGAAATTGTACGTGACGTATGCGAGCAGGCAAACGGTGACAAAAATGGTCGGTACATGCCGAAAGAGTGCCGCCGTATCCACTTACGAACACCTCAAACGATCATATTCATTGATACAAAGTACCAGTGTTCACCACTGGCGTCGTATCCGTTTCTGAACAGAGCACAACCAGCAGATTACTCACCATGCTGGCCTTTTTGTCTTCATCGAGTTCGATGATGTTCTTTTGACTGAGTTGCTCTAGAGCAAGTTCAACCATGCCCACGGCTCCTTTGACGATCTCACTGCGGGCTGCAACAACTGCACTTGCTTGTTGACGGCGGAGCATGGCCTGCGCAATTTCTTGGGAGTAAGCTAGGTGGCTAATGCGTGCTTCAAGCACTTCAATACCGGCTCGCTTTAGGCGTTCTTCGACTGAAATTTGCAATTCCTGGGCGATGACTTCTTGATGGCTGGAAAGCGCAATTCCGCCAATATCCTTGTCTTCAATGATGTCGTATGGGTACTTTGTTGCCATGGCGCGCAATGCGGCTTCACTTTGAATTTGCACATAATCATGGTAATTATCCACTTCGAACAAAGCTTCGGCGGAATCGACGACTTTCCAGACGACAACAGCGGCGATTTCAATCGGATTTGCATTCACATCGTTGACCTTGAGTTTAGCGGACTCAAAATTACGAATTCGGAGTGAGATCTTTCGCTTCTCGTAGAGTGGATTGATCAACCAGTGAAATCCTTCTTCGTCGACGGTGCCGGAATACTTGCCAAAGAATTGGAGGGCTGCACCCTCATTTGGGTTGATGACGAGGTAACTGTTAAACATCAAGAACCATGCGAGCCCGATGGCGATTTGAAGTATAATTCCGATCGCAACGCCGACCCCCCCTCCAGCATAGAAGATGAATGTCAGAACGAAAAGAGCGGGAACGGCCAACCAGTGGATGGCAATTCCCAAGAAACCGTTCAGGGTATCTTTCGATACATCATTGAATCGTATCTCGTTGTCGGAGGGCTTGAGTTCTTGGCTGGTTGTCGCAGATTCCATGGGTAGGACCATTTCTTGCTATTGCCGTGATATCATAAAGATATCGGAATGGTTCAAGACCTCCGTCAATCGTTGTTTCCGCTAGGTTCAGCACCACTCAAACTTCTCGCGGACCTTTGAGCGAGGTTCCGAGATAGAATCCTGCACAATTCACCACGATGTCTGAAATTTTATTGCTGATCTCTTCGGTTGTAAACTCGTAAGGCAAAAACCATTCAAGAATTTCCCAACCGATTGAGAGGCCAAAAAAAAGCCCCCAACTCATTGGTATGAACCTACCAACAAAGGTCCATTGAACAAAATGGCCAAGGGACCACAAGTTCAGGAGCACCATGATGGGGCCAACACTTTTTGCCGTATAAACATGTGAAATCTGCTTTTTTCCGTCGCCAACAGTATAATATCTTGGAAATAAGTGGGTATTTTCATGAACATGCGTAAAACCGCACCTAGCTTGTTGCTGACCGCCCTCCTTTTGGCCGCCCTTGTCCCTGCTGGGCCTGTGGCTGCAACACCAACTGAAGCCTCCGAATTTTACTATGGTGTGGAATACGATTGGACCAGCGTCGACTCGGATCTCACCAACTTCACCGGCCTCGACATCCCAGAAATGCTCGGAGAAGTGATGGGCGCTGCAGACGATGCAGGACTAAACTTGGTTGTCGGCCAACTCCTCACCGGTTCTTCGAATGTGTACGTGCACCACTCAGAAGACATCACACCTCAAACCATTCAAGACATGGATGGCGAAGACGTGACCGTTTGGAGTCGAACCGATGAAGTCACACTTCGTCACGGCGTCTTGTTCGACGGCGTCTTGATGACCGATTGGATGGAACCTGCATCCTTCGGATCCAGCGATGATACATCCTTCGACATCGACGCTTCGACAAGCGGCGAACAAGTGTTGACCGTAGACATTGGCTACACCGAATACCTCGATGAAGACTACAACCTTGTCGGAGCGGACATGGCGTTCTCGATGGAAGTCTCCGTTTCAAACGACATTGAACTCGATGCTCTTTTCGAAGGCGGCGGTGAACAACTACCAATCGATTTCGACACCGGAATTTCGATGTCCTATGCCATCACAGAGTCGGCCACACAATGGCGCCTTGGATCCCCAAGCCCAATCTATGTTGAAATGTCGTCCAATGATTTCACCAACTGGTACTGCATGGAAGAGTGGGAAATGGACATGGGTATGCAAGCTGAAGTCGACGACGAGTCAGTGATCGACCATTGCGGCACGGTGTTCGGTACCTACACCGGAGCGCTCGACTACTCCTTTTCCCTCACCGGTATCCCAACCGAAGACATCGGCCTTGATGCAGGTGAACTTGACATTGAATTGTCAGACTCGATCACAGAATCTGGAACGTTTGAGGACACCATCACTGGTGATGAAATGGAGTTCTCCATGGGCGACTCCCTTACTGTCGATCTCGGCGATGGAGCAGGCCTCACAACATCGGTCAAAGCATGCACAAACTGCCCACCCGGCAACCCACTCATGTTCTTCATGATGGGTCAAGTGATCAGCGGAGCCAGCGAAGAATTCGCAGAATCAGTTGCAGAAGATGTGGCAGATGAACTCAGCGACAGCATCCTCAGTATCTTTGAAGGCGACGACGCTGAAGGCGAAGATTACGATGAGTATGAAAACCAATGGCAATGCGACAGCGGCGACCAATGGATCTACGAATGGGACCTCAACAACGGCTACGATGACTGCTACGACGGCTCTGATGAAATGGACATGAGCGGTTCCTGGAGCGCCTATGGCGACAACATTTACATGAATGTCAAGTTAGATGAGGAAATGCTTTCCTTCGATGAAGACGGCAAGATGTTCATGTGTACCGATGGGATGGAAATCAGTTGGGATCAAGTGAACGACTGGTCCAATGATTGTGCAAACAGCGAAGACGAAGACGCAGGCCGGTCCGAGGGTGACATGTTCACCTGCGACGACGGCACAGAAATCGAGTGGTATGCAGTCAACGATTACAATTCAGATTGCGCTACGGCAGAAGACGAAGGCGCAACGGGCCACTACACGGTCGAAGCAATTCTCACTGACGCTGCGGGCACCCCCCTCTCTCAGCAGGAAACCACCATGTGCGATGCAAATGGATGCGACACGAACATGGAATGGTTCTATGGCAACGTGGGCTTTGATACAGAAACCCTAAGCCCAACTGCATACGGAGAGCACACCTACTGCGTGAGCGGTATGGCCACAGATTCGAGTGACGGGAGTGTCGTCATGGAATTCTCAAGCATGTGCAACGACGAGTTTGTCGGTCCACAAATGGGTGGTAACATTTACACAGATGGAATGAACGTCGGATTCGATGCCTCCGTCTATGATTACGAAGAAAATGGCAATGCAACATTCACAGTGTCCATAATCGACCCAAGCGGCAACGACTTGTTCCTTGATACGAAGCCTATTGACGGCACAGAGCAGGATTACAGCTTTGCTGACGATGTCGATGTCTTGGAAGTTGGCGAATACTGCGTGGAAATGCACATGACCCAAACAGGGGCATCTGAACCTTACCAAAGCTACACAGAGTGCGAACTCGTCGAAGAAGGCCAAGAACCAAGCGACAGAATCGTGGCCATCGTTGAAGCAATGGCAGACTCCGATCTTGGAGAGGTCCTCGAACAGTTTGAAATGAACCTTGAAGACCGACTTTCAGATGTTGCACCAACCGAATTCCCATACAACGACGGCATGTGGGCTCCAATGTGGAGTTCCGAGCACGCTGCAATGGTCGGCGTCGGTGTCTATGCAATGGACGACGATGGGGCCTACATCATGGCGGGCCCAGCAACACAAGGCTACTCTGACGACGCACCAGTCAAGATGAGCATCCGATACCTCACAGGCGTTCCAGCGAGCACCGCTGCTGATGAAGCAGAAGATGCGAACAGCATCGAGGACATCGTCAACGTCGAAGATCACGACCTTGGAGAAATTACAGAAGCACTTGAGGAAGCTGGTGTTGACACCGCAGAACTCGACTTGCCTGAAGGCAACACGGCTGACGACACCACCGAGGACGATACTCCACCGCAAACTGCAGAAGAACTTGCAGAAGAGGCGGGTCTCGTACCAGCCTTGTCGCCAATCTCTGTGATTGCAATCATTTCCCTTGCAGGTCTTGTTGCAGGTCGCCGAGGCAAAGAGGCTTGAATCAACACCTCAAGTACGATGAGCGGTAGGGAATACCATGTCCCTTCGACCACCACCCTCCCATGTAGGGACGGTTGTACGTGGTGCAGCGACGGTTCTGATTGTGATTCACATCATGATGTCTGCTTGGCTTGTGGTCCAGTTTGATGGACGTTACACCGAGGGCCGCCCTTCGCCCACCAACATCAAGGCCATTGTTGCGGTCGACGATGAACGGACACTCATCGACGTCAAAATGGAAAATTCAACTTCGTTTGTGTTGTACATGCTCACCCGAGATTACGAAGAACCGCCATCCAACGAAACGCCTTCAGATCCATCAGAACCATCGCCTTCGAATGCTGAAGAAGAACCAGAGGAACCAGAGGAACGCCTCAGCCAAGCTCGCCTTTTCACAAAGGCTTGTCTTGCCCTGATGGTTCTTACAGAATTGGCTATGTTGTTTGGTCTGCGATTCCGTAGCACTCTAAGGGGCGTTTCATGGACTGCTGTGCTGCTGTGTTTCCTTGTCGTGCTTCCTGGCGCCTATCTGACAGATTTGGCTGGCCCTGATGACGGTGAAGATTCGGCCGAGGACAATCAAAATTCAAACAATGATTTAGCAAACGAAACCTTTGTCGCTCAAACCGAAGAAGGCTCGATGGTCCATGGCACATCCGACATCAAACTGTCATTGGCCCCCCTCGGCGTTCACATCGATATGATGTTCAACGGCTATGATCTTGGGTTGGTTGAGAAAGCCAACCAATCAGCGGTTCGCGCTGAAGCGCCAGAACCGGGGAGCGAGGATGCCTCGTCGTGGGTTCAATTCGAATCGAGGCTTACGGCTAAGGCTGGAAAAAACATACAATCGCTGTTCATTCTTCCGGTGTTGTGGCTTGTCTTCCCCGCCATGAGCCTCAAAAAAGAGGACCCATCTGCAGAGGTTGCAGGTGATGAAGAGGCGTAATCAGGCAGAATCGCGTGCTTTACGGCACACTTCAACGAAGTTTTCGAACATCTCTTTGCCAAACTCAGAATCATTGACTTCAGGGTGGAACTGCAAACCAAACCGATCACCCTTCTCATTCTCCATGCCCTGCACTTTGCATGAATCGCTGCTTGCAGTGATGAAAAAACCTTCAGGCACTTCGTGAACTTCGTCGTTATGAGATTCCCAAACGGTTTGAGACTCGTTTGTCCCAGCAAAAATTGTGCCTCCACCGTCGTGCAGGGTGATTTGCATGGCACCAAACTCTGGTTCCGGAGACTCCCGTGCATCACCTCCGTAGAACCTCGCCATGAATTGATGACCAGCACAGATGCCTAAAATCGGAACATCAAGTCCGAGATAGGCTCCACAGTTTCCCAGTTCACCAGTGAGTCCAACCCGCGCCGCCCCTCCGGAGAGAATGATGCCATCCACTTGCCGCATCTCCTCGACAGGCGTCATGTTCTCGATGATCTTGGTATCGACTTTGAGGTATCGTAGCATTCGCCATTCGCGGTGGGTCCATTGTCCACCGTTGTCAACTACATCGATGATGAGGGGTTGTTCGTCCATTGCACATCGCCTATGATTTGTGCTGTGTTGGTCGAACAACCATGAACATGCCGCCCTCTCTTCCTGTGAATGGGTTGATGATGTGAAGGCATCTGGGCTGTCTATGGTGCGCGCCCTGATCATTGGTGGCGGTTTGGCAGGACTGTCCGCAGCGCTCACAGCCACCAGTGCGGGCCATCACGTCGTTGCTCTAGAACGGGCCAAGCGAATCGGAGGAAGGGCAACCAGTCAACCGCTTGACGGTTTCTCAATCGGCTATGGCCCACACCTTTTGATGAAGAATGGGCCACTTCATACAATGACGAAAAAACTGAGCCGGGTCCGACTTGCAGCAATGCCTCTGCGCCCGCACAAAACCGAGGTTCTCGGGCACGGCTTGGTTCGACCAACCGGCAATGTTTCACAGGCTGTTCAGAACAAACGGGCGATAAGTTCGCGCGATTTAACCAACCCGATTGCGAGAGGTGCCAATTTTATTTCCAATTGGGGCTTTGATGATATGAAACGTTTTGATTCATTCAACAAGGGCCAATTGCTCGTTAGCAATGAAGGGTGGGCGGGGCTCGTAGGGCGAATGGCCGCCGCACTGGATGAGGTTGGCGTGTTCATCGAATGCGGCTTGGAAGTCAGCAAAATCGAGCAAGGTAAAGCACACTTAAGCGATGGTCGGACGATTGAAACCGATGTGATTGTCTTGGCGTGTGGTGCGAAGGCTGCTCGCCGTCTCCTCTCGGGCGTGGACTCTGCGATGGCCGAAGAGCACTTTTCGAAACTTGAACGGACCACAGCCTCAACCATCGAGGTCGCTTTGGATTCAAAACCGATGGGGGAGCATCAAGCAGTGATCAATCTAGAAAGGAGCATGGCCCTTCTCGATTACATACAGATTCAGCCTAAGTTGGGGCCTTCAGGGTCCCATCTTTCGGCCATTGCAGTCGGTGGGCTGGCGCAAGATGCAGGCCCGACAAGGTACGCCTCCGTTGAAGAACGGATGGAGGCCTTGGAATTGTTCTTGGATGAGCGCGCTTTAGGCTGGCGAAATCACATCGTGCAAGAAGGACGGCAAGCGAAAATCTCTCTCAATGAAGCATCCAATCACAAACTTCACCCCCTTGCCTTTGCCAAACACAACATTGTATTGGCCGGTGCGTGGGTGGAAAGCACACACACGCTCGCCGACGGAGCTGTTGAATCTGGCCAAAATGCGGGCCGTTTGATTTCAAAGATGCAAGGTTGAACACTTATTCACCGGCGGTTAAACCCCCTTCTATGCGCTTGGTATCTTGGAACGTGAACGGCATTCGGGCAGCCATAAGAAAAGGCATTGATGGCTACTTCACCTCAATCGATGCAGATGTTTGGATGCTTCAGGAAGTCCGGTGCCTTCCCGAACAATTGCCGAAGGGGTGGTCATGGCCCGAAGGCTTCGAAGTGCATCTTCATCCTGCAGAGAAGAAAGGCTACTCCGGCGTCGCAACCTTGAGTCGTCTTCCAATTTCTTCGATCACTCAAGGGATGGGCGGAATGGTTGATGCGAATGATTCTGAAGGGCGTATCCTCGTTTCAGTGCACGATGGCTTCACCTGCATCAACACCTATCTGCCAAGCGGCTCAAACAAAGAGGAACGCCAACAATTCAAAGAACGATGGATGGACGAATGGCGCTCTTTTTTGCGACCTTATCTCGATGACTCCAATCCTGTGATTGTCTGCGGCGATCTTAACATTGCACACACAGAAGACGACATCTGGAATCCGAAAGGGAACGCCAAATCGAGCGGGTTTCTCCCGCACGAGCGAGCATGGTTTACTGAGTTGTTGAACGATGGCTGGAGCGATGCATTCCGTGAGCATGTCGGTGAGGGTGAAAAATTGTATTCTTGGTGGTCAAATCGCGGCCAAGCGAGAGTGAAAGATCGAGGCTGGCGCATTGATTATTTTCTCCTCAACGAAGCGGCAGCAGCCCGTGTGAAAAGCGTGAGGATAGAGCGCCAAGGTGGACTTGATGTTTCGGATCACGCACCGGTTATCCTTGACCTCAAGGATTGATCATTCACCTTCAATATCGGCGAGGGCGACCATCAATTCATCAACAATATCCCGCAATTCTTGCAGGGACGTATGTTGAACTCGAATCGTCAGTGCAGCCGTTCCATCGGCTTCTGAGAGGGTGGCCTTACAGTGGGGGCGTGACGCTGCAGCAAGGTAGACTGTTCCAAGGGATGCATCGCCTGACCATTCAATGGTGACGGTATGCTCTTCGACCATAGAGCGGCCTTGGGGTGGACTCTTATGACGATGACTCAACGCAGAATCATGGCCAAGGACGACGCTGACCCGTTTGTTCTGGCGGGAACCGGGGGCGTCACGCTTGGCGAGGCTCGCACCAACCACGAAGGCCGGAAGGCCGTGTTGCTGTTGAGAGGCAATGAAGACGCCTCAGAATTTATTGCATTGGTGCAAACGATGGGCATCCAAATTGTGGAAACGCTCCATCAACCGGGTCACGAAGATCCACGCACGTACTTTGGTAAAGGGCGTCTCCAGGACGCTTCGGACGAACTGTCAATGAGGACCAAGGGCCATCCATGGACGGGCGTTGATTTGGTGCTTCTCCACGCCAACGCTAGCCCCCGACAACTGGTCGGGGTGAGCGATGCGGTCAAGATCGAAGTTTGGGACAGAGTGCGTCTTTTGCTCGCTCTTTTCACTGCGCACGCTGCATCAATTGAAGCGCGCACTCAAGTTCGAATCGCCCGACTTCAATCGGACAGGACCGTGCTTCGTGAACTTGCCAATCAATCCACTACAGGTGAGCGGGCCGGATATGGTGGGGGTGGTGTGACAGCCCTTCAGGCATCAATTGTCAACATCAATCGAGAATTGGCACATTTGCGCAAACGCCAACAAAAACACGCGGGGGCACAATCCGAGAGACGGCGGCAACGCTCACGCAGTGGGGCGATGACGGTTGGTCTCGCAGGTTATACTAACGCTGGCAAATCAAGCCTTTTTCTCAACCTCTCTGGGAAAGAAGTGCTTGTTCAGGACAAGTTATTTTCAACGCTTGAAACGACATTGGGCAGAATGGAGGCCAGTCCGAGGGTGTTGCTGGCTGACACCATTGGGTTCATCGATCGTTTACCATCCTCTACCCTCGACGCTTTCCGAGCCACTCTGGCCGAGGCCTTGGAGGCGGATTTATTGCTCATTTTGGCTGACGCAAGTGACCACCCAGTGGAATTGGAACGCAAACTGTTCACCTCTCGACAAGAAGTGTTCACGAGATTCTATGGCGAAGAAATCGATGATGAATTTCCTTGGCAAAGCGATGTGAATTCTCTCAAAAATCATGTTCTCACGGTGCTGACTAAAGCCGACCAAGCCACACCCGCTCAACTGGAGGAAGCTGTGGCCACCGTTGCTGCGCTTGGGTTACCAGAACCGTACGTTGTTTCATCTCACAGTGGGATTGGCATGCAGAACCTGAAAGACGCCATTTTGTTTCATTTGTTTGGACCGCAAATCGAACTGATTCTTTTGCCACCCTCGCAAAACAGTTCGCGCGGCATTGAGGGTTTTGTCTCGGACGTGTATGACGCAGGCCTCGTCACAGAAACATCACGCCTCGAGGATGGTACGATTGAGATGACCGTTTGGATTCATGAACAGGCACTTGCTCGTCTCATCGCACACTCAAAAGGGCGCATCGAGGTCAAGTAGTTCGGCCCCTTGGGCGTTGTATGGGCGCAGACGAAGAGCAGACGCCCTTCGAACCAGTCGAACAAAAGGACGATTACATCGATGATTTGACCGGTTTGCAAGAACCTCAATCAGCGATGATGTTCTCTTCTTCCGATGCAGTGCTGACCATTGAAGACCCAAACTTACATCCTATGGGAAAAGCGATTGCTGTGTTTGTGCTGTTTATCTGCATGCTTGGTTTTCTGTACGGTCTTGACTACGCTCGTGCAGAAGACGGTCTGGTGCGCCCGGATGAGTTCGTCTATCGCCTTTCTCTGACAGCACCTGATGAAACAGCGACGTTTCGCGGTACGGTTTTCGATCATCAAGGCGAGGCACTCGTCAACGCGACCGTGTATGTTTCTTGGGATGAGGAGGGCGTGTGGAATTATTCAGAGGTGCTCACTGATTCAGAAGGGGAATTTGAATTTGAACGGCTTGACCCGGGGCTGGCTCGGGTTGACATCATTGTCGAGCGCGATGGCAAAAGAGATGTTTTCGCCAATCGGGTGTTGCTCTCGCCGCCTGCAATGATTGAGCCAATCGGGTTCACAGAAATTGATTTCACTGTGCCTTCCCAAGAAGAATTTGCGCAGGCTCCTTGTTCGAACGGCGCCGATGAATGTGAAATTCGGAACATCGACCTGACGTCCGAACAAATGGAGCATCCACTGATGGACCCTGGCGCCGCTGCAGTGTACATCACCATCGGCTTTGGATTCATGGGGTTGTCAATCATCGGGGCAGGGTTTACCGTTTGGGCCTTGAAAAGCGGTTCTCTGCTGGTTCTCAGAACGGCAGCTGCAGTCTCCTTCTTTGCCATGGGTCATTACTACACGGCATGTTTGTTCGGCCTTGTTGCTTTTGGATTGACGTTCGCTGTACCCCGGCCGAGGATTCCACTCACGGACCCACGCCATCAAGACGAAGTTCCTTCTTCATGACGCATCTTGACCGGCCAAGTTAAGTTGGCTTCTCGCTACAGCGGCACATGGACCTCTTGGCCACGACTTGGATGACCCGGTCGTTGGAAGAGCCGGTTGCATCCGTCGCGATTGAAAACGATGGTTCGGTCGTAGCAGGTGGCTGGAATGGGGCCCTAAAGCGGTGGGATCCGAAAGGTGAATTGCTATGGAAAACGGTCCTCAACGACCGTGTGAACGACCTGATGTTTCACGGCAATCATCTCATCGCTACAGCGGGTTTGCATCTTGTTTGTGTTGATTTAGTAAGTGGCACGACCCAATGGTCGCATGCGCTCGAAGGCAGCGCTGACGCTGCACTTATTCACGAAGGAATCGTGTACGCAACCTCATCTGTGTATGACATTGAGCATAACGATTTCATCGAATCGGCGGTTTGGTCTTACGAATTGGATGGAACTGAGCGCTGGGTGACCCGGATGGACGAGCGTCCATGGACCATCGAATCGTGTGATGGCAAGGTCTGGCTAGGACTCGGCCGCCCCAAATGTGGGTTTGCAACCATCGATTCAAAAGGAGCCCTCCATCACCACAAAGGCCCGGTCGATTCGCCAATCACGAGTGGTTCCACACACCAATCAAATCTAATCTTCGGGCATGCAGACGGTACGGTTTCTGATCGCAGTGCGGTGTTGCTTCATTCACTGAATGACGGCATTGTTTCGCTTTGTGCCCACCAAATGGGCTGCCTTGCAGCAGATGAAGCAGGTCACCTCCATTCATTCTCACCGACAGGAGAAAGCCATTGGTGCTTGAAAGGTGATGCAGTTGAAGCCCATAGCATTGGTTTCGAGGTTGAGGGCAAGCCTACATGCTGGATTGCTCGCCGTTCTGGCGTCACAGGCCATTTACAAGTCGTCGACACCACTGATGGAACTCAATTGGCCGCCTCTGAATCAATTGATGTTCGCTTCCTGTCCTTTGCAGCCGGGCGTATGGTGGCGGGGTGCGAAAACGGTGATGTGCATGTTTGGGAAACTGGATTGTTCACTCGTCGCTTTACCAGCAAGAGCGAGGGTCAAAATCCCGCAAGCGATCCCAAGAAAAACGCCCTCCAAGAAAAACTGAGAAAGCTACGAGAGCGATGATAACCACCTTCAAATACCCTAAATCCCTAAAGGTACCATGGAAAAAAACACGATTCCAGCAACAGAAGAAGCCCTAACCCTAGACGTCGATGACCACCCAATGGCAAGCGAAAGACCGACAAAAATTTCCCCCTTTCACCCGGTTGTGATCGATGGAATTGTCGGTACGGCAGCGGTAGGTTCTCTAGGTGGTTACAGCACACGATTGGCGATGACTCTCGAAACGCCTCATCCCGACTTTGGTACAGAATTTGGAACCAAATACTTCCGGTTTCTTGAGCCAGGAGTGGTGATGTGGGGCCATGATGGAAAACAATTCAGCATTCAAAAAATCGTTGAGTGATTCCCTACAACGGCCCGACCGCTAAGCCCATCAACAGCACGAGACTCGACGCCACAACAATCAGTACATTGTCATCGATTGGGCCAAATTCATACCGTTCAACAAACGAAGCGACGGCTCCGGAGATGAGCCCCCAAAGGGGTATGGCGGGGCTTAGCGACGCCCCAATCAGATATCCAGCAGGCAAGCACACAATCGCCATGCCGAGGTTTCCCCACGCGCTTTTTGTTCTGCGAGCAAACAGTTTGTTTCGGATGATTCCAGTGACTCCATCACCAAAGGCCATGAAGAAAGCGGGAAGAACGGCCAACCATGGCTCGCCAGAATAAGCCCATAATGCGTACACCGACAGTCCAAGCATCAATGAAAAGGTGGCATCGTTCATGTTCTGGGTGGTTTGCATCCACCAAAGCCGCTTGTCCATGAGGTGGGTGCTGGCCAAAATTGCTGCCCCAATCAACCCTCCAAGCAAAGGCCATAATGGGTCACTGAAGACAATCGGTGAAGCCAGAATCGGTACTCCTCCGGCCAGCATGTGGGCTATTTTCCTGTTGTAATACACGGCCACCATATCTTCGCAGCCTTTCTTCATGAAGTATCCATGAAGCGGTTTGATGGCCATGACGATCGCAGCCGACCAAAGACCTAGCCCGATAAACCAACCAACGTCTGCCATAATGACCATGCCCCCCGGTCTGTCATTCAGCGTTTATGTGTGCTGACAGTTTCATGCTCTTCGAATGATTTTTCCGTGCAGAGGGCTATAGTCATCGTCAAACAGAAGTATAAATGCAAATGTGTAGATTTGGCATCATGACAGCATCCTACCTCATTGTAGGCGGTAGCAGTGATATCGCCTTGGTCCTCGGCCAGCAATTGCTTGATTCAGGGCATTCCGTTACCCTCCTCGCACGGGACTCAAGCCGCTGCGACCTTCTTCAGAACCAAGGCGCCCATGTCGTCGAGGGCGATGCACTCGACGGGGAAGCGGTCACCAAAGCGGTGGAACTCGCTAAAGAAAACGGTAATGGGGCAATATCGGGCGTCGCACACCTCGTTGGATCGCTTCTCATTCGCCCTCCTCATGCTGTGAAGATCGAAGCGTTCAACGAAGTGGTCCACACAAATTTGTCGAGCGCCTTCCTCACGTTGTCCACAGCATGCAAATCCATGCTTAGAAGCGGTGGCGGCCGGCTTGTCTTCACCTCGAGCGTCGCTGCATCATTGGGCCTGGTGAACCACGAAGCAATTGCTGCTGCTAAAGGAGGCATTGAATCCATGGTCCGAACATCAGCCGCCACTTACGCCCAGCGCAACATCCGCATCAATGCAGTAGCGCCGGGGTTGACCGACACGAGGCTTGCCCAACAAATTCTGAAATCCGATGCAATGACAGAAGCTGCCGTTGGTATGATTCCACTCAAGCGGATCAACCAACCTAACGAAATCGCTTCGACCATGCATTGGTTGCTCTGTGACGCCCCCGACAATCTCACTGGACAGGTGTTCCATCTCGATGGTGGCATGGCAAAGGTACGAGGATGAGGTGGCTGACATGGTTTGGAAGAACGCGATAAAAACTAAAAAATTGAAACCTGGCAAAACGAAGATGGTCACCATTGGCTTGAAGGTCTTGATGGTTGGAAACATCGAAGGAGACTACATCGCAACCGAAGGACTCTGCCGTCACATGCGCTGGCCTCTAGCCATGGGTGGGAAAATTAAGGATGGATGTGTTCGCTGCCCGTTGCATCAATCGACCTACGATCTCGAAGACGGTAGCGTTGTGGAATGGTCGCCTTTCCCTCTGTTTCCTCCTTATGGGAAACTCCTCGGTAAAATGTCGAAAAAGAAAGATCTCCATATTTACCCAACTCGAATCGAGGGCGACTTCCTACAAGTCGAGTTTGAATGATCACTCAATAGCTCAAATTTTCAGGTTTGCTTGACGAGCCAACAACACGATTCTCATGCTGTGCTCGACCATTGCAGCGTTGGCCCAAGCTTGGTCAAGGTCTCTTCCTACAGCGTAGGCCCCACGGCCTCGCACAACAACACAACGCATTCCGCCTTGTTGCAGTGCTTCCATGATTTGCCTGAGGAAATCGTCTGGATTTTCATCATCGGGGTCAACGATGACCACCTTTCCGATGTTTCGCTTTCCGATTTCATCAATTGGAGAAACCACAACAAGATCCTTCTCACAGCTCGCTGCCGTTGTGTAAGCACCGTGTGAATGGATGACTGCGGCTGGCCCACCGGTCGCAAGGCTCGCCGATGCAAGAACAACTTCGAGGGTTCGCCAGTCTTCTGGAGCAAATTGAGGTGCCTCCCCACCAAGGCGAGCAGCGCACAACCCACGTTCATCTAAACGAGGTAACATGGCCATGTTTCGAGTTGAAATCATGACGCTTGGTTGATCCGGATGAAGCATTGCAATTGTTCCCATAGTTGCCCGAATCAATTGTTCACGGTCCAGTTGGCGTGCGAGTCGAGCAAAGTCGCTCACGATGTGCGCTCCAATGACGATATCTTTGAGCACAGCGGGAGGCATTGGTGGCGTTTCAAGATCCTCAATGACTTCAGCAGCACCTGCCATAGATTGACGGAGCCTTGCCACCTCAGCAGATAGGCGAGCAACTTCCGCTTCTGCAGCCGATGTTCGTTCTAAAGATGGTTCAACGGGCCCAAGAGATGATTCTGCTGGAGCTGCGATTGGTTCTGGGGCGGCAATGATGTCTTCTACCGGTGCGGGCGTTTCATCAGGGACAGGTTGCTCTTCAGCAACGTCTTCTTCACCCACTTTTTCTTCAGGCGAAGCCTCTTCACCTTGGGGGGGTTGTTCATCGTTAGGAGGTTCTTCAGATGCAGTTTCTTCTTCAGAAACAGGGTCTTCCTCTGGAACCGATTCTTCTTCGCCCGATGCCTCTTCAACAGGTGGACTTTCATTGCTTTCTTCCGACTCTTCTGCAGCCGATGGGCCGGATGGAGGGCCGGATGGCGGGCCTGACGGAGGGCCTGAAGGAGGGCCGGAAGGTGGGCCAGATGGCGGACCGGATGGAGGGCCAGAAGGGGGGCCAGATGGAGGGCCTGAAGGGGGGCCGGATGGAGGACCAGAAGGCTCTTTGGATTCATCTTCGACTTCATCGTCGGCTGAGTGTTCTGGATCCTTTTCTTCGAAAGGATTCTCAGGAGCCAGTGGCACCGGGTAAGCCTGGGTTTCTTCCGGAGGCTTTTGCAAACCACCGACTCCCCCGAATGCAGCATCAAGCATATTGCCCACTTGGGCTTGCTTTTCCTCTTCTCGAGTCTGTTCTACAGATGTTTTTTTTCCCGGCATGGAGGACTCCCCATTCGGGCTACACGGCGCGTCTTAAATAGCCGTTCCGTCCCGGAGGGTTTGCATAAGCCCGCTTGGTGTAGAGGTTATCATGCAGGATTGTCATTCCTGCGACCCGGGTTCAATTCCCGGAGTGGGCGCCACACTTCTTCCAAAAGGCCGTAAGGCTGTTTCCTGTTGATTGATTCAAACAGTTGTTGATATACTGATACGAGAACACAGCATCATGGACAAACCCAAACTTGGCGTTTCGGCTTGCTTGCTTGGCCACAAGGTCAGGTACAATGGAGACGGTGCAGAATACCGAAACCTCACACGCACGTGGTCCCATCACCTCGAACTCGTTGGCGTTTGCCCCGAAGTTGGAATTGGCATGGGCACGCCCCGCCCGACCATCCGCCTTGTCAAGCGCGACAATCAAGTTCATCTCGTCAACCCAAAGACTGGAGACGACTTCACTCAACAAATGATTGAGTACGCACAACTGCAATCCGACGCCCTCATCAACGCTGATATCTGCGGATTTGTCTTCAAGAAAGACTCGCCAAGCTGTGGCCTCGAGCGTGTGAGGGTGTACACCGAAGGACAACCCCAAGCACGACGCAATGGCACCGGGCTGTTCGCTCTGGTGTTCACAACCCTTCACCCCCACATCCCGGTCATCGAGGAAGGCCGCCTCAGCGACCCATTACAAGCAGAACATTTCCTCGCCCGAGTCGAATTTTTCTCACTTTGGCTGAATGAAGGAAAGATGGGTTGGTCAGCGGATCGCCTCATGCGATTCCATAACACCAACAAACTGTTCCTCCTCAGCCGTTCTCCAAGCGCTAAGCGCGACTTAGGAAGACTGCTCGCCCGTGCCTTTGACAACGGCGACCACCCTGAAAACGTGGCATTGGAGTACATGACTGCGGCTCAAAAATCACTGGACGTGCTGACAAAGCCGGGGCCAATCGCTCATGCTATGGAACGGGTCCTCGGGCGAGTCAGTTCAAAACTCACCCGTACAGAACGCCAAGAAATGCTGGATGTCATCCATGAATACCGGCGGGGCCTCCTTCCACGCTCAGCACCGCTCACTCTTCTTCGCCACCTTGTGCGTCGCTGCGGCATGGAGAATGAAACCCACTCAAGGTTCATCTCCCCGACACCTCTCAGTCTCGGCCTGATGGCAAAGGTCTAACCCTCTGTCATTCCATCCTTTATATTGGGTTGAGCAATCAACTCGTAAAGGAGGATTACACATGAGTGAAATTTTGTACCAAGTGAAGATTGCAGATGCTACGGGTCACACCGTCGCACAGATGACTAAACCGGAGATCGTTGCCAAAGCGGCAGCATCCCAAGGAACCTGGGTGTTCGTTAACGATCGCCTTGTTTCCACCGAAGAACTGAGAGGCATGGCCTTTGAGGCAACCGACGAATTCAAGTTGATGCCAGGCCTTGTTGGTGGCAACGAGCCAAAATTCCTCGTTGAAGTGGCGGATGAATCCGGACACAGCGAAGTGATGATGAGCCAAGCCGAACTCGCCGAAAAGGCAACCCAGAACAACGGTTCTTGGGTTTTCGTCGACAACACCATGGTTGCAGCGAGCGACATCGCGGCCATGGATTTCAGCGCCGTCCAAAACATCCGCATGGTCCCACCGTTGGTGGGCGGTGCTGAGTAAGGCGAACGTCGGAGCCCAAACGCGGCCTGAAACCGTCCATCTCGCGACGGACAGGTTCAAGAGAGGGTGGTCGGTCGGGTGAAATGGAGTCGAACATTATGGTTGAACTCGTTGATTACAAATGTGCAGTGTGCGGCAGTCTAGAATCGTTCCACCGAGAGCGGAACGGAATCAGTTGCAAGGCATGTGGATCGCGTATCTTCATGAAACTCCGACGCAACGGCACCAAGCGCCTCGTCGCAGAGTGAACCATTGCCACGCGCAGGGTTGAAAGACCGCTGACGACCAGTTGATGACGATGTCAGCTTGGCTTGTCTCTAAAGCACCGGTTCGTTTCGACGAACTGCTGTATCCAGACGCAGTCAAATCAACCGTTGAACGAACCGCCGTTCAAGCAAACCCCCCTCATCTGCTCCTTTCGGGGCCATCCGGGATCGGTAAAACAGCCACTTGGCGCTTGATTGCCAGACAGGTCCTGGGCCCTTCTTGGAACGCTCGCACCCACGTCTTACAGGCGAGAGATCTCGCCCGCACCTCGGGGGCAATGTCAAAGTTCGAAGAATTCCTCCGTCCGGAAGGCTCCTCTTCAAACGACACGCTCGCCGGTCGTACGAGCTTGGATGCATACGATGCTACTTTTTCGGGCACCATGTCCTCAACACCCGCTCCCGCGGGAAAAGAATCAACACCGGAACGCACCGATGGAAGAGCACCAGTTTCCCGCTTGATCGTGATTGAAGATGCAGACTATCTTGGGACGATCAGGCAATCCTATTTGCGACGGATGATGGAAAGTGCAAGCGGGAGCGCCCGTTTCATTTTCACTTCCCACACCCCCTCGAGGGTCATTGAAGCCCTGCGCAGCAGGTGCCAACACATTCGCTTACCATCTCCATCGAGAACTGACATTGAAGGGCGGCTCAAACAAATTGCAGCCGAAGAGGGCCTAGAACCAGCACGAGGCGTTCTTGGTGATATTGCGCACATCGCGGATGGGAACCTTCGAAAAGCAATTTTTGTGACCGAACTTCTCGGCCAACGAGGCATGCTTGACAACAGAAAAAATCTGCAACATCTTATCGATGCAACATCGGTTCGGGAGATGCAACACATTCTCGAGGAAGCCCTGCGCAACAGGGTCCATGATTGGCGATGGGAGAAAAAGGGCATGAAAAATTCCCGAGTGCTCAAAGGCGCTATGGGGTCCCTTGACCAAGCAATGGCAGAGAACAATTTGGAGCCTGAAGACGTCGTTGGCCACTTCCACCGCTTGCTCACAACTGGGCGGATGCAACTTGAAGAACAGATGCTCACAGAACTCTTGGTTGAACTGGCGCACTGCGATGTTGTCCTCCATAAAACCACACAGGGGCGCATCGAACTCGAGCGCTTTTTACTCAACGTTGCCAAGATTGGACAACGGTTTGCCAATGCGAAAGCATCTTGATTGGCTGGCCGACCGTTCGTATTGGGCGTGTAGCATAGCTGGATAATGCGTTGGCCTCCTAAGCCGAAGATCCCGGGTTCAAATCCTGGCACGTCCGCCTTGCCTCCATTGGTTCAACTTTGGAATCCCTTCATAGGGTGAGTTTCAAAGGCAAGAGCCAAATTCAACGGCGTCTCGTCCATGGTTGGAGGCGGGACCATTGAGCGATGAAAAAAATCCCGGTTTCGAAAAACAACTCGCTCTTCCTGACCCTTACGGCGAAGGGTTTGAGCATGCAGAGGATCCGCTTGAACACACCAAACAACAATGGCAGAAGCTCGAAAAGCGACGGCTCATGATTGGCCAAATCGCAAGAAAGCCGTCGCTTATGCTTTGGCGTTCTCTCAACGGATTCTTCCTCTCTATGTTCGCTTTCACGAGTCTTCTCGAACCGTCTCTTATTGATTCAACAGGAGGGTGGATTCTCCTTCTCTTCATCCCGGTTTCGATTGCTGTTGCGCCAAGCGTGATCGCCGGAGAATCGTCGTGGCAAGCGATGCAAGCGCGCATATCCCTTCGAGAACAAGGAGGTGTTGAAGCGGGTAAACGCCACGCATTGCGCGCCCAGCCAGGAATGGACCGCATCCTCGAAAGCCTACGGGATCAACGCCGAAACAATCTCATGGCTAGCATCCTTTCAGGCGGGACATTCGCTCTTTTGGTGTTCGCATCTGCCTTTGAAGCCAACTCTTTAGCATGGAACATGGCCTTACTTGTCGCCATGACTGGAGGTGTTGCGCAAACATTCCATTCGGTGTTTTCTTACGATTTTGTTCGTCAACAGGGGGATCCATTTCCCTCACTTGTGTTCCATGCTCCAACACACCACCCTACCCAACTCGGGAGCGTCCTTGGAGACCTTCTTGTGGCGCATTTAGATCCCGATCTTTTGCTTGAATGGGAAGAATGGCGCCGCTCATTCAAGAAGGCATTAATCCCGGGGAATATTTCAAAGCAAGCGCTGGAACGCCTTCTCTACATTCTTCATCTCGAAATGGAGGGCGAAATTACAGAAGCGATGGCGCTTGAAGAATTCAAAACATTTCTTCTCGCCGATCGGATTGATGGCTTATTGCTCGAAGACACTCACCGTTTCAACTGGCGAAGCCTCCAACGTCTGATTGCCCATGCACGAGGATGGCAACCCGGGGCGTTTCTCCTATTGGACCGTCTGCAATACGACTTGCTCTCTGGCGCCCCTCCATTGCTCCGAGCAGAGTGGAGGATGGATGTTGCATTGGACGAAACATGCCACGCTGGTGCTGGCAATCTGTTCATTGCCCTCAACAATCAAACGTTCACAGAACGCCACGTTCGCGTTGAAGTGTTAACGCCAAACGGAGAGCCAGAAACACGAGATCACCGCTTTGAATTGAGCCCTTGCCCACCTCCGCGTCAAGCCGTCAACCTCTCCCACCCATCAGAGGACGACGCACTTGATTGGATTCCCCGTTACCTCGAACGCGGCGTTGTGCTGTGGATTGGCGTTGCTTGGCCGAAAGAATTCACTGGCCCTGCCGATGTCCAAATCATCCTGAGGGATGATGATGGAGTGGTTCTTGAATCTCAGGTTGTGCGCACCGACGTTCGCCGCAGCGGCGGCAGCCAAACCAAACTGAGGGTTCGAAATCTGGCCCTCGCCCGCCGCAAAGGCGAGTTGGCTTTGCCCAAATTCTTAGTTTGAAGTCTTTTCAAATTCGCAACGCTGCGAACCGACATGACCGATGAATCCAAGGTTGCGTGTGGCAGAAAAAGCAAGCCATCGAAGCGCGCACCTTATGGACGAGTCATGCTTGGCCAAGATTACCGGATGTGAGGTACATGGAAGCATGGGACATCATTGTAGTAGGCGACGGACCAGCAGCACTTCGTGCAGCGTCAGCAGCAGCCAAGCAAGGCGCATCCACATTGATGGTTGCAGTGAACGCCTTGGGCAGCACCGCAGGCGCTGGCCGTGAGGGCCTCGCAGCATCGATCCAGGAATCAAACAATCGCGGTCATCGAGAAGACACAATCCGAAATGGTGGTTTCCTTTCCGACCAAGACATCGTCGCAAACAGAACGGCTGAAGCTGTTCGAACCCTCGATTTGCTCGAGCGTTGGGGCGTGAACTTCCGTAGAGATTCATCAGGCCTCCCTCATGTTTCAAAGGCCATCGGCCATGGAAAGCCAAGAGTGGCAGATTCTGGTGATGCAACCGGGCGAGAGGTGCAAAAAACCCTCGAAGAACAATGCATGCGCCATGGTGTTGTCCGCCGTGGCGATCACCTTCCTCTCGGGCTCATCCATTCAAATCAAACAGTGCACGGCCTCACGGTTGCTGACATGATCAACGGCAGAATTCTCTCGATCCAAGCCAAAGCAGTCATCCTCGCAGACGAGGGCTTTGAAGGAGTCTTTTCTCATGGCGCAATCGGTATTGGCATGGACTTGGCATTGCGTGCTGGACTCCCATTGCGAAACATGGAATTCTTCGACCACTCGCCCCTAGGTGTTGTCGACACACACATGGTTCTTCCAACCGGGTTGATGAACGCTGGAGCCACATTGCATGAGGCAAACGGCAGTGAATTGGACCTGGGCAACGGAAGCGTTGCTGAGGTTTGCGCAGCGGTTCAAGCGTCATCCCAAGCGGTCCTCGACGCTCGCCATCTTGGCGATGCAACTGCATGGTGGGCAAGCGCCTTCCGTTTGGTAGCACAGCGAACAGGAATTGATTTATCGCGACAAACTGTTGCGGTTGAATCTCGCCCCGTACTCTCCATCGGCGGTATCACTGTCGATGAACACGGCCGCGCCATCAACGGCGCATGGTCACGATGGTTCACTGGATTGTACGCTGCAGGTGGCGCTGCTTGCACTGGATTCCATGGTGCACAAACCCTTCCCGGCAACCAACTCCTAGATGCTCTTGGTGGAGGCGCTGCAGCAGGTGAACATGCAGGTTCTTGGGTTCAATCGCGCAGCCTTAGAGGCTCCTCAATTGCTTTGGAGGAAGAAGCCAATGCCCAAGCAGATTTCACTGCACTCAATGGCACAAACGATGGCCCAGTGGTCCGTGTCGGAGCCGTGGCAACCAAACTCAAGGATGCAGCAAGCAATGCACTCATCGGTCCAAGAGATGCACAATCCCTCGCCAACAGCATTGAATCACTTGAGGCGCTCAGCCTCATGGCGGAATCCATCCACCTCGATCAACCTTCACTGATTGCAAACACAAACCTTGTCGAGATTCTTCGAATTCAAGCAGGAATCAGATTGACAATCGCAGCTGCACAGAGTGCCCTAGCCCGCGAAGAGAGCCGCGGCCACCACCATCGCAGCGACTTCCCAGAGCAAGACGAATCATTCCTTCACCACACAACTGTTGACCAAACAGGGGCCACATCCACAATCGGTTTGCGTAAGGGTGCTGCAGGAAACTGGGTTCTCCCTCCGCAATGAGCGAAAAGCATCGCATTGACGGTGCATCACTGAAAAGGAGTACCTGTTGGGAAAGCCATGGCCGAGCCAACATTGTTCGAATCAATTGTGGCGGGGACAATCCCCTCTCATAAGGTCGCTGAAGGCGAAAAATGGTACGCATTTCTGGATATTTTCCCCCGTACATCCGGCCATACTCTGGTGGTTCCAAAAACGGGCGTTCAACGTTTGAGCGATCTTTCAAAAGACGAGCGTGATGCATTGTTCGAAGGGGTAAGTGAGGTCCAGCGTCGACTTTCAACCCACTTTGAAACCAAGGATTTCACCGTCTGCATCCACGATGGTCCGCTTGCTGGGCAAGAAGTGCCTCATGTCCATGTTCACGTGCTCCCTCGCCTCTCGTCCGACGGTGGGAAAACACTGCAAGCCATGTGGCCTCAAGCTGCGCCTATGGGGGGCGAAATAAATCACACAGAACTCGAACACATCGCCACATCCTTGAGGGGGGACTGAGTTGAATCCAGAAGGTGTTAATGAGGGTGCAACCGACCATCGTGGCGATGCATTACCCGTTCTATCTAAATCAGCAACCAACATGAAAATGGACAGGTTGATGTCCACGCCAATGCCGAGTTTTACCGGCTCAACCCCTGGTTCGTTTTTCTGGACGCATGCGGCTTGGTGGTTTGGGAAAAGAGTACGAGCTGCCCAATTCAGGACCCGTGAAGTCACCGGCAGAGATACGCTTCCTGCGGACCGAGGAAACTTATGTTGTGCTTGGCATACAAACGGACTGATGGATCCTCTTGCCATCGCCCTCAATCACCCGCGATTCTTCGTTCTCGGTGCTCGCCATGACTTGGTCACCCGCCCATTGCTTAGTTGGTGGACTCGAAGAATGGCCGTTCAGCCGGTGGTCAGGAAGGCGGAACTTCTTCGCGGCGGATGCTCGGAAGAAGAAGCCACACAAATCAACGGACGAACCTTGCTTATGTTGGCGACAGGGATTTCCAATGGCTACGGATGCGTGCTCTTTCCTGAGGGGACCAGCCACAGCGACTCCTCGATGCTCCGTTTCCGCACGGGCCCAATGCGGACAGTGCTTGCGGCAGGCGCGATTGCAAAATCAAACAATCTCCCCCTGCCTGCTGTGATTCCGATCGGTCTTCACTTCCGCAATCGAGAATTGTTTAGAACCGATGAGTGGGTCGAATACGGCGCACCCATCCAACTGCTTGACGAAGACATCCCAGATGCCCTCGTCGAGTCCGTCAGGGACGGCCAATGGAGCGAGCCACCTGCTGAAAACGTCATCTCCCTTCGCGACAAATTGCGGCTCGAACTGGTGCCGCTCACACCCAACACTTCAGACTGGGCTGAAAACGACGCGCTTCATTTGATGGGGCAAGTCGATGCACGCCGTTCGAAGACACCCCTCGGTTCATGGCGCGAGGAAGTCTTGGCTGCCCGCTCCTTCCGCGACGCCCTTCAACCAGCCACATTGTCCTACATGGACAAAGAAGTTCCAGCAATCGACCACCCAAGCCTACCGCCAGCACGGGCAGTTTCAGCATTGCTCAAGGACAGAGGTCTGGACGGCCGAGATCTCGATGCGGAAGGAACTGATTTGCGTTCCTTTAGCCCATTACGTGGTGTCTTGGGCCTTGTTCGCCTTCCCTTCTTTTTGCTGATGCTCCCAATCGCACTTTACGCACTCGGGGCTCAAATTGCAATGGGGCGCTTGCTTGGCGATTCAACCGATGAGGGGCTTGATGCTCGCACCTCGTACCACTTCCTCTCCGCCATGTTCGGTTCGCTGATGTTTTGGCCGATTTTGACATGTATTGTCGTTTGGCTCGCCCTCAACAACACGACTGCTCTCCAAGACGTCCTTGGTTTTGATTGGACGCTGGTGTATGGGGCGGGCTCAGGCGCTCGAACAATGGCAACGGCAACACTCGTTACCGCTTGCCCCTTTGTCTTCTGGTTAAGCGGAAGGTCGTTTGCTAAATTTTGGGACGATTGGAGCGATTTCAAGCGTGCAGTCGCCCGGATGCGAACAAGAGGAACGGCCCGTCAGAACATCCGTGGCGCTCTATCGACCCTCCATTCAGAAATGGACCAAATGACCCCTTGAGTCAAGGGTGCGGTTCAAACGAGAGTACTTCATCGGCCTATCATGGACCCCAAGGCTGTCATCGAACAGATTCAATCTTGGCTGAAGCAAGAAAAGCTCTCCATCAAGGTGCAGCAAGACATGCGCGCAGAGGCCCATTTCTTGATCAAATACCCAGCAGGGAACCAAGGGCACATGTTCGCCGTTGTGGTGCCAAAAGGCAGGGATCTCGTAGCTATTTCAAGCATGACTCGCGTGGACAAAGGCCAACAAAAAGAGATGGCTAAGCACATGGAAGAGGACCGTGAAGAATGGCTCGAATGGGTCCATGAGGGTCGATTGCAATTGATCCGCTCGACCGTCGATTGGGGCATCCACATGGGGCACAAAGGCAACGAAAAACCTGGTCCGCTCCAAGCGTTTAATGTCAGCCTCCCAATATGGTTCGACGGATTAACCAAAAATGAATTCATGCATTCTCTTCGCCGTCTTTGGCTCGCTAAACTTGGCGTGATCCATGAGATCAAGTATTCCTACGGGCCCGGGGAAGGGGAACCTGGTCCAGTTGATGATTGGGCAAAGGCGAAAAACAATCCTTCCAAGAACCCTTCTTCTTCTGAACCCGCAAACAAATCAACCCCAGAACATGAAATCGAGTTTGATGAAAAAATGTCATTTGGCTCAGGTTTTGACCCCACAGAATGGGCTTGAAGCACGCATAGTATGCTGGGCCACCGAAGGTCCGAAAAATGACATGTGGCAGGCGCGGTTAAGTACGATAAGGGTGAGGAAAAGTCGGTCTCACCACTGGATGTGTACACATGGGTCAAAAAATGAAGTCCGTTAGCCTCGTAACAATCATGATGCTGTCAGTTCTGTCAACGCTGTTGATGGCAACCGTCACCGTATCAGCAAACACAGTTGTCATCACCGAGGCGATTCAAGTCGTCGATGGTGGAACTGCAGCAGACCAGCAAGCAGCGGTTTCTTCCGACAGCGAAGGAAACGTACACGTCGTGTGGACTCGAAACAACCTCCACCTCTACTACGCAATGCTCTCACCCCGTGGAGATACACTCATCGACACCACCCAAATCACCAACCCCGGTCTTCACAAAATTTGGCATCCTGACATGACCGTCGATGAATTCGATCGCATTCACGTTGTTTGGACTGACAAATCAAGCCAACACAAAATTGTCTACTCTGTCCTCAACCCGTGGGCCACCCCTATGGACGGATCTGCAAGCGACGATGGTACGATAAGTTCGATCGACGACCATGTCGTCTCGATGCGCTCACAAAACCGCGACTGGCCAGCCATTGATTTGGACAGCCAAGGAAACGCCCACATTGTCTGGGAAGACTCCTATGATGAGCTCAATCGTTTCTTCAACCAACCACAAATTTACTACAGCATGCTTCAACCTGATCCAGCTACAGGTTCCGTTGTCACTCTCTTCGACGACACCCTGCTCACCCCAATCATCGGGCACAAAGGGCACCCTGATATCGTAGTGGATGCAAACGACTACGTTCAAATCGCCTGGGACGACACCCGCGGTGGCAAGGTCGAACTTGCGTTCATCGTTGACACCTCTGGTTCGATGTACTCCGAATGGGCTGATATCTGCACTGTTGTCTACGGCGGTAACTTCGCCTCCGGTGGTTACTTCCAAGGCATCAAACCAATGCTTGAGACCGCAAACATGACTGTGTTCGAGACCATCTATGGGCTTGGAAACACCCTCCCCGGTGCCGCAAGTTCAGGCAACTGCGCTGGTAAGAATCAGAACGCAGGTCCACGAAACACCCCACTAGGGCAATTCGAGGGCGATGACTCTGGTGGAATCCGCAAACTCCCAGGCACCGTGTACAACGGCAACACCTACTCCGGCTACTCCGGTGAAGACTGGGGTCCAGGTTCCAACTGGGCTTGCCTCTCGTGGAAGGATGCTTCAGGCTATATTCCAGGCAACCCACCAACCCAAGACGACCACAAGTGGAATCCAAACGCAACCAAGATCGTCATCCCAGTTTCAGATGAAGGGCCAAAAGACGGCGACCCATCCCAGCAAGCAGATGACTTGACTGCGATTGAGGAAGCCCACGACAACTGCCTCACAGCAGGCGTTGTCCCAGTTGGCTTGTACGGTCAAGGCTACGGCGGCGCCGGCAACATCCAATCCCACTTCATGGATCTCGCTCAATGCCCGAACGGCGTGGTTTCGACTCAAACTCGAAACTGTCCCGGTAACACCCTCCGCTCCTCTGACGCTGGAGGCCAGGCATACGAATTCCCATCCGGATCCGGCGGTGCAAACGCAATGGCGCTTCTCGTGGAAGCAATGGTCTACATTTCCACCAACAACTCTCGTGAAATTTACATGTCCGTCTTGGACCCCTATGGCAAGATGAACAACGACCCAACATGGGTCCCAGGCGGCACAGGACACTCCATCGTGCAAAACAGCTACGCTGAAGACACTGGACTCGGTTCTGAAGGCCATTTGGTTGTCGTGAACGACACGCGCGTCACCATCGATGACGCATACTCGTTCCACCCCGCAATTGGTGTCGACATGCAAGGCAACACCCACGTCGCATGGATGGACGGCCGAGACTATGGTTTCGAAAAGGCTGTCAACTACGAAGTCTACTACACCAAACTCCGTTTGCAAGGAGCAGGTGTCTGGGACGGTGCAGACCAAGGTCTGTCCACCTACGCCATTAAGAAAATCCAAGACACACCAATTTCCAACGTCGAGGGGCCATCTGGTATTTCCGGAAACTCTCCATTCGGCGGAAACTCAGTCTTCCCGGCTCTTCTCACCGACGATCAAAACAACGTCCACATTGCTTGGGTCGACTCTGGAAACGCAAGTGCAGGCGAGGAAGTTCTCTACACCCGTTTGAATTCAACCGACTTGACAGGAGAAGGCGAAATCGCCCTCGATCCATGGGAAACGGTTTCCATTACCTCATGGGCAAGCAACAAACTTGGACCAAACGCCGGATCACAGCCAAGCATCGGTATGCCTCCGGCTTTTGCCAACGACCTTGGTAGCGGCGCTCACGTTGCATGGTCAGACACCAACAAGTGCAGCGAAGAAGCAAACAACAACCGCTTCACAATCTGCTACTCTCACGTGCTTACCGGCCAAGTCGATGTTGAATTCCAAGACGGCGAGACCTTCTACCACGTCATCGAACCAGGGGAGCAAACCATCTACAACATGACGATGAACAACTCAACGCCAGGGCCAAAGGATCTCGTTGCAGATACCTTCGGTCTCAACCTTTCAGGAGTGCCTCAGAACTGGACAGCGACTCTGTTCTTTGCTGATAACCACACCTCAATCATGCCAGACACGCAGATTTTCCTTGAAGGTGGCGAAGACATTCGGTTCTATGTCCGAGTCCGCGCACCATCTGTGTACCAAGCAAACGGCGACGAACTTGCAGACATCAGAGTCACAGCCAAGTCCTACAAAGACCCAGCAATCCAGTCTGATATGACCACTCGAACACTGATGGACGTCGTGCACGGTATCAACCTCGATACATCGCACAGCATGGCTGATATCGAACAAGGCCAAACAGCAATCTTCTCGATCACGATTACCAACACCGGCAACGTGTTCGACCGCTTCCTCTTCTGGGACCCATACACCCTCGAAGGTCAACAAGAATGGCTGTTGCCGTTCAACTGGGCCGTCAACTTCCCAACCAGCGTCGAACTCGATCCAGGTCAATCAGTGACCAAGAACCTCGAAGTGCTCGTCCCGACATCTGAAGATCCGGGCGCGTTCGTGATTTATCTCAAAGGTTGGTCTGAAGGCGAACCGATCAAGTCGATTGAGAAGGGAACCTATGACGTGCTCGAATTGGGTATTTTCGTATCGATCCGCTCAACAGGCAACATCGTCATGGAGATCTTTGACACCAGCGAATACGTCGACCCAGGAGAGTGTGTGACCTACCCAATTGATGTCACCAAGAACTTCGACTCAGGCAACCTTGTCTTCACGATCCCTGGTGCACCAGAGGCCAAGCCAGACACAATCTCTCTTGACGCTTGGCGCCAGGAAAACTGGGTTGTCAACCTTGACTTCTCAAACGCACCCGGTGGTAACAGCGTGCCAATGGAGACCCCACGTGCGTGGAACATACCCAACGGCGATGATTACGTCACCTACGAGGTCGGTGTCGAAGTGTGCGCCCCAACCCTTGCATCTGCAGGGCTTGGTCCAGCAGTCGTCCTGAAGGCATACCTCGAAGGCTATCCACGGATTTCAGATTCCCAGATTCTGTCAACCAATGTCAATCACGTGTACTCGTTAGGAGCAGATTCTGATATCGATGAAGACGATATGATGAACCTGAACGATCGAGATGTCGTGGCCGTGAACCCGGGACAACAACTCATCATCCCAACCACGGTGACCAATTACGGAAACGGCCCAGACCGCTTCGATTACCGTTTGGCTCGGGTCACAGACCCGGCCGGCGTTGATGTGATTTGGGACATTGAAGTTCCCCGAGAGAACTTAGCAGAACTCAGCCGTGACACAGAACAAGTGTTTGATGTTCAAATCAACGTGCCAGAGCAGGTTGAAGCAGGCGTTTACACGGTCGTCTTCCAGACCTTCTCCGAAGAATCTTACCCTGATGCCAGCGGTCGTTTGACGCGCCTGCGCTTCACTCAAGAGATTCCAGTTTATGTTCAGGAATTCTATGACATGCAGATCACAATGGATGACACCGTTGACAATGCCGTCAAGACCTCAGCTCCAGGACGAATCGTTCGATTCGAAGTGAACATCACCAACAACGGCAACGTTCCTGATTGGGCTAAACTGGACAACCACACCTCCCAAAAAGACGGTGAAGCACTCATTTGGAACGAACTCCCGGGCATGGGTACGCTCAGTGGATGGAACGTCGAATGGCGCATGGTCAAACAACTTGGTACTGACCTCACAACAGAGGAAGTGTGCCAAGTCATCGAATCGGTTCCGATTGAAACCGGTAATGAAGATGCCATGTTGAATCCTGACGTGGTGTTTGCCGATGCCATCGATGATCAGTGCATCTACGTGGAATCGATTGACAGTTACTACATGCCAATGATGGCGCCGTACACGACTCACCAAATGGTGGCTATCGTCACAGTTGCTCCATCGGCTAAACTCGACACACGAAGCCTTGGCCTCAAAGTCGTGTCGAAGATGGGTAACATGGAAGCCGGTGGCGACCATGATGACTCGCCAGCTTGGGCAGGAGAGTCCTTGGACACAAACGAGTTCATCCTGACTCTTCGCCTCCGCGCTCCTAACTTGGTCATCAAGGAAGTCACAGCATCCGTTACACAGGCGGCTGTTGGCGAAACCATCCCGATCAAGGTGATTCTAGAGAACAACGGAAACACTCATGCTACGGACATTGAAATCATCCTTTGTGAATACTCACAGACCGATGAGAAGGATACCATTGCTAAAATCAAGGCTGATGGCTGCGAAGAAGAACGCATCGTCATGCGTCAAGTGGTTGGAGCCCTTCTTGCCCCAGATGCTTCAGAGGATTCAAAATCGATCGAACTGTACTTGCTCTACCCAGTGAGTGCAGGAAGCCACGGCGTCTATGTCGTGGTCGACCCACTCAATGAAATCGTTGAGACGAACGAACGCGATAACGTACAAGCTGTTGCATCCTCACTTGAATCAGAGAATCCATTCTTGGATGTCGCTGGTGAAGTGGTCGGTAAGACAGCCCTTCCGTTTGCAGTGATTCTGCTTACCTTTGCTCTGCTTGGTGTTGTTTACCTCGTGGGTAAGGGCCGACGGGACGATGTCAACAAGCGCTTGGCCGAGCAATCCTCGCTCATCTCCGTTCTCGGAAGCGAAGGCAACGACTGAGGCTCTCAACGCTTGTTTAGCCTCTCATTGAGGTTGCCGAGCCAATAGCGCAGCTCGCGGTTGTCGTCTGATGCGACAATGTGGCCTGCACGCTGAGCGAGTTGTCGTTCAAGCCCCTTGGTGACCTCTTCGAGCAGTTCATTCAATTGGGTTCGCCCGAGTTGAAGTTCTTGGCCCATGGCTGCTAAGTCAAAGCGAGCCACAGGTTGATCGATGAGGTTGTGCACCATCGTCCGTTCCTCATACTGGTCGAAATCAGAATCGACTCCAGCCGAGATGCGGTTTCGGATATGCTGGTGCAATGAAATGAGGGCATCACGCTCGCGATCGAGTTTTTCCAAGACCTCGTTGACCTGTTGGATGTGAGCAATGCCTTCCCCAACTGAAATTTTCTTTCGCCCACCTATGGTTTGAACGACGCTCTCAACACCAGATGGCAATCGGTTCGAAAGCCTCATTGGACCACCAGGTGGCAATGACCTTTGTTCACACGAAAAGAGATCGGGACCAAGATCAATGCGTAAAGAAAGAGACTGCTGAACGCTGTAAATGGTGCGAGGGGGCCCCCCTTTCTCGCTTGCCACCTTCATTTTCATAACGAATTCACCTCGTTCGAGTTCCCTTAGGTGTTTGACAATCGCTTGTTGACTCACCCCCAAGATTTCTGCTAACTGCATTGGGTAGTGGGGCTCCCTCACAAGGCGCTCCAAAATTTGGCGTCGCAGTTTGTTTTGTAGCAGCGTTAAGACGGTATCGACATCGGTCATATTGCTCAACTTGAGGTTACCTAGACAAAGGCCCCATTTGAAGGGTTCGACCAAACTTGGGCTGATAAATCACGTTGACAAACTCACAACAGGTCGGCGAGGAGATTGGTCATTCTCTTCCAGCCAACCAATGAAAAGAGCCCGATGCTAAGGCCTGCAATCACCAGTGACCATGCTGTGCTTTGAGGGAGCGTAGCTTGGTAATTCCAGTCAACTTCGAATTGCTGAAGGCTTTGAGCATCATCGCCTCCGGCGACAAATCTGTACTCCCCGCTGCTGGCCTTCCAGGTAAATTGGCCGTTTGATGTTTCACCGCCTGCAATGAGGTCAACGGCGTATTTGTCGCATTCATAGTACCCATCCCGCTCCGTGCATTTGGACGCCTCTGTGGCTTCCGCAATTCCAATCCAGACCCCTGACTTTTCCCAGGTGAACTCAACTGAAACTTCTGCCAAATCAATTTCTTCATCAAGCAAGAGGGTTTCTTCGGACATTCCCCAGTAGCAGGTCACCTCATCGTCTTGGACGAACGGCAGCCCTTCCTCGACGGTGCATGGCGGGAGCATCGCATTCTGAGTGGCTTCATCAGCGAGCCCTTCTGAACCGATAAAAGCCCCAATGATCAGACCTACTGCCAGCAGGACGCTCAGTCCTCTCAGTATGTTGCTCATCATCGAAATTCCCTCGATTAGACCTCGTCCCACGCCTTCCAGTCGTTGTTCTGTTCTGGCTTTTGTTCCACCCGTTTCACAGGCTGGACATACGGTCTCGAGGCGTCTTCTTCTGAAGTCTGTGCTGCATCAGGCGCCCCAGCGTCCCATGAGGCGATTGTTTGTGTGTTCGGATCTTTAATTGGCACCACTTGTTTTGGTTTTGGTGCACCATCAGCAAAGGGGTCAGCGACGTTTTTACCCGCCTCCTCAACATCCCCACGCATCAGCGCATAGACCTGTTCAGTGGTCAATAAATTGCCACTCATCACGCTCTGTTTCCCATCAACAAAGGTCTCGGTTTCCCCAAGCCCGGTGTCTGCGAATGGAGCATCGACCCTTGCTTGCAACGGGTTTTCTCCCCGGGCAAACGCTGCCATCATTTCAGGGGTAATCTCCTGTGCTTGGCTCATGGTCCCGTCAGGGTTCATCATGACCACGGAGGTTGCAGCTTGCTTCGACCTAGACAGCCATAGCACCACTCCTGCAAGCGGCAAAATAAGCAAACCCATGCAACAGGTAGCGAACCCAAGCAGGAGACCAGGGCTCTCAAATGCGGCGTATTGGAGAGGGTTGGTGTGGACCAAATAGACGGTGTCATTTGAGCAGTCGGTATCATCAATGCATGTGGTGTCTAGGGCGTATTCCGCTTCTTCAATCACCTTCCAACCATCAGTGATGATAAATGCGGTATCGTCGCTTGACATAGGGGCCCAGTCTGAAGCGCAAATTTTGTTTTCCAGCGACTCGCTCACACGCGCTGAACCTTCGATTTTTGTAAGGTTGACCTCAACGTTGTTGGCGCCTTTGATGGTCACGGCGTAATAACACCCTTCTTCAAGAGAAGCAACACCGCTTGCTTCGCCAGTCGTTTCCAGCGTTGCTACATTACGTGCGTCCCAAATCTCGTCAACAGCGGGTCCTTGTGAAGCGAGTAAAAACGCCCCGAGCACAAGCATGGCCGCACCAGCAATGGCCAAACGCAGGGGCCATGGATTGCGGGCAGGCTCGACCATGATGTGACCTCTTCCTCTTCCCAAATGAATCCTCGCATCAAGCCAAACCAAGTTCTGCGAGCTTTTCTGGGAGGTATGTTTCGGTCACGAAATCAAGACCGTACTTCGCCAAAGATTGCTGTTCAGCCTTCTTTCCGAGTTCGAGCATCATGTTGATCTGATTCTGCCACCAACCATCGGCAAACCGAGGATCGGTCAATTCTGCCTTGAGGGCTTCAATGTCTTTCTTTGAAAGATCATCATTTGGCAGATCGTAGGCTACGATGTCGTCTGCAGTGATGCCGAGGTATGTGGCCGTAGGTGTGGCCAAGTATTCTGAAATGTGAGCCGTTTTAATCGCACCATAGGCAATGGAGGCAAAAATCCGGAAGGACCAGGGGTCGCCGTCAAGGAAGACAACAACTGGTAGATCCCATTCTTCACTCATGCGCTTCATAATTCGGCGCGTTGAACGGGCGGGCTGGCCTTTGAGGTGCAGCAATCCACAGCGGAACTCTTCATCGAATCCGTTTTCAATCAGTCGATCGAACATACCACCAGTCTCGATGGCCATGATGAAATCAATGTCATTTTCCAAAAGTTCGATTTTTTCAGCCTCAACATTGTAAGGCACACCATATCCGGAATCCCCAACATCGTCTCTGGCATTGATTCGCATCCACTCGCCGCGTCTGTTTCGTTCACGGAGGGTGAGGTTTCCGATCATTCGCGCACCGTCTTCTTCAGGGCGCAACTTGAAGTCTTCACGCAAGCATTTGGTTACGATTTCCAAATCTTCTGCTAAGTTGTTTGATTCATTCTGGCTACCGAACTTTCCGAGACCCCATGCTTCTGAAATGTAATACATCTCTCTCAGCGTTGAAGATTTTCCAGCTTCAAGCATTTCCTCAATGAATTCAACAACGTGCAAGGCGCGAAGCAATTGCTTGGCCGAGCCAAGGCTGGTCGCATCTCGAATGGATTGTTTCTTACCATATTTGTAAACGCCAAGTTTTGAATCGAAACCAATGTTGTTCTTGGTGCGTACAGGCAAAGTCATTGTTGGAGGTTCACCTTTGACAATTCGGTCATACATTTCCCCAACAATCAGATGCATGGCTTCTTTTGTTTCTTCTGCAGTGTGTCTTCTTGTCATCATGCATCACCTCCAAACAGGGTGGTTTGGCCGCTTGGTGGAGCGACGGTCGGCTCTGCAACCGGTTGTGCGTGTTGGTCTTCTTGAGCATCCGACTCATCTGGTTCATTCAATGCCCGCTCCTGCCTTCGAATTTCCTCTAAGAATTTTTCATCCATCTTACTGGCTCCAATCACATCTTGAGCACCGCGGAAGAACACATCGGTTTCAGTCCAATCGCCTCGCTCAAGGCCACTTAGGCTGTATTTGATGACCGTTCGTTCACCCGGTTGTAGAGATTCGAGTTTCCATGCCCAAACGCCCGTTGCTTCCTTTCGTCCACCCGTTTCATTGCCTTCCATAACCGCACCATTCTTCTCTGGCCAAGTGGCCAGAATTGTGTACGCCCTTGTCCTGCTCGTGTAATTGAACAGCGTGATTGAAACATCGGTTTGCTTTGTTTCTTTATTCCAGACCGTTTCAGTTTCTGAAATCACAGCGGACATAATTTTGGTAATCGATCCTGCAAGGTCTGGAACGGGTTTGCCAAGAATATCTGCTGATTTTTTTGCAATGGCTGGTAAGATGTCGTTGATGAGTTCGAACTTTTCCTTGGTCTTGGCCATTTTCTTCTTCTTTTCCAAGTGCTTTCGCAACCCGCGACCCATTTCGAGCATCGCCTTCCGGGCTTCTTCGATCACTTCGCCGTTGTCAGCCAACGCCTCTTTTGCTTCAGAAGTGAACTGGACGTTGGTGCTTGCCAAATGAACAAGGATCGCAGCAGGGCCCTTAGGGACCCCCTTTGCTCCAGGTTGATCCAATCCATATTGCCGCCAATCTACGCTTTCAATCGCCTTGGTCAACAGGCACCCACCCTGTTGATACATCAATGGAACTCGGTTGGCGAACCGAAGGATTTCAACTGGTTTATCGGCAGGCATATTACCGCCGAAAATCAAACCGACCTCGACCTGGTATGGGTTGCCCTGTGTGACTGCAGGAGCACGAGTAAGGGTTGTGATGAACCTTGAATCAATGGTTTTTGATAGACCCTTCTTGATCAATAACTCCTCGATCGGAGAAAGGCAATTTGTTGGTGGATTAAGCAATTTCACGGGTTTCCCATTGACGTCCCTTTCACCCTGAAACGCTTCAAGAAGCGCTCTGATTTGGTCCGCATTGAGTGATTTTGGCTTGGCTTTTTCATCAATTTCAGCAGCGATCAACAGCTCCTTGCTCGCTCGTGCCGACACCCCTGAAAAATTCATTCTTAGAAACACCGTCATCCGAGAATCAGTGGATTCTGCAATCATGCGCTGCAATTGTCCAAGCTCAATTCCATGGGGATGGGGCTTGATGCCTTCGACTTTGGTTGGAAGTCGTTCGGTGACCCTAGGCCAGTGGTGAACCTCTCCTTCAGGATCGGTGAATGTAATTTCAGCGTGAGGATTGACAATGCTTGTCATGCGAAGGTACTGCCATACGCTTTGTCGGCCTTTCTGGTACTTTGCTTTCATTTGAGCGGTGACTTCAGTCCCATGCTCTTTGGCCGTTCCATCAGGGTTGTACCAAATTTCACGCCCTTGATTCTGCTTTGTGGCCTTGTTCTTTCTTGTGTCGAGCCCAATGTCCACGACCGCTGCAGTGGGTTCACTTGCGATTTTTGAGCGAACGTGGGTGTGCCGTCCGGTTGTCAACTGACAATACATGACCACGCCAGTAATACCGATGCCTTGCTGACCTCTTGATTGCCGAATCGCGTGGAACCTCGATCCAAACAGCAATTGGCCGAAGACTTTCTCAATGCTCTTCTGAGGAATTCCCGGTCCGTTGTCTTCCACAACGAGTTTGATGATGTCTTTCTTGGTGTCGAGTTTTTCGATGGCTACATTGATCGTTGGCAAAATACGTGCTTCTTCACATGCATCGAGCGCGTTATCGACGGCTTCCTTGACAGCGGTGATCAACGATCGGGCAAGAGAGTCGAAGCCCAGGAAGTGCTTGTTTTTCTCAAAAAACTCAGAAATTGCGACTTGCTTTTGGTTTGATGCGAGTTTCTCTGCTATTCCAGACATGAGGCCATTCCTCCACCACGGTCCTCCTTCGTCCGGATGACGAAGGGCCAATGATATTCACAGTGGTTCTCCGACGGTACTTAATTCCTAAGCCATGCCTCGATTGAGCACCATGCTTTCCAGAGGCTTGGCTTGAAATCCAAAATACAGCCAACCTTTTTACAGCCAGTCGGCATCAGGAAACTATGCAACCACAACAAATGCAACCTGGTATGATGCAGATGCAACCAATGCAATCCGACAAAAATTGGGTGGCTGTGTTGCTGCTTGGTCTGCTTGGCATTTTTGGTATCGCAGGAATCGATCGGTTTTACACCGGTTCAATTCTCTTGGGTGTTCTCAAACTCATCACCTTTGGAGGCTTAGGTATTTGGACGATCATCGACGTGATCTTGGTCGTTACAGGCAGTTACAAAGACGGAAATGGCAATGTTGTCGTGGTCAACTGAACACCCATCGAAAGGGGGTTAACTCCACCTGTTTGAAAACAGTTTAATTGTTTTACAACCCTCTCAAAAGGTTCCTTTGAATGAGCACTGCATCTTGCCAATAGCCCTTTTCCTTTCAATTCCTAATTTGAAAAAGTGAATTACCAAGCATCAATTTTGCTTACGGACAGGAGGTTTCCAACCATGAAAGCAAAATTCGATGAATTGGATTCCAACGACGAATCGACTTTCAGTTGAACAATTCGTCACGCCATGATGTGATGACGCCGGTGAATGCGGATGCTGCAACCGTGAGTGGGCTTGCAAGGTAGAGTTTGCCCGGGCCAGAACGTCCTTGGAAATTCCTGTTGATGGCTGAGACTGTGACTTGTTCTGGGGTGATTGAAACACCCGGTCCAGCGCCGATGCAGGCCCCACAACCAGGATCGATTAATTTTACACCGACACGACCGAACAGGTCGTGCCATCCCTTGTTGACTGCAAGTTGCTTCACAGGTCCAGAGCCATATTGAATGAAGAATTCCACTCCTTCTTTGACCACAAGCCCAGCGTCCTCTGCTGCTTGACAGACTTGGGCGTAGTATGCAATGTCGTCTTCTTTGCCCGCAGTGCATGAGCCTCCGTAGGCAATGTCGATGCTCACTTGCCCAATATCAGCAATATCGGCGCCATTGGTTGGATCGCTTGGGATGCCTTCGTCAGGGTTACCTGGGTGGGCCACCATGGGCTTGATTTCATTGAGATTGATGGTGTGGACTCCGCCAGTGTATTCAGCACCTTCATCAGGAGCGACAGACAAGGCTTTCTGGGCTGCTCGGTCGAGGTGTGGCTGAGATTTCAACATCCAATCAAACAGCAACTCATCTGCTTCACAAATGCCCGTTCGTCCGGAACATTCCGTTGCCATGTTGCACAGGGTTGCTCGTTCATCAATGGATAGACTTGCCAAACCCGATCCTCCGAATTCCATGCTGCGGTTCAGTGTTAACTCCTCGCGAGCGTGATCGGCGAGGATGAACAGGATGACGTCTTTAGCGGTGCATCCATCTACGAGGGTGCCAACAAGTTCGAAACGGATTGATTCGGGGACTTTTACGAAGGTAAATCCGGCACTGACCAGATTTGCATATTCGGTTGCCCCTACACCCCAAGTGAGTGCGTTTGAAGCTCCACCCATGCATGTGTGGGAATCAGTTGCTTGGATGAAATCACCGACTTCAATGAATTCCTCTCGCGCAACTTGGTGGCAAATTCCTGGAGAGACACCATCCTTTGCTGAGTAATCCCTCACCCCGGTGTGCTTTTGGAAGGCAACCTGCAAATCACGCAATGTCTGAACCTTATCCATGAACGGGACAAACTTCGGATTGTGGTGAGCGTACAACAAGTGGTCTTCAAACACCGCAAATTTACTGGGGTTTGGCAGGGAATAACCTTCGCCATACTCTTCTCCGAGGAAGGTGTGAACTTGAGCGGTTGTGAATTCGTGGGAATAACCACCTTGGACCTGAGCGATTACCGGGTCGTCTGGTTTGACGCATTGCCCCTCGGCTTGACCAACCAAATTACGCGCGATAATTTTCTCCGCCATGGTCATTGGACGTTCCGGTGTGTCCATTGGTGGCAACACAATGTCTTTTGCTTTCAGCGCTTTAGCAAAGGGGAATAACCCACCTTTTTCGAGAATGATTTGTGTGACATCGTCGTACTGAGACGTGAATGCATCCAGGGCGATCTCCTCACCGTTTTGGAGGCGTTGGAGCAAGGCGTGATTGCCCATCAACTGGCCCAAGTTGATGTTATTTCGTTCATGAATAGGGGCGAACGATGCAGCGATGACAATGTTGATTCCGGCCCAGCGTTCACATTGTGCAGCGGTTTCGCGAGAGGAACCAGTCCCCTTGCGTTGTCCTGAGACAATGACCTCAAAATCACCGTTCTTCAGGGCGTTTTCTCGAAACACCCTCAAGCCATTGTGCATTAATCCAGCATAAGCATTTTTTGCGATTTCTGCGGGGTCGTGGTCGAAACAGACCCAAGCAGGTGTCATGACATCGGTGTTGATGTCGTCAAGAAGATCTTCCACATTGAGGTCTTCCATTCTCAAGTTCAACCCATCATAGAGTTGCTGTTTGATTAAGTCAAGATCTTTGGTGAGGAATAAAACTCGCTTTCCGGGTGTTAAAGCGACTTTTTGGGGTGGCCAATTTGTCCGCATCGTTGCCCCTCAACTTCATTCATGAGCCCAGCGGATATAATCGGTTCGGGCGCATTGACTGCTGTTGAAATTGGCTTGCAGTCCACTTTTTGTAAAAACCAGGTCGATTTTTGACAGGATTCGGAAATGAACGCCCGTTTTATGGCGGAGTGTTTTTGCTGAAACTTTAAATACAATCGTCTTAGCGAGTATATCAAGGTTCTCCTAATGAGTTGAGCATTGTGCTCGGCAAGGGGATGTTTGAGGGATGAAAAATGGATGAACAGCAAGTAGAAGATATCGTAAAGTGCGGCGACTGCGGAAGCCGAAGTCTAACCCGTGACGAGACCCGCGGTGAAGTGGTCTGTGACGACTGTGGCCTGGTGTTGGAAGACAACGTCATCGATCAAGGCGCAGAATGGCGTGTCTTTTCACCAGAACAAGGTGATCAACGAGCCCGTACTGGTGCTCCAATGACCGTCATGCTTCACGACAAAGGCTTGTCGACTGACATCGATTGGCAAAACAAAGACTATTCTGGAAAAACCATCAATTCTCGCTACCGATCACAATTCTACCGAATGAGGAAATGGCAAAAGCGAAGCCGTGTCAGCAACGCAACCGAGCGAAACTTGGCCATGGCACTTGCAGAACTCGATCGAATGGCTAGCCGTTTGGAATTGCCAAAATCGGTGCGCGAAGCAGCTGCTGTGAATTACAAGAAAGCAGTCGACAAGCGTTTGATTCGTGGACGTTCGATTGAAGGCGTCGCCGCTGCTTCACTCTATGCAGCATGCCGTCAATGTGGTGTGCCCCGAACCCTTGACGAAATCGGGCAAGCTTCGAGGACTGGACGTAAGGAAATTGGCCGAACATACCGATTCATGGTCCGAGAACTCAAAATGAAGATCATGCCAACTGGCCCAGAAGATTACATCTCCAGATTCTGTTCTGGACTTGGATTGGATGCAGAAGTCGAAGCCAAAGCCTACGAATTGATCAAGGCAGCTCAAGAAAAGGAATTGACAAGCGGACGAGGCCCAACCGGCATCGCCGCTTCAATCATCTACATCGCCTCCGTTTTGTGTGGCAAGCGCCGAACCCAACGTGAAGTTGCAGAAGTGGCCGGTGTGACCGAAGTTACGATTCGAAACCGATACAAGGAATTGATTCAAAACTTGAACATCGAACTCGACATTTGATCTTGAGATTTGTTGCTCTGAACACGAGGGTCAGGCATGAGTAAACCGCGCAACCGTTTGTCCGAAGCAGCCTACGATGCTGTGGAGCAGGGCCTCATTGCTGCGCTTGAACGCGGCACCCAATCTTGGCCTCTCCCCTCACCCCCGATCTCTGATCCAGATTTCCCTGCACTCCCCCCAAAATCCCCCCAAACCATCATCGATCAAGGCGTTGGCCTGTTGCAAGTAGACCGCGGCATGTTTGAACGAAACCTCAACACGGTCGTGGATTTGATTGTGCCTCATCGGATGAATTTGAGCGACGACCCATACGAAGTGCACGAACGTTGGCTGAAAAAGCGCGTTCCACAAGTTGCAGAACGTCTTCTGTTTGCAATCGCAACCGATTGGCTTTCGCAAGCATTCGACCAACAAGCACCAAACGTCGATCGTTGGTGGCTTGCCGTCGCATTGGTTGACGGGCTTGCCGTTGAAGCGCGGGGCCAGTCAGTGCACCAAGGCTACCACCTTGTGGAATCCATTGCTCTTGCAGAACGCCCTGGCACATGGCACACTCAGCCCGATGCAGGGCCCCATCAAATGGAATGGAACCCTCATGCCGTACTCCCTCGCCAAGGTGGCGTTGTGGCCCATGATGCAGGCGTCGAGGCTGCAGTTTGGCTTTTGACACGTTTAGAAAATGGACCGCTTGAACGCCGACTGCTGTTGATGGAATGGTCCCGTTTGCTTTTGCAACGTCCAAACTTAGTGGGTCCGCTCCACATCGATCAAATCCTCATGCGGCGAGCGCTTGACCCAGAAGAAGAGGTTGCGTCCAGAGTGTGTCTGTGCCTAGCGAAGGCCATTGAATACGACCGCGACGGAGGCTTAGCCCTCGCACAACGACTTCATACTCGAACCGAAGTTCTCATCCGCCGTGGAATGGCTGATGTACTGACCCGTTTGTTCCGCCGTTTGACATGGGATGCGGTTCCTTTCCTCGAAGCCATGCTTGCAGATGAAGACGAAGGCGTTCTTGCTGCTGCAAGCGCCACGGTCGGCGATTTACGATTCTTAGACGTCGAAAAGTGGGCCGATACAATGGCGGAATTATCCAATCACCCTCTACCGGTCGTGCGCCGAAACCTCGTTCCGTTCCTTCGCGACTACCTCGAACAATACCCGGATGATCAACGCAGGCTTCTGCCCATGCTTTGGGTTGATGGAGACGAAGTTGTTCGAACCCGTATGCGAGAATTGTTGATGCGGATGGAAGAGGTTGCACCTGATCACTTCGCCGCACGGTTGAAGGATTTCATGGCACAAGGCTGCGATCTTGAACCACTTTGGACCCCACTCACACTTCGGCGACCTGAGCGAAGCGAAGCATGGCAAGCCTTCCTTCGTGGCGAGGGTGAGCAACCAACCTTGCCAGAGCGCCCGCCCGTTTCGGACAACATTCTTGACGGAGACATCGATGAGGACAACGAAATCGACCAGGAACTCGGTTTCCTTGATTGAGCATTCACTCTTCTTCATCAATCGCCAGTGGGCCTCGAACAATCAGTCCGACATACACACCGTTGAGGATCGCTAATCCTCCGACCAGTGTGAAGAACAATCCAGTCGGTTCTGGTATGGGACCATCAATGTTCAACCATTGCAGTAGGGTTGGAACAGCGAGCATGCAGGCCCCAAACACAACAACGGTTGCCCACGTGGACTCGGGTTGACTCCAGCGGTCGACGGTCGGTGCAACTCCGTTGATGTTGAAGGTGAAGCGGAACCAAGCGAGGTAAAGGCATGTTATGCCGACCAATCCAATGACGCCTCGGGTGAAAGACCGTGAATCCCAAGGCCCTTCGGGCGCGAGATCAACAAATCCTTGAGCGATACCAAGAAGGCCAAGCACGGCCAACCATCGCCACTCAAGGGTTCGCTCCATAGATGGCCGTAGAAGGGCCACGCTTGAAAGCCTGTGCCATCCAGCAAGAAGACATGGGGGCAATTGAAGACGCACTCTTGGTGGCGGGTGGACTTGGCACCAGGATGCTTCCAACCAGTGCATCCGTGTCAAAGGAAGCACTGCCTCTGATCGATGTTCCAGCACTCGTCCACCTTGCGCGTGAAGCACAAGCGGCGGGGGCGAAACGCTTGCACATCGTCACATCACCGCGAAAAGATCTCTCCAATTTGCTTGGCGATCACCGCTGGCTTCATGAGAAAAGAGCCGACCTCGACCCGGTCTTGCTCGCACCGTTTTCAGATGTCGAAGTCCACATTCATGTCCAAAAAGTCCCACTCGGCCTCGGCAATGCGATTCAAAGCGCATTGCACGCCATCGACGGTCCATTCCTCGTGCTGCTTGGGGACAATTTACTGATTGATACCCATTCGACGCTTGACTCCTTTGTTCCATCTCAAGCAAGCGCAGCGCTCGTTGCCGCTTATGAGAGCCATGGACGACCATGTGCTGCTTTGTTATCCGTCGCTCAAGAGGAACTGTGCAATTATGGAGTTGTACGACTTGACGGCACAAAAATCACTGAAATTGTGGAAAAACCCAGCGTTGAAGCCGCACCATCGAATCTTGTTCTCTGTGGACGTTATGTGTTCACAGGCGATGCAAACACGCTGCTCGACCATTACGATGTCGAAACCCATGGAGAATTACAATCCATCGCTCTACAAAAGCATTGGATGGACAATGGTGGTATGCATGGTGTTGAATTGCAAGGCTACCAATGGTATGACTCCGGTAAGCCACTCCCATGGCTCAAAGCCCAAGTCGATCACGCCCTTCGTAGAGGGGATTATGGTCCAGATTTTCGTTCTTGGTTGGAGCAACGCCTCAATCAATAATCATCGTTGACCAGGTTTCCAGAAGGAAAGTGGCGCCGGTGGCTCATTTTGTGCTTTCCTCAATGCGAGGTGGTCTGCTCGTTCATTCCATCTGTGGCCCCGGTGAGCACGAACATGTTCCCAAGAAAGCGGTCGAAGGTCACTGACTGCACTCCACAATTCTTGGACATGAGCTACAAGTGCTCTGTTGGCCTTTGCCTTCCATGCACCCGATGCAAGGTTCCCAGCGTATTGTGAGTCGGCGCGAATGATTGCTTCATCGCCCCCACCTTCGCTCAGCAACCAGCGAAGTGCCTCTGCAATCGCAGTGAGTTCAGCAGTGTTGTTTGAACCGACCTCAGCGCCAATAAAATTAGGAGCACCTGGTTGAGTGATGACATGGCCAGCAAACTCCTCCACGAGCGAACCGCTGCCTCTTCCTAGGCCAGTGTCTCCGGTGATCACTACGACAGCCCAAGCTGCGGGTGTGTCAGCGTCGACATTTTGGTTGCCAAGGCATGAACCATCGACATACATGGTCCAAGGCCCAGATGTCAAGGTCTTCACTCGCCAAGTTCAGCTCGATAATCAGCCGCACTCATCATGGTGGTGATGGCTTCAGGAGCATCCAGCTTCATGCGAATAATCCAGCCTTCCCCGTATGGGTCGGAGTTCATTAATTCTGGAGTGTCCTCGAGCGCATCATTCACCGCAGTAATGGTGCCGGCTAGAGGAGCAAAGATTGGCGATGCGGACTTGACGGATTCGACGATAGCAAATTCGCCCATGTCTTCCATTACCTCGCCTTCTCCAGGCAATTCAATGTACACAATATCGGTTAAAGCGTCTTGTGCGTGATCGGTGATTCCAATCACAATTTCATCGCCTTCAACGCGCATCCATTCGTGTTCTTTGGTGTAATACAGTTCTTCAGGAATTTGACTCATTGCCTTCGACCCGATGCAAACGAAGGGTAGGCCTTAGATGAAGGCACCGCCTTGAGCGGTTGGAAATACGGTTGGTAGCAAAGCCAATCATTCTTGTTCTGACAATTCTTGCTCAAGCACATTCGCCTCGAGTTCAGCCCATGCAGAGCCAACGCTTGCTGCTTTGATCGATTCATTGACGTCGTCGCGAACCCGGGATGCGAGTTGGTCGGCTGATTCATCGGGAAAGGCACTTGCAAGTGGCCCATTGCCGTCATTGAGGCTTTTCCCAAGCACTAAAGCGAGCAAACCGATGAGGATGAAGAGCCAACCCAAACTTGGCTCATCGATGGTCGCACGCCCTTCAATGAAGCCGAATCCAGCAACCAGTAACAAGCCTACTCCGGTGCCAAACAGCAACTTGGTTGCGGCGTCTGATGGATTGGCCATGGTGAACGCTAAGAGCAAACACGGATGAAACCAGCGGCGTAAAGAGACAAAAGATGGGAGAACCATCAGTAGGTTTCGCGCATCAACTTGTGAATCTTGTATGGGAGCAATGCACGGTTCACTGGCGTCACTTCCAAAATTCGTCCGTCGTCTCGACGACGAATGTCTTGCAAGAGTGGATGTCGGCTTTTCTTGTGAAGTGTAAGGAGGGTTGGTTTGTCAACTTCCAAGGCGCTTCGCACGACATTGACGAAGGCCTCACTTTCGACTGCGAATTTACCAATTTCATCAATGACGAGCACTTCACATTCATCGCGGGCGTATTCAATCGCAGGAATCGCAACGCTCTCGAGGGCTTCAATATCGATGCCATATCCGAGAACGCGTAATCGAGAATCGATGCTTTTGTGCGCCATAATCGCTTCATCTTTGGTCACAATGTCAACGACTTTGTAGCCAAGGCGTTCGCTTCCCTCTAAAATTGGTACAGTTTGCATTCCACCGATGATCGGAGCATCGCTCAAACTTCCTCGCAATTGGATTTCTCGCTTGCGCTCATCGACAAGCATTTCGAGAACCTTTTCCATCACTGCGGATTTTCCGCTGCGCGGCAGTCCGGTGATACCAATCTTTGGATGAATGCCCACAATCTCACCTAGACCAAAGCCTAACGGTTTATGCACCGGCTTATCATAGATAAACCATTTTCCTCTAGTTCCCCGCATCGTGCGCTTAGATTACTGGAGAAATGCCGCCAAAAATTGACGGATTATCGAAGAAGTGGCACTAATTCCGGAATTTCGCTGTTGACGTCGAGAGGTAACATTTCCAATTCATAATTGTTGACGTTGTTGTTTGCCGACCAAGCACGAGCCCACTCATCAAGATCTTCATCGTTGAGAAGCGTGCACATCCATTGAAGGGCCTTTTCCAGCGTCCCGTGAAGCGAAACGAGACGCTCTTGAATGTCTTCATGCAGCTCGATGTGATTGACGCTGTTGCCAAGGACACAACCTGCAGGAATAACGGCCCAACGCAAGCGTCGTTCTTGGTGAGCGTTGACAATGGCTTGACAGGCAAGGCGTGGTCCAAACTTTGGTTCTGTTCCGCCACACCACATGGCGAGTTGACGTTCATTGGCCCGAGATGGAATGTCTGTTCGGAACGCAGGATGCCGGACAAACACGCCACCTTCTTCATCTTCAGAGAAGTGCACTCCGCGAATGAATGGCCGAGATCCTCGACCCTTTACCCAAGTTTCGATGCTCTTGGAATGTGCAGTTTGATCGATTTCACCGACGCGCACTCGAACGGTGTGGCCGTTGGTTGCAAGGGCGTGATGTTCATCGCCTAAACGAGGCAAGAGTGCTAATCTGTCAAGCACTGCCAAGGTTTGCTTTCGTTCAACCCTGTCCCTTGGTAGGCGTGGAATGGCCCAGGTGTCTTTGGCCCACTTGACCCACCGGTCTGGTGCCATTTCAAACGAGGGCACGCGGTTCGAAAGTCCATGCTGGTCCCTTCGCAGGTCTGCGCGGCTGATTGGACCGTGCATGAGCAGTTGATCAACGGGCGTTTTTGCCGTTATTCCGAGCACAGCGACGCCTTGGGTCATGCCAGGGAACAAATGGTTTGCTTCTTCAATGGCCCAAATATCCGACCAACCATGCTCTTGGACGAGCAAGGTTCGCAGAGGGTGCGATGATTGTTCGCGGAGAATGCTATCGGGCGCAATGAGTCGAAGTCGACCACCCTTTTCCAGAATTTGCAAACTTCGTTCGATAAAGAGCCGGTAGAGGTTGACGTTTCCTCGCATGGTGGAGAAGCGAGGTTTCCCGTTATCGGTCAGGGCGCGCAAATGCTCTCCGAGTTCTCTTCGGAGTTTACTTCCATCTTCCATCCCACGGAATCGGTCTTTGATTCGAAGCCAAGGAGGGTTGGTCACGACGAGTTGAGGTTCAACTGACCAAGGCCATTCGCCCTGAAGTGTATCGCCTTGTTGAACCGCTTGCTCGAGCAAGGTTTCAGCTTCTTCTCGAGAGAGGCAACCGGGTTTCGGAGTTTTCAAACTGACCAAACCAAAGCGTATGCATTCCAAAAGCAAGCGTCGTCGAGTCGAAGCAACAACGAGCGCATCCACGTCTAAGAGTTGGAACGAGGAGAGAAGCAGACGAGTGTCCTTGATGCGTCGCTCTTCAGTGCTGTCTTCATGATGCTCAGAGTGGCGTCGAATCAAACGTGCATGGAAGATTCCCCCTCCGCACGACGTATCTGCAATTGGCAGAGAAATCCCGCTGAGTGTTCGGCGGCCTTCCTCGACCCGCTTGAGTTCAATTTCATCATCGATTTCAGTTTCTTGGTTGTGCTGTGGAAGATTCAACTTTTCGATGTGCTGGCGGAAGCCAGGTGGAAGATTGCTCAAATGCATGGCTGAAGACTTCACAGGAGTCTTGGGCCGAGTGAGGCTTTCAAGCAGTTCGGAGGCGATGACTGCGTCTGCCAACCTTGGTGGCGTTGGATGTGCTCCTCGCGGAGAGCGACCGTCCGTTTCGGCATCGTGGCGAGCAAGAAGATGATCTAACACATGGCCGGGGTCGGTTAACAAATTGGCGGGGAGCGTCGGCCAATCCTCAGGCAACAAGGCTGCGATTGGTTGGTGGACGCGTAAGGATTGTTCCCATGCCTGAAGCCAGATTTCAATCTGTTCAGGTCGATTTTCAAGGCATCGATCTAATCGAGCATACCAACCGCTGACTCCGCTTTGCATAACCCCACCCAACCTATCCGGACGGTCCGATTGGTTTGAATGTGACCCTTCGGAAAAGGGTTCGAAACGGCCGGGAAAAAACCCGAAATCAGACTAATTTTAGATGTTCGAAACTCAACTTATGCCATTCCCATCCAGCCTTTACCCACTCAAAGAGTTCCGACAGTTCCTTCTTCTTGACACCGGCTCCTTTTGCAATGAGTTTGAGGGTTTTGATTTCCTCCGAATCGTATTCACCATCGACGGCGGCCACCAAGATTGCGTCACGAAGGGCGATTTTCAAAACAACCGGAGTAAGTCGGTCCATCACCATCTGTAATTTAGGTGGTTTTTCAAGCATTGTTCGGATGTCCACTCGCATTTCAGGATGCATCATTGAACGGCCCATCAAGCCCTCAATCATCGCGAGTTCTTCCTTCACTAAAGCCCCATCAGCAGAGGCTACAATGATCATAATCTGAGCATAGCCCTTTGCCTCATCGGGGGTGAAATCAACCGTCAGGTCGACGTACACAGGTCTTCACTCCGAGAGCGTATTGAGAAGGTCGTATCCTTCTTGCATCCACATTGCACCCTTGACGGTCCAATTAAGGAGGGCTTCAACAGCATTGTCTGCTAAACCAAGATGGTCGACAATCGCCTGGAGCACTTCACGCTCATCGTCATCTACAGTTCCATCAGCTGCAGCCATCAAGGTTGCATCCCGGAGGGCCAGTCGACCAGCCTCGGGTCCTAAACCTTCGAGACAAGACTCGAGTGAAGGTGGGGTCTTGAGTGCGCTCCGAATCATTTCCCTTTGTCTTGGTGACAGCAAAGCAGTCCCCAACCGTTGTTCAAACATCGCCATTTCATCAACGGTGAGTTCATTGTCAACCCGGGCCATAAAGGCGAGCAAACGTGCGTATGCATAGCGTTCTTCTCGGGGGAGTTTGTGAACCGTATCGGGGAGCATATCACATCGGTGGTTGACCACACCTTAGAACCCAACGCCGTCAAAGCCTGCCATTTGGTCGTTTTTTCATCCTTGATAGGAAATCGGACAAGCCTTCATGTGCATCGGCAGTGTGGTTGAACCATGTTCCCGAGCCGTAATGTGTTAGGCCAACCGCTTGATGATTGCTCGTGCGATCCCATGACCGGCTGGTACAGGGATGGAAAGTGCAACACAGATGACCGAGACTTCGGCAGCCATACGGTGTGCTGCGTTGTCACCGAATCATTTCTTGAGTTTGCGTTGCGTCAAGGAAACGATCTGATCACTCCAGCGCCCCAACATGGTTTTCCCGGTTTGAAACCAGGCGATTCATGGTGCGTTTGCGCTCGAACATGGTTGGCGGCAGTGAACGACGGCTCCGCTTGTCCTCTTGACCTCGAATCAACTCACGAGGCTGCACTTGAGATCATTCCGCTCTCGCTGATGGAAACTCACGCTGTGTGATCATTCCTCTTCGATTCGAGTGTATCCAAACACCAACCAGCGCATGCTGGCCCATGTGAATAACCCCCAAACTGCGATGTTAATCAAAAACAACAACCGAATTGGGACTTCTTCAAACAGATTCAACATGCTGTCATAGGTCAGCGTAGAACCCATCATCCCAACGGCATACACTGAGATTGCACCCAACACCGTTTTGCTGACATCCCTTCGGCCATCAAAGGTAAATATTCTGTGAACAAAGTGAGCTATGATGCTCGAGCCAACCCAAGAAATGGACCAGAGCAATGTCTCATTTGTACCGGTATACACAGGGGAGATGCGTAGCGTTTCCCAAATGATCCAGAACAGAAAAGTGTTGAAGCCTCCAGCGATGCCAAACCGCTGAAGCGTACCGCGCGGCAACACTTCAGATATGGTGTGGTTTGACATTTGTTCCACCGCATCAATCATCGTTGGTGACCACGTCACTTGGCTTCCCTGTCAAGATACCACGCAAGGCGGCGTTGTCTTCTTGGATGGCATCCATCAGGTTGTATTTGACGCCATGTGCATCAGCAAGAACGCCGAGGGCGAGGGAATCCTTTGGCAGGCACTTTCCTCCAAACCCGCGGTTGAGGCCAAAAATTGGATCGAGGTGTGACGGGCCAATAGGTTGCGCTTGCTCGGCCGTGATCATGTCGCGAATGGTGTACCAATCTTGGCCCATTGCTTGACAGATATCGTACATTTGATTTGCAAAAATAACCTTGACGGCGTAGAATGTATTTTTGGTGTACTTGACAAGTTCTGCTTGTGTAGGTGTGACATGAAACAAGTTTTCTGTTCGCAGAACACCTGCCTGCCGATGTTGTTCAAACACCCTTTCCGCGACATCCGAATGGTGCGTCCCACACACTAACAAATCTTGATTTGCGAAGTCTTCCATCCGCCGACGCTCAACAAGGAATTCTGGAGAATAAGCGATCTTGAGGTGAGGATAGCGAGCGTGGTATTGTTCGGTGGTGCCGGGAACGATTGTCGATTTGATGACAGCAGTAAAACCGTCTGGAAGTTCATCAAGGATGCCTTCGACAATTCGAGTGTCACAGGCCCCAGTTTCCGGGTGGGGTGGAGTGGGCACTGCAATGTAAGCGAAATCCACATGGTCGGTCACATCGCTCAACTTGGTGCCTCTTGCAGGGTCATGAACATACAATTCATGCGCATCAGAAAAGCATTGTTCAATGGCTCCTCCAACCATACCAGCCCCAATAATTCCGACCTTCATTGGTAGAAGCGATAGGTTGCTTACCTTTGTTGTTGCCGTGATTAGGTTCTGAAAGGGCGTGGATTCAATTTCCCTTCCTTCGCCATCGTTCCAGCTTGCAGCAATGAATCTGGAGTTCCACAATCGACCCATGTCTCTTCACCCAAAGTGATCAATTTAGCGGCCCCTCTCTGGACATAAGCGCGGTTGACGTCGGTGATCGAAAAAGAAGCGCCGTTCTTTTCCACTCCGGCATCGAGCAGAGACCAAAAGTCCTCGTCAAACATGTAAATGCCTCCAATCGCTAAATTCGAAGGCGGGTTCTCAGGCTTCTCGACAATATCAATCACCTGTCCCGAATCATCGAGGACAGCCACCCCAAAAGCTTCTGGATTTTTTTCGTTGCGCGCTAACAGCACGCAACCAGGCTTTTCCTGAACTTGACTGAAACGAGCAATCTCTTCTTGAAACTCAACCGTTGTGATGTTGTCTGAAAAGTAGACGAGCAACCGACAGTCTTCGTTGTACACACGGGCCAAGTTGAGGGCGTCAGCAACCCCTGTCGGTTCTTCTTCGAGAACATAGTGAATTTGTTCATCGGGAAAACCAGCTCCTACATGCTTTGCAATTTGGCCAATGAATTGATTTGAGACAATGGTGATGTCCTTGATGCCTGCCCTGC